>OIZB01000635.1_pt1 | contig 24999 bp, 23 predicted proteins | sample 1588401 | NCBI WGS metagenome assembly OIZB01 (sample SAMN03283270) | human gut metagenome | biome: human-associated habitat; material: feces | host: Homo sapiens | place: USA | collected 2013
CTGCCTTCGTGTAGGTGGAACCTACGTCGCATCCGCCAAAGTATTTCATAGTATTTAAGTCCTTTCCTTCAATTCAAAAAAGTTTACATGCACACGTCGTCCGCAAAGTCGAGCAGGCTCTCGTCGACCGGGGTGGCGTGCATGACGGTGTCCATGTAGCTGGAGACCATGTCGCGCATGGAGCGGCGCGAGACGGTGCGCGGATCCATCAGATCGTGCGGGATCCAGATCAGGTGCAGACCCAGCTCGCGGCCCTGCTCGTCGAGCAGGCCCTGGACGGTGGCCATGTTCTTGCACGCGACGTGCTGCCACATGATGACGATGTTCGCGTTCCACGCCTCGCACTGACGCCAGAGTTCGGTGACGACGTTGTGATAACCGCCGTTGGTGTGGCGGCGCATGACCATGCGCTCGTACAGGCGGGCCATGTCACGCAGGGCCTCGGTCTCGTCGGTGGTGTTGAGGTGCTTGGTGTAGTTGAGCGATTCCATCTCAACGACGACGTTGATGCCCCAGCTGTTGGCCAGCCAGTTGGAGAAGTTGGCGTAGTAGTGCGGCGGGCAGCTCCAGGTGATGGCGCGGTAGCGCATCTTGTTGCGCCAGGCCTGCTCCTTGTTCTTGTAGCCCTTGAGGAGGATCTTGTTGACCTTCTCGCAGGACTTGATGGTACGCGGATCGAGGCCGCCGTCCATCTCATAGCACCACTTGCGGAACAGCTCGTAGGTCGGGCCGATCAGCTGCGGATAAGCGGTCTTGTTGATCTCCCACTTCTGCAGCTCGTAGTCGGTCTCGGTGTTGAAGCGCTTCATAGCGGTGAAGTAAGCATCCCAGTTCCACTTCTCGCCGGTCTGCTTCTCGATGAAGCGGATGCATGCCTTGACGTCTTCCACAGCGGCGTCAAGCGTCAGCTCGTCCTCGTAGCGGACGGGGAAGCACAGGTGATGCACCGGGATTTCGGGGAAGCGGCGGGCGAAGTAGCTGGATGCCATGACGGAACCGTCACACGGCATGGAGCTGGAGATGTAGCAGCTGCCCAGATGCGGCAGGGCGTCGATGACGAGCGCGCCGCACTCGGACGTCGGAACCGGGCAGGTATCGGCCGGGAGACCGAAGGACTCGACGGCGTCGATGTACGGGATGCAGGTGAGCTGGTCGATCTCGGAGACCAGGAACACCGGCAGCAGCTGGTGCGGGATGCCGTACAGGGTCGGGAAGCCGGCCATGATCTGCGCCATGGTCATCTCGTCGATCAGAACGAGCTTGCTGTTGAGCTCCTCGCTGTTGCCGTTGCGTCTGTCGCCCTTGGCAAGAATGACAAGGTTCTCGGCGACGTAGCGGTAGATGCAGTAGGTAAGCTCGTGGCTCATGCGCAGGTTGGAGCCGCGCAGGCCGAGGATGTTCTTATCCATGAAGCTGTGGCAGCAGAAGTAAGACACCATCCAGCGATAGTACAGCGTCTGGTTCAGAGCCGGGATCAGATCCTTGGAGAAGGACATGAGCAGCATACCCCACAGACGAGCCCATTCATAGAAGTCATAGACCGTGTCCTTGATGCCGCGCCACTCACGACGCACGGTGCACATGGCGCCGTCGCGATACAGGCGGCCAAGGTGACGCTCACCGTTGAGGATGAGGTCGATCTTATCCTTCATAGAGGCAGCCGCGAAGGCCTTGTACTCTTCTTTGATACGGTCACGGTCGGAAATGAGAATGTTCTTCCAGCCCTCACCGAACTTTTTCCAGTCGGTCTCCTTGAACATGTCCCAGAAGATGCCGCCGACCAGTTTCAGGTTCTCTGCCTGAGCAGCCCAGTCCATTCTGTCTTTCGCTTTGAAGAATTTCGGATTGGGATATTTCACCTTGCCCATTACTTGGCACCCCTTTCTCTCTGGATCTTCTTGATCTCCAGGCTCTCCACGAACGCCTGAACGCGCGTGCGGAGCTGACCCGAGTAGCCGTTGTTATACACACGGTCGATCGACAGGACCGGCCAGCCGTACTCGGTGTTCATGACGTAGCTCGCCAGAGCACGCTCGAAGCCCCAGTAGTCGCAGTACTTCATCTGCTCGTAGATGATGCCGTCCGCCTTGTACTCGCGCGCCAGACGGTCAGCCGTCTCGCGGCGCTGGTGCACCTTCTCGTCGGAGATGTAACGAGCGCACTCGCTGGTCTCCATGTAGTGGCGGCAGATCTGACGCAGGACGTCTTCCTCGTCGTTGAGCTCGATGACCTCGCGGCCCGGGGTGCTGCCGAAGCAGAAACGGTCGGACACGATGAGTGCGCCGCAGCCCTCGATGAGCTTTGTCAGGCTCGGGTCGTCGATCTCGCTGCCGACGATGGCCACGCGGGCGCGGTACGGATTCTTGGCGTCCGGCTTGCGCTTTTTGAGCTCGGCGAGCGTCTCGCGCAGGTAGGGCAGGATGAGCGCCTTGGGGCAGGTATAACTCACAAGGTTGAGGATGTGGAACTCGTAGCCCGTGATGATCGGGTTGTCGAGCTTGCGCATCTCAGCAATTTCGCTGATGATCTTGCAGACCTCGTTGTGCTCGGCGACGGCCTTGCGCAGCGCCTCGTCGGACGTATCAACGCCGAAGGTCTCGGTCAGACGGTTGAGCACGTGCTCGCGCATCTGCGTGGTGTAGGAATCAATGTAGTAATCGGTTACCTTGAGCGGCATGTCGGTATGCGTGACAAAGAATTTCTCCTTGCTGTTGACCTTCAGGACCTCGAAGTGCTCCATGGAGCGGTTCATGGCCGAGCAGGCGTCCACGCCGATCATCGCATCCAGGAACTGGTAGCCACCCTCGATTGCACGCTCGACGAGCGCACGTGCGTAGTCACAGGTATAGTTGGACATGTAGTACGTCGAGATATCCAGCGAACCGGTCTTGGGTGCTCTGAGTCGCACAGAGATGCAGTTGTCTACGTTGAGGAGGACCTCCGGAATGTGATAGCAGGTATAGCCGAGAACGATGCTGCCGTTCTCCTGCGCCTGCCGCACCAACTCGTTGTTGGCGTCTTCCAGAAGGTTTTCAAAGTAGATCAGATGCTTCAGATCTTTCAAATGTTTCCCCTTCCTTCCTGATGGTTGTTGTTTCTTGCTCTGGTATTACCAGAATTCAGCATTATCATATAGCAGTATTCCTGAAAAAGCAATGCTATGTGTCTCGATTTTAACATTTTCGGAACTATGCCGACATTTTCGCTTGACAGTCCGTCAATATGATGATAAATTCAAAACGAAAAGCACTTGGTAATACCAAATACATTTTGGGGGTGGAACGATGGGATTTGACAAGATCGAGGCGGTCTCGCTCACGGATCAGTTTGTTCATAAGGTCGAGAGCATGATCATTTCCGGGGAACTGATGCCGGGCGACCAACTGCCGCCGGCGCGGGAGCTGAGCGCGCGCATGGGCGTGAGTCGGCCGGTGATCTCGGCCGGCCTGATCGAGCTGGAGAAGATGGGCTTCGTGGAGATCGTGACGCGCCAGGGCGTGTACGTCAGCGATTACCGCAAGACCGGCTCGCTCGATACGCTCACGGCGCTGCTGAATTATAACGGCGGCGTCATGCGCGACGATGAGGTGCGCTCGCTCATAGAGGTGCGCAGCGCGAACGAGTGCCTGTGCGTGAAGCTGGTGGTCGAGCGCGCCACACAGGCCGAGCTTGACGAGCTCGCGCCCATGCTGGACGCAATCAAGGACGCAAAAACCGACCGGGAGGGCGCCGAGGCGACGTTTCAGTTCCACCACGCGCTGAGCGTTTTGTCGCGCAATACGTTTTTGCCGCTGCTGTATAACTCCATCCACAGCTACGGGCTGCACTTCTGGAGCCTGTACCGCCAGCGCTACGGCGCCAACCGCCTGTATCAGAATAAGCTCGAGCTCTACCGCGCGCTGCTCGACCGCGACGCCGAGCGTGCACAGGCGTTCACCTCCGATATGCTCGACAGCGTTGCCAACGGCGCGTTCTCGCTCTATAGTCATCCCGATCAGACGTCACACAGCGTATGAAAAAACCGCAGGGCCCGGTCGGGCTCTGCGGTTTTTGACAGCCGGTTGGGAAGAAGAGGCGCTATCGGGCGGCTCGTGACCGACGGTCTATCCGGGACGTGAAGGGTGGCCGCGCACCGGGCGCCAGGGAACGTACACGGCAGGTGAGCTCCCTCTGTGGTATTACCACGTGACGCAGCATCATCGTAACCCGAATCTCCACGGATGGCAAGCGGAAAATGCAAAATTGATAAATAATCAGCAATGTGTTCCTGCGCGATGGTCGGAAACTATGAAAAACATAGAATTCACACGCCGGCTTTTCTGGTAATACCAAATATCCAGACGTGGGAGAGCGGCACGTTCGCCGTTTGCGGTGCGCTTGCCGGGCCTGCATGGGAAGTACGCGGCCGCGTCAGATGACGTAGTCGTTCGCGGCGCGTGCCGTCTGCTGCTCGAGCAGGTCCTGCAGCGTGATGCCGTCGAGGTAGTTGCAGATGACGCGCTCCAGCCCTTCCCACATGGGCAGGGTGGCGCACTCTCCGCAGCGCGGACATGGATTCGGATGCTGGTCGAGGCAGGCCACGGGCGCGAGCCCGCCCTCGGTCAGGCGCAGGATCTCACCGACGGTGTAATCCTGCGGGGCACGGGCCAGCCGGTAGCCGCCCTGATAGCCGCGCGTGGTGCGCAGAATGTTGGATTTGCCCAGCATGGGCACGATCTGCTCCAGATATTTTTTCGAGATCTCCTGCCGCTGCGCGATGTCCTTGAGCGCGACATAGCCGTCGCCCTGATGCGTGGCCAGATCGAGCATCATGCGCAGGGCATACCGGCCTTTTGTAGATATTTTCATGGGCAGTCCCCCTTTAAATTACATACTATAATAATAACATATGCTTACTAGGCTTTCAAGCGGTTTCTGGCGCACCTGCGCAGGCGGTCGTCCTGCTTGACAGCGGCTTGGCAAGCCACTATAATGCCACTATAATAAGGACATATTTCCGGCCGGAAGTCTGTGCGTTTAGCGGCAAATTATGCGCTCGGAGGGGCTCATGGACAGCAGAAAGAAAAAGCTCACGCAGTATGTCGTGCCGACGATTCTCGGCAACTGCGCTTATTTTCTCTTTACGATCATTGACGGCATTTTTGTCGGCCAAGGTGTCGGTACGGATGCGCTCGGCGCGGTCAATCTGGTCTGGCCGTTTGTGATGGTGCTCAACGCCATCATCATGCTCACGGTCGTCGGCGGTGTGACGGTCTCAGCCGTGCGCATCGGCCGCGGGGACATTGCCGGCGCAAATCAGGCGTTCATGCACTCGCTTGCCGGCACGCTGACGGCCGCGATCATTATGACGCTCATCGGCACGTGTCTCACGTCTCAGATCGCAACGCTGCTCGGCGCAAACGAGACCTATCATCGGCTCGTGTGCGACTATCTGTTCTGGTATTCGCTCTTTGCGGTGCCGTCGGGGCTGATGACGTTCATGAACAACTACTGCCGCAACGACGGTTCGCCCGTGCTCGTAAGCGTGGGCTCCACGATCGCGACGGTCATCAACATCTTCCTCGACTGGCTGTTTGTGTTCCCGCTGCAAAAAGGACTCATGGGCGCGGCCATTGCGACCGGCATCTCGCAGACGTGCGGTATGCTGATCGTATCGACGCACTTCATCCTGCGCCGCGGCCAGCTGCGGGTGGGCCGGTTTCGTTTTTCGGGCAAGCTCGCGCGCAAGCTGCTTTTGCGCGGTACGCCGGAGGCCATCGCGCAGTTTGCCGTCCCGGTGGCGACGCTGTGCACGAACTACGTCCTGCTTGCCCGCCTCGGCGACATGGCCGTGAACGCCTACTCGATCATCTGCTACGTGGCGTCGTTTTCCGCGGCCATCTTCATCGGCGTCTCGAGCGGCCTGCAGCCGCTGCTCGGCCAGAGCTATGGTGCGAAGGACGCGCAGGAGCTCCGGTGGTATTTTCGCGCGGGCGTGCTCATTGACCTGATCGGCAGCACGCTCATCAACGTGGTGCTGCTGTTCGTCGGCGGGCCGATCTGCAAAATGTTCGGTGCCGATGCGTTGACGCTCGCCTGCACGGTGCAGTACATGCCGCGCTATGCCTGGGGCTTTATCATCATGAGCGTGAACACGCTCATATCGGCCTATCTCTATTCGACCAAGCGCACGAAGCAGGCGGTCATTTTGAACCTGTGCCGCAGCTTCCTGCTTGACAGCGCGGTCATTTTTGCCGTGCCGGCCATTTTTGGCGGCAACGCTGTCTGGCTGACGATGGGCATCTATGAGGGGCTGGCGCTGCTGCTCGGCGTTGTGCTCCTGCGCACGTCGGAGCGCAACGGCATCGTGTTTCGCTGAAACTGCATACGAAACGGCCGCCGGTTTCTGACCGGCGGCCGTTTGCTGCCCAAATTTATTTGCCCACGCAAAAGCGCGCGAAGATGCGGTTCGTGATGTCCTCGCGGATGGAGGCACCCGTCAGTTCGCCGATGGCGGCCATGGCCTCCTCGGCCTCCGTGAGCACGGCGTCGGGCGTCACGCCCAGCAGCATCGCCTCGCGCGCGGCGCGCAGCGACTCCAGCGCGCGGCCGATGGCCTCGGCATGGCGAGCGTTCGTGAGGATCTCGCCGGCCGGCGCGTCCGGGGCGGGGAAGCGCTCCGCGACTGCCTGCTCGAGTGCCTCCAGACCCGTGCGCTCTTTTGCCGAGAGCACGCACACGGCGTCAAACTGCGCCGCCAGCGTATCCGGCTGCACGGCGGCGGGCAGATCGGCCTTGTTGAGCACCGCGATGCGCACCGGCGCTGCCTGCGCGGCCGCGATGACCTGCCGGTCATCATCGTCGAGCGGCCGCGCCGCGTCAAACACCGCGATGGCGAGCGCCGCGTCCGCCGCTGCGTCCAGTGCCCGGTGCACGCCGATGGCCTCCACGGGGTCGGCCGTGTCGCGCAGCCCGGCAGTATCGGTCAAGCGCAGGAGCACGCCGCCGAGCGTGACGCGCGCGTCGATCGTGTCGCGGGTCGTGCCGGGTACGTCCGTCACGATGGCGCGCTCGTAGCCGAGCAGGGCGTTGAGCAGGGAGGACTTGCCCGCGTTTGGCCGGCCGAGGATCACGGCCGGAACGCCGCCGTGGAGCACATTTGCGCGGGAAAACGTGTCCAGCAGTCGCTGGAGCTGGTCGATGCAGTCGGTCAGCGTGGCCTCGTAGGCGCTGAGCTGAAAGTCCGGGATGTCCTCGTCCGGGTAGTCGATCACGGCGTGGTAGTGGCTGGCGATGTCCTGCAGCGCATCATATACGGCCTGCGCGCGCCGCAGCACCGCGCCGCCGAGCTGCCCGGCGGCATTTTTCGCATCCAGCGTGGTTTCAGCGTGGATGAGGTCGATGACGGCTTCTGCCTGCGTGAGATCCATGCGGCCGTTGAGGAAGGCGCGCTTCGTGAATTCACCCGCCAGCGCCTGCCGCGCCCCGGCGGCGAACAGCGCCTGCAGTCCCGCGCGCAGCACGGCCGGCGAGCCGTGGCACTGCAGCTCGGCCGTGTCCTCGCCGGTGTAGCTGTGCGGGGCGCGGCTGACGGTGCACAGGCAGAGGTCGAGCGTTTGGCCGTCGGTGTCGCAAAAAGCGCCGTAGACGAGCTTGCGATCCGGTGCTTCGGACATGGGGCGGCCGTTCGCCGGGCGAAACACGCGGTCGATAACGGTGAGCACCCCGTCACCGGACAGACGCAGGATGCCGATCGCGGACAGGACGTTGCCGGTCGCAATGGCGGCGATCGTATCAGACATGAGAAAACTCCTTTGTGCAGATCGGCGGAGCCGCTGGCTCCGCCGATCCAATCGTTTTATGATTGTGTTTGCGAGCGCAGGCTCGCTTCCCGCAGCCGCATGAAAACCGTGGCGGCCTGTGCGCGCGTGGCAAGTCCGCGTGGGTTGAAGTAACCCCGCTCATCACCGGTGATGATCCCGGTCGTGCGCATGAGCTCCACACCGTCGCGCGCCCAGTCGGAGACCGCGTTCATATCCCGCAGCGTGACAGGGTCGGTGATCGTGGGAAGTGCTTTTCCGGTGCTCTGCACATAGCGCGCGATGATGGTCGCCATCTGTTCGCGCGTGATCGGCGTGTTCGGTTCAAAGCGCCCGCTGTCCATACCGTTGACGATGTTTTGCTGCGCGGCCCATTCGACATACGGCGCGTACCAGCTCCCGGGCGTGACATCGGTGAAGGAAACGCTCGTGTAGTCCGCTTCGTTGATCTGCACAAGCCGGCCCAGCACTGTCACGAACATGGCGCGCGTGAGCGCGTCATTCGGCGCGAAACATCGGCCGCCGACGCCGCCCATGAGACCGTTGGCAGCAACGTATTCCACGGCATCAGCATACCATGCACCGGCGGGCACATCCACGAAGCGCGTGACGGAAGCGCTCGCTGACACAAGCAGCGAGACGGTCTGCTCGCAGGTAATGGTCGCCCGCAGATTTTCACAGGCGATGTAGCGGTGCGCCGTGTGCAGCGCGCCGGAGGCGGCCTTTTTGCCGTCGGTCGTGTCGACGAGCACACCGGCGGAAATGGTCACGCCGGCGCTCCCGCTCAGAACGGTGAAGCAGTCGCCGGTCTTGAGCGCGACCGTGCTGCCGGCGTTGAGCGTGCAGATGCGGCTCTTGGCGGCGGTGCTGTGCAGCGCCGCGTCATGCGTCTGCAGGGCTTTGTCCAGCGCGGCCTGCGCGGCGGAATGCGCCGTGGCCTCGGCGTGGCTCAGCACCGCAGACGACCAGCTGTCCACAAAGCTGTGCGACAGCAGCGGATCCTGCCGACTGCCGGCGTCGGCAGCCAGAGCGGGCGCCGTGCCGGCAAGCAGCATCAGCGTCAGCAGCAACGAGATCAGTCGCTTGATTTTCAAGGGGCAGACCTCCTTTGCGGGCTGTCAGGCCTTCTTGTTCTTCGCAGCGCGGGCCTCGGCCTCGTCCTGGCTTTCGGCAATGTAGTAGCCGAGCGCCAGCAGGCTGTCGGAGAAGTGGATGTTTTCGATGATCGGGTCGGCATCTTTGATCTGCAGTTCCGTGTTCGTGAAGTTCCAGATGGCCTTCACGCCGACGGAGCAGATCTCATTGGCGACGTCGTTGGCCATGGCCTTCGGCACACAGAGAACGGCGACGTCCGGCTGGAGCTCGGCAAGAATGTCGTCGAGCGTGGAGAAGTCATGCACCGCGATGCCGTGCATTTCCTTGCCGATGAGGTCGGGGTTGATGTCGAACGCGGCCTTGAGGGTGAAGCCGTACTGCTCGAAGCAGAAGTTCTCCACCAGCGCGCGGCCGATGTTGCCGACGCCGACCAGAACGGCCGAGTAGTTGCGATCCATGCCCAGGATCTTGGCGACCTCGCCGCGCAGCGCCACAACGTTGTAGCCATAGCCCTGCTGGCCGAACTCACCAAAGCAGCTGAAATCCTGACGGATCTGCGAGGGGGTCAGGCCCATCTGACGGCCCAGCTCGCCGGAAGAGATGCGCTCGATCCCGGCAGCATTCAGATCGTCAAGCTTCCGGAGATAGCGGGGCATTCTTCTGATGACATTGTTCGATACTTTGATACGTTTCACGAGTCATTATCCTCCTGATGGCAAAAGACACCATATTGTTAAGAAATACATCTGTTTGTTACGAAAATAGCAAGGTACAAGCAGACAAGATAAATTATAACACACGTTTTCGCGTGTTTCAAGTAAATGGTTGCCAAGGATGTTCGAAAAATTGTGGTTTTTTGTCGTCGTTTTGCAGCAAATGATTGAAAAATGGCGAGTGGGGGAGCGGGAGCGCGTGCAAGTGAAAACCCGGCAGGCGTTTGCCTGCCGGGTCAAAGGAGCCGATCCTGGTGTTCAGTTTTCCGGAAGGCCCGTCAGCCGGCAAAACTCTGCGGCGGCGTCGGGCACGCGGTAATACTGTGTATCCGTGCTGCTGACGAAGACCACGTCCTTGCCGTCGCACCAGACGGTCACACGTGTGGTCACGCCGTCGGCGCTGGTCTCTTCCAGCACGCACAGCGGTGTCCGGTCGGCATCGAGCGGCTGTACCGGCTGCGTCCGCACCAGAAGCGCAGACAGCGCCTCGATGGTCTTGCGGTCGGAGATGTGCAGTGTCGTGCTGTCCGCGCTGCTTTCCGCCGGGACGGAGAAAAGCAGACTGCTGACGCTGTCGTCGAGCACCGGCGCGCTTTCCGGAGCGGGGAGACTGTCCTGCTTCCGACCATCCGCATCCTCTTCCTTGACGGAGGGAGACAGGGTCACGGTTGGCGCCTGCGCATTGTCGAGCGCGGTGTCGGCGCCGCTCGGCTGGCTTCTGTGCGGCACGAACCAGAGCGTTGCACCGAGGATCAGCGCGAGACACGCCGCCATGACCGAGATCGGCAGCAGGGGAGACGTACGGCCGGCGGCCGGGCGCTTTCGCGCGGCCGGCCGGGGCTGAGCAGCCCTGCGAATGGGCGTCGGCTGCACATGCCGCGCCGGGCGCGCCGTGGCGGCGGAGCGCGGCGGCATCGGCACGGGCTCCTGACGCACCTGCTGCATGATGCGCGCGGTCAGGTCGGCGGGCGGCGCGGCGGCCGCGTCACGGACGGCGGCCTGGAGCGCCAGAAAGTCGTCATAAGCACGCTGACATTCGGGGCAGGTGCGCAGATGTGCGCGCAATGTCTGCACCTGCTCCGGCGGCAGTTCGCCGTCGAGCAGCTGGCTGATCTGCTGCTGGTAATGTTCACAGGCGCTCATCCGTCTGCACCTCCCTTCGTCTGCTTTGACGCATATCGGTCGGGAAGGTTCCCGTCGGCGAGCAGGAAATCGCAGAGCCGCCGCCGCGCGCGGAACAGGCGCGATTTCACCGTGCCGGCCTCGAGGTGCAGCACCTTGCCGATCTCGGCATAGGACAGGCCGTCGAGCTCGCGCAGGATGAGGATCTTGCGGGCATCGTCCGGCAGGCTGTCGAGCCCGCGCGCGACGGAGCGGCGCATTTCGCTGCGGGTCAGCTGCTGCTCCGGGCCGACGCTCTCGTCGGCGGGGAGGTCGAGCTGCGGCTGCTCGTCGTCGTCCTCGGAGGCGGTGAGCGACACGGTCGGGTGCCGCCGGCGGCTGCGCAGGAAGTCGATGCACACGTTCGTCGTCAGCCGGTAGAGCCAGACGGAGAACTTGCTCTCGCCGCGGAACGTGCCCAGCGCCCGATAGGCGCGCAGGAACACCTCCTGCGTCATGTCAGCGGCGTCCTCCTCGTTGCCGACGGTGCGCAGGGCGAGGTTATACACTTGTTTCTGGTAGGCGACGACCAGCGCCTCAAAGGCGTTGGTGTCTCCGGCGCACACCTGAGCGATGACGCGCCGTTCCTCGTCCCGGTCCATGGTTTCCTTGCCTTTCTGCGGTCAGTCCCGCAAGTCGCGCTGGATGGCGCGCGTGATGCGCCGCAGGTCGTCGAGCGTCTCGACGTGCACGACCTCCTGCTTGTAGACATTGGCGTGCGGCACACCGCGCAGATACCAGCAAAACTGGCTGCGCGCCTCGAGGCACGCCAGCCGTTCGCCCTTGATCTCGGCGGCAAATTCGATCTGATGCAGTGCCGCCTCGATCCGCTCGCGCAGCGGCGGCAGCGGCGGCTCCGGCTCGTCGGCGATGGCGGCGTTGCCGCGCGCGAACAGCCACGGGTCGCCGAAGCTGCCGCGGCCGACCATTGCCAGATCGGCGCCGGTGTAGCGCAGGATGTGCGCCGCGTCTGCGCCGGAAAAAATGTCGCCGTTGGCGATGACGGGGATCGTCACGGCGCGCTTGACGTCACGGATGATGTCCCAGTCGGCGCGGCCGGCATACATCTGCACGCGCGTGCGCCCGTGCACTGCGATGGCGGCCGCGCCCGCCTGCTGGCACATCTGCGCAAAGGCCACGGCGTTGACGTTTCCGCCGTCCCAGCCCTTGCGGAATTTCACGGTCACGGGCACATCGACGGCCTTGACGACCGCCTCGATGATGCGCCCGGCGAGCTCGGGATCGCGCATGAGCGCCGAACCGTCGCCGCTGCGGATGACCTTGCCCACCGGGCAGCCCATATTGATATCCAGAATGTCCGCACCGGAGTATGCCAGCGCCATGGGCGCGGCCTCGGCCATGACCTCCGGCTCGTGGCCGAAGATCTGCACGGCGGCCGGGTGCTCGTCCGGCGGCGACCAGAGCAGCTGCTTCGTTTTTTCATCGTGATAGACCAGCGCCTTGGCGCTCACCATTTCCGTGCAGGTGAGGGCGGCGCCCTGCGCGCGGCACAGTGCGCGAAACGGCGCATCGGTCACGCCCGCCATGGGCGCGAGCGTGAGCGGGCCGCAGATCTCGACGTTTCCGATCTTCACCATGCGATCTCGAGCTCCACGGGGCAGTGGTCGCTGCCGTAAATGTCGGAAAGGATGCTGGCCGTCTCAATCTTTTCCGCCGCGCGGTCCGAGCACAGGAAGTAGTCGATGCGCCAGCCGGCATTGTTCTCCCGCGCGTGGAAGCGGTAGCTCCACCACGAGTAGGCGTCCGTCTCGTCCGGATGCAGGGCGCGGAACGTGTCCGTGAAGCCAGCGTGCAGCAGCTCCTGAAACTTCGCGCGCTCCTCGGGGCTGAAGCCGGGGTTGCCGACGTTGCGCTTCGGGTTTTTCAGGTCGATCTCCGCTGCGGCGACGTTCATGTCCCCGCAGATGACGACCGGCTTGTGCCGGTCGAGCGAGCAGACGAATTCGCGGAACGCATCGTCCCAGCTCATCCGGTATTCCAGCCGGCGCAGGCCGTCCTGGGCGTTTGGCGTGTAGACGCACACAAGATAGAATTCCGGGTATTCGGCCGTGATCACGCGGCCCTCCAGATCGTGCTGCGGCAGGCCGAGATTATACTGCACGTCGAGCGGCTCGGCCTTCGTGAACACGGCGGTGCCGGAGTAGCCCTTTTTCTCGGCGCTGCACCAGTACTGATGGTAGCCCGGCAGGTCGAGCGCGATCTGCCCGGGCTGGAGCTTCGTCTCCTGCAGGCAGAAAATATCTGCGTCCAGCGCGCGGAACGTGTCCGCAAAGCCCTTGGTCACACAGGCGCGCAGCCCGTTGACGTTCCAGGATACAAGTCGCATTTCGTGTCCTCCGTTTTCACCGCCACGCAGCGGTTGATCGTGATGCCCTGATCGTAGAATTTCGCCTCATAATCGGTCATGACGCCGACAGGGCCGTCGGCGTGCAGATCGTGCGTGACCTCGCGCAGCTCCCAGCCCTCCTGCTCGAACTGCTCGAGTGAGAAGGCGAACAGCGGGTCGTTGTCGGTCTTGAACCAGATCTCGCCGCCGAGCGGCAGCACGTTTGCATACAGCGCCAGAAAGCCCGCATAGGTCAGGCGTCGCTTGTGCTGGCGGGATTTTTTCCATGGGTCGGGGAAGTTGATGTAGATGCGTGAGACCTCGCCGGGGGCGAACATGTCGAGCAGGTTGGCTGCGTCCCGGTCGAGAAAGCGCACGTTTTCGAGCCCGCGCTCGGTCACGCGCTCCATGCCGACGACCATGGCGTCCGGAACTTTTTCAATCGCGGCGAGGAAGATGTCCGGATTTTGTGCCGCGGTGTCCGCCGTGAAGCGGCCCTTGCCGCAGCCGAGCTCCAGCTGCAGCGCCTGATAGCCGGGGAACTGTTCCAGCCAGCGGCCGCGCAGCGCCTCGGGGTCAGTGATCAGCGTGGCCGCGCAGCGCTCCATGCGCGGGACGAGGTTGGGCTTTTTTCGCATTCTCATAGGTTGATGCTCCTGTCATAACAAGTCCTGATTTGATGTTTAGAGCATACCACACGCGCCCGAAAACTGCAACGCAGAAAACCGTTGCGCATTTCTAAAGAATATGTTAAACTTTATTTTATGCAAATTGCGAAATTCCATATCCGGGTGTAGCGCAGCTGGTAGCGCGGGTGGTTTGGGACCATCAGGCCGCAGGTTCGAACCCTGTCACTCGGACCATAAGTCCACCGTAATTTCGATAGAATTACGGTGGGCTTTTTCTGTGCCTGGAAACTGTTTGAAATAAGACTTTTGGCCGTTTTGGCATATAAATTGATCCCACTGCGGAGAAATTTCGCAGCGGGATTTTCATTTTATGTAGGCTTTTTTGTCACAAGTGTAGCAGTAATCGTTAGATTCACGTATATTCGTTGAATTCGTGTTTCCTCTTTCTGGATGAATAATTCATTTCAGTCTTGAAATATGGAATTAATTTCTTTATAATGGAAATGCGTGGATAGCACAGACGAAACATATCATTAGAACGAAATGCGCTGATGATTTTTGGTGAAGAAAGCAAATGGGCTTCTAATGTACTCCATTTTACGGACTGAGCCGAGGTTGTATTTTCGTGGAGTTTGCCACTCCACGTGTAACGCAAAACATAGTTATTCTTCCGTATTATAGCACATTGCATATTCAAATGCAATTGAATCGACAAAGAAATGGAAGAAAAAAAGTATGTTTTTGTCAACTTACGTTAATTTTTTGCGGAGAATTACGTTGACTTAAAGTTCAGCGCAGTCATCCCAGCAGTCTGGATGAAATTAAAATAAGATCCACACCCAACATAATCACTGCACAAGGAGGTATTACGAAATGGCAAAGGGTGAGAACATATTCAGACGGCGGGACGGTCGCTGGGAGGCTCGGTACATCAAGGGTCGTGAGCTATCCGGAAAAATCAAGTATGGATACTGTTATGGAAAAACATATCGGGAAGCCAAAGAGAAAGCCGCAAAGCGCAAAGCAGCTTTGGCAAATGGAGCTCCCTTACCGACAGCCAGAACGCAAAAACCGTTCTCCAGCTATTGCTTGGAATGGCTACATACAAAGAAATGCACGGTGAAAGAATCGACGTATATTAAATACAGCACCGCGGTCAATAAGCACATCATTCCAAAGCTCGGCGTGTGCCACCCTCTGGGCTTCACGACGGAACTGATGGACGATTTCATCAAAGAACTGCAATTCGAAGATGAGCTGGCGCCGAAGACGGTGCATGATATTCTAGTCGTGCTGCATGGCATTTTGAAGTTCGCTTCCTCGAAGTTTGCAGGCTCATTTCCCGCGGTGGAGATCAACTATCCGAAGATCGGCAAGAAGGAGATGCGCGTTTTGTCCAGAGAAGAGCAGGCGCGCCTCGTTGCCTATCTACATGAGGATCTGGATTCGTGCCGATTTGGTATCTTGCTGGCGCTATGTACAGGCATACGAATTGGTGAACTCTGTGCACTGCAGTGGGAAAGTGTTTCTACAAACGATAAAGCTATCCGAATTGCAAAGACCCTGCAAAGGCTGCATGATATCAGCGTATCGCAAGGTGCTCGAACAAGGATTGTGATTGGTCCGCCCAAAAGCGATACCTCCGTGCGAACGATCCCTATGACGGAATACGCAACCGGGCTTTGCAGGCGCATGAAACCGCAAAGTTCAGCTGCGTATGTTCTGACCGGAACGGAAGCGTTCATGGAGCCGCGGACATTGCAGTATCGATTGGAAAAGTACACGCAGGCATGCGGTCTGGAGGGCGTGCATTTTCATACGCTGCGCCACACATTTGCGACGCGAGCTGTTGAGGTCGGATTTGAAGTTAAATCATTGTCAGAAATATTAGGACATGCCTCTGTGACGATCACGTTGGACCGGTATGTGCACGCTTCGCTGGAACTGAAACGGGATAATATGCAGAAATTGAAGGTAGTGGGTCTATGATCTACGCAGTCAAAACTAGTGTAAGTGAATATCATAAAAACGGGAAAAGCCTTGCATAGCAAGGCTTTTCCTTCGCTTTTGTAGTGGAGTGGCAAACTCCACGAAAGCTCCGCAGACACATCTGCATTTACAAAAGATGTTCGTTTTTGTGCAGCTATGGCGGAGGCGGTACTTACTTGAATTGCGCACCTTGAATGGATATTTTTGTACAGCAATTTGCAAATTCAATATCTGTGTAGAGCCTTTGCCCCTGGACGGCTTCGTGCTGAACCGATGGGGGGCAGAGATACAGATATCAATGTAGGGATGTGAGATATGTGACAACAACAGCGAGCAGCTGTTTGACAGAGGAGAGCTCCGCCGATGTAATCACTCAAATAGCAAAACCTGTACTGGAGCAAAAGAAGCTGTACCTGATAACGAAGCGTGCTTTTGACATAGTATGTTCTTTCTTGGGCCTGCTGATTCTGGCAATCCCGATGATAATCATTGCATTGATCATCACTTTGGACTCGCCAGGTTCCCCAATTTTTAAGCAGGAGCGGCTCGGTCTCCATGGGAAGCCGTTTATGATCTATAAATTCAGGTCAATGCGTCTTGACGCAGAGGAAAACGGCCCGCAGTGGGCAGATGAACAGGATCCAAGGTGCACACACTTCGGCCAAATTCTCAGACGCACCCGGCTGGACGAGCTTCCTCAGTTCTATAACATCCTGCGCGGCGACATGAGTTTCGTCGGCCCGCGGCCGGAGCGTGCTTATTTCTACGGGGAATTTGAAAAATACATTCCCGGTTTCTCCAACCGGTTAATGGTTGTTCCTGGCCTGACTGGACATGCTCAGGTGAATGGCGGATATTCTCTGAAGCCGGAAGAAAAAATTATCTACGATATGGAGTATATAGAAAAGCGATCGATTTGGATGGATTTGGCGTGTATTGGAAAAACGATCCGCGTCGTTTTGTGCGGCGCGGGCGCCCGATAAAGAAAGATGCGTTTGGAGGACAACCCTAGAATATGAACGAAAGTAAGAAACCGTATGCTTCCGTGGGGGGCACAGAGCTGTCACTATGGGATATTACAAAGATCCTGTTGGCAAAGATTCATTGGCTGCTCCTTGCGGGGGTCGTTGTTGCTGCGGGCGTTTATGCAGTAGTAACAATTTTTGTTACGCCGACCTATGAATCTCGAGTGAGTTTTTATGTATATAACAGTGCGGACAATTCTTCACAGGGAACGATCAATAACAGCGACCTCCAGGCGGCGGAGAGCCTTGCTACGACCTATTCAAAGATCCTGGCGAGCAATTCTGTTTTGGATTCCGTCCTGAGTGATTTGAGAGCAGAAACCTCATTGTCGAGAAAGGAACTTAGCCGCATGGTGAATGTCTCCGTTGTGTCGGATACACAGTTGCTGGAGGTGGTAGTGACCTCGACCAATCCGGAGCTTGCCTGTAAGATCGCCAATTCCTTTGCGAAAGTTGCGCCTACTGAAATCGTTCGTATTACCAAGGCGGGCGGCGTCGAGGTCGTGGACCGACCGGAGGTGGCAACGGAAAAATCTGCGCCCAGAACCGTATTTGACAGCGCGATTGGATTTGTGGTTGGCGTGATACTGGCTTCAGTTGCTATTATTCTGCGAATGATGGCCGATACGACCATCTACCTGCCGGAGGACATTGAAAAGTCCGCCGGTGTGACTGTCCTTGGTCAGATACCGGACATCCATGCGACAAATGAGAATGCTGGCTGCTGGAAGCTGGCGGAGGGAGGTGCAGTGCTCTATGGCGAAAAAGAAAGAAAGCCGAAAGGTAGCGATTGAAGCTGTTCGTACAAACAGGAAACGTCTGCTGACCAATGAATCTCCATTTGCGATAAAGGAAGCCTATGTAAAGTTGCGCACCAGTTTGATGTTCTGCATGACGGCGGATAAGGAGCGCCCATGTACGAGCTTCGCCGTCACTAGCGCAAAGCCCTCTGAGGGCAAGAGCCTGACAGCAGCCAACATTGCCATTAGCTATGCAATGTTGGGCAAAAAGGTGCTCTTGATCGATGCGGATATGCGCAAGCCGACACAGCGCCGCCTTTGGAGGGTGGAGAAGCCTACCGGCCTGTGCGACTTTCTTGCAAAAATATCGAAGCTCGAACTGGACAAGGTGAAAGATCTGCCGCTTTGGATCGTTTGCACTGGCACCATCCCGCCGAACCCCTCCGAATTGCTTTCATCCGAGCGCATGAAGCACTTCGTGGAAGAAAGTGCAAAGGTTTATGACTACATTATTATCGACACGCCGCCGATCAATACGGTCGCTGACGCGCAAATTGTTTCGACCTATGTGGACGGTGTGGTACTCGTAGTCAAGTCCGGCGATACGACGGAGGATGAGCTGAACGAGGCCATCGATGCGGTACGCCGTGCGGGCGGAAACCTATGCGGCACGGTGCTCAACGACCTGAATATGAAATCCGTGAAGTATGCTTACAAATATAAATATGGGGGCAAATACGGATATAAGTATTCCTATTCTGAGTCGTATGAAGCGCGGTAATATGAAGCTCGACTTGTCACTTGACTATCATGCGCATATTCTTCCTGGCTGCGATCATGGGAGCGACGGCCTTGCAACCTCGCTGAAACAGGTGGAAATGGCCGTTTCTGCTGGCGTGAAAACGATCTGTGCAACGCCGCATTTTTACCCGCATAAGGAATCCGTCGAGTCCTTCCTGCGCCGTAGGGAGAAAACTGCAAGGCTGCTGCTCCATGAGTTGCCTGAAAACGCTCCGCTGATTCAGCTCGGCGCAGAGGTGCTGATCTGCGATGGCATGGAGCGGCTGGACGGCCTGAACCGCCTGTGCCGTGAGGGTACAAACGAGCTGTTGTTGGAAATGCCGTTTTATGCGTGGCCGGAGTCGATCTGGGACACGCTGTATTTTCTGTGTGACCTGGCGGATATTCAAATTGTCCTTGCTCACGCAGAGCGGTATCCTGCAGAGAATATTGAAAAACTGATTTGTGAGAGCGTGCCGCTCCAGCTCAATGCAGAATGCCTGACAAAGCCGCTGAAACGTAAACGGTATCTTGAATGGATTGAAAATGGATATGTAAAGTATCTCGGAAGTGATATCCATATGCTTGGCCGCGGGTATAAGGATTGGCAGAAGTGCAGACAGATGCTGGAGAAGAAGTATGTATGAACGAGAAAGAAAAATTGACGGAATACGAACGGCACCGCTCGTTTCGGTCATCATGCCTGCGTACAATGCAGAAAAATATATTGAGGAAGCGGTTTCTTCCGTGCTTTCGCAGACCTATAAAAACTGGGAGCTGCTGATTCTTGACGATTGCTCTTCCGACTGCACGGCCGAAATTGCGGAGTACTTTGCAAGCCTTGATACTCGTATACGTCTGCTGCGGAATCCGCAGAACATGGGCGTGGCGAAAACGAGAAACCGTGGTTTTGATATCGCAAAGGGCGAATGGATCGCATTGCTCGACAGCGACGATGTGTGGCACAGTGATAAGCTGGAAAAGCAGATGGCTGTTGCAGGGCGTGCTGGTGCGGATATCATCTACTGCTCCTACGCGCTGGTTAATGAAAGCGGAGCGCATTTATCGGACTATATCGTTCCGGAAACGACATCGTATGATGCCATGCTGAGGGAAAGCGTGCTGAGCTGTTCTACCGTGCTGCTCCGTCAGCTTATTTTACGAGAACATCACTTTTCTGCGGAGCACTATCACGAGGATTATGCGCTCTGGCTGGAACTGATGAGATTCGGCTATCGCGCGGTGGCCTGTAGAGAAATTCTGGTGGACTATCGTGTTGTGAACGGCTCTCGTTCAAGTAACAAGTTCAAATCGGCCAAGTATCGCTGGGAGATTTACCGTGATGTCGAGAGGCTCTCGCTGCCACGGTCAGCGCAAGCGTTTCTGACATATGCACTCCACGGCATGCGCAAACATAGGAGATTCTAGCATGGAGGTTGTAAAGGACATGACCGCGCACCAAGCGCTCCTGCTGGAGATGCTCAAGGACTTTGACGCCGTATGCCGCAAGCACGGTATTCGCTATCAGCTCTTTGCCGGAACGGCGTTGGGCGCTGTTCGCCACCATGGCTTTATTCCTTGGGACGATGATCTGGATGTCATCTTGATGCGTAGTGAATATGACCGCTTCTTCGCGGAAGCGGCGGTGGATTTTGACGCTGATACCTACTATGTGCAGCAGGAAAACAGCGCGCATTGGCCAATGCAGTTTTCAAAACTGCGTAGAAACCACACGGCCTGCATCGAAAAATACCATCCGAAAGACCCGCTCATCCATCAGGGTGTCTACATCGACATCTTCCCGTGTGACAATCTTTCCGACCGGCCGCTGATGCGCAAATTGCAATTTGCTGCATCAAAAATCGTAATTGCCAAGGCACTGTATGCACGGGGTTATGAGACGGATAGCGTGTTGAAGAAGCTATTTATACAGTTTTGCCGTTTGCTGCCCCGCCGTCCATTAGAAAGCCTCTGTATGCACAGGAAAGCGGATAGGACCAAGATGCTCCATTCTTTCTTGGCGGCCGGCAGAAAATACAAGAAGAATGTTTTGCCGAGAGTTTGGCTTGAAGAAACGGTGGAGATGCCGTTCGAGGATGGAAGGTTTCCGGTATCGGCGTATTATGACGCGCTTTTGAGTCGGCTGTACGGGGATTATCAAAAGCTCCCGCCGATGGAAGAGCGAAAGTGTAAAGAACATGTCGCGATCTTAGACTTGGAGAATTCGTATCATAGCTATTTAGAAAAGCAAGAAACGCTGGATATTTCTGTTTTTACCCGTAGTATTCGATAAGGGAGAGACAATGATTATTGAAAAGAAGCGGAATGGTTATGTTGATTTTGTAAAAGGCGTTACAATCTTTTTGGTGGTTTTTGGTCATGCGTTGCAATACGGAAGCGGGTATGATTATCTTGCTAGTGAGCTTTACTGGGACAACCCGATCATGAAAGCAATATACAGTATGCATATGCCTCTATTTGCTGCCATCAGCGGTTATTTCTACTGGTTTAGCATCCATTCATACAGACCTATTAAGAGCGCTTTAAAACGGATTAAACAATTACTCCCTGTCTGTATTGTCTGGGGCATAATGCTTTGGGGACTAAGGATTGCATGGGGGAAGAACGGTAGTATTAAGACATTGGTGAGACTCTGTCTCACAGATTTTTGGTTTTTGTGGACACTCATGATCGCGGCGGTTTTGGTGTCCTTTGCAGAGTATATTTCACCAAGAAAAATCCAAATTCGGATATGCATATATGGAGTGATCCTTACAGCGGCACTCTTTACACCAGATTTCTATTGGCTTGGTGCACATAAGTCTATGTTTTTCTTTTTCGTTGTGGGGGTTTGCTGCGGCAGATATGGTTACAAGTGGCTGTTAAATTCTACGTCTGCAGTGATTTCTTTACTTGTGTGGTGTGCAATGATACCGTTTTATACAAGAGATTCTTACATATACCTAAGTGGATTCACACTATTGGGAAAGCAAAACTGCGTACAACAAATACTGATTAATGTCTATCGCTTTACAATTGGATTTGTTGGCAGTATTGCACTTCTATACGGTCTTAAACTGCTTTATAAGAAAGTATATAAATCTAAGATAAACAGTTTTATTACCTTGGTTCAGCGGTTCGGTACTCAAACGCTCAGCATATACATTTTGTCGACATATTTGTTTATTTATGTCCTACCGAATTTAACGCAAACTGCAACGCTAAATTATCTGCTAACACTTTTCGAAAGCATTGTAATCCTTCTACTTTGTTATACCATAGGGTTGATGCTCCAGAAGTCAAATGTGTTAGGCCGACTGATTATTGGGCGATGACAGTTAGAAAAGCCTTGAAATTAACGATATGAATACAAAACGTAAGCTATTACGCGTACTTGTCATTAGTCACAATGTTTTCAGTTCATCTGGGAACATGGGAAAAACCATGATGCATATGTTAGCGGGAATCCCGGCAAACAACGTCGCGCAAATCTACTTTCATCAAGAGATCCCAACTCGGAAATGCTGCCTTCGTTATTTCAGGATCACGGACAGTGATGTTTTGCGCTCGGTATTTACTCGCAGAGCACATTACCGCACATTTTCAAGTTGTGATATCGATGAATCTGCATCTCAGAGCAGAACAGACACGGGTAATTTGGCCAAGGTCTATCAGTTTTCCAGACGGCGTACCCCTATGATCTATTTTCTGCGGGATACCATGTGGTGCCTCGGGAAATGGAAGACGCGTGCGCTTGAAGATTGGGCGAGGACGTTTGCACCAGATGTAATTTTTTTCGCAGCGGGAGACTATGCGTTCTCCTACCGCGTTGCGCTCTATCTGTCCGACCTGCTTAATGTTCCGATCACTATGTGGTGTGCAGATGACTTTTATATTGAACCGCAGAGGAGCGGGACGCTGCTCAGACGTCTGCACTGCCGCCGCTTGCGTAAATTGGCAGAACGTGCTGCAGAGCGGTCAAAGAGCATAATCACAATTAGCGACGCCATGCAAAGAGACTATGAGGTGCTATTTGGCTTCCCGGTGCAGACGATTCATATTTCAAGCGGTGTCAATTCTGCGGCTCTTCCGTGCGAACAGCGCAAAGGTATTTCTTATGTCGGCAATCTGGGCCTGAATCGGATCACACCGCTGATCGAACTTGGGCGTGTTTTGAAGGAGGCACGGCTGCCGGGATTTGAGACAATCCGTGTGTATTCCGGTGAGCGGAATCCGGCAACCCTTGCGCAGATTCGCGAGGACAATGGCCTCACATTCTGTGGGCGGCTAACAGAGCAAGGTGTCGAGCAGGTTTTGGGAGCAAGTAAATTCCTGCTTCTCGTAGAGTCATCAGATCGGAACGCCGTCCGCCGGACGAAGTACTCTCTGTCGACAAAGGTTGCGGAGAGCTTGCGTAGTGGGGCGTGTATCATCGCCTATGGGCCTGGCGAAATCGCATCCATCGAGTATTTGCACCGGCATAAGGCGGCCTATATTCTAAACAACGCGGCGGACTTTCCAACTGCGATTCGTGCGCTTTGCCAGCAGTATGATATGTATGAAAACTATGTCTGTGCGTCGCGCGAACTGGCAAATGCATTTCATGACGCAGAGAAAAACGAGACATACATAGATGACATCTTTGTCAAAGCAATTCACCAATATTCCGGTCGAGGAGGTTGAGGTCGTGCAAAAGCATAGACGAACGAGACATAACCGCGCAGTGCGGATTGGGCTGCTTTTATTGAATTGCGTGCTCCTGTGCGGCTTGCTGGCGGGGTGCGGCGGAGGAGAGTCTAAGGAGGAAGTGCTGCAAAACACCAGCCCGTTGATTGAAACATCTGCTGAAGATTTGATCATCCACACAAGTTACGGCACCCTGTATTACCCGGAGTGCTGGCGGGAGTATGTCACGATCTGGCAGGAACAGAGCAGCGATACAATCACGGTCGTGTTCGAAACCAAGAGTGGCAAGAAAACCTATGAGCTGTTTCGGATCCTAATTGGTGAGGGTACTGGTGAGGTGGCTGGCAGGCTGACCGACGATGATGGTACGCAGCGTAATGTTTATCTGCGCGCGCAGGAGCTGCCGGAGGACTCGGGCCTGGAGGGCTCGGAGCTGGTCCGGTATTATGCAATGCAAGAGGACTTAAATTATCTGATCGATCATTTAAGCTGAATGTAATTACAATAGGAGGAGAACTGTTATGACAAGTAGACTGGTGAAACGACATTTGTCTTTGTGCCTTGTTCTTGTGATGCTGCTGACAGCTATGCTGCCGGTCAGCGTCTTCGCGGCGGGCTCAAACGATGAAGGCTCTGCTGCTTCCGGGGGGAACGCAGCTGCAACTACGATGATTTCAGACTATGCGACATTCCTTTCCTGCTTCAAGGTTCTGGAAGGCTATGCCCAGACCTATGCGGAAGAAAATGCCGGTGAGAATGTCAATGCGCTGATCATCAACTATATCCGTACAGGCGTGGAGCGGTACACCTCCGGCACTTGGGAAATGGTCTGCGGCAAGGAGAATACTGCCTTTACCGCCTATGTTTCCGAGCAGGATACCGCGAACAATACCTCGGCTTCTGCACTGAAGAACTTGGGCAACTTCACATTGCCCAATGGCAATAAAGTTGACCTTGGCCATGTGTTTGGCGCAATGGATGTGGCCAACTATGCCAAGGCGCAGGGGATGACTGCGGCTGTTGTGCAGGCACGTGCCGATATGGGCAGTTGGGCCGGTGACATCGCGGACATGATGTTCTGCGCTGAGAATGTGGACATCCCCGATAAAGTGGATACTTCCGAGGAGAATGTTGAGACGCTGTCGGCAAATATCCGCGCAAAATATCTGGGTGTGGACTTCGGTACGCTCAATGAAGTCGACCACTCGTTCACGGACACGGACCTTTATGGCGACATGGATGCGTTCTATCTCACAACGGAGATGAACCGCGGCGATGCGGCGTTGAGCACGATCATTGAGAACTACTTCACCGCAGGGCTTACAGACGCAAGCCGTGCTTCCTACTTCCTGACCAACCGCCTGGGCGGCATGGTCACCAAAGACGGTATCCGGAGCAAGGTCCTGAGCACCTATACCGGGAATACCCTGATCGGTGCGCTGGAGAGCTCGTACTCGCTGACAGATCTGCCCAATTGCGAGACGCTGCGCAAGGCCTGCTGCTATGCATTTGCGGATTATCTGTTTGATCTGGCTGGCGATCCCAACGGCACGGATCCCGTTGATCCCGACCCGGTCGATCCGGATCCTAAGCCCGAGCCGAAGCCGGATAATGCCTACTATTCTGTGTTTTCCTCGGACACGACGACGGTCGCGCCCGGTGTGACGCAGACGATCAATTACGCACTGACCAAGGACGACAAGCAGATCGTCTACTACATTGCCACGGCGGATATCGCCCGGGAGGATGTGAGCATCCACGCCAATTATCACGCCAACGATCCGAGCCAGGGCTGGGCAATGTCCCGCGTGTCCGATCAGATGGCGGCGGCTCAGAAGCGCCACTCCGATCCGTCCGACACGGCGAACTATGTGGAACACTACAACGCGGTCGTCGGTGTCAATGCAGACTTCTACAACATGACCACCGGTGCCCCCGGCGGTGCTTTGGTCATGGATGGCGTCGAGTATCACGGCGGCACCTCCGAAAACTTCTTTGCGATTCTGAAGGATGGAACCGCCATGATCGGCAGCTC
>OIZB01000647.1_pt1 | contig 24374 bp, 21 predicted proteins | sample 1588401 | NCBI WGS metagenome assembly OIZB01 (sample SAMN03283270) | human gut metagenome | biome: human-associated habitat; material: feces | host: Homo sapiens | place: USA | collected 2013
CAAGTTGTCAACGGGCTGAGGTAAAGCGGGTCCTGCACTGCGATGCAACAACAAGGGCGGATATGGACGCTCTTCTGTCAGAAACACTTCCTGCTGTTGCGATATTTTCACCCCAACAAATACAAATTTACCTTCCTTACGCAATCTCAAATTCAATTTCTTTTTTTAGAAAGAATTTCTTTACCATTTCATCCCAGGCATGTTCTAAAGATTTATCCATTGTAAAAGTACGGAAAGAAGTTCCGGTAATACAGGTCAGATGCATACCGTCGAATTTCAGATTCAGGTAAAGTCCCTGCACATCTTCCGGGGACATTTCAGGAACAGTCTGCTCCATAAGCCGGACGATATTATCCGGTGACAGACTCAGGATCAAGCGGAAACTCAAAGGTGTCCGCTTTCCTTTGATGAGGGAAAAGCAAAATTCCCGGATATCTCCCCAGCGGGAATATTCTTCCAAAGGAGTGGGAGAAGATTCAGATTCGTATCCGTCCGGTGCATCAAAAAAATCTTTTTGGAGATATCCATCCAGTTTGAACGTGTTAAAAGTTACGATCTCGCCTTCAATAAAAGAAAAGCGGTCGAAAGTCTCTGTCATCAGAAGCTGGGACATAAATTTTTTAACATTCGTCAATGTCAGTGAAATCATAGTTAAAATCCTTTCGGGAAAATAAAGTCTCGTTGCTCCATGCAGATCAGAAAACTTAATAAATTAAGCTTCTTCTTTGTGCTTTGGCAGGATCAGACTTAAGAGCAGGGAGACAACAAAAACTCCTGCAACTGCATTTCCGTTGAAAATATCACCGACTTCAGATGGGAAGGCGGAGAAAAAGTTTCCGGAAGTCTGGGTCAGTCCGACACCGATTGCAAAAGAAAGGGAAACGATGATCATTGTCCGGTCATCGAATTTACATTCTTTCAGCATCTTGATTCCCTCATACATGATCGATCCGAACATCATAACAGTACAGCCTCCAAGAACAGCCTGTGGGAGAGAGTTGAAGAATGCTCCCAGCGGCGGGAAAAGAGAGGCAAGAATCAGGATTAATGCTCCCATCAGGATCGTAAATCGGTTGATTACACCGGTCATGGTCACCAGTCCTACATTCTGACTGAAAGAAGTCAGCGGAAGGCATCCGAAGCAGCCGGAAATGGCACTGGAAAAGCCGTCTACAGCAAGAGAACCCTGCAGTTCTTCCATTTTCAGATCACGGTGGAGAGCACCGGTTGCAACAGCCGTTGTAGCACCGGTTGTCTCTGCGGCAGATACAAGGAATACGATCGCAATCGTGAGAAAAGCCCCAAGATCAAAGACCGGTTTGTGATCCGTGAAGAAGACCAGTTTCGGAAGACTGAAATATCCAACCTGGTGGATGGTTGTTCCGATGCTGGAGAAGTTGATCATTTTTGCGACCCCTGTAACTGTAAAAAGTGCAGAAATGATATATCCGACGATCAGTCCGACCAGAATGTTCAGGTTCTTATAGACACCTTTCAGGAGATAACGGGAAACCAGACATACAACCAGTGTGATCAGTCCGATCAGTAAATGATACCAGGAACCGAAGTCTTCTGCACCATTACCACCGCCCCAGGAATCCATTCCGACGGACAGCAGGGAGTAACCGATGGCGATGACCACGCAGGCTGATACCACAGGAGTAAGAAAACGTTTCCAGTATTTGGCACTTAAACCAACCAGGCCTTCAAAAATACCGCCAAGGATGACTGCCCCGATCATTCCTTCATATCCGAGTTCGGGATTAGTACAGATCATCAGAAGACTTCCGAGAAATGTAAAACTGACACCCATTACAATAGGAAGTCTTGATCCAATCTTCCAGATCGGATACAACTGCATACATGTACCGATTCCGGCAGCAAACATAGCACACTGGAGAAGCTGGGTGATCTCAGCACCTGTCAGTGGCTCACCGGATCCACGTACCAGTGCGGCGCTGCATACAATCAGAACCGGTGCAAGATTGGAGACGAACATTGCCAGTACGTGCTGAAGACCAAAAGGAATTGCTTTCCCCAGTGGAACACGTCCGTTCAGACGATAAATATTTTCCGTGCTGACAGCAGCGACGGGAGTTTCTTTTTTTTCATTTGTCATGATTTTGTCCTCTGTCTTTCCTTTATGATAGATGTCGGGGTCAAAAGCCCCCGACTTTGATGCCTACGGATTGCTCCGTGCTACGCACTCCCACAATCCTCCCAATATTCGCATATCGTGGGATTATCATCCCACTTTTCTGCTCCTATCGGGGTGGGTCCTAAGGTCTTTCACCCACCTATGTGCAAGCACACGTGGTTTCAGACCTTTTGCCCCTGACATCTCGTTAATTATAGAATCGGAGAGGGACAGATGTCAAATAATTTCCTGTGGAATCCGGATGTAAAAGAAAACGGGAAAGAAACAGGGCAGAAAGAGTGGTGAAACGGGTGTACGGAAAGAAACCGGGACGAAACAGGAAGATTGACTTTTATCTGAAAAAAACGTATTATAAATAGTTAGAAATCTCAGTCTTGAAAGAGAGAAAAGAATGGAAAAAAGAAAGAAAAAAATTTCACGAATCTATATTGGAGCAGGCTGTATTACTGTGCTGATTCTTCTGGGAGTCGTGATCCACGGAGTGAAGCAGTTTACAGCAGAAAATGCAGATACAAAAAAGGGAATTGAATATATTCAGTCAAAGGAAAATGAAGAGGTCAAGGTGATCGAGCAGAAGATTGCCAGCCTGGAGGCAAAAGACCCGGCATCAGGGGATACAGAGAGAAGTCTGAAAGATCGTTTTTCAGGTGCAGTGGTGATGGGAGATTCAATCAGCAGTGGATTCAGTGAATATGACGTACTGAATGCCTCAAGTGTTGTTGCAAAGAGGGGGATACAACTGGAGGGACTGGACGAGCAGATCAGTCAGGCAAAAAAGCTGAACCCACAGGTCGTGTTCCTGTCGTATGGGATGAATGATGTGATCGCAACAGACGGAGATACAGAAGCGTTTATTAAGAAATATGCAGCGGTGATCGAGTCGATCACGAAAGAGATGCCGTCCGTCCGTATTTATATCAATTCGATCTTTCCGGTCAGTGCATCTGCGGCTGAAAAAGAACCGGCACTGGCGAAAATTGCAGATTATAATACTGCATTGCAGGAAATGTGCGATGGAAAGCATTTGGGATTTATTGATAATACCGGACTTGTGCAGGAAAATTATTATGAAGAAGACGGGATTCATTTCAAGGCAGAATTTTATCCGGTCTGGGCAACGAATATGGCGGAGGTAGCAACATTATGATAAGACAGAGACAGGGAATATGGAAAGCTGCATCGTATGCGGTGTCCCTTCTGATTCTCGGTTATATTGCCCTGCTTATGATTTATGTAAGCGGAAGTAACCGCTCTTTTTCAGAGATGGAGAGTTCCATGGAGAAAGTCATTGATACGACCGGAATGAAGAAACTGGACGGTCAGATGCTCAAGCGGAACTTCGGGCTGAACAGTACAGATTATGAGGGCGTGATGTATTATTCTTCTGAATCAAGTATCGATGCCGAGGAAGTCCTGATGATCTGTGTCAAAAAGAGCAGTCAGACGGAGCAGGTGACAGATGCGGTAGAACAGCGGGTGCAGGAGCGGAAAAAAGATTTTGAGGGATATCTGCCGGAGCAGGAGAAACTTTTGGAAGAGGCACAGACCAGTGTCCGTGGGAATTATATTTTTTATGTAGTATCTTCAAAGGCATCTGAGTACAGAGCTGCTTTTGACCAGAGCTTGTAGAAGGGAAAGAAGGATGTTATTTAGCAGTCTTACGTTTATATTTTTATTTTTGCCGGTCGTTCTGGCAGTATATTATCTCGCACCGCTTAAGATACGCAACTTACTACTTCTGCTGGCAAGCCTGATCTTTTATGCATGGGGTGAACCGGTGTATGTGGTTCTGATGATCTTAAGTATTCTTCTGAATTATTGCTGTGGAAGAGAGATTGCGGCAAATGCAGAGGATGAGAGAAAGGCTCACCGGGGAATGATCTTTGCGGTGGCTGTGAATCTGGCTCTTTTGTTTTTCTTTAAGTATTACGGATTTTTCCTGGAGCTGGTCAATTCCGTGACTTCAGTGGAACTTACTTACCGCGAACTGGCTCTGCCGGTGGGGATTTCTTTCTATACTTTTCAGGGCATTTCCTATGTGGTGGATGTCTATCGGGGAAAAGCAAAGGCACAGAGGAGTCTTTTGAATTTTGCACTTTATATCGCCCTGTTCCCGCAACTGATCGCGGGGCCGATTGTGCGGTATGAAGATATAGAACCACAGCTTGCACAGAGGAAAGTCTCCGCAAGAAAGCTGGGACAGGGGGCAATGCTGTTCCTGATCGGTCTTGCAAAAAAGGCAGTACTTGCGGATACATTTAAGACAGTATTTGAGGAGATTTCAGCCATTTCAGCAAGTAACCTTTCTGTTCCGATGGCATGGATCGGCTGTATCACATATGCGTTTGAGATCTATTATGATTTTAGCGGATATTCTGATATGGCGATCGGACTTTCGAGGATGTTCGGTTTTGAACTGAAGAAGAATTTTGATCATCCTTATGTGTCGAGAAGTGTGACGGAATTTTGGAGAAGATGGCATATTTCATTGAGTACCTGGTTTCGTGAATACGTCTATATCCCTTTGGGCGGAAACCATTGCAGTGGAGGAAGGCATATCCTGAATCTGCTGATCGTCTGGACGCTGACGGGAATGTGGCATGGAGCTGCCTGGAATTTTATTGTGTGGGGATTTTATTACGGAGTCCTGCTGGTGATGGAAAAATATGTATGGGGTTCAGAAGTGGACCGGTTGCCGTCACCGCTCAGAAGAATCTATACGGCAGTCTGCGTGTTGGTCGGCTGGGTCTTCTTCTTTAGTCCGAGCCTGGGAGCAGCCTTCCGTTATCTTGGAGCAATGGTCGGAACAGGGGCCGGGCTGCTGGATGCGGGGGCAGGGTATGTCTTCTTTTCCCACTGGCTGTATTATCTGCTGGCGGTGGTCGGAATGTCGGCATTTGGAGGCAGATTGCTGAGAAGGATCATCAGTTTGCCGGAGAGTGAGACGGCACGAACAGTTGTAGCTGGGATTTTATTTTTCGGAATGATGGCAATTTCGGTGGCATTTCTGGTAACAGAGACATATCAGCCATTTTTATATTTCAGATTTTAAAAGAAGAAAGACCGGAGCCAGAAGGTGAATGAAAATGCGTAGCCAAAGGGCTGATTCAGGTGAAAGAGTATGAAGAAAAAGAAGCAGAGAGGCTCATTAGAGCGGGTGACAGGGACAATTTTTATTTTGGTATTGTTTGTATTTCTTTTGATCAATATCATTGTACCGGATAAAGAAAAGTCAGTGCAGGAGAACAGAATGCTTGCATCTGCTCCGAAATGGAACTGGGGAAATGTGATTTCGGGCGATTATATGGAAAAGTTTGAGCGGTATATGTCAGATCAGTTTGTCGGCAGAGATTTCTGGAGAACGATCAAGGTCGGTGTGGACAGACTGGCAGGTGTCAGCAAGGAACATGGAGTATACATAGGAAAAGACGGACAACTGCTGGAGGAGATCGAGCTGCCGAACCAGGAATATCTGGCAGACAATCTGAAATCCATTCAGAATTTTGCCGAGACGAATACGGATCTTCCGGTGAGGATGATGCTTGTACCGGATGCGGCAGGGGTTCTTGGAGCAAAGCTTCCGGCTATGGCAGAAGTGGAGAATCAGACACAGCTCATAAGCATGGTAAAGAAGGAACTGGGAAGTTCCGTTGAATGGATCGATGCAGCCTCAGCCCTGAATAAGCACCGGAATGAAAAGATTTATTATAAGACGGATCATCATTGGACTTCCCTGGGGGCTTTTTATGCATTTCAGGAGGCAGCCCCTTCGCTGGGAATAGAGGGAGACATTTCAGGGAAATATGTATCTTATGCGGTTTCCAATGATTTTAATGGAATGCTGGCATCCAAAAGCGGTGTTTATCTGAGCGAGAAAGAGCAGGTTGATATTTATGTTCCGAGTGACAGTGATACAGATGTGATCGTAGATTATGTAGATGAAGGAAAAAGGACGACTTCTCTTTTTGATTCTTCAAAGCTGGATACAAAGGATCAGTATGATGTCTTTTTGGGAGGAGATTTTTCTGTTGTAGATATTAAGACAGTGTCGACAGAAAGCAAAAGACTGCTTCTGATCAAGGACTCTTTTGCAGACTGCTTTGTGCAGTTTTTAACACCGTATTACCGGGAGATCGTTGTGGTCGATCCGAGATATTATAGTGGCACGATCGAGGAACTGCTCAGTTCCTACAGGATCTCAGAGGTGCTGTTCCTTTACAGTGGAAATACATTTTTTACAGATAATAATATAAGTGGAGTGTTGACGGGTGAGTAATCGGATCAGAGAAGAATTTATACAGAAAAAAGAACCGGTAAGACTGAATAAGTATTTAAGTGAGGCGGGAGTGTGTTCCAGAAGGGAGGCAGACCGCCTCATTGAGACCGGAAAGGTGAGTGTGGACGGAAAGCGTGCCGGAATGGGAATGAAGATTTATCCGGGACAGACGGTCAAAGTGGGAAATAAGACCGTATCAAGGCAGGATGAGATGATTGTGCTTGCGGTAAATAAGCCAAAAGGTATCGTCTGCACAGAAGAAAGGCGGGAACGCGACAGCATTGTGCGTTTCCTGAATTATCCGGTGAGGGTGACTTATATCGGAAGGCTGGACAAGGATTCCAGAGGTCTGCTGTTGATGACGAATAATGGAGATATCATCAATAAGATCATGAGGGCGGCAAATTATCATGAGAAAGAATACAAAGTAACGGTGGATCATGAGATCACAGAGGATTTCCTTAAGAAAATGTCCCGGGGAGTGGCAATCCTGGATACGGTGACAAGACCGTGTAAAGTAGAGAAATTGGGGAAATATACATTTAAGATCATATTGACGCAGGGATTGAACCGTCAGATCCGCAGAATGTGTGAAGCACTGGGGTATGAGGTAAAAGATCTTTTGAGGGTCCGGGTGATGAATATTACGCTGGACGGACTGAAAGAGGGAAAATACCGCAAGCTGACAGACCGGGAATTAAATGAGCTGGATCAGTTACTGGAGCAGTCTTCCAGTCTTCCGGGCGGACGGGAAAGCAGGCAGGAGAGAAAAGATGGAGCAGGAAAAAAATAAAATGGAGCAGGGAAAAAGTAAGCAGCAGCGGATGCGGGAACTGGTAGAACTTCTGAACCGGGCGAGAAAGGCATACGAGCAGGACAATACAGAGATCATGAGTAACTATGAATATGACAGGCTCTATGATGAACTGGAAGAACTGGAAAAAGAACTGGGAACAAAGATGGCGAACAGTCCGACGGTCAATGTCGGTTATGAGGTGGTCAGTGGACTGCCGAAAGAACGCCATGAGCGGCCGATGCTGTCACTGGATAAGACAAAGGAAGTAGAGCGGCTGAAAGAATTTCTTGGCACGAAGAAAGCGATGATTTCCTGGAAACTGGACGGACTGACCATTGTTCTCACGTATCAGGGCGGAGAACTGGTCAAAGCGGTCACAAGAGGAAATGGAATCGAGGGAGAGGTCATCACGAACAATGCAAAGGTTTTTCAGAATGTGCCGCTGCATATTCCGTACCAGGGTGAGCTGGTTCTGCGTGGAGAGGCAGTGATTTCCTATAAAGATTTTGAGGCGATCAATGAAAAGATCGAAGATGTCGATGCAAAATATAAAAATCCGCGAAATCTGTGCAGTGGCTCTGTGAGGCAGTTGAATAATGAGATCACCGCAAAAAGAAATGTGAAGTTTTTCGCATTTACGCTGGTGCGTGCGGAAGAGGTAGATTTTCATAATTCAAGAATGTATCAGATGCAGTGGCTGAAGGAGCAGGGATTTGATGTGGTGGAACATCATCCTGTGACGGCAGAAACAATCGAAGAGGAAGTAGCATGGTTTGCAAAGGCAATCGGGAAAAATGAAATCCCGTCTGACGGACTGGTACTGGTCTATGATGATATTGCCTATGGACAGTCACTGGGAACGACCGCAAAGTTTCCGAGAGATTCTTTTGCATTTAAATGGGCAGATGAGATTCGGGAGACAACGCTTCTTGAGATTGAGTGGAGTCCGTCAAGAACGGGACTGATCAATCCGGTTGCGGTTTTTGAACCAGTAGAACTGGAAGGAACGACGGTCAGCCGTGCCAGTGTGCATAATATCAGTATTATGGAAGAGCTGGAACTGGGAGTCGGTGATACGATCCAGGTGTATAAGGCCAACATGATCATTCCGCAGATCGCAGAGAATCTGACACGGAGCGGTGTAAAAGATATTCCGACAGTCTGTCCGGTCTGTGGTGGTACGACAAAGATTTCCATGGAAAATGAGACAAAGACGTTATTCTGCACGAACCCGGAATGTCAGGCGAAGCACGTAAAAGCGTTCAGCCTGTTCGTAAGCAGGGATGCGATGAATATCGAAGGACTTTCAGAGGCGACACTGGAAAAATTCATTCTGCATGGGTATGTGAAAGATTTTACGGATCTGTTCCATCTGGACCGGTATGAGGAAGAAATTAAGAGCATGGATGGATTTGGAGAGAAATCTTATCAGAAGCTGCTCAGAAATATTGAAAACGCAAGGAAGACAACGCTGGCACGACTGATCTACAGTCTTGGAATCCCGAATATCGGAAGTGCCAATGCGAAGGTCATCTGTAAAGCATTCGGAGATGATCCAAAGCGTGCGGAAGAGGCAACCGAAGAAGAACTGGTAGAGATTCAGGGCATTGGCGGGATCATGGCAAAGACCTATGTAGAATATTTTGCTGATCCGAAGCATCGGGAGATCTACCGCAGACTGCTGGACGAGGTAGAGCTGCAGAAGGAGGTTGTGACAGAGGACAGTCAGAAATTCTCGGGGATCAATTTCGTGATCACAGGAAGTGTGGAACATTTTGCCAATCGGGCAGAGGTAAAAGCGGAAATAGAGAAGCGTGGAGGAAAGGTAACCGGCAGTGTGACATCAAAGACCGGTTATCTGATTAATAATGATGTAAATTCAACTTCTTCAAAGAACAAAAAGGCGAGAGAACTTGGAGTGCCGATCATTTCGGAAGAGACGTTGATCGGGATGCTGGAACAGTAGTGTGGTGTTAAAATTGTGTAAGAGTTCACAGTTTATTTATTTGAATATTTGAAGTGATTGTACTATAATGAACTGCGGATCGTCAGGATTCTGCAAAATGAAACAGAGGTTGGAGACCTCTGGCTGTGATATTTATGAATTTTTCAGGCAGGATACGACGGGACGCAGGAAGCAAATGAAACAGGAGAAGAAAGGGAAAGCGTATGTCAGATCAGGATTTCGTTATTGTGGACGAAGAAAAAGATTCTGAGATTCCACAGGAAAAAGAGAACCGGACAGAGGATTCCCGTAAGGAAGTGGTCAAAGACGCTGAAAAGGAGCGTGAGGATGATGACGGTTACGAGAAGATCTGCTTTATCTGTCACAGACCGGAGAGTGTGACCGGGAAGATGATCGATCTTCCGAATCATATTACGGTGTGTCCGGACTGTATGCAGAGAAGCTTTGATGCGATGAGCAGCAGTCCTCTGGATCTGGGAAAAATGATGAATATGCCGGGCGTGCAGTTTCTGAATCTTTCTGATTTGGAAGGAATGCAGCCAGAAGCAAAAAAGATCAAGAAGAAAAAAGAGAAACCAAAGGAATTTCCGGAGCTGGATATTAAAAATATTCCTGCACCGCATAAGATCAAGGCCAGACTGGATGAGTATGTGGTAGGTCAGGAACGTGCAAAGAAGACCATGGCAGTGGCGGTCTATAATCATTATAAGCGGGTGGCAACCAATACGATGGATGATATTGAGATTGAAAAATCTAATATGCTGATGATCGGACCGACCGGAAGTGGAAAGACATATCTAGTGAAGACACTGGCAAGATTGCTGGATGTGCCGCTGGCGATCACGGATGCGACTTCCCTGACAGAGGCCGGTTATATCGGAGATGATATCGAGAGCGTTGTATCAAAGCTACTTGCGGCAGCAGATAATGATGTAGAACGTGCAGAGCAGGGAATTATTTTTATTGATGAGATTGATAAGATCGCCAAGAAAAAGACTTCCAGCCAGCGGGATGTGAGCGGAGAATCCGTACAGCAGGGAATGCTGAAGCTCTTAGAAGGCAGTGAGGTAGAAGTACCTGTGGGAGCGAACAGCAAGAATGCGATGGTTCCGCTGACCACAGTGAACACGAAGAATATTCTGTTCATCTGCGGAGGAGCATTCCCGGATATTGAAGAGATCATCAAAGAACGTCTTCAGAAGAAGACGTCCATGGGATTTAATTCAGAGCTGAAGGATACATATGAACATGACGAGAATCTTCTGTCAAAGGTTACGGTAGAAGATCTGCGTAAGTTCGGCATGATCCCGGAGTTTCTCGGAAGGCTTCCGATCATCTTTACCCTGAAAGGACTGGATAAAGAGATGCTGGTGAAGATCTTAAGAGAGCCGAAGAATGCGATCCTGAAGCAGTACCAGAAGCTTCTGGCACTGGATGAAGTGAAACTGGATTTTGATGACAGTGCATTGGAAGCGATTGCGGAAAAAGCGATGGAGAAAGATACCGGAGCAAGAGCACTTCGTGCAATTATAGAGGAATTTATGCTGGATATCATGTATGAGATTCCGAAAGATGATAATATCGGAGAGGTGACGATCACCAGAGCTTATATTGAAGGAACAGGCGGACCGGTCATCCGTCTGCGGGGGCAGGAAGTACCGGCATTAAATGGTTGATAAAGACCGGTACACTGCAAGAAAAGAGGATTCCATGAGTATGGCAGAACCATGGGATCAGATGACAGCGAATAGAGAAAACGGAAGAGAGTGGAAAAAATGGATGCTTATAGATACTTACTGGATTTGGCAATAATTTTATTATCAACAAAGGTACTGGGTCTTCTGACAAAGAGAGTCCAGATGCCGCAGGTTGTAGGAGCATTGCTTGCAGGACTTATTTTAGGACCTGCAGGATTTGGATTATTAACAGAAACTTCATTTATCCATGAAGTAGCCGAGATTGGTGTAATCGTACTGATGTTCTCGGCAGGTATGGAGACAGATATCAAAGAGCTTAAGGCAAGTGGAAAAGCTTCTTTTATCATTGCATTATTTGGAGTACTTGTACCGCTGGCAGGAGGTTATGCGGTTGCGTGGTTCTTCAATAAACCGGGTGCGATCGAGTCCGATGTGACTTCCCCGGTCTTTTTACAGAATATCTTTATCGGAGTCATTCTGACGGCGACATCGGTAAGTATTACAGTAGAGACACTGAAAGAACTTGGAAAGCTGAAGACCCGTTCAGGAAATGCCATCCTCGGTGCAGCGATCATTGATGATGTCCTTGGAATCATTGCACTGACGATCGTTACGAGTATGGCAGATGATTCTGTAAGTCTTGGAATCGTTCTGCTGAAGATCGTTGGATTCTTCGCATTTTCAGGTATCATCGGTCTGATCTTCTACAAGATATATAAGAAATGGGTTGATGAAGCGGAAAAAGAACTTCACCGCCATACGATCATTGCATTTGTATTCTGTCTGATCATGGCGTTTGTGGCAGAGGAAGTATTCGGAGTTGCAGATATTACGGGAGCGTATATCGCAGGACTTATTATTTCCAATGTACAGCGTTCTACTTATCTGGAGTCTAAATTTGATACAATGTCTTATCTGCTTCTTTCACCGGTGTTCTTTGCAAGCATCGGACTGAAGGTAGAACTGCCGAAAATGTCTATGACGATCATTGCCTTTGCAGTAGTTCTGACAATCGTTGCAGTAATTACAAAGATCATTGGATGCGGACTTGGAGCAAAGGTGTGTGGTTATAAAAATTATCAGGTAAAGAGGATCGGAGTTGGTATGATCTCAAGAGGTGAGGTCGCACTGATCGTTGCCAGCAAGGGTGCGGCACTGGGGCTGATGAGTTCTGCCCTGCTTGGACCAATCATCGTTGTGGTTGTAATTACAACGATTATTACACCGGTTATGCTGAAAGTTGTATTTGCACCGGGAACAGCTCCGGCAGCAGAGCAGATCGTACCGGAATCAGAACGGGTTAAGAGTTATTATGAGAACCGTGAGGATAATCGGTAATCCGGGATATGGGATGGAAAATTCACAGGGTAAAATGCTTTGTTCAGAATGATAAAAAATTATATGGGATAAGTTACAGTCTATAAAAAGAGAAGCCATGGGACAGCGTCAGAGCTGTCTCATGGCTTCAAATGTATTATAGAGGTTTAACTGGCCATATCCCCATTCACGATTTGGGTATTCGAGAAAATCCGGGCGGATTGCTCCGAGGATCAGCAGACTTTTGATCTGAAAGACATCAATACCGGTAATATTTTTCTGTTCCAGTTCCCATTCCAGCATAAGTGCAACAGCTCCGGCAGTGATGGCTGTGGAAATGCAGGAACCGGAACGAACGGTAAAGCGTCCGCCCGGTAATGCCCCTTTTACATTGATACCGGGAGCTGTGATAGAAGGATTCTGAAACTGAGTGCGGGTGTATCCACGGCCGGATGCCTGGGCGAGTCCGCCATTTTTCCCGTCATAATAGGAAACGATGATGGGACTTGGTGCGTTGGCCGGATTGGTCAGGGTGTAATAGGGATCTGATTCGAGAAAATAGACTTCTCCATCAAGAAATTCTGTGACGGGGAGCCACATATGAAACTGTCCGTCAATGAGGCGGACCGGCTCGACGACGATCTTCCATATTCCGGCAGCAGGGGTGTTAAACCGGAAAAAGACAAGTTCAGAATTGGTCTTTTCCACCATCAGCCGGTAATTGACATAAACTTTTGTTTTTTCAAAAAGAAAATCCAGTTCGACATTTGAGCCAACACGGAAGGAAATCCGGGAAGAATTTTCACCGGAGGGAGAAATGATGGAAATGGATAAAATGTTGGGAATCATGACCCAGAGTTCCAGCATAAAGCCGGAGACATTTTCCCCGACCCGGATCTCAACGGTCTTGGTGTCGCTGAGATTCTGGATGGTATTGTAATAATGATGGCGTTTGTCGGCTTCATTTCCTGTCCCGATGACGGCGATCCGGTTGGCTACAAGACTGTAAGCCCCGAGCTGGCTGGGAAGGGGGAGAGTCCCTACGTGTCCGCCCATATTTGTCCCGACGGTAATGCACATGACAAGCGGAAGATCAAGGGCGGATGCAAGGTCATTCAGATATTTCACTCCCAGCAGAAGGTCCGTTTCCTGATAGCAGACAGCATCAGAGGCGATACAATAGTATTCCTTCAGATATTGCTTGGCAGTTTTTAATTTTACCATTGCAATGGTACATTCAGGGGCGGCTCCGAGAAACTGTTCGGAGATATCTGCACCGCCTGCGGCGAGGCTGGCAACAAAAGTCCCGTGTCCGGTGTCATCAACGGAAGGAACAAGAGATGCAGGATCTTCAGAAGAAAGGGCGGCATTGATAGTTTCCCGGGCATATTCCGTTCCGTAAGCAAATCCCTGCGGGGGCGTTCCGCTCTGGATCGTCTGATCCCAGATGGCGGCAATTCTTGTCGAGCCGTCAAGATTGCGGAAAAGGCGGCTTGTATAATCAATACCGCTGTCCAAAAATCCGATCAATACCCCCTGCCCTTTTAGCTGGAGCGTAGGATAATTCTGAACCGGAAGGATTCCTGCCTGGTTCAGAGTTTCCATACTCAGGGGCGAAAAGCACTGGGGGATAGAATTATAGGAAAAACGGGAAAGCGTGATTGGTTCTACGGATTCTTTTGGAAAATAATAGCAGGTGTATCCACTACCGGCATCCTGTTCACAGGGATTTTGAAGGAGAAGTTCATTAAAAAGAGGTGTGCGAGTCCGGTTCTCGATAAAATCACGGTAATCTTCGGAAAGGATGTTCCGGCGGCAGGTTTCTAAATCTGGCATGGCACATTTCCTGACTCTTTTTCTGTCAATATATGAACTTAAGAATTTCTTTATAACCCTAAAAGATCTATAAATTTTTGCCCGTCAGTCTTCACAAAGGAAAAGAATGAGGTATAATGAATTTAATTTATGACCGCAGGAAAGCAGGAGTCGGAGACAATGATCCATGGCTGTGATGAGAAAGATGGTCAGAGGAAATGCCCATGGGTGTGATGAAAATAGCAGTCAGAGGAGAAGATTGGCGGAATGGTTACGGAAAGGAGAAGAAAAAAGATGAAAGATTTTTTTGAAGAATTAGGAAAATATATCGGGGAGACCGCGACGATAGTAGGAAATAAAGCCGGAGAGGTAATCGAGACGCAGAAACTGAAATCGCAGGTGAGAAGCCTTACACATGAGAATACGGTCGATCTGCTGGAACTTGGACGGGGAGTCTATGAGCAGTATAAGAGTGGAGCAGTTCTGGATGAGAAGGCAGAAGGATTGTGCGAGGCGATCAGCTCAAGAGAAGAGAGCATTGCAGAATTTGAGGAGAAGATCTCAGCTATCAAAGGAGCAGGAAAATGCCCGAATTGTGGAAAGATGGTAGCAAAAGAGATGGTCTTCTGCCCGTATTGTGGAGAAAAGATGCCGGCGGTAACAGTGGATGAGGAAGAGACGCCTGGAGATGATACGGAGGATGTAACGCTCCGGGAAGAAGAAGCATCTTTATTTGAAGAGGAGGCAGTGAAAGGAGATGCAGCCCGTTCACAGGAGGCAGCAGAAGAAGAGGCATGATCCAGGATATAGGAGAGCATACATTTGATAACCAGTATCATCCGTGTCCGCCTGACCGGGAGTCTTATGCACTGTATTATGAAGACCATGCGGCTCTTGTGAGAAAATACCCGGATCGGATCGAGTTCCCTAAGTTTCGGGACATCGAGCGACTGAATGAAGATATCTATGAAGATGCAGTGTATCTGTTCAGTATTGACGGAGAACGGTATTATCTTGTAGAGGAGATCAACCGGGAGCGGCAGTCGCATTTTACAATGGAAAATACAGAGATTTTCCGGTATGCAGAGCCACAGTACCTTGCATTTGCCGGGATTACGGGATATCAGCTTCATAACTGGTATCAGAGCCGGAGGTTCTGTGGAAAATGTGGCAGGAGAATGAAAAAAGACAGTAAGGAAAGAATGCTGTATTGTGAATCCTGCCATAATATGGAGTTCCCGAAGATCTGTCCGGCAGTGATCATCGGAGTGACGGATGGTGATAAGATCCTGATGTCAAAGTATGCCGGAAGAACGTATAAAAAGTATGCATTGCTGGCGGGATTTACGGAGATTGGTGAGACTCTGGAAGAGACAGTGCAGAGAGAAGTCATGGAAGAAGTAGGGCTTAAGGTAAAGAATATCCGTTATTATAAGAGTCAGCCCTGGTCTTTTACTGATACGCTTCTGATGGGATTTTACTGTGATTTAGATGGAGGAGCTGCCATTACGCTGGATCGGGAAGAGCTTGCCATGGCAGAATGGTTTCAAAGAGATGAGATCCCGGTTGAGCCAGAGCGGGACAGCATCACCAATGAGATGATCATCCGATTTAAAAATGGTGAAGTATAGCTGCTGAATTGCAGGAAAGAAAGAGCAGCTCAAAAAGAATAAGAAAAGAGTTATAAAAGATAAAAAAGAGACATCCGGGACAGAGCCTTAAAAAGGTCCGACACCGGATGTCTTTTGCGACTGAGCGATAAGCCGATCACAGCATTTTCAGATACTGGACACTGTAAGCCGGCATGGAAAGCTGTCCGTTCAGGGTCTGTGGAGCGGTTTCTGATGAATCGCCGGTCTTCAGCAGGTCAATATAAGATCCCTGAAGTTCTCCATTTCCTGCGGTGAAGTCAGAATCAGAAGCGTTGATGGCAACAAGGATGCGTTCTGTTTCTGTGCGGCGTTCAAAGATAAGCTGATGATTCGTAATGACAACATTTCGGTAAGAACCGTTGCAGAGAGCATCACTGGCACATCTTACTTCGATCAGCCGGGAGATAAAGTCGGTCAGTTCATTTGGCTTTGGGGCATCAAAGCACGGGCGGAGAGCATAGTCATTATCGGGAGCTTTCACTCCTTCTTCACCCCATTCACTTCCATAATAAATACAGGGGATTCCCGGCATTCCAAAGAGGATTCCGTAACATAACGGTAAGTGGTTCTTGTTCGTCAGAATGCTTGCGATTCTTGTGACATCATGATTATCCACAAATGTCATAAGATGCTTTCCGCGGTAAATACACCACTGTTCCGGTCCGAACTGACGGTTCAGGGAATGTGCGATCTCGAACAGATTCATGCTGTTGAAACTGGAATAAATTCCCTTATAGCATTCATAATTCGTGCAACTGTGAAGCATCTCATCATTGACGATCAGATTGTAGTCACCAAAGAGGACTTCTCCGATCAGTGCAAACCCTGGTTTGATCGATTCACAGAAGCTGCGGAGGCGTTTCATAAAATTATGATCCAGACAATAGGCAACATCCAGACGGAGTCCGTCGATGCCGAAGTCTTCGATCCAAAGCTTTACACAGTCCAGCAGATAATCTACAACAGCCGGATTCTGAAGATTCAGCTTGACCAGTTCAAAATGACCTTCCCAGCCTTCATACCAGAAACCATCATTATAACAACTGTTTCCGTCGAAACTGATATGAAACCAGTCTTTATAAGGAGAGTCCCATTTCTTTTCCTGGACATCCCGGAATGCCCAGAAGCCGCGTCCGACATGGTTGAAGACACCGTCAAGGATTACTTTGACATTCTGTGAATGAAGTTTCTTACATACTTCACTGAAATCTTCATTTGTGCCGAGGCGGCAGTCAATTTTGCGGAAATCTCTTGTATCATATCCATGATTGTCGGATTCAAAGATCGGATTGAGAATGATCGATCCGATGCCGAGATTTCCGAGATATTCCGCCCAGTCCCCGATCTTTAAAATGCGGTGTGCGGGAACTCCGTCATTGTGAACGGGAGCCCCACAAAACCCGATCGGATAAATCTGATAAAAAGTTTCATTATAAGCCCACATAGATGTACCTTCTTTCTGCTTTAGTTCACTGCGTTGGAAATATGCAGTGAGGCTACTGTCTTTTATTATAGCATTTGGAGGAAATTTGAACAACGTAGAATAAAATGAAATATGACGGAAAAAAATCAGCAGAAAAAGGAGAAGAAGGACGGAGAAAACTTGAGTTTCCGCAAAATGTAATTTGAAAATGAATAACCTCTCCTAAAGCACCAATCTGCCAAATTTTAATAAATCAAGAACAGCAGTATTCAAGAATAGAGGCACTTTAATAAGCCCCGTCATGAACCGGACTTTAGAAGAGTTATTCTTTTATCTATTTAAGCGACCAGCTTAAGGCGGATTTGACGGTATGCAGGACGTTTTGTCCGAAACCAGAGTCTGACACCTTCTTTTGCATACGATAGTATGCCACGGCACTCTTTGAAAACTTCTTCAAAAATCCAGTAAAATCAAGGCCTGGAAGGCATAGGCGGTTAGAAAATAACCCATGGGATTTTTGTGCAGATATTATATGTAAATAAAGATAATGTTTGGGACGCAACATGATAGATGAGCTGTAAGATTTTGAAAAAGAGAAATCTTATGGCTTTTTTGCAAACAAATAGAAGAGAAAAATAGTGTTAAAATGTAAAAAAATATTTTACAATATTATTGATAAATACTCTTTATTTGAATATAATTAGGGTAGAAAAGAGAAAAGGAGGTCATCACAATGAAGTTTGATGAATTATTTGAACAGAGAAGTCTGGTGGCTTCGAAGTTAAAAGATTGTATTAGAGATATGGGGTATACAAAAGTATCCTTTGCGGCAAAGGCAGATATTTCACGACCAACTCTTGATAAGTTGCTGAATTGCAGTATAGACAGCAAGAGTTCTTTTGATCGCCATTTGCAGAAAATACTGAAATTACTCAATATGACGGTAGAAGACTTGATGTTGTATCATTCAGCTCCCTCAAAGCTCTCTACAGCAACGGTGTATTCACAGAACGCACTGATGGATCATGAAATGAACGAAACAGCAAAGAAGCAGTATAATTTACTTCTTGATGTAATTGATTTGTGTGCGATTTATTATTAAAGGTACCTATAATTTACCGAATAGCAGTTTTGTGTCAATCGAAATGAAATGGAGATGTGGATTAGATGAGTAAATTAATTACTGCCCAAAACTTGGAGCTTGTTATAAAAAAGAATCATGAGATTAAAGAGGAAGTTCTAGCACAGGCAATTAGACTCCAGACAAATCCATCTATAATGAAAGTTGCATCAGCTCCACAACTTGCACTACTAATTTTACAGGGATTTGGTTTGATTCAGATGCCTATAGAAGATAAATATTGGAGTGGTGCTATATTTGTTAAGGAGGAAAAGATTATTCCTGTTATAAATACTGCACTCCCCAGAGCAAACCAATATTTTACAGCGTGGCATGAGATCTATCATTTGATATTTGATAAAGTATCATTTGACCATTTTATTGAAACTGATAATACACTAGAAGAGAGAAAAGCGGAGTATTTTGCAGCATGTATGCTGTTAAATGGTGTTGACAGGTATTTTACAGAACTTCCAGAAGCAGAGTTTGTTTCAAAAATATTCCATTGTATGTCAACATTTCAAGCACCATATAAAGCAGTGTTGGTATCTTTATATGAATATGCTATACAAAGTGAAAACGAAAAGCTTTGTGGCAAAATCAAAGAAGTATTTGACTTTCAATTTGATGATTTACCAAACAGATTCAGAATGCTTGGATTGGATGACAGTCTGGTATGCCCTTCTTATGTTGTTAATACGTCTTTTTTACAAGAAAAAATAAAGAGGACAAGAGATGAAAATCCTGAGCTTCGTTATCATGAAGATAATGAGGATTATTTAAAGAATATTATGGCTGAAATAGCTCTGATAACAAGGAGGAGGGAATGATAGATATAGAAAAAATTGAAAACATAGATGATAAAAAGCACCTGTGCCAATATCTTACAAGAGTAATGATGCTATATTATGCCAACTTGCAAGAGAAGGAAAAATCAATATAGATGATATTAATGAATATAGAAAAGATGTACGGAAAATCACATATAGTAAAGAACAGGATGATCATGCAATCGTATTGGTTACGGAATTAGTAAATAACGAATTGTTTGCAAAACTTGTTTCTGATAAAACTGTGCATATTATTTTTTAAAGTTGTGATGCTAAATTTGAATTACAATGTCCCTCGGAATGTCCCTCGGAATGTCCCTCGGAATGTCCCTCGGAATGTCCCTCAGAAAAAATGACAATGACGTCAGGAATAAGTTCCAAGGCTGTAAAATGTCACATTAATGATATAGATGATGTCTGGGATGCAATATGATAGAATGATTTACAGGAAAAATTTGTAGGAATATAAAGATATGGAATTAAGATTATTACGCTATTTTTTGACAGTAGCAAAAGAACAGAGCTTTACAAAAGCAGCAGAAAAATTGCATATTACCCAGCCAACGCTTTCCAGACAAATGGCAACATTTGAAGAGGAACTTGGAGTAACATTGTTTAATCGAAGTGGAAAGAAGGTTTCTCTTACTGATGAAGGAGTTTTGTTAAAAAGACGTGCTTTGGAGGTTCTTGATCTTGAAGAAAAAACATTGGAGGAACTTAAGGGAAAAGAAGATGTTGTTGAGGGCAGCATAACCATTGGATGTGGTGAATTTGCGGCAGTGGAGACATTGGCGAAGATATGTAAAACATATAAAGAAAAATATCCGTTGGTTCAGATTGTACTTCATACTGCAGCAGCAGATACGGTGTATGAGATGATGAATAAAGGTCTTGTAGATATTGCGTTATTCATGGAACCGGTGGACACTGAAGGGCTGGATTATATTCGGATTTCGGATAGTGATCACTGGTGTGTTGGAATGAGCCCAGATGATCCGCTGGCAGAAAAAGAGTTTATAAAAAAAGAAGATCTCATTGGAAAACCATTGATTCTGCCAGAAAGAACGAATGTTCAAAGCGAACTTGCCAATTGGTTTGGGAAAGACTTTTCGAAACTGCAGATTGCTTTTACAAGTAATCTTGGAACGAATGCCGGAGTTATGGCGGCAAATGGACTGGGGTATCCGGTATCGATCGAAGGTGCTGCAAAGTATTGGCGGGAGGATATTCTTGTACAGCGAAGAATTTCTCCTGAAATCACGACAAGCACTGTGATTGCCTGGAGACGAAATATCCCATATTCGCTGGCAATCCGTAAAATGATAGAAGAAATAAATGCTTTTCAGGCATAAAACAAAATTCAATATAAGCATTAGACATAATGAAGTGATAGAGCTTAAAATAGATGTGCAAGATGAATGTAAATCTTATACATCTATTTTTTTCTGTGAAAAATACGCAAGGAAAGAGGTTTTGTATTATGTGTAAAAAATTAGTCGCATTTTTCAGTGCAAGTGGAACAACAAAAAAAGTAGCAGATATGATTGTAGAGGAAGCAAAAGCAGACTTATTTGAGATTGAGCCGAAGATTCCATATACAAAGGCTGATCTTGACTGGATGGATAAAAAATCCAGAAGCAGTGTGGAAATGAGTGATAAGAAATACAGACCGGAGATTATGAAAAAAGAAATGGATATGAGTTCTTATGATGAGATCCTTCTGGGATTCCCGATCTGGTGGTATGTGGCTCCGACAATTATTAATACATTTTTGGAAGCCTATGAGTTCAGTGGTAAAAAGATTGTGTTTTTTGCAACATCCGGAGGAAGTGGGTTCGGGAACACTGTGAAAGAATTGCAGCTATCTGCACCAGACGCAGTTATTACAGAAGGCAGACTGTTAAATCATGGAACAAAACAGGAAATCAGTGATTGGGTAAAATCTTTATAAATAACAGTGCTATGGAGGGATACATAATATGGGAAAAATAATACAGACAGCAGGAAGAAATGCACTTGGTGAATTTGCACCAGAGTTTGCACATTTTAACGATGATGTGCTTTTCGGTGAAAACTGGAATAACCAGGATATCGATGTAAAAACAAGAAGTATCATTACAGTGGTTGCTCTGATGGCTTCCGGAATTACGGATTCTTCTTTAAAATATCATCTTCAAAATGCAAAAAAACATGGTGTGACACAAAAAGAGATTGCTGCAGTGATCACACATGTCGCATTCTATGCAGGTTGGCCAAAAGCATGGGCTGTTTTCAATCTTGCAAAGGAAGTATGGGAAGCAGGCGAAGGAGATTTGCCATACGAAGAGGAAGCGATGCGGGCGCATGCAAAAGAGATGGTATTTCCAATTGGTGCACCAAATGATGGCTTTGCACAGTATTTTTCTGGCAGAAGTTTTCTTGCACCGATTTCCACTTCTCAGGTTGGCATTTTCAACGTGACATTTGAACCCGGATGCAGGAATAATTGGCATATTCATCATGCAAAAAGCGGTGGCGGGCAGATCTTAGTATGTGTAGCCGGCCGAGGGTTTTATCAGGAAGAAGGCAGGGATGCGGTAGAAATGAAACCGGGTGACTGTATTAACATTCCGGTAGATGTAAAGCACTGGCATGGGGCCGCTCCGGATGAATGGTTTTCCCATCTGGCAATTGAAGTGCCGGGAGTGGATTGTTCCAATGAGTGGTGTGAGGCGGTATCGGAGAAAGAGTACGCCGGATTAAGATAAGGAGAGCACTATGGAATACGGTAAACTCGGAAATACAGATATAGAAGTGTCAAAATTATGTGTGGGCTGCATGAGTTTTGGGAAAGCTGGAACCATGCATGACTGGACGTTGGATGAAGCTGAAAGTGAGAATGTTATCAAGCATGCACTTGATTTGGGATATAACTTTTTTGATACAGCAAATGGATATTCAGCAGGAACAAGTGAGGAATATTTAGGTAAAGCATTGAAGAAAAATGTAGCGAGAAATCAGGTTGTGATTGCATCCAAGGTATATTTTAATGAAGGTCGTTTATCAAGACAGGCAATCATGAGGGAAATAGATGGAACTCTGTCACGTCTTGGAACCGACTATCTTGATTTATATATCATCCATAGATTTGACTATGATATACCAATTGAAGAAACTATGGAAGCACTGCACGATCTGGTAAAAGCAGGAAAGGTCAGGGCACTTGGTGCATCTGCCATGTATGGATATCAGTTTTATAATATGCAGTTAGCCGCAAGAGACAATGGATGGACACCATTTTCTGCGATGGAGAATCATTATAATTTGCTTTACAGAGAGGATGAGAGAGAATTGCTACCAATTTGTAAGCAAATGAAAGTTTCGTTAATGCCGTATAGCCCTCTTGCAGCCGGACATCTGGCAAGACCACAGTGGAAATCAGAGTCTCTTCGTGGAACCACGGATAGGGTTGCCATGGGAAAATATGATAAGACTGAAGCGGAAGACATGCAGATAGTTAAACGTGTAGCGGAGCTTGCCGAAAAGTATAACTGCAAAATGTCCCAGATAGCCATTGTATGGCAGTGGGCAAAGGGAATTCTATCGCCTATTATTGGGGCAACCAAAACGCAGTATCTGGATGATTCAGCCGGAGCATTTGACATTAAATTAACTGCCGAAGACCTTGCATATCTTGAAGAGCCATATGTTCCACATGAGATAGTTGGTGCAATTGATAAAAATCCGGCGCAAGGTGTTATTTTGCTTGATGAAAAGAAATAATAAAGAACGTCAGTTGATAGTCAACTTCCAGTTTATCAAACTAAACAATACTTACATAACCGAAACAGACCGATCCTCTGTTTCGGTTATTTTTATGCTCTTTTCCGTCTTGCAGGTGCACCTGCGGTCTGGAGAAGGGCTGTATATATCACTTTTTCATTTTCAAACCGTCCGTTGTCCCCTGAAAGATTTATTTCTGGGGCAGCCTTCGGGCTGCCTTTACATATAGAAGTGGTTTTTCAAAAACCGGTGTGATATAATTTGTAGCATAAAAGAAATGACAAATCGGGATTTGTAAGAATAAAAAGGATGAAGAAATGACGGTTCAACAATTAAAATATATTTTGAAGGTAGCAGAAGTTGGCTCTATTACTGAAGCGGCAAAAATGCTTTTTATATCACAGCCAAGTCTGTCCAACTCCATCAAAGAAACGGAAAAAGAGGCTGGTATCACCATTTTTCTCCGCAGTAAAACCGGAATTACTCTGACAAAAGATGGTGCTGAATTTCTCGGTTATGCTCGTCAGGTGATACAGCAGATGGAACTGCTGGAGGATCGGTATGTTACAAATCTTCCGGGGAAAGTGACATTTGGAGTATCTTCTCAGCACTATACTTTTACGGAAAACGCTTTTGTGGAGTTAGTTAAGCGTTTTGGACAAGAACGATACGCTTTTTATTATAATGAAACCGGAACACATCAGATATTGGATGATGTGAAAAATCGCGTCTGTGATTTAGGTATCCTTTATTTATCGCATGAAAACGAAGTCGTCATGCGGAAAGTGATAGAGGAAAACCATCTGGTGTTTACCGAGCTATTTTCAGCAAAGCCTCATGTTTTTTTGCAAAAAGATCACCCATTGGCATCGAAAAAAGTAGTTTCCGTCCATGACCTTGCACCTTATCCGCGGCTAAACTTTGTACAGGGAGAGTATGAATCTGTCTATTTTTCAGAGGAACTATTCAGCTCCATTCCGGTGGATAAGGAAATTCGGGTCAATGACAGAGGGGCTATTGTCAACTTCATGCTCGGACTGAATGCCTATACTATTTCAAGTGGCATTTTCCCGAAATATTTGAACGGAGAAAATATCATCTCCGTTCCGCTTGCAGAAAATGAAACAATGCATATTGGATATGTGCTGAATGAAAATCAGAAATTAAGTGAACTTGGAAATAGCTATCTGGAAGAATTGCGGAAATATGCTCCAGTCAATCCATAGTCACAGGCTATGGATAATCATATAAAATAGGTGTTATATATGTACCACTGTTTGCTGATATAATAACAGCAGAAAGGTGGTTGATGATTATGCCTAAGGTGGTACTGAGCAATTTTTTGATTTATTGCGTTATAAATGCCTTTACTCCGGGACCGGGAAATATTCTGGCATTAAATACCGTAACAAACTATGGATATAAAAAAGGAAAGCCGCTGTTCTTTGGGATTTTTGCAGGTTACTATGTAGTACAAATCTTATGTGCAATTTTCGTATATGGGGTTAATTCTTTGCTTCCAAATGTAATGGAAGTGATGAAGTACATCGGAGCAGCCTATA
>OIZB01000648.1_pt1 | contig 24368 bp, 63 predicted proteins | sample 1588401 | NCBI WGS metagenome assembly OIZB01 (sample SAMN03283270) | human gut metagenome | biome: human-associated habitat; material: feces | host: Homo sapiens | place: USA | collected 2013
ACATCTCTCCATGCTCTTTGAACGGGAGTATCATTCATTCTCAAACGGACTACATTGTTATCTGCCATAATACTTATTTGTTATGATTTTTTGTATGAAACTTTAATTGCTAACTTATTCTTGCTGAAAATACAAGGTGTTTGGCTTCTTCTGCCATTAGTGTAACGAGCAATGTTACCTAACATTTTTTCGTCTGTACCATACGTTTGTGGCAAATAAATTGCCAATTCAATAATGTTACCTGTTACATCGTCTTTAATCATCTGACGATTTTTAAAGCCATGAACTTGACACAATTTTGTGAAGTTCAATTGCTCTTTCCTTGAAAAGAAAGGATTCTTTTTGTTCTTAACTATCATATTATTGTAAATTAAATTGTTATTTGTTTTCTTTTTACAATGCAAATATATGAATTAATTTTTAAACCACCAAATATTAATTGATTTTTTAACTTATTTTAATATTTCATCTTCACAGCCCATATTCTTTAACATTTCTTTAACTTGTCCTTTTTCTTTATTTGAATATACAAGATTATTCAACACTTTTTGGAATGGTTGTAATCTATTTTTAATAGTTTTACGAGCTTCATATCGCCCCATTTCAGCATATAAATAAGCTACGTGTTCAATATATTCATTTTCGGTCATATCATAAGCAGTAATATTGCCCATTATTGTATCTAACCTACACAAAAGACCATTAGGTTGTTTGGCTACTATTACTCCCATGATATTGTTTATATTGATTCAACACATCTTCTAATCCGCTAAAAGGTGTAATTTCAACAGGAAAACCATTTATTTCTTGTTTAACTAATATAAGATATTGGTTATCACGTTCTTTAAAAACATTTCTATACCCATAATTTTTTCTTGCTATTCCAATCAGATACTCAATTTTTCCTTTAACACTCTCAACTCCAAAGTAATAAGGTTTAAACAATTTTACTTTATTGGGATTGTTTTTAATCTCCATCAAATATGAATAATGTTTTAGACGCAATTTCAAAGATTTAATCTTCTTCTCATTAAATCTAATCATTTCTTTTCTTTTCATCTTATCGGCAAAATGAAAATGATTAACATGGAAAATAAAATCTGAATTATGGAAATGTGGTTGCACTTTAGTTTGAGTAAACCGAGCAAAATTTTGGCAATCTTCCAACATTTCTGCCGTTTTTTTGTACTTAATATTTAAACTACTCATTTTTATTTATTGTTTATTACAGTGGTAATCCATTCTTTAGCTGCATTAACTTTTTCGGTTTCTCTATCTAACAAATAAGCAAAATTATTTCTAAAACTATTCCTATCTTGTTGTTCAGTAATACCAAATTTTTTTAGTAATTCATCAAGCCCCGAATAGATATTACCATAAGAAAAATCTTTCAATAATTCTAAGGAATGTCTTAATGCTTTATTTTCTAATTCTGTCATAATAATAAATGTTAATGTACTCAATTGAGTACAATATATTACAAAATTTTATAATAATACTCTTTACTAAGAGATTTTAACAATACAAACCTATCAGCAAGTTCTTTTGTTTCAAACTCATAGTATTTAACATTTTCTTCATCTTCATTATACAGCATGAATGCAGTTCCATATTCAAAACTATCCACTTGTTCAAAAGTATAATGTGTTTTCTTAAACAAGAAAACATAAAACATTATTTCATTTGTAATCATTTCCGCATTCCTTTCAATATTTTTTGACTTATTAACAATCCTGTATCTTCTTCAATCTCCAATGTAGTAAGCATTATTCGATAATGTTTCTCCTTTTGATTTTTATAATCTTTTATCATCAATTCTCTTACCTCTTTAAAGTTTTCATCAAACAGTTTTTGAAGGGTTTTCAATCCCTTCAAACCTGCTGCTTGTTCTTTATTTGTGTATAAGGTAATCCAATTGTTATCAGTTAATATCAAATAACAATAAACTTCTAATTGATAAAGTTGTTTCATTAATTCAATTTTATTTTTAATACACGATTATCAACTTCTCGCATTGTATCAAGAAGTTTTACTCTCTGTTTAACGACTTTCATATTCCAAGAGAGTTTATTTTGAAGCCTGTTCCATGCACATTCTTCACTGTCCTCATGTAAAACATAGAGGGTATTGTGATGCTTGAATATATAAGTGTTCATTGTTTCACCTCAATTGACAAAAGAAAATCATTCCTTAATATTGGAATCAATATATTTTTGTGATATGGATTATAATCAAACCTAATAAAGTCATATAATTCTCTTATTGCATCTTTTTTGTCGGCACAACTCACATACAGAATGTTATTTCTTTGATTGAGAAATCTTTAGAATCTTGACACTTTAAGAAAAACGAAACAGTTTTAATTATTCTTTCCATGATATTATATGTTTTTAAATTTGATACAAAGATAATACATTAATTTCTTTAATTTGAAACTTTTTAAAATCATCAAGTTTATACAAATACCAATAAGTAGGATTGGTATAATCACCTGACAAATCAGTAAAACTAATGATAAAATATGTTTCTCCTGCTTCCAATGATGGCATATCTTTCAGTGAAACATCATATTTTAGTTCCCCATTAATAATTGTTTCAAAAGGAAAATTGCGAACAAAATCATAACCAAGAATTTTTACATATTCTTCAAGAGAAAATTCTGAATTATAAACAAATTTATAAGCCAAATAATGATGGTCAAATCCATCAACATATTTTTCAAACAAATAATCGTTCCCTCTCATATTAACAAAGTTCATTTTATCGAACATTTGTTTTTTAACAAATTCTTTTGCTTTTTCTTCTTGAAGTTTTGTTTCATATTCCAAACATGCTTCTTCTGAATTAAAAACTTTACCATCACAAGCCACAAAAGTAGCTACAATTGTTTTTATCTTCTCCATATTATTTTACGTTATTTATTAATTGTTTAATATTTGGATTTGTTGAGAGTAATCCGATTTTTTCAAACATTTCATCATCATTTTCTGCCATGATGTTAGACAAATTTTCAACTACTTCACCGTTTTCTAAAATGGTTACATCAAAACTGCCAATAACAAACCAATTATTCATTAGTTTAATTTCGTCTTTGATAACATTCTTTGCTTTATCAATAACAACTTGTTTCTTAGCTCTCTGTAACTCGTGCCATATAGTACGAACTGTTCTCTTGGAGCAGGTTACAATTCCTACACAAAGCATATTTGTCACTAAATCAGACACGTCAACAAGAAATGTTTTAGTTTTAATACAATAATGAAGATACATTACTATATTTTCTTGTTTATTAACAGATTTTACAGCTTCTTCCACATTTTGAAAATTATGTTTAAAACCAAAATCAACAATTTTATTAAGCGTTTGGTCTATTACATAAACTTTTACAAGTCCTCTTTGAATTAAAGGATTTTCTATATTCTTATTTGGTTCAATATTCAATGTTAAATTTTTATATCTACTTACTATCATATTTATTCATTCTCTCCTTTCTTAAACAAACACCATTCGCAATTATCATCCATATCTACAAGGTAATTTCCTTGTCTTATCCATTTTGGCAACAATGATTTATGTTTCATTGCATCAATCAATTTGTTAATACATCTTACATCAGTATTATAAACTGCATCAGTAATCATTTTCTGATATTTCATAATAACAGATGTTGAATGTCTTTGTGTTGTGTGTCCCATATACTCGCCACCATATTTAAGCATGGTTTCAAGTTCTGTTCTGTTAATATGGTCTTGTAAACATAAAGTAATTATAGTACTCCAATCAAAAGTATTCACTAAATCATAAGCGATTTTTTTCTTTAATGTTTCAACTCTAATTTTATCCATAACTTTTTTAATTTATATATTATTTTTATGTATATGAAACAATTCTTTATTAGGGTATTTCATTGCAAAATTTACTTTAGCTTCTCCCTCACTAAAACCGTTTACATTAGTAACTCCAATTATTTTTTTTCCGTTTTTTGTATAGTTGTAATAAGCTATCCATCTATCTTTTTTCATATTTGTTCTTTTATTATTATGACACAAAGATAATACATTTATGAATACTAACCAAATTTTTTGTGTTAAAGAACTTTAAACATTTTTTCCCAATATTCATTATATATCTTATCAAAGTTACACTTATTTGAAAGATATTCATCAGAAGTAACGACCATTGAATCGCATCTTAATTTTCCATTTTCATTAATATAAAGATATTGTACACCTAATAAAGAGTAAACATCAGAAGCTACTTCACGAGCATTTTCATAATCTTTACATCTAATTGCGATTGGCACATAATTACGGTGCATATCAACTACCCACCAAAATGTAACAAATACATCATTTTTATTTTTCTTAAAATTAATTTTCTTTATCATAGTTTATAAAGTGTTTTGTAAATCGACTAAATAATCATCACAATGACAGTGAGGACAAACATAACTATATGAATATTGTGTTCTCTCAATTGGAGCTAATTCCATATTTTCCTCTGTATCTTTCAATTGATATTTTGGAGCATCTACTTGTGGATTTTCATCAATTAAAATTAACCCACAATTATTACATCTACATAAACATACACCATTAACCGAATCAATAGTATAATCTTTGGCTGAATAAAACGGTATTTCCATTTTGTCATAAATTAATAATAACTACCTCTACATCTTTCAAACACTTTCTCGTCTGCTTCTAATTGGCTTTCAATAGCGTAGAGTAAATTATCTAACTCTATTTCTTGTAAGTCCTCTAATTCAACTTCCACTTCATCATCAGCAAAAGATAATTCACCACAATAACTAATTGATAATAGTTCTTCACCTGCAATTTCTTCGGGAGTATCAAATGTAATTCCGCTATTATCACGCATTAGAACTTCAATCTTTTCAATCAATTCATTTTTTTTCATTATTAATCCTCCTTGTTTTATTATTACACTACAAAGATATGATATTAATTTCAAATCTCCAAATGTTTTATGTTAATGAATTTTAAATTAGATAAATAAAAGATGAAAGAAATGAATATCATCTTTCATATTACAAATGTAATATTTAAATCTACTTTAGCAAATTTTATTAGTTAAATAATATTTAATCATCTAATAATAATGACATTAGCCAAAGCATAGCCATTATAAAAATGGTTAATGCGTTAACCATTATATAATCTTCTACATTAGCATCTTTAATTTTTGTTGCACAAAATATATTTGCTCCAATAAAACCAATTATGATTAAAAAATAACATATACAATTATTTTTATTTTTATAATTGTTAAATCTTGTAATTAATTTTAAAATATATCTCATAAGTAATATTATTTAAAAATACTTTCGTTAATCACAAATTGAATAAATGGTCTTAATTCATATTCATCATCTGTTAAATAATATAGCTTTTTGTCTCCATCTTCAATTAACATATAATTAACTTTAGTTGTAAAACTACTTTGCCCTTTAAATTTTTTAGAAATATCTCTAACAATAACAGGTTTTTTTAATGCGTTAATAAATTCAGTGGCAGATTTCTTATTTTCTTTTTTGGGATAAAAATATATACATAAAATGCACCCAAACAACATATTTACCATTAAAATATATTTGTGAAAAGTTTTCATCTTAGTTTTCCATTTTTATTATATCTTGCACTCCAATCTCTATCAATATTATAAATTGATATTTCGTAAATCGGATGAAGCCAACCACCGCCTTTTTGATTAAGTTGTGATATAACAGAAGATATACAAGTAAATCCACTATCATATATAGTTGCCATTATTTTTCCATTTTTATCAAAAGAATGTGCTTTTATACAATCTTTTTTAGTTATTATATTTCTACTTTTTGTCATAATTAACTTTGTTTAAATTGATTTTTACTGATATAAAAAATACAAACATATTGATTTACCAATTCATCAAAAAAAGGAGGTGTTATCATTATATAAAGTTTAAGATAATTAATCAGAAAAGAAATTTGTTTGTAAAGTTCTTTTTCTGAAAGTTCATCAAATGAATCATGTTTAATGCCTGTTTTTGATTCTAAATTTTCTTTCCAATACCTATATTTTACAATCATACTTTTAAAACGTTATTGAAGTTATTTTATTCAATTCTATATCTTCCTCATTACCATTTTTGTCTGCAATAGTAAGTATTCCTTTATGGGAAACATGGATAAACGTTGCTAAACGAGGTTTATTTTCTACTTTAAACTCTATTGTTTCACCTTTTACAAAAGTTTTCAGCACATTATACTGATTAACATTAAACCAATTCTTATTCATTTATATTCTCCTTTCTTTATTATTATGGTACAAAGGTAGAGAAAATTTCTCTACCTTGCAAATTATTTGAGTTAATATTTGTTATAATTTAGATATTCGGTCTAAAACATGACAAATATCTAATCTCACTTCATTTTTCCAAATGCTTTCCATATTAGAAATTTCATTTGTAGAATGACTTACCAAAAAAGGATATGTTTTAAATCCTTTTAGCATATCATCACTCCATTTTTCAAGACTAAACTTTTCATCTTCGCTTAATTCGATAATATGTTTAATCACATTAGCTTTAAACATATTTTTAAATGTTGTTTCATACATGAAATGTCCATATCTTTCAAAATCTTTATGAATTAAGTCTAATCCATTGTTAAACTTTTCATTAGCGGTTTCCAAAATGCTTTGTAAAGCATCAATTTGTTTTTTGTTTACCATTTATAACTTTATTTAATATTTTAATTTTTTCTTCTTGTGCACATTTTTTAGTTGTGAAAAAATTATTAGTAATCTTTCTCCATTTGTCCGCTTCTTCATCTTTGCCTGTAACAGCACTTTGCACAACTCCTTTTGAAGATAAGAAATAATATATTTCTACTTTTTCTAACCATTTTTCAGCAACACCTTTGAAAGCAAATCTATTACTATCAATAAAACAAAGGTCATACCTTTTTTGCCCATTATCAAAACCTACAGCTTCATAAACAATATTTTCATATTTCACATAATCACCACGCTTGAATTTTTCAGTAAAAGGCTCAAAAAATTTTGTATTGTGTAAATCAATATATGGGAATTTTCGTTCTTCGTTCTTTGCCAAGCATGGAGTATTATTTTTAATAATCAAAATTTCACCTTTTTTAAGATAAAGTTCTTTAATATCACATTTTACTATGTATTTTTCCATGAGTTAATTAATATAAAAAGTTTCTAATAGTTTACCTCTCGCAAATTTTCTTGTTATAGGATTAAACTTACAATCCAATTTAAGAACCTTGTTAATATTTGTGTCAAAATTATATGTAAAAGATGCTTCTTCACTTCTACCAATTGATAATTTTGACAATATTTTGCTTTGAATTTCATTATCTAAAGCAAAATATAAACTTTTTAAAAATATAACAAATTCTTTATTGGTGAGTTGTGCGTCATTTCCATACACACAACTCACTTTTTCGCCATTTTTTAAAATTATATTCAAATTTCCTATTACTGCCATATATTAAAATCCTGCTTTTTCAATAATACCAACAATTTTATTTAACCATTTAAGATAATCTTCAAAGTCATCTAATGATTGCCTTAATGTAAATGCTTTCTTATAACTTTCTCCTTGTCGATGAAGGTCTATTTCTTCTTCTACATCAAAATATTCAACATAATCTTTAAAACTTTCAATCAACCCTTTTTCATCTTCAAGACAAACAATCATATTCACACCGCCATCAGTCCATGTCTCCATTTCAAGACCATCCCCATTTGAAAAATGGCAAATATCTACATTAGCAAAAAACAATTCAAAAAATTCTTGTATTTTTTCATTTTTCAAAAGTTTTTTTGCTTCTTTTCGTACTTCGGGTGTAATCTTTTCCATTATTAAATCTCCTTTTTTTATTATATTGTTATTTCTTATGTTACAAAGGTAGATATTTTTTAGTTACCCACCAAATATTTTGGACTAATAAATCTTAATTAAAATAATATTTGTAAATCCCTATAAGCATCAAGAATTTCATGGAATTTAATTCTTGAAATTTCGGTTACATTTCTAAGAGAATCATTTATTAAATCGCAAAAATCAATAGTATCATTTTCTTTAAATTCATAATTCATCCCATACTTTGTTAAACTTCTGCAAGTGAATTTCCTCTGTAACATATCTATATCAGTAAGATGTACCACATAAATACATTCTTTTGAATTTACCATAGTACTTGTAAACTTAATAATATAGTATTTGTCAATCATTTCACGATACTTCTTTTCGTTATTATCAGAAATTTCTTCTAATAAAAGTTTACGTTCTTCCATAAAACGTTTAATATCGCCCACAGTAATATCATTATCTAATAAATTAACAGTTCCCAATACTTCTTGAACACCTGCCAATGTAATTTCACTAAATTTATCTCTTAAACTTCCCATATTAATTTAATGTTTTATAAAATTCTACTTGTCTATCAGCTAATTCACGAGCAATTCTATCTTTTGACTGTTCAACCCAATTAGTTAAATCAGTTGTTACCCAATCATCAAAAGATTGTGGTAATGCTTGTTCAGCATAATCATTTGCAATATATTCATTACAATCTTTCATTTCCTCAAACAAAGCAAGTAATTCATTGCTAACATCTAAAAAATCGCCAAGTTTTTTATAGGCAGAAATTAATATTTCCTTTTTATCCTTACTTGTTATTTCTTTGTCTAAATTTTCCATTATTAAATCTCCTTTCTTTTAAGTTATTTTCTTATGATACAAAGATAGACTATTTTTTCTAATCTACCAAATATTTTGTGTTAATAAATGTAAAAACTTTAATTAAAAAATGGCTGATTATATTCCCATACTATCAGCCATATTAACAAATAAAATTAAAGTTATGAATATCAGTATTTAATTGTTATCATCAACAATAATGATATTATCCTTATCATTATCATTCATAATATTTTCGATTGCATCCATTATAGGAATGGAAGTTGAAAATGCACATTCATCTTTCAAATGACCTGCAATAAATTCAATAATTTCATTCATTGCATCATTCATTAAATCATCATGTGTATTTTCGTCCTCTTCATCACAATAAAGATAAATCTTTAATGGCTCTCTTGGAATAGGTTCTGTTAAAAACAGTGTTGACAAATTCTGATACAATTCAATACGTCCAATTGTGTTATTAATTCCTACTTTCATGTTTAATTCTCCTTTTTAATTTGATTATATACATTAATTACTTGTTTCATTTTTTCAACCATTTTTTCTCTTACTTTGCTGTTTAACGAAAATGAATTTTCGGGTTTGCAAAGGTAGTTATAATGTTTAAACATTTTTTCCACATCTTTTATTTTTTCATCCAAAGTATTACTTAATGTAAATTCTGAAAAAGAAACTACCTCAATCGGTTCTTCATCATAAGTACCAAAATAATACTCTATATGATTTCTGTTTTTCACAATTACCACAGGATAACCAATCTCTTTAGATGAAACATCTATTTCATTTATTAATCCTTTCACATTTGGATTAATAACATTCCCTTTTACTTCCCTAAAATGATTGAGGATTATTTCAACTTCTTTTAAATTGTTACATTCAATACCTAACATGTCATTTAAATTTTAAAGTTTATACTTTCTTTATTTTGATACTGCAAAGATAAAGAGTATTTTTTATTTCACCAAATAATTTGAGTTAATAAGAGTTAAATCATTTTATATCCTACAATTCCACCACAAATAGGCAAAATTAATGATACAATTACAAGTAAGGTTACTGATATATAAGGATATTTCCAATCTTTAATCTCTTTATCAATATCTAATATGGGCAGAAAAAATAGCATATCAAAAAGAACACCAACAGTAATGCCAAGCAAAGTAAAGAATAAAAATTCATATATAAAACAACATACAATGAATATTAACACACAAAGTATCTTTATGATTGTTTTCCAATGATATTTGAAGCATTGAATTAAACTATTTTTAAATTCTATTAGAATTGGTAAAATACCACCAAATATATCTTTAACGATGTTAAAAATATCAATAAATAAACCTTTAAAGTATTTAAACATACATATACCAATTACCTTAAATATTGTAAACACAATATAGCCAATAGTTTTTTCTCTTTTCATATTATCTACTGTAATATTCTTCTCTTCCTTTTAAGAAAGTGTTTAATAAAGAAGTATTATTTTTTGTTAAATGAATATAAACCAATTTTCGGTTTTTAAATTCATCAATATTTCCTTTTTTATCTGAAAAAGGTATGAATACAGTTGTTAACAAATTCAAACAGCCTTTTTCAGAATTAAAAACTGCTTCAACATTTTTAATGACCTCATTAGTTGAATATTCAATTTTCAAATCTGTTATTGTGCCATCATCTAATATATTAGTTACATCAAATGTAGCTTTACAATAGTTACCATTAAACATAAATGTTTGAATCATATTATTTCTTCTTTTATTTGTTTGATGCAAATGTAGGCATTTTGTTTATACCTACCAAATATTTTATGTTAAACAATACTAATAACTCCATTAATATGTTCTACTTCAATTAATTTGTAATTATCAATTGAATCATAATCTTTAACAATAGCTTCAATTTCAGCCTTAATTGGCTCACCTCTAAATATAGCAGCACTTTTTACATTAAACCTAAAATTCCATGCTAAAAAATTGCAAAGTCTTTCTCCCATAACGTTATATTTCTGATACAACATTTCTCGCATTCCTTTGCCATAACCATTACTATTTTCATAATAATATGTATTAGTTGGTAAATGGCATAAAACATATCGTTTAGCGTATTTTAAAGCCATTAGTTGCTTTTCTTTAACCAAATCAATATCTTCATCTATTACATGATTATGTTGCTTAAAATCGCTTATAAATGCTTCAATCCCATCATAAGACATGCTATAAAAATATTTACCATTTTTAACACTTCTGACAATCTTTTGTCTTGGTAAAAAATTATACATTTCATAATTAAATCCGTGGTCCGACAATCGAATAATATCGGGTACTTGGGTTATATGAATGTAAAAAGAATTTGTTGAAACAGATTCTTGTACACTTCCAAAATAGCCAATATCATATAATTTTACAACAATACTTTGAGCATATTCATTGATTTCCTTTCTTTTCATTAATTCAATTTCTTTAACTTATTTTGATTCAATTAGTTTCATTAATTCAGTTTTTTTAATCTCACCTTCAAAAGCATTCATAACTTTTTTAATAGCGTAATCAGATAAATCATACATTTCTTTTAAATGTTTTTTAAACCATTTAGTAAATGTTATTTTATTATTCACATTTTTTTGATAATCAATAAATTCATATTTTAAAGAAACCCAATTCCAACCACCATTAATAACAATTGCAGTGATAAAATCATTAACATTTGTATATTCTCTTTTTCTCATATTAAATTTGCTTTGAAATTTCTTTTACATAATCAATATGTTCTTGGCTCATAATTTTGCCAGTAAAATTTACCATCAAAAAAGTTTCAATTACATCTTCATCTGTTGCACTTTCCCCCAATGAAGCATAGGAAATTACATCACTATTTAAAAATTTATGTTGTGCTTTATTAGAAAGGTCAGAATAGTAGTTACCATGTAAATCGGGAAATTTATCGTTAACAAAATCCAATAAAGCCCCAATTCTTTGTTTGCCATCCACAACATCACGAAATGCAACCTCTTTGTTCCCTTTATTTAATTCAGATATAATATAGTTATACCCTCTATCACGTAAAACAATTTTACCACAATTAATTCCATTGTAGATTGATTCAATTAACAATTGTTTATCTTTCAATTCCCATACAAAATCTCTTTGATAGTAAATTTTTTTACCATCTTTATCTATTACATAAGGATTGAAATTTAATTCATCAACATCTACTTCCCCTAATTTTGTCTGATATTTTCTTTCTCTTTTATCCCAACCACATCTATATAAAATAGAATCAAGCCCAAATTGAGAAGTGGTTAATTTTCCCCACCAAGATTTTTTGGGAAAAGGGTTTGCACCTACATTATAGGCACTTTTTTTAATAATTTCAAATTTATCAATAGTGACAACTTCGTTTCCATAATAAGAACTATCATCTAACATAAGTTTAATTTTATCTCCAACTACTTCTATAACTTTGCAAAGAACTTTTTTATCTTCGCCATAAGTTCTGAAATGTTTAACAGATACATACACTTCATCATTAACTTGTAATGGTTTTTCATTAAATTCTTTCAACAATTTATCTTTTTTCGCTCCCATATTAATTTAATTTTTCTTTATATTCTTTAATAAATTCTTTAAAAATCAATTCAGCTTTATATTTTGCTCTGTTGGCAAATTCAAAATTCAAATCACTAAACATCATAGGATGATAATGTTTTGTTTTAACTTTCTTTTCAGTAAAAGATAATAAAATATGTTTAATAACAAACTTTGCTTTTTTAGATAAACCTTTAGCATCTTCATTATTTTTAGCAATAAGAGAATATGAACCATCTTCGTTTTTAGTCAAAATAAAATATTCATATAACTTATTTTTAATACGACTAATAATTCGATTAAGTAGTTCATTTTCATAATCTTTTTCTGTTTGAAATTCAATTTTTTCACCACAAATAGGGCAAAAATCAAAGTGACTTCGTATTACATATTCCTTACAATAAGGACACATATAAAAATCATCATATATTTCATTAGTAATATAACTACTATGGTATTTAATTATTTTTTTCATATTTACACCTCTTTTACTATTTTAGTAACACAAAGATACAACAAAAATACAAAACAACCAAATAATTTGTGTTAAAAAAGGTTATCTTCAATAGATATTCTCATATTAGCACTTTCAAAATATACTCCATACGGATGAACATAGGTCACAGGTATATTATGTTCTTTCAAAAACGACATTGTTTTTGTTTGCAATTCTGAATAGTTTTGATTCTTAAAAAATTCAATGGTAGAAGCATGTGAACGAGTAGTTAAATTAATATCTTTACATTCAATTTCCACAGATTCATTAGTTGGAATATGAACAATTTTAAGTAAATAATTGTTTAATTTTGGTTCAATTTCATCTAAATATTCATCCCATTCATAAGAAAGAATAGTCCAATAGTTATATCCTTTTTTAGTTGAATGAAAAGGAAAAATTTCCATTAGATTATAAATGCTTGATGCAAGTTCTAATAGAACCTTTTTAACATTTTCAACATCATCACCATTCAAGTTAGAATGCAATTGTATGTTAAACTCTTTGATATATTCAGAATAAGCTCTTTTAGATTTAAGCCATTTAACAAATTCATTCACAATTTTTTGATTATAAGTAAGTCCCTTTTTAGGAATGATATTATAATCAATTAACTTTTTTTCAAGTTCTACAAGAGTAATATTATCAAAATACGAATCAATATTTTCTTTAACTTCTTTTGTAAGTTTCATTTTTATCTATTGTTTAATTATTATAATGCAAATATAAGAAAAATAACTGAATTAACAAAATATTTTGTGTTAAAAAATAATAACTTTTTAATTTAATTTACTAATTATTAGTAAACTAAACAAACATGGCAAGTACATTTAAAATTTATCAACAAGGAAAACAAGTTGAGGAAATCACTATTACTGTTATGGCTTATCAATATTGTCAATTAACAGTAGAAATGTCAGAAGATGGCAATACAACATTTAAACAAAATATGTCACAAGGAAGTCAAGAAAGATATATAGTAGCCAAAGATTCTGTTATAAATTATAAAACTTTCCCAATAAATTGTAGTGAAGATATTATAAGTAATTTCTATGATGATAATGGAAAATTAATCAATTCTTGTTCAATGGGGGTAATATTATATAATATAACAAAAGGTGTTAATAAATTTATGACTATTGAGATTGGAAGATAAAAAGCATTAAGGGAATATTCCCTTAATGCCATTTCTTTTTTATAACGTTTTACGATATTCATCCCATTCAGCCGAAATTGTACACCAATCAATCGGAATTTTTGGTGTGAATATATCTTTAGAAGTTAATAACCATGTATTATTATCACATTGTAGCTGAAAAGGATTATCTACCATAGGGTTAATTTCTTTTAAAAAATTAGAATATTCTTCAATCCTAAAACTATCTTTATAATAAAAGATATTTTCTAATGTAAGGAAATACCAACCACTTAACCGTTTAGATGCAAGCCAACTTAAAAATTCATTCATATTAATTAATATTTAGCATTTTTTTAATCGTATTAAAAAAATCTTTAATTGGAGAAGATTTTGATGATTCAAACATAGATTGTATTTCCTCATAATCTTTTTCAATCTGTTCTTTAGTTGCTGTTGCAAAATACTCAACAAGTTCACCCACTAAAGGACTTAATATTTTTATTTGTCCTTTTTTAAGCATATTTTCAGCATCAGAAGTATAAAGTGTTTCATCACCAAAGTGTTCTCTATTACTTTTACGAATGATTTTAGTAAGAGTAATTGTTTCACCCTTATTAATACCCGAAATATAAACTTCTTCAAGTTCTTCATCAGTCAAAGGTTTTTCATCTTCTTTTTCCAAATCTTTGATATATTCCTTTGCTGTTATTTTTGCATCTTTAAGAGTTGATTCAGTTTCCATCATACCCTCAATTCTATAATATTCTACTCTCATATTATTAGTTTTTTGTTTTTCTATTTGGTACTTCTACTATGTTATAAATTTTTGAACTGTAATTTTTGCGGATAGTTGTTTTATCAAAAGCCCATAATGCAACTATTCCATAATCACTTTCAACAAAATACCGTTTCATTACTTGTCTGAAATCCATTGTAACACCCATTCTCATAATACAGCCACATGGAACAAGAATAGGTGAATTAGCTTCTCTATAAAGAAAGACCTTTTCATCATTGGTAAGTTGTTCACCATTATTAATTTTTACAGCAAGTTCATATACTTTATTCCCTTCAACTGCATTTTTATCTCCATGAAAAATTACTTGTGCCATAACATTTTTATTATTAAAATTAATTATCTCATTATCTTATACAACAAAGGTACGAAGAATATCCGTACCTTACAAATTATTTGAGTTAATAAATCTTAATTGGATTTTAATTCATTTGTTAACTGATATAAGCTATCTACTTTTTGAATGATAGTTTCGTTTTGAAGTTCAATAGTATTGAAATGTTTTCTAAAAGGTGTCAAAAACAAATAAATTCCAACAATTAATCCAAGTACAATTAAAAATGCTTTCATATTATTATTTTTTAAGTTTATTGCACAATTCTTCAAAACTACCCTCAAAAATTATGTTTCCCTCTTTATCAATGACTTCAAGCATTTCAGTAGTGGAAATATTATCTTCAAAGAAAGTTCTCAAAGCATTAAGACTAAAAATACTAATGCGTGCAATATCATTTTCTTCTCCATAAGGAAAAACAGATACACCACCTGCATTACAGAATGTTGGTGATGTATGACGAATGCCATATTTTTTAATTTGTATAGTTTTCATGTTATTTATACTAATTCTAAATTAATTAATTATGTTTAAAAACAGCTTAAAATATTTGCAAATTAAATAAAAAACAGTATTAATATAATGGTACTTATAATAGTTAATATTACATAATATTAATATAATTTATATTAATATATTAAGGACCATTATATATACACTTTTTTCTGAATTATGCAAACTTTAGATGTTAAAAATATAAAATTTAATACCGTCTATATCAATAATGTAATCAGCATCTTCTTCTGTTAAGTTTTCGCATTCTTCCACTTCATCTTTATACATTGAAATAAAGCCCATTACAATACCCAAATGCACAAAACTAATTTCATACTCTCCAACAATTGAAAAACTTTCCAATATTTCAGCTAAATGTTTTTCGTTATGTAAAGGATTGTTCAATACAATCGCTGCAATAGTAAGGACTGCTCTTTCATCTAAAATTTCATCATCATCTTCTAAATCACCATTGAAGTAGTTGATAATATCTTGTTCAATCTTTTTATAAAGAACTGAACTAATAAATGTTTCCTTACAATTTTCTTTCATATATTACTCCTTTCTTATACTCATTTGAGTACATTAACTTTGTTTCTTAATTCTTTAATGTAAGATAAAATCTCTTTTTCAATAATAATAACAATACGTCTTTCAGCAACAAGTCTAAATTGAGCTTCATTAATTACAAAGTAATCACTTGCATCTTGAAAAATTCCATCTTTTGATTCTGTCATATCAGAAATTACTCCTGCATCTTTAAGTAACAAGAAATCTCCTTTTGTTAAATTAGCAAACAATTCATTTTTATAAGCAATAGAATATACATCTATATTATGTTCATAAAACCGTTTTTCAAATTCTTCTCTTGTTTTAAAACGATACAACTTCTTGAAATCTCCATACATAAACTTATTCAAATTTATTGCTAAATTGATGTATTCTTCTCTATTCATAATAAATCCCCCTCAATTATTAATATTGTTTGATTTTTTAATACTTCTTTCAAATTATTATCATTGGTAAGAACACAACAATTATCACCAATCCTTGTTTTCTTAAACTCTACTAAACTTCTCTCAACAAGTTTATCAGCCACATCATAAGACACGAAGCAAACACATTCCAATTTAGAATTAAACACATCATTAATCCCTTTGTTTGCTCTCTCGTATTCGTCATAGGTGCGATAATAGAGAATCTTATCATAACCAATTTTAAGCCCATTTCTAAGACTTTTATACACTTTTGATACAATTCCTCTTTTCATGGTTTAAATGCGCTTAAAAGCTCTGAAATTGATTTATTTGCAACAATTACATTAGCACCCTCTTTCAAGAAGAAAGTTAATGAACCGTCTTTTTGTTGTTCAAACATTAATGTAGTACAGTTATTGTGTGCATCCACAAAACTTTGCCCCTCTTTTGGCTCAATTAACTTAATAAACACACTTGTTGAACCTTGTACTAATTTTGGAGAACCTTTTTTAGATAAAACTGTTACATCTATTTGTCCCATAATCTTTTATTATAGAATTTTCTTCTATACCAATATATAAAATAATAGGACTATTTGGCGAATAATTGTTTTTCAATCTATGATAGAGAACGATTGCTTCGCATAAAGTACACAATTTATAATCATAATGACTTCTCCATACATAATTTTTTGTCATTTTTGTTATATAACCATAATCATTATCTTTTACAACAAACTTATAAGACAATGAAGATAAACTTTTTAATCTGCAATAAAGTTCCTTAAACACTTTCAGATATTTTACAAAAAGAACTTTTTGTTTTTTGGTTGCTTCGTTTCCTAAATGATGTCCTAACCAAACCTCATAACTATCATCCCCATTTTTCTTTACAGTTTCAAAAAAGATAATCATAAGAGCTTTTCAAAAATACTTGTTAGCACTGTCATTTGGTTGCCAACACTCACCTAACAGATTATAAAAGAACTGTTCCCATGTTCTTACACCACTCCAATTTTCATATTTAATCGGAGTGATATTATTAGATGCAACTGACATTTTAAAATGTACATTACCCTCTTTATCTTCTTTGATAGTCATTGATTTAATCTTTTCGTAACCCATAACTTATATTTTTTATTTGGTTTTTTAATTACATTGCAAATATAAGGAACATTTCTCTATCTACCAAGTATTTTATGTTAAAGAATCATAACTATGAACATGATATGACTTATAAGGAGTTACTTCTTCAAGTTTATATATATCCACTGTATCAAAGAATGATTGAATAGTGGTAAGGTCTTTTCTTTCTTGTTCAGATAAGAAATCAACTTTACGAATAACAACACTTACATTTCTGTAATCAGTTGGTAATTTTAAATTTAATTCAGTTAATAGTTTTAACGCTTTCTTTTCAGCACTTTCAACTGAATAAGCTAATTCATCACCACAAACAAAGTCATTTTCACTTTTAGTTGATTCAAAACTAACAACATATAAGTCACATTTTCCTTTTTTAAAATCTCTAAAACTTCCCATATTTTACACTTTTTTAACAACAGTTGTTAAATTTTTTATAGCTTCATCATCTTCTAATTCATAGATGTTCACATATACTTCTCCCTCAACAACAATCTTTTTGTTTCTGTGTTGGTATTCACGATATACCTCTACATCGTAATATTCACCATTAGAAAGAGAAAAAGCGCACCAATAAGACCAATATAGGTTATAACCATTATAAGGTTCTATTTCTTCATCATTGATTGGTAATTCGATTGTTTCGCCTTTGAAGTCAAATGAAATGTAGTTAAGAACTTTTACATAATTGGCAAAGTATAACTTAATAAGTTCATCCTTTGTATAGTTCTTTTCAAGAGCATCCTTAATGTAATATCTACATGATTGGCTGTGTGATTCTGCCCATGCTTCCAATGTTTTTTTGTGACGGAAATCACAATTAAATTCGTTACTATATGTTAAAATTAACACATCTGTTGGAATTGCATCCCATGAAATTACTTGACATTTATTCTTTTCCATAATATTATTGTGCTATAATTGTTAAAACATTAATACCTGCTTCCATTTCGATATATACAACATTGGTTGTATTTAATAATTGTAAGAAATATTTCCCATTTAAGGACACACGTGCTTTCTTTGGGATTAATCCCTTAAATACACCGTTCTTGTAAATCCTTGTCTGTATGGAGTATAAAGAGCAAATAGTTGCAATCAAGTTCTTCTCCACTTCTGTAAAATCTGCTTTCATATTAATTCATTTTTAAATTGTTATAAACTAAAAATCCTTATCTCTATCAACATGACAAAGATAAGGATTTTATTTGTAATAGCCAAATTTTTTGTGTTAAAGAGTCTTAATTAAAAAGCTAATAACATTTGGTATAACTTAGGACATTTCTTTTTCCGAATAAACAGGAAAGTTATGTAAAGTTACATTAAATTTTTGTCCATTTTGGTTTGTTTCAGTAAATTTAATAGTTTTTAACTCCATAGTGATTACAGTGTTAATGTTTGGTGAACTGCTTCGTAAATATCAATAGTGATACTTTCTTGAACCTCATAACAAAATTCCCAACAATCGGTTTCTTCATCTTTGCCTTCACATTTAAACATAAGATACTTATCTCCATTGTCCATTTCACCTACTTTAACAATAGTTACAGCATCTTCATTTAAACCGCATCCATTATCATGGTGAGCATAAGCTATATCACATTCATCTGATAATATAACTTCTGTTAAACCGCTTTCCAATATCAAACGGATTGTTTCTTGTTCTGCTTCTTGATAAATCTCTCGTAAACGACTATTGAAATCTATATATTCTTTCATAATTTTTTATTGGTAATACTTTTTTGTCTGCTTCAATTATTTCAAACATATCTTTGGAAAGTTGAGATAATAAAGATAAACAAACATAGATTATTGCAGCATCTTGACTGCATTTATACCAAGACTGACGTTTGGCAACTTCATCAAACATATAAACGATTGATAAACAGTTAATTTCTTTCTTAATCACTTCATAGTGACTTGAAATATAATTTAACATATAAGCTGCTACTTCATGTTCGTTTGAAAGAGTTATTAAACCGTCCGCAGCAAGAGTTTTAACAAGGTCTTTCCACTGTTCTTTATTTTTTACATACCATCCCTTAGAATAAAGGATAGTATGTGATAATCTTAACTTTTCCATAATACTTTAGATATTACCTCTGTATGAATAACTGTCAATGTAACATGGTAGCTTAATATCTCCTTCAAATACTTTTACAATCTCAACATTACGCATGTTGACATTATAATATTCGATAAACTCATTTACATCTTTGGAAGTCATAAAAACATTATTGCTTTCTAATACAAGAGCTAATCTTCCATTTTTGTAACACTTTAACGGTTTCCCATTTTCTTTAAGCTGATAGCCTATTACTTTTTTTCTCATAACTAATTTGTTTTATTATTATAATACAAAGATAATCGTTTTGCTGATATAATCCAAATATTTTATGTTAATCTACCTTAACAAAATATACCCAATTATTTTCGCTATCAATCAAATCACTGTTAATATCATCTGTAAATTCCCGAATATTAGCGTAATCATAGATGAATGTGTTTTCTGAATCAGCTAAAGCATATTCATATAATTGTACATCAGTCAATTCATCAAGTTCACTTCTATCATAAACATCTACACTAAATGTTAAAATTTTTAATTTCATACTTTAATCTCCTTTTTATTTAAATGTTAATTAATCTTTTAAGTGAAAATCTTCTATCAAACAGATAATGTACACCATAGTTTTTATAAGTTGTTGATATTTTATACCAATACCAACCAAAACACATATCAATAAATTGTGTTGGTCTTTCATGTGCCATATTCATGTATGATTGGTAATTTAATTCAGTTACATTATTAGAAACATATTTAGTAACAATATCCCTTACTTCGATGTTATACTGACAATGTGCTTCAATTAATGCAGTCTGTATCAATATTCTTTTCTTCTTTGCTAATATTAACTTATCCATTTGTTTATCTTTTTAATTTTGATATGACAAAGATAATGCTTTATACCCAATTACCCAAATATATTGTGTTAATAAAATATAAATCATTCTTACCATGAATATGTTGAACAAGGTGCATTAATATCATGTTTAATTTCAATAATATCAATCATAACTTTCTTATCAAACATTAAAGAAATTTCTTTTGTTAATTTGTCAATATCCTTGCCACCTCTTCCAATTAAAATTCCTGGTCTTTTTGTAAAGATTTTTATATCAATAATATCTTTTTGTGTATCAACATTTATACCATGTATCTGTAATATGTTGGCTGTATTATATACTTTCTCAATGCAAAGATACACAGTTTTTAATGGACTATATATAGCAAGTGTTTTGCTTTTACTTCCATCCATAAAACACTCATTTTCAATCTTAAACGACAAAGCATTCATTTCATTTTTAATGAACAATTGCTTTAATCTTTTTTCAATGAATTGTTTAATTTTTATAATCATAATATTCTCTTAATTTATTGTTATATAAAGTTACTTCATTTCTGTTTGTGATTCCACATTTTTTGTAAAACCTTTCAATTTCAATATCAGAAGATAGATAGTTTGAAAACATAAAATAATTAAAATTATTGAAACGTTCTTTCTTTAATATTTTTCCACAATCATAACAATAAGTCACTTTGATAAGAGTTGGTATATCTTCCAAATCATCATTATCTGTCATTTCATCATAAAGATAATCTCTTATAATGACATAACGTATATCATCATGTGGGCAAATACATTTTTCTGATTTTAACAAAATTCTTTTAAATAATTTTTTAATATATTCCATAGGCTTAAAATGTTAATTAAATATAAAATCATACGCTTTCTGCACACTATCAAAACTAATGTATAAACAGTCATTTCCGATTGAAATACCTAAATCTGACTTGTGCATAGATACATTATAACCTTGTTGCATGATAGCAATTATCATAGTAAAATCATCCATATTATTCAATGTATAGAATTAAAAATTTATATGCTTTTTCCACATTATCAAATGTAAGTAAGAAAAGTTCATCACAAACTGTTATTCCATTATCATAGGAGTGGTGAAGTACAATAAAACCCTCCCCTTAATAACTTGTATCATTTCATGCTCTTTCATAATTTATCTCCTTTCTTATTTGATATATGCAAAGATAAAGAGAATATATTTCTTATACAAGTATTTTGTATTAATAATAGTTAAAATAATATTAAATAAAAAGTATGTTTTTAGTGTAAAATTGTCATTTTAATTTTTTCATCAAATATTAACGTTTTATCAGATGGATGTAATAATATATCTACTCTATGATTAAAACGCTTGTTCATTACATCCCTTACTTCATAAGTACCATAACCATGTATATATACTTTTTTAGGTTTATCTTTAGGGAATAACCAAAGCAAATCACGAGAAATTGCGCACCACTTTATTTTACCTTGTTTCAATTTATTTAAATCAATTTTACTACCATCAGCCGTAATTAATGGATTATCATCACATTGTTCTTTAACAGGTTGATAACAAGTTACTGTTACATGCGTAATAACATTTTTTGCGTTTCTGTTTTTGCCAAATGAAAAAATTGAACAAAAACAAAGTATTGTTAGAATAAATATACTTCTCATTATAAATCTAATCATTCATTAATAATTCTTAAAAACTCTTTTAATCTTATTTTAAGATATTCTTCTAATTCTTCTTTGTCTGATATTTTTCCTGCAATTTCACTTGCAAAAAACTTAGCTTGTTCATTAATAACTATATTAACATCAGAAGTATAAGAATAAAAATCAACAATAGAATAATTTTCAATTGGACTATACACTACATATTTACCATTTGGTTCAAGAGTAGCAAGACAATAATGCTTTAAATGTTTTTTTACAAAAAATACATCTCTACCCCAATGTACTTTTATGTTATTGTCAACATCTTTTTTAATTTCTTCAAAATTATTGTACTTCTTTTTCATAATACTTTATTTTTTATTTAGTGGTGATTCTTTAAGCCTTGTTAAATTAAAACCTATCATATTTCCACAAGAGGGACATTTAAAACCATAATCAGTAGAAATCATTCTACCATTATAAGAACAAGTACAGCAATAAGGCTTCCAACCATCATACCATGTACCACCTTTTGCTTCTTTTAACCTTTTTAACTTCTCTTCATCAGATAGATTAATGTTCTCTTGAACAGTTTCCATTTGATTATATAATTCTTCTGATACTACCATGTTACTCTTATTTTTATATGACAAAGGTACACTAATTATTCCAATTTACCAAATATTTTGTGTTAAAGTATATTAAATACAACCACCACAATAAAATTCGTCTGTTTCTTCATCATATTCACTAACAGAATTGTGAATATAATTACCACAGTCTCGACACATTTCAAATTCATCTTCACTGTATTCTTCACCACAGCAATTCAACATAAGACAATCATTTTCATTGTTATACTGTCTTTCCATTACTTCACCACAAATAGGACAAATGTATTCTTCCATATTATTTAACTTTTTATATCAATTTCCAAATAATAAACATATTTAACGCATCCTTATACTTACAAGGTAATTTTACTCTTTTACCATTATTAGAAATAAGATTGAACGGATTATAACCATAAAACAATATTTTTGTTTTTCTATGCTCTTTGTATTGCTCTTTCCATGTTTTAGGTTTGAAACGCTTAAATGTGTCTCTATTTATAATCCAATAGTCTAAATGACTTATTCTACATATAGCCTTTCTTGTTCTTGAATATTTACTCATAATTGTTTATTTATTGATTAATATTTTCTTTTTCTTATGCTACAAATATAATACATCTTATTTAATCTACAAAATGTTTTGTGTTAATTAATATAAAATTTCTTTTATCAAGGTGACTTTTCTTGCCATTATGCAAGAAAAAAAAAAATAGTGCTAACTATCTTCACAGACAATTAGCACCCAATTAATCAATCATTTAAAAATTCTTTATTATGAAAAATTATCTATTAGATAAATCAAAGTTTGGCAACCGTTCAATTACCTTATTGTAAAGGTCATTTACAGGAACTAAATCACGTCCCGAATAGTCTTGTCTGTGGCAAGCATCAGTTAATACTCTCCCATTAAAGAAACCAAGTTGAACGGCTCTTAATACTGCAATCATTTTTGGCAATTCACGATTACATATATCATTCCAAAAAACATATATATCTGTTCCATAAATGCCTTCTCTATCAAGGTCAAGAATAAAACTAAAACCACCCATTATAGTTTGAGTATCAATGTTTCCACCCTCTGCCATTAAAAGCATACAAACATTCATAGCTCCTATATTACCCTCAACCATTTTAATAATGGCACTTTCCACGCTATCTAATAATGTTATTCTCGACATAATATTATTTTTTTGTTTTTATTATATTGCAAATATAAGACTATTATTTCAATTACCCAAATTTTTTATATTAAATAATGTTAATTATTTCTAATCTATATGCTTTTCCTTTACCACAATCTTCTGCACTTTTAATTCCATAAGGGAAACAAACAAACAATAATTTATAATTAGGAAATATTAACGAAAATTCCTTTAGTTCAAAATCATACCAACCCCAATATTCTTGTGCATTCCAATCGGGTGGAGATTGATTTTCAGATACACACATTTTAACTTCTAAAACATCCTCACCTTTCACTCCCCATAT
>OIZB01000650.1_pt1 | contig 24285 bp, 24 predicted proteins | sample 1588401 | NCBI WGS metagenome assembly OIZB01 (sample SAMN03283270) | human gut metagenome | biome: human-associated habitat; material: feces | host: Homo sapiens | place: USA | collected 2013
TCAAACTATTAAAATTTTTAATTTTACTATTGACTTTTAATAGTTAGACTCCTTTTATTTTGCTTTTTTAGTTTTACTTTTTTCTAAACCTAATTTATATCCTTCTAGATAGGCTGCGCATTCTCTAACTACTTCAGGTAATTCTTCAAAAACAATATTTTCATCTTGTGCATCATTATAACCAATCATCCTTAGCGAATCATCAGTATATTTTTTTTCTGGAATTGATACTGCTAGTGTTCTACTTGCTAACGCTGTATATCCATAGTGGTATGATACTAAATTATACTTTCCAGTTATTCCTTCTATATTATAAAGATTTCCTTCTGTGAATAACCCCGCTAATCTATCCTGTTTTCCTTTTTCAATTAATATAGGATTATTTCCACTAGTATTTAATTTATTCATAGCTTTTTCTTTATCTCTTTTTTCTCTAAAATCTTTATCTGTTTGATATTGTGAAATAGATGCTGCACTTATCTTTACATAATCACTTTTTCTACGATTTATGCTAATTTCTGTTTCTTTCATATTATTCCTACTTTCTTAAATTTTTATTATTATTTAATAATTCTTCTAATGCTTTTTTATATCCTAGTAAATACTCTCTATTTTCTTTTATTTCTTTAGGTAGATCCGCTAATGATATACCACTTTTAGCATCATTATATCCTATTTCTTCAATAGTTGCCATTCTCTTGACATCTGGATATTTTAGTTGAATAGCAATTTTTTCAGTTCCTAAAGTATAATATCCATAATAGTATGAACGTTCATCACCAGTTAAATTCACACCATCTCTACTACTTTTTCTAGGAGCTATTAAACTAAAATTATATGGTTTAGCAGATAATCTATCTATAATTCCTTCTTTAGTATACTTTTTAGTTCCTCTCGTTTGATATTCTTTTTGTGATTTAGCTTTATTTCTATCTTCTGTAATAAAATGTACTGCTAATATTTCGCTATACTCTTTTCTTGTACAATTTGGTACACGACTTCCTAGTTTTTCAGAACTAAATTCATTTCTCATATTATTCTACTTTCTCACTTCTTTTAGTTCATATGCTTCAATTATATCTTTTTCTTTAATATCATTAAAGTTTTCGATAGTTATTCCACATTCTAAACCTTGTTTTACTTCTTTAGCTTGATCTTTTTCACGAGCTAGAGTAGCAATTATGCTATCATTTACTACTACACCATCTCTTATTACTCTAGCCTTTGCTCCTCTTTTTATTACTCCTGATGTTACATAAGAACCCGCTATGGTACCGACTTTAGAGAACTTAAATAATTTTCTTACTTCAGCTTCTCCTAATACAACTTCTTCATATTCTGGTTCTAATTTTCCTTTTAAAGCAGCTTCCATTTCTTCTACTACTTTGTAAATAATATCATATAATCTTATATCTACACCTTTATCTTTAGCAGTTTCAGATATTTTATGATCTGGTCTAATATTGAAACCGATGATAATAGCATTTGATGCTTCTGCTAATACAACATCACTTTCAGAAATGGCACCAATACCACTTCTGATAACATTTATTTTCATGCCTTCAATGTCTAGTTTTAGTAATGAATTTTTTACTGCTTCTTCACTACCTTTAACATCAGCTTTTAATATAATATTTATTTCTTTTTCACCAGCTTCTTTTCTATTAAATAGATCTGCTAATGAAGCCTGTGTTTTTGGTTTATTTTTCTTTTCTTTTTCTATTTCTTGTCTTTGTTCTGCTACCTTTTTAGCTTTCTTTTCACTTTCAAAAGCCATAAACTTATCTCCTGCTGATGGGCTTTCTGGCAAACCTGTTATAGATACTGGCATTGATGGAAGAGCTTCAACTAAGTTTTCACCTTTATCATTTTTAAGAGTTCTGACACGTCCTGATATTGTACCTACGACAATTGGATCTCCTAATCTTAAAGTACCATTTTGGATAAGTAAGTTAGTTACTACACCACTTGCTTTATCTAATTTAGATTCAATTACTGTACCAATAGCATAACGATTTGGATTAGCTTTTAATTCTCCCATTTCACTTAGTAATAAAATTCTTTCTAGAAGATCTTCTATTCCTTCACCAGTTACTGCTGAGATATTAACAAACATGATATCTCCACCCCAAGCCTCTGGTTGTAAGCCATTAGCGGACATTTCTGTTAATACTCTTTCAACATTAGCTGTAGGTTTATCTATTTTATTTACTGCTACTATGATTGGTACACCAGCTGCTTTAGCATGATCAATTGCTTCCTTAGTTTGTGGCATAACACCATCGTCTGCTGCTACAATAATAATTACGATATCAGTTATTGATGCACCTCTAGCACGCATCTCAGTAAAAGCTGCATGTCCTGGAGTATCAATAAAAGTTATCTTTTTGCCATTATAATCTATTTGATAAGCACCAATGGCCTGAGTTATTCCTCCAGCTTCACCACTTGCTACATTAGTTTTTCTAATAGTATCTAAAAGGGTTGTTTTACCATGGTCTACATGTCCCATTATTGTTACTACTGGTGGTCTTTCTATTAAGTCTTCTTCCCTATCTACTATTTCTAATTCTTCAAAATTAGCCTCATCCATAGTACTTTCTTTTTTTAATGTTTTATTGAAGTCTGCTACTAAGATTTCAGCAGTATCAAAATCTAGAGAAGCATTAATATTTACTAGCATACCTAAAGCCATCAATTTTTTTATTAATGTTGCTGCTGGTACATTTAAGGCTCCTGCTAATTCTGCTACAGTCATATTTTCTTTGTAGGCTACTACATCATCACTATTAGTATTAGTATTTGATTGTAGTTTTTCTTTATGTTTGTACATTTCTTTTCTTTTAGCCCTAAAATCATTTTTTTTGATATCTTTTTTGATAGAATTCTTTTTCTTGTGTACTTCTTCCTTATCATTTGATGTTATCTCTTCTAGTTCTTCTTCATAAGAATCAGCAAAGTCTTCAATTTCTTCTTCTAGTTCTTCAACTTCCTCTTCTTCATCCATATTTGCTATTTCATTATCTAGCATAATTATATCATCATCAGATAACATATCTTCTTCATTAGATACTTTGATATCTAGAGTTTGACATAACTTTAATATTTCCGATACTTTCTTTCCAACATCGTTTGCATATTCGGATACATTCATCATATGTATCACCTCCTATTTTATTATTTTTTCTATCTCTTCATAAACAGTATCATCTATCTTTACTTCTAATGCACGTTCTAATATTTTTTTATCTTTAGCTAAGTTTAAGGCGTTTATATCTTTCTTAATATAAGCACCACGGCCATTTGCTTTACCAGTTAAATCAGGAAAAATATGTCCTTCTTTATCTCTTACTATACGAAGTAATTCACTTTTAGGTAGTTGTTCTTTAGTTACAACACATCTACGTAATGGAACTTTTTTCATTTTATTTCTCAGATGCTTCCACTTCTTCAGCATTTTCTTCATTAACAGCTGACTGACTTTTTACTTCGATTTTGTAATGTGTAAGACGGGAAGCTAATTTTACATTTTGTCCTCTCTTACCTATTGCTAGAGATAAATTGTTGTCACCAACTACCGCTAATGCTTCTTTCTTGTTTTCATCTTTAATTGTTACTTTAATATCTTTAGCGGGACTTAAAGCATTAGTAATAAATTTAACTGGATCTTTATCATATAATATTACATCTATTTTTTCACCATTTAATTCTTTTAAAACGGCTGCTATTCTTCTTCCTTTTTCACCTATTACAGCACCAATTGGATCTACATTATTATATTCAGTATAAACAGCTATTTTAGTTCTACTTCCGGCATCTCTAGCTACTGAATATAACATTACTGTGCCATCATTTAATTCTGGTACTTCTATTTCTAGTAATCTTTTTACAAAGCCATAATGACTTCTAGAAAGCATAATAAATGGTCCTTTTGGTCCAAGTTCTAGTTTTGATACATATACTTTTACTGATGAACCCATAACTAGTTTTTCACCTGGTATTATTTGATCTTTTGGTAAAATACCACTTGCTCTTCCTAAGTCAACAAAGTAATTTTTTTGGTCTTCTCTTGATAATGTTCCAACCATTAATTCACCATCTTTATCTTGGAATTCTCCTGATATGCTTTGTTTTTCTGCTTCTTTTACTCTTTGAACAACGATTTGTTTAGCAGTTTGAGCTGCTACTCTACCAAAATCTTTAAGTGGTAATTCTTTATCTTTAATAGTATCACCAAGTTCAATTCCTTCTACTTCTTTAGAAGCATCCTCTAATGATATTTCTAAGTCAGGATTTTCTACTGTTTCTACTACTGTCTTATATGAATAGATTCTAATATCTCCTGTTACATCATCAACTTTAGCCATAACATTAGTTAATCCTTCATTTTTCCTGTAAGCCGCAGCCATAGCTTGTTCCATAGCTTCAACAACTATACTCTTATCTATTTTCTTTTCTTCAGCGATAGCATTTAATGCCTTCATAAATTCTTTCATTTGTTTCTGATTCATTTTTATCTTCCCTTCTCCTTTGTCGATACATCTAAAGTGTATGATTCTTTTATAGGATCTTCTCTATCTAGTATTGGATTGATAATATTTGTTACTTCAACACATTTATCTATATCAATTATTTCATCACGATCTATTACGATTCTTAGATATAAATTATTATCTTCCTTTTCTAGATTTATGGAGTCTATTCTTACTCCTACTTCTCTGACTGGTCCTTCAAGCATTTCTCTTATTTTTTCTTCTACTGTCATATTTCCTCCTAATTAATATATATAAAAGAGTGGATTTTTATGCCACTCTTTCTTCAAGACAATTATATTATAGCACATGTTTATAGTAAATACAAGGTATTTTTTTGCTTTTTAATGACTGATTCTTAAATATGGAGACACACTTGGCTCCATATTTCTCTTTGAAGACACTTAGGCTTCAAAGATGAGTGGGAAACCTTAGGTTCACACTCTATATGTAAAGATAAAATTTACCATTTGCTTTTTTAACAAAATTATTGTATAATTATTAGGCAGTGGTTATTCTTTTAAAATTCAATATATTAAATTTTTATTTTTTAACGAGAAAAAATATTTTGAAAGGAGAAATTAAATGAATACAAAAATTATTCCCCTAGGAGGACTTGGGGAAGTTGGTAAAAACATGTATACTGTTATGCATGGTGATGAAATTATTATTGTCGATTCTGGTGTTATGTTTCCGGATGATGACTTACTTGGTATTGATTATGTTATACCAGACTATACATTTTTAAAAGAAAACGAAAGTAAAATTAAGGCTTTAATTATTACGCACGGACATGAAGATCATATTGGTAGTATTCCTTTTCTTTTGCAATCGGTTACTATTCCAAAGATTTATGCTCCCGCTAATGCTAAAGAGCTTATTGATAAAAAATTAGATGAAAGAAATATTGTCTATAAAGACATGGTTGTTTATGATGAAGGCACTGTAATTAAAACTAAATATTTTAATATTGAATTTTTTAGAACAACCCACTCGATACCTGATTCTCATGGTCTTGCAATAGAGACTCCTGATGGTACTATTGTTATGACTGGTGACTTTAAGTTTGATATGACTCCTATTGGACCAATGGCTAACTTACATAAGATGGCAAGAATTGGTGAAAAAGGTGTTAGTGTACTTATGAGTGACTCTACTAATGCAATGAGTCCTGGCACTTCTCTTAGTGAGAGTGTTGTTGATGAAAACTTAAAAGAAATTTTCTCTACTTATACTAGTAATAGAATTATTCTAGCCACTTTTGCTTCAAATGTTTATAGAATTAAACATATTATTGAAACTTGTAAAAAGAATAATAGAAAAATTGCTTTATTTGGTAGAAGTATGGAAAACATGGTTGATATTGCTCTTAAGTGTGGTTACTTTGAGGATAAGAGTATTATTATTACTGCGGAAGAGGCTAATCATTTAAAACCTGGTGAAGTATGTTTACTTTGTACTGGTAGCCAAGGTGAACCACTAGCGGCTCTATCTAGAATTGCTGCTGGTACACATAGACAAATTAGTTTGATGCCTAATGATATAGTAGTATTTTCTAGTTCCCCTATTCCAGGTAATACAGCTTCTGTATCAAGAACTATTAATAAGCTTTATAAAAAAGGTGTTAAGGTATTTACTAATACAATGAGTGAAATTCACTCTTCAGGGCATGCTAATCAAGAAGAACTTAAACTTATGATTAGATTATTTAAGCCTAAATACTTTGTTCCTTACCATGGTGAATTTAGAATGCTTAAAAAACATACAGATTTAGGTGTTATGTGTGGCATTCCAAGAAGGAATACTTTTGTCTTAGAAAATGGTGATGTTCTTGCTCTTGATAAAGGACAGTTATATAAAGATGGTAAAGTACAAGCTGGTGAAGTTTATGTCGATGGCTCAAGAATTGGTGATGTTGGGTCTGCAGTTATAAAGGATAGAATTCTTATGAGTACTAATGGTATTCTAGTTATTATTGCTAATATCGATATTGAGCATAAGATTCTTTTAGGTAGTCCTGCAATTACTACTAGAGGTTATATACTGGTTAATGAAAATGCTGATTTAATTAAGGAAATTCAATATAATGCAGAAATTATTATTAATAAGGAACTTAAAAAGAAATTCTTTAACTTTAATGATATGAAGTCAGAAATTATTAATGGTCTTATGCCAATTCTTTCAGATAAGACTGGTAGAGTTCCTATTATCTTACCTATTGTTATGGGCATTAAAATGCATACTAAAGAAGATGATAACAATAGTAAAAAAGATGTTCAGTCTAAGAAAGTTATTAATAAGAAAGAAATTCTTAATAAAAATAAATAATTGTATAATTAAAATAACTATTACCCTGGAAATGGATAATAGTTATTTTTTTATTTACTAATTGGAGTAAATATATTTTTATATTTTAAAAACAAAAACATAAATCAAAAATAAATTATTATAACAAACGAACTATTTAATAAATGAGCGGTAATTCCTACTTTTAATTTTTTCTACAATAGGGTTTTGAAGTTTTGTACTTTTTAATTTAATATAGGTTTAACAGATTTTTGTGAATTTTATTTAATATCTAACATAAAAAAGGGATTAGTTGATATATTAATCAACAATAAAATAATTTTTATACATTTTTATAGGAATTACCTTTAATAACACATTAGGTGTTTTTTATTTTTCAAACTAGAGCGTTATGTGTTGTTACTCTAGCAATAACCTCCTTATTTTCAGATTTCGCCCATTCTTAGATTTGTACTTTTACTCAAATATTATTAATGAATTTCTTTGAAAAAGTCTTCAAAAAATTCATTAATTTGGTAGGCCTTAATATCGCAATAAGTATACTATATGGATTAGTACTTGTCAACAGGTTTTTGTTAATTTTGTCAAATTTATTTAATCTGTCCACAGGTAGTGTGGATAATTCTATATTTTATAAGGATTTTCATATGTAAAATGGTGTAAACTTTGATAATACTTTTATGAGGAAGACTAATCTTAGGCTTACTCATTTTATGATAGAGACAAAATTATTTGGCTCTATCATACCACGGAAAACATAAACTTGTTTATGTTTAAAGTGGACAAAAAAAGAAAATATATGGTTATATACTTTCTATATTATCTTACTATTAGTATTTGACCTATTGATAATAAATTTGATTTTAGATTGTTTAACTGTTTTAATCTATCAACTGTAGTATCATATTTTTTGGCTATACTATATAGTGAATCGCCTTTCTGAACGGTGTAAGTTGTCTCTAGGTTGGTATCTGTTGGTATTAGTAATACTTGACCTATTGATAGTAAATTAGTTGTTAGATTATTTAAATCTTTTATTTTATCAATGGTAGTAGAATATTTTCTGGCTATGCTATATAGGGAATCGCCTTTTTGAACTGTATAACTAATGGTATTTTCTTCCTTCTCTACATCGCTTACTTTATCACTTGGTAATTTTAATACCTGACCAATACTTAGAATATTACTTGTTAAGTTATTTATTCTTTTTAGTTCATCAACGGTAGTATTATATTTATTGGCAATTGAATATAAGGAATCTCCTTTCTTTACAATATATGTTGACTCTGGTAATAATGCACTTGGTATTTTTAGTAATTGTCCAGTTGATAGAATATTGGATGTTAAGTTATTGATTCTCTTTAATTCATCTACGGTTGTATTATTAGCCATGGCAACTGAGTATAAGGTATCACCTTTTTGGACTATGTAGACATTTTCTTCTCCTTCATATATTTCTTTAGTTGGAATACGAAGAACCTCTCCTATTTGTAATGTATTTGTTGTTAAGTTATTCTCTTTTTTTAGTTCTGAAACAGTAGTACCTAATTTATTTGCTATGCTATATAGTGAATCGCCTTTTTGAACAACATAGGTATTGGTTGTTATTCCCTCTGGTGGTGTGTATGGTACTCCTATATAGTTGGCTACTGCTGCTATGACGGCTTCTGCTAGTTCTTTGTAGTTTTCTTTTAGGAATTCGACATCTTTGGTATCGTCAATAAAGCCATATTCGACAATTAGTGGTTCTAGATTGCCAGTATTTCGATGTATGAAATAGTAGTCTTTAGAGGTATCACTTGGTAGTCTTCTTTGGTAGTATTTTCTAGTTGTTTGACCGGTCGTCCCAATATTTTCTAATATTCTTCTGGCTAGGGTATCTCTATTTCTTAGAGCATAGATGACTTCGGCTCCTTCGCCGCCACCTGAATTGACATGGTTCGATATTAATATAACATCAGATGAGTTACCAAATTTATTTAAAATAGTATTTACTCTATCAGTTGGAGATAAAGTTGTGTCGGAATCTCTAGTTATAGCTACTGGTACTCCTAACTCTTTAAATCTATCATACATGTATTTGGATATTAATAAATTATAGTCTTTTTCTAGTAAATTATTGCCTGTAGCACCAGAATCTGTACCACCGTGACCTGGGTCAATTATTACTTTACGAACCGCTCTATCTTCATTATTATTCATAGTTATCACCTTCAAAGTAGTATATGTAAATAATGTTAATTTGGTTAACTTGACTAGAAGAAAAAGATACTAATTTTTAGTATCTTTAATCTTTATTTAATGTGTTATTTATTATTTTTCTTATTTCAATAATTCTTTTTTTTATAAAGTCTGGATTATCTTTAAACCATTTTATGTTAAGTGGAGATGGATGTGGCAAAACTATTGCTGGTTTATTAAATAATATATTATTTTTAAATATTAGGTCATTATAATTTTCATTTGGAAAAAATGTCTTAGCGGCTTTAGCTCCAATTATTATGTATAATTTATTATCTATACATTCTAGTTCTTTCTTTATCCATTTTTCGTGGCATATTTTAGGTGGTGCTTTATCACATCCATTTTTATCTTTTCCTGGGTAGCAATGTGCTAAGGCTGTGATAAAAAAGTTATCTGGATTATAGAATTCTTCATCGGTTATTTGATACCATTCGTATTTTAATTTTTTACCACTTTGATTAGTAAATGGCTTTAGTGTGGTATCTACCGTTTTAGATGGTGCTTGACTTATTTGAACTATTTTTGAAGTAGCGGAGCCTATGACTACTGGATGTGGTTTGAAGCCAAACTTATCTTTACAAATATTACATTTTCTTATTTCTTTTATTATATTATTAAAGTCTTTTTCCATATATTTCTCTTTTAATTAAAACATATCATAATATGTGCCATTATCAAAGGCTTCTAAGGTATCTAGTATTTCATCCATGCTATCTTTTAATTCTTCACATAAGAATTTATAATCTTCCTTTTCTACATATCCTTTTTCACTCATATAAGCGTAAAACTTTTTTATACTTGCGGCTTCTTCTTTTGTTGCATATGGTGTAGCCCACATACATTTTTCTATGAACCAGCCATTTAAAAATGAATATACTGAAGTTATACCTTCTTCTGCTGTTTCTATATCATAATAATTTAAATAATCATTAATAAAAATGTCTACATTACTTATATGCTTTTTTATTGTTTTATCACTTAATGATTTTTCTTTTAACCATTCTTCAAATTCTTTCATAAATTTTTTATTTCTTTTCTGATTTTCTTTTATTTTCTTTTCTATATTTTCCATTATTTACACCTACCTTAAATATTTTTTAATTAGAGAGGCCGCTAACGAAGCACCTTCTTCTGTTAGAACTACTGATTTGTTTTTCTTTTAAATTATATTTTTGTCTTTCTTTTGCATTATTATATCATATTATTGTGTCTTTAACAATATAATCTGCTATTAATAAACTAAATAGACTAAATACACAATTTCTTATGTACTTAGTCCGTTCTATTAATTTTCTAAATTGTAATCTAAAAAAATAGGGCTCCATCATTTAGACAGTGCCCTTGCAAAAATGTATTACCATTTTTTCCTTGCATAGATAATATAACATATTTTTTTATCTATGTCAAACTATTTAATCAATGTTTACATTATTTTTACTTATAATAATATTTTATTATTTTGTCAAAATATTCATATATTGATTTTAATAGTTCATTATTAGTATAATACTCACTATGGTAATTTATTCTTCCATAAAATAAATCTTTAATATCTTTTGTAACATTTTCTTTTACTCCATTACTTGTTACTATTTTATTAAACATATAAAGCGTGTATGTTATCTGCCTTATTCGTGAATTTTTCAATTTATTAGTTCTCATTTCTTTTTTGATACCACAAAAGTTTAAGTAATTAACCACTTTATAATCAGGTGAATATTGATTATCTTTCTTATCAAGTTCACATAACACGCAAGAATTATGTGCAACTGCATTTCTTAGTTTTACTATTTCCCTTAGAATAAATACATTTTTACTTTCTTCTGCTAACTTGTATTCTTTAGAGAAAAACTCATAAAAGTTTACTAGTTCTCCAAATGTGATAACTTCAAGAAATTCCCATATAGGTATATTTTCCAATTTCTTATCTTTATCAATATCATATTTAGAAAATATTTTTTGATAATAATCGCTTCCTACTTTTTTAAATATACTATTATGTACTTTTTGGGGAAATTTATCGTCGTTAAAATCTTTTTCTAAATACATATTTACTATTCTATATCCATCTTCTTCATTTATATCTTCTATTAAATTTAATATTCTAATTTTTAAATAATGTTCAATATCTATTATCATTTTAAATAAAACTAATCTTACCCTGTGATCAATAATCGCTAAATCTTTAAGATATGCGAAATCTAAATCAACATATTTATCTACAAACTCTCCATTAATTAAATATCTTTCAAAATTATGTTTATAAGATGTTAAATTATAATAGTTATTGTTGTCTTTTAAATATTTTTCTGCTTCTTGTTCTGATATCAGTTCAAACTTAATATTTTTATTTTTTAGATACGAAACCATCTCTGTTATTTTTAACATGGGCTTTAATGTTTCTATATTATTACCATTAATCATGTTAATTCACCTTCTTTTTATTTACTATTATAACATATCAATTTTAATTAATTAAGACTTTTTATAAAAAAAATAACATAGACTATATTAATCTACATTATTTACTTTTATAGTACTTACATACTTTATATTTAATATTTTATCATATAGTAACTGCTTATTTTTTAATATTTTTATAAAACTATATATATAGAAAATTATAAATATTAAAAATGTATTTAATCCTATTATTACTGATAAATAGTTAGGTATATTTTTAGCCAATAACATTTCTAAATGTACCACTAATGAAAATATTCCATAGTAATATAAATATATAAAGATATTTCTTAAAGTTATTCTAAGTAATCTAATACCAGTTACTTCCAATGATACATTTATTATTCTTCCAAAGATAGTTTGGTTATGGTTAAAATATGGAATGATAATAAAGTAAAGAACCGCTAGTGAAAGATTTATATATTTATTATTTATTAAAAATGATACTAGCATTATTATTAGTAGATAGATAAAGATATCTCCTAGAAAGAGTGTTATTCTTCTTAAGGAAGATACTTTTTGTCCTTCTTTTAATGATTTCGTATCGATATCTTCTCTTGTTGGTAAATATTTTTGAATAGGACTTATTATTAAATATCCCAGAAGACCTCCTAGTGTGTTTATTAATAGGTCATCCACATCAAAATTACGATATGCTCTAGGATAGATATAATATAGTCCTGTTAATTGAGTTAATTCAAAGAATAGTGATATTAAGAGGCTTATAATTATTGTTTTCTTTAATGAACATTTATAGTAGTATCTTAAATATACTCCTAATGGCATAAACATTATTATATTAAAGATAACAGTATATATACTAGGTATAGTTATTATTTTTAAGATATTTATTTGTTTTAATTCTATTAGGTCCTCTACTATATCTTTTATGAATGTTAATGGGATTAACTGAGGATTAATCACTTTCATTTTGATTACTTCTTCTTTGGTTGGAAGAGGTAATATTACTAAAAAGTAGATTGTCATTAGATATAAGATAAAGGAATATATTATTAAAGTTCTTAATTTATTTACTGATCCATAATGATGATATTCATATATTATATATGGTAATGTTATTAATAAGGCTAAAAAAGGAAAGATTATTAAAGCTGCTTTTATTGGTACTAAATAGCTCATCTTATCTCTCCTTTATTATGGTTTTACTACAGTAGTATGTTACTAAGAAATATCCTCCATAGATTACTACTAGAAATACTGCTGTTAATATTATTGATGATAGTAATGATTCTGTTCCTATTGTTTTTAAGATATAGTTAGCAAATTCTATTCCAAATATTGAATGAATTATAGCTAGTAATAATGGGAATAGGAAGAATACTGCTATCTGATTAAATAGGGCTTTGTTTATCATTTTTTCATCGGTTCCTATTTTTCTTAACATATTAAATCTTTCTTTATTATCAGTACTTTCTGATAATTCTTTTAAGGCTAAGATAGCTGCACTTGATATTAAGAAAATTATTCCTAGGTATAGTCCTACAAATGTTACCATGGCTCCTAGTCCTATGGATGATGCATAGATATCTATTTTAGTATTATATGATAATAAGGTATCTTTGTTAAAATGGTTATTTATTATAGTACTAACTATATCTTCAACATTTTCTTTTTCTTCTTTAGTGTCTGCTTGATAGTTAGCTGCTAAAATATTTTTATATGGATGAATACCTTCTAAGGCATTATCTGGTAATATTATTACTCCTGTATTAGTAGCACTTCCACTTAGTTCGATAATGCCATCTTGACATTCTTGATATTTTGGATAGTAGTCTTTACCATTTATAGTTAGTTTGGTATTATTTTTTAGGGATATATTTCTAATATCCGCCATCATCTTATAATTGGCTATAATTACATATTCATTATCTTTCAGAGTTAATTCTTTTTTGTTATATAGTTTTGCTAGACGATTGTAGTCACTTAATTTTATTAGTGTTTCTTTATCTTGATATGCTAGTAATGGATAATCTTTGCCTATTTGTTCTATTTGGTCTCCAAAAGAATCTTTTAGGGTTATTTCTTCTAATCTATATATATTTATGTCTACTACTTCTTTTAGATACTTGTATACATCTAATCTTTGTAAGGTATCTTTGACAGTGGTGTTATAATCCTCTATTATGTCTTTTGAAAAGTTTTCTTGTTCTTCTTTAGATAATGGTTCTTGTAATTTTGAGAACTGAATATCAACGGGTGCTAAATCTTTTAGATTACTTGATAGGGAGTTCTTTAATGATAATGCTGAGGAAAAGATACATATGGTAAAGAATAACATTAGGCATATTATTGTCATTGAAAAGACAGTTGTATTTATTTTACTACTTATTTGACGAATGGTAAAACTATTTAGTCCTTTGTAGTAGTATTTTTTTAGATGCATTACTATCTTTAGGATTAGGCCTGATAGTGACCAAAATATTAGGAATGTTGATATGCATCCTATAGCTATGGGCACTAATATTCCATTTATAGTATTCATAAGTGGTGAAGTACTAAAACCATCTGTTACTAGATAGTAAGCATATGATAGTGCTATGACTGCGATTATGAATACTATAGTGCAAATGATAGGATTTTTTAATTTTACTTTTTCGGATTTTTTATTACCATGTAATAGGTCTATTAGTTTACATTTGTTTACAATTATGGTGTTAAATATCATTACTATTAGATACATTATACTAAAGTATAATAATGTTTTTAGGGCTGCTGAAGATGAAAATGTAAACTGAAATTTTGTTAAGTCGACTTCAAACATATTGGCTACTAAGATACTCATTAGTTGTGATAGAACTATTCCTAGGGCTAGGCCAACTCCTAAGGAGATGACTCCTATTATAAGAGTTTCAAAGAAAAGGATTAGAGATATTTTTCTTTTGGACATTCCTAAGGTTAAGTAGATTCCAAATTCTTTGTTTCTTCTTTTTATGAGAAAACGACTGGCATAGATTATTAGAAATCCTAGAATGAATGAAACAAAGACACTTACTCCTCCTAGAATGGTGGTCATTAGTCTTATTATTTCACTTGTTGATGATGATACATTTAGCATTACTGTTTGACTATCTATAGCATTGAAAACATAAAAAATAGCTACTCCTAGTACTAAAGTAAAGAAATAGATAGCATAATCTTTGATACTTTTGGTTATGTTTTTTATAGACAATTTAAAGAGCATCATTTATGTCTCCTCCTAGTAAGGTTACGACATCTATTATTTTATCAAAGAATTCTTTTCTGGTATCATTTCCTTTACGAATTTCGTTATATATTTTACCATCTTTTATGAAGATTATTCTAGTAGCGTAACTTGCGGCATAAGCGTCATGAGTTACCATTAGAATAGTGGCTCCTAGGTTATTATTTAAGTATGTTAGTTTTTCTAGAAGCATTTTTGATGACTTAGAGTCTAGGGCTCCAGTTGGCTCGTCTGCTAGTATTAGTTTAGGATTTGTTATTATGGCACGAGCTGCTGCTACTCTTTGTTTTTGTCCTCCACTCATTTGGTAAGGATATTTTTTTAATACTGATTCGATATCTAGTTCTTTTGCTACTTTCTTTATTCTTTTATCTATTTCTTTGGGACTTACATTTTGAATTGATAAGGCTAGTGCTATATTTTCATAGGCTGTTAAGGTATCTAATAAATTGAAGTCTTGAAAGATGAAACCTAAGTCTTCTCTTCTAAACTTGTTTAAATCATTTTCTTTTAGTTTTGTTATGTCAGTTCCTCCTACAAAAATATGTCCGGCGGTTACTTTATCAATTGTGGATATGCAGTTTAGTAATGTTGTTTTACCTGAACCTGAAGAACCCATGATAGCGACAAACTCTCCTTTTTCTACTTCAAATGATATGTTATCTATGGCTTTAGTTAAACTTGATTTACTTCCATAGTATTTTTCAATATTTTCTATTTTTAGTATATTTTCCATATTATTTTCCTTCCTTTCGTAATTAATAATACTAGATAATAGGATATTTGTCGTAAGTTTAATATTACAGTATATTACTTTTTTGTAAGGTTAGTCTTCTGGGTGATAAAGTTTATTTTTACCAAAGGTTATTTTGACAATGGTATATTCTTTTTCTTCAGATTCTATCTCTATTTTATGTCCTAATTTGGTACATAATTTTTTGGCTATGTATAGGCCCATGCCTGTTGATTTGATTTTATCTCTGCCATTAGTACCGGTAAATGATTTTTTGAAAACATTTGAGATATCACTTTTTGGTATGCCAATACCGTTATCTTTGATAAATAAGGTTATTTGGTTACTATCTTCAGTAGCATTTATTTGGATATAGGAGTTTGGCACATCTTTTTTGTATTTGATACTGTTATTGATAATTTGATTTAAAATGAATTCTAACCATTTGGTATCGGTATAGACTTCGGTATTTTTTATATCGACGATTAGGTCAATTTTATTTTCTAAGAGGTCATCTTTATTTTTAAGAGCTACTGATGAGATTATTTTTTCTAGTTTTACTTTTTTGAAGATAAAGTCTTCACTGGTATAGTTGCTTCTTACATAGTAGAGGATTTGGTCGATGTAGTTATCTAGTCTTTTTATTTCTTCAATGTATTCTTTTGGTACTTGGTTTTTATGATTATGGGTCATAAGGATTAGACTTGATATTGGTATTTTTACTTCATGTATCCACATCTCAATATAATCTTTGAAGTCTTTGGTGCTATTTATGTAACTACTGACATTTTCAATCATTGATTTGTTGATGTCATACATAGTGTTATATATTAGTTCTTCTTCGTAAGTATTTGGTTTTGGTAATGTTTCTAGGATCAGGTATTTTTTATCTAGATTTTTGGTGTTGGTTATGAGGGTGGTATAGAAGGTTCTTTTTTGGAAATATGATATTAAAAGGGCTATGATTAGTGTTAATAGTAGTAATACTATGGTTACTATTATTAGTCCCTCTGGTACTTTGAAGGCTATGTCTAATAGGGTTATTAGAATTATTGATATGATAGTGATAATGATTATGCTTATTTTATCTTTTAGATAGTTTGTTAATTTCATAATAGTATATATCCTTGTCCTTTTCTTGTTTCTATGGCATTTGGATAACCAAAGTCCTCTAGTTTACTTCTTAATCTACTTATATTTACGGTTAGTGCATTATCATTTATGTATTCTTCATTATTCCAAAGAATGGTCATTAGTTCATCTCGTGATACAATTCTATTTTGGTTATTTAATAGGTGCTGAAAGATTAGCATTTCATTTTTGGTTAGTTCTAATTCTTTGTTACTACCAGATAAGGTACCTCGTGATGGCGAGACTTCTAAATCTTTATATTTCAGTACTTCAGTACTATTATCTAATCTTTTAAAGATATTTTGTATTCTTAGTAATAGAATGGTTGGGCTATAGGGCTTAGTTATGTAATCATCTGCTCCATAAGAGATTGATAATATTTCATCGGTTTCATTTGCTCTTGAGGTTACCATTATTACGGGAATATTTGATTCTTTCCTTATTTCTTTAAGTAACTGCTCACCATTTTGATATGGGATATTTATATCTAAGAGGATTAGGTCTATATTACTTTTTAATATTTCTTCTTTGGCATTTGAGAAGTCTTTTAGTATTAATGCTTCATATCCAGCATTTACTAGTAGTTCATATAATTCTTTAGATATTATGGTATCATCTTCAATTATCATTATCTTTTTCATATACTATATTTCCTTCTTTCTATAGTTCTATTATATCATTATATTAATGTATTTTATATTACAAGTTTGTAAGGTATGAAAAAAAGACTTAGTACATCTTTGTGATGTTAGTAAGCCTTCTTTTGAGATTCACTAAACCTGGATATTGTGTAGGCTAAATATATTAAAATAATTTGATAAATAATGACATTAATCGTTACATTTACTATAGTTGGAATAGAATACGCGAAGTAACCCAGTAGAATCGATATTAGAATAGAGAATATACCACCCACAATACTCTTATTGTCTTTTCTTACAAATAATATTATTCCAACAATCAGAAAAAGCCATGCTCCAGATAATATTTTTATAATATTATTTACTACACTTTCTTTATATATTAAAACGTTGTTTATATAATTATTTTTATTAGAACTCATCTCTTCTAATATTGAATTGTATTCATTAATTAATATATCATTTTTTTCTAAAACTTCGGTATCTATTTTAGTAATTTTTTCTAGTACATTTACCCTATTAGAAACTCTTTTTGGGTATAAAAAATTTGCATCTATTATTGGGAATAATAGGATTATTAATAAAAATACTACTATCATTATCCACGCAAGCTTTTTATAATTTTTTGAATCATTAAATACTTTTAACATTTTTAATACTGTCTCCATTATCAACACCTCTACTTACTAGTTTTTTTATCACTAAAAATTCTTACTCTATTTGAAATATACTTATTATATTTGCAAAATGCGCATCCATAGATTATTACAAGTATTATTAATACTAATATAACCAATATATCGCTAGAAATTTTAAAAATTGGAATTACTTTGGAAAGTGATATTTCAATTATACATATAACAAATAAAGTACAAAAGGTTCTACAAATGTTTCTTTCTTGCAATAGTGTACTAATCTTTTGATCTTTTTCGCATGCAATAATATACTTATCATAAGGTTCTCCCTTTTCCTTTGTTAATTTTAATAATATTTTGCTTGTCAATAAAGAACCTAATCTGCTTAAAGTTTGTCCAACAAAATATGCTATTATTAATTGTTCAAATATATTTATTTCGTGCAACTTAAAATAGTATATATTAAATATTAACATTATATATCCTGGAATTATATTTGTGAATAAATTATATCTATCAATTTTTTCTATTATCTTTTCCATTATAAAACTCTCCTAAAATATTTTTTAACTCTTTCAAGAAATGGACCGTTTGAATTTATTAATTTGAGTTCTTCTATTGAAACATAAAAATTTAAATTCCAATCTTTACCGTCAAAATAGTCTGTTTTACCAACATTATCGTATGAAACATAAACTTTTTTCTTTCTTTTAATTTTCCTAGGAATATTAAAAATACATGAAACTATAACTATATTTTTTTCTTTTATATTATTGTTACTTAAATAGTATTCAACAGAACAATTGTGTCCAATAATAAACAAACAATCTGTTGATGAAGATATGGACTTAAACTCTATACCTCCATCAACTGGATAAGGTATAAAATACATACCTGTAACTTTTTCAATGTATTTTTTTCTTGAAATTATTTCTTCTGATGTTATTTTGTTATTTAGTATTAAATATCTCACATCCGTAGCACCCTTTTCTACTGTAGTTAAATGATTCTTCGTCTATTATTATTTCTTCTTGTTTAGTGTTTTTAATTCTTTTACCAATACATTTTTCCATCAGCTCATCTGAGCCACCATTCGAATTACCTGTATTATCCGAAACAATATATAAGACATTTTCTCTTCCATCATTTTTTTCAAATATTTGCTCGGCTTGATTATACTTTCCATGATGTGGCAGTTGAATTGCATCATATTCTCTTATTTTGTCTTCAATTGCTTCATATGAAGCATCTCCGGTTAATAAAATTTTATGATTGCCTATTATTACCTCCACTTGTACACTTATAGCATTTACTATTGTTTCCATATCTATGTTATCAGACTCTGTATTTTTCAATGCCTTTGAGATCGCTTCAAGCATGTAATCATAATTTGGACCAACAAAATTTAAACATGGATCTAGTGTGAAGCTCTCATCCAATGAATCATTTAAATTATTACCTGTAAGAGTATATATGTTATCAAAATATTCTGTTATTTGCTTTTTTATACTTTCTCTTGTCCTTCTCTTATCATTTATTTCATCTAGAATATTGTCAATATGCTTTAATAATAAGGTTGTAGTAATAGTTCTAACAACATTATTATCAATTAGGGTTTTTATTCCGTTAAAATGATCAGAATCATTATGTGAAAGAATTATGTCAGCCTTATCATATTTATTTTTTTCTAAATATTCTATAACTTTCTGTGCATGTTCTTCACATCCACAATCATAAATCATTGCTTTTTCTCCTGTGTCGATTATAACACAATCTCCACAATTATTTTCGTAATTTTCATAGTTCTTTGAACTTAAAAATATTAATTTCATATTATCATTTCTCCTTTTTTATATTTTGAGATAGGTGCAACTACTATTAATTAATGAAAGTTCAAATTATTAAAGTAAATAATAAAATAAAAGCATATAATTGTCCTCCTTAATAGAATTATTTTAAATAAGGATTGACTTATATGCTTTTTTTTGCTATTATACCTATTGACACAAAATTTTTTTTGGTGTATTATTATATTAAGAATAGAAAATATATGCAAAATAAGCCAATCAATATTTTTTGTTCTTGTGTTATTTTCGTTGTAACACAAAATTGTTGGTAGTTGCAGCTACCAATATAAGCGAACATGTTTCAAAGCATGTTTTTTTCGTGCTCGCTTATACATTTCCTATACTATCATACTTTAAAAAACAAATCAAGGGCTTTTGTCCACTTTTTACTTATTTGAACTTTTTTATTTTGTCTCTTCGTTGTAACTCTGTTTTTATACACATTTTATCTAACGAAAAATATTTTTGCTTTTTTTATCAAAATTGCGGATTTTTCTAAAAAAATATGTTAAAATATTTATTGATTACAAGTAGTGAAAGGAGAAAATATTATGAATAGTAAATTAAAAATTGTATCCTTGTTTTCTGGAATTGGTGGTTTTGAAGAGGGATTTAAAAATTCAAACTTAAAATTTGAAACAGTTTTTGCATCCGAAATAGATAAACATGCTATAATGACTTACAGTTATAATTTCCCAATCAACACTATGCACGGTGACATAAAACAAATAAGCGAGTTAGATATTCCAGACCATGACTTATTATGTGGTGGGTTTCCTTGTCAATCCTTTTCAGTTGCTGGCAAACAAAAAGGTTTTAAAGATGAAACCAGAGGTACATTATTTTTTGATATAATAAGAATAATAAAAGAAAAAAAGCCTAAAATTATCTTTTTAGAAAATGTCAAAAATTTAATAAGCCATGATAATGGAAACACCATTAAAACAATTCTTAGAAGTATATCTGACTGTGGATATACATTTGATATAACGATTATCAATTCTAATGAGGCGGGAGTTCCTCAAAATCGTGAAAGAACCTATATTGTAGGTGTATTAGATAGACCAACAGAAAAATTCATAGAAGACAAGAGAAACTCTAAAATCACTTCAATAAAGTATTGGGCAAATAGTGAAGATTTAAATACCATGAACTTTTTTAATCACCTATTTATAAATAAAAAATCAAAGTATGTGTGTGATATCATTGAAAGAAACGTTGATATAAAATATTATCTTAATTCTAGTAAAGTTAAAAATTATTTAAATAGCATAGATAAATCTTCATTGAACAAAATAAGAAAAAGAAAAATAATTAAAGATTTAGATCTTCCTAGAGATATACATAATGATCTAGATAGGCAAAGGCGTGTATATTCGATATATGGTATATCTCCAACTCTACTTGCACGTTCTGATAGTCCAAAAATTATTATAAATGAGAATCAAACATTGAAAGTAAGAAAACTAACTCCTTATGAGGCATTAAAAATTCAAGGCTTTGATGATAAATTTGTAAATAATATTAAAAAATATGGAATGAGCGACACTCAATTATATAAACAAGCAGGTAATGCTGTTAGTCCACCAGTAATAACTCAAATTGCAAACGCTATAATGGAGGCTTTTTTATGAGTAAACAGTTAAAGTTTATTGATCTTTTTTGTGGGCTTGGTGGGTTCAGAATAGCGTTTGAAAAGCAAAAATGTAAATGTGTGTTTAGTTCTGACATTGATGAAGCAGTCGCAAAAGTTTATGAAAAAAATTACGGAGATTATCCAAGTGGCGATATAACAAAAATAGATGCTAAAGATATTCCTGATTTTGATATATTATGTGGTGGGTTTCCTTGCCAATCTTTTTCTATTGCCGGAAAAAGATTGGGATTTGATGACGCACGTGGAACAATGTTTTTTGAAGTTGCAAGAATTCTCAAGGAAAAAAAGCCAAAAGCCTTTGTATTGGAGAATGTTAAGGGATTAACTAATCATGATGGTGGAAGAACACTGAAAACAATATTAAATATACTTGATTGTTTAGGATATGATGTAGTATATAGAGTGATGAATTCTGCAAATTTTGGAGTTCCTCAAAATCGTGAAAGATGGTATTGTGTTGGGATAAGAAAAAATTTAAACATAAACATAAAAGAAAGAGAAATGGAAATCTTTCCAGCCGAACAGTTACTTTTACATTCGTTTGATGATATTATTGATGATAAAAATGAATATAAAGATTATAAGATAAGTGAAATTGCCAAATCAAATATACAAAGACATTTATTTAAGGTTAAAAATAAAACTTCTAAGTATACTTTAGCATATGAAATTCGTCCATCGAGATGTCAATTTAAATGTAACGGAATCTCTCCATGCCTTACTGCAAAAATGGGAACTGGAGGAAATAATGTTCCGGTTATAGTTGAATTAAACAGGAAACTAACAGAAGATGAATGTTTAAAGCTTATGGGGTATCCTGATAATTATAAAATCGGCAGAGGAGCTCAAGCATATAAGCAAATTGGCAACAGTGTAATTGTCCCTATCTTAACATCAATAGCTGAAAACTTAGTAAGAATAATAAAAGAAAATGAAACTAAACTTTAGTTTCATTTTTTGGCTTGAAAACTATTGTATAAATTCCTTTACTCCTTCCACTACCAGTCGTAACAGTAAATGGTATATAATCAAGTTTTATAATAGTTCCACCATGGTAAAAATAAGTTGCAGAATATGGTTCATCGTATATATGATAACCATTAAATATAATTTCTTGAAGCATCTTATTTTGATTTACCAATTGTTTTATCTTATTTATAGAAAATTCTTTTAATAATTTAAAAATTTCTGTTTTTTCATCTGCTTTTATATCCTCATTTAATTTTTCAACTATTGGTAAATCTTTCTTAAATTTTTCAATAATATTTTCTTTTGTTGTCTTCCAACCGATATATACATCCTCATTTTTATAAATTTCTTCTTTATTTAAACAATACACACTCGCACCAGCTCCTAACTCATAATTGCCAAATAAATTTTTGAAACTTTCCGGAGTCAACTTTAATATTTGAAAATTATCAGAATCGGTCATTTTTACGGAAATACCACTATGTTTTATTTTTCTGTAACATAATTGATAATTATGCAAAATATCTTCATCTAAATATGAATCATTATTTAGTAGCACCTGCTTGATAGCCCTATCATATGATTCTATCAAATATGTATCTGCTCTTGTCATAACAACGTGGTTAGATAATTTTGAGTACTGTTTAGTTTTTACTCTTACCATATATATATCATTTATACTTTTTATATCACAATTTTTTAAATATAAATGAAAGTCAATATTTATTTTGTCGCTATTAAACCTCTTTACAAAATCTATCTCCGCATTATCACCTGAAAAAGTTCCCCTATTCACTTTCATTACGCTCGCTTTCAATTATTAATAAATCTGCTGCCAAGGAACCCCATTTTATTTGCATAACATTTCTTCTGTCTTCTGTATTTGGATTAAAATTCAAACATCTGTTCCATATTTGATAACTTAACGGTCCAAAATGTATTGAATTATTTGAGAAACTGTTGTTTAAAATATAATTAATTATTTCTTCTTTAGATGCCCATTGTCCCATATTTATATCGCCATAATAAATGTATTCAGCAGGTTCGTATAAATTTGATTTTCCTTGAAACAAAACTCTGTTAATAATTATTGGTAGAACCTCCTTTTTGTTAACTTCTCTATTAATTAATTTTATTTCTTCTGCATGTTCTTTTTTATATTCAGCACTCGAGACTCTAATTTTTCCAGTGCCATCATATGTCCCATCAGCCCAATGAAATTTTAATAGTTCTATTTTTGACACTTCACTAATTGGTAATGTGTTCAAAAAGTTCATAAACATTTCAATTTCTTCCTGATGCACAGAGTTTCCAGTACCAACCTTTACACTTACGTATTTTTTAACATCATCAATTTCTATAATCAGATCTGGCTTTTGTCCACTCTTACCACTGCAAGCCTTAATTTTTGATTCTTTGTTAACTTCTCCAAAAATAAATCTTATAAATTTTTTAAAATTATCATTAAGTTCAAAATATCTTTTCCCATTTAGATAATCAATTAAATTACTTTCGTTTTCAAACCCATTAGTATTACTCCCCATTATATCACCACCGTTACAAATATTATATCATATATTTTCTACTTTTAAACATTTATTTTTGCTCATTTATTAGTCCATCTACATACCTTTTTCTTTTAAGATTTTTTTGTTGAGTATAATAACATTTTATTATTATCTAAATTTATGCCTACAGATTTTTAGTCTTTGATTTTTCAAATAGAAAATACAACTTGTATCACACTACATGGCGTATTGCAAAACTAATTATTACTACTTTTATATTCTATATTTGTTACCATCTTTATTACCATAGCCATGGATGTTCAAAACATTCATACGCATCATTGAAATGCACCCTTTAGAGTAGACAACATAAAAAAACAAATTTAGTAATATAT
>OIZB01000658.1_pt1 | contig 24069 bp, 25 predicted proteins | sample 1588401 | NCBI WGS metagenome assembly OIZB01 (sample SAMN03283270) | human gut metagenome | biome: human-associated habitat; material: feces | host: Homo sapiens | place: USA | collected 2013
GCGGGCGAAATCGCGCGCCCCTCTCATTTGTGCTTTTCAGATGCGCTTGCTTTTTTAAAAGCGGCTTAGCCGTTGGCGGCAGCGTACTGCGTGGCCCAGCCGTCGACAAACGCGGTCTTGACGAGCTCCCAGTTGGCATCGCTCTGGTCGGCGTCGTACTGGTTCATCGCGGAGACGAGCGCAGCGCGGTAAGCATCAACGTTCGGCTGGAAGTTGGTGACCCAGGGCATGATGTAGTTGCCGTTGGTGGTGTAGTCGTTGGCGTCGGCGAGGAAGCCGTTGGTGGATTCGGCAGCCTGCTTATAGGGCATGGCGGCGAATTCATCGACCAGCATACGGGAGACCTCGGGATCGGTGACCATCCAGTTCATGAATTCGAGCGTGGCCTGAATGTCTTCCTCGGAAGCCTTGGCGTTAACAGCCCAGCAGTTCTCGGTGCCGCAGTTGAGACCCGCGTTCTCTTCGCCCGCAACACCGCAGTAGAACGGGATCATGGACAGGTTGTCAAGACCGTACTGACCGTCGCCGGTACCGGTGAGCTTGGCCCACTCCCAGGAGCCGTTCTGATAGAACACGGCCTGCTCCTTGCCGAACTCGTCCGCCGCGTCAAAGCCGCCGGCAGCGAGATCAGCAGGATTCACGGCGCTGTTGTTGATGTACAGATCCCACAGGTTCTTGTAGTTCTGCATGTAGGTACCCTTGATGGAAGACGGGCATTCCTTCCAGGCGTCGGGATCGTCCACGGACTCGTAGTAATACTCAAGGTTCGCGAGGTGGCCGGTGAAGCGCCAGCTGGAATCGTCGCTCATGGAAGAGGAGGTGAAGGCGTCGAAGCCGAGCTCGGAAGCACGAGCGTGGATGTCCTCAGCGACGGCCTTGAGAGTCTCAAAGTTCGTGATGTCGCCAAGCGTGTAGCCGGCCTTTTCGAGCAGATCTTCGTTGACGATGATGCCGTAGCACTCGTAGCAGTAGCCGATGGAGCAGAGCTTGCCGTCGGCGTCATAGAGGTTGTAGGCGTCGGTGTTGAGCTCGTTGGCAACGGCGGTGCCGCTCAGGTCATAGCAGTAGTCGCCCCAGGTGCCGACAGCGGCCTGGTTGCCCACGACGAACAGCGTCGGGGGAGCGGACTTGTCCATCTCGGCGGTCAGGGTCTCGTTGTAGGTGCCGGAAGCGGCGGTCACGACGGTGACGGGCACGCCGGTCTTCTCGGTGTACATGGCGGCGACCTTCTGCAGGGTCCCGTCGGCTTCGGGCTTGAAGTTCAGCCAGTAGACGCGGCCGGAGGCGGTATCGCCGTCGCTGTTGTCAGCGGAGTCATCCTTCTTATCGCCGCAGGCGACGAGAGAAAGCGCCATGACAAGAGCAAGGATCATTGCAAGATACTTTTTCATTTCATCAATACTCCTTTTCAAATTTATTTTCACGCGGTTCCCGCGGGAAAATCAGTGCTTGAGCTGCCGCACGGACGCGCCCTCGCGCAGCGCGGTCGGCAGAGTGACGTGGCGATGAACGCCGCGTCCCTCGATGATGTCGAGCAGGATCTCGACGCTCGCCTCTCCCATGGCGGTCATGGGCTGGCAGAGGGTGGTGAGCATGGGATGAATGTATTCCGAGACGCTGATGCCGTCGATGGCGATGACGGAGCAGTCCTCGGGGATGGAGCGGCCGCTTTCGCGCAGGGCGCGCATCGCGCCAATGGCCATGTCGTCCGCAATGGCGAAGACAGCCGTAAAATCGGCGGGGGAGCGCAGACGCTTTTGCATGGCGGCGTAGGCGTTGGCAATGGTGAAGTCTTCGGCGCAGATCAGGTCTTCCGGATGCTCTGTTAAGCCGAAGTCGCGCAGCGCGCGCTGATAGCCAAGGTAACGGAGCTGGGAGATCGAACTGTCGTCGGGGGCGGCGGTCAGCACGGCGATGCGGCGGTGACCGTTTTTGTAAAGCTCGCTGACCGCGCGGTAGGCCTCCTGCTCGTCGGCGATGGAGACGGAGGAGTACGACTCCGGCGGAAGCGTACCGTAGGAGTTGGTGTAGGAGCAGCAGACATAGGGCACGCCGAGAAGCGAAACCTCTTCGGGCGAATAATCGCTGCGCCCGCCGAGGAAGATAATGCCGCGCAGGCGCTTTTCCTTTTCCATCACCGCACCGCACTGAATCTCGTCGTCGCCCGATGGGATCTGGCGCATGACCATCGTGTAGCCTGAGGCGTCGAGCTTCTGCTCGATGGCGTGGATGATGTCGGTGTAGAAGGGGTTCTGCACGCCGCGCACCACGAGGCCGACCGCGTCAGAACGAATTTTGACGAGGTCGCGCGCGCTGTTGTTCGGCACATACCGGTGCGCCTCGATGACGGCGCGGACCCGTCTGCGGGAATCCTCACTCACGTCCGGACGGTCGTTGAGCACGCGGGAGACAGTGCTGACGCTCACGTCTGCAAGCTTTGCAATATCCTTGATGGTCATGCCGACGCGCCCCCTGCGATGATTCCGGAAACCTTACCGGTAACGTTTCCAATCCTTGCTTACAGCATAGTCCCCACAGCGGGCAAAGTCAAATGAAACTTGCCGTTTGTGGTAAAAATGGGGGAAACACACAAGAAATGTGCACCGATTTTTGACAAAACAGCCAAAGGATCAGAGAATAGCTCTCTTAACGTTCAGCTTATGACCTGCCTGTACCGCTTTATGAGCGGCTTATAGCAAAATGCGGGCCAAAATCGGCGTTTCTGTGCAGAAACGAAAAAATTCCCCGTTTTCCGCCGCTATGCGGCAGAAAACGGGGAACGATCTGTGGCTAAAAAACCTTACTTGAGCAGCAGCTCCGCGATCTGGATGGTGTTGGTGGCAGCGCCCTTGCGGACCTGGTCGCCGCAGCACCAGAGGTTCAGACCGCGCTCGTCGGTCAGGTCCTCACGAATGCGGCCGACATAGACGATGTCCTGATCGGACGTGTCGAGCGGCATGGGGTAGACCTTGTTCTTGAGGTCGTCGACGAGCTTGCAGCCCGGGGCGTTTGCGATGAGCTCCTTGGCACGCTCGACGCTGATCTTCTCCTTCGTGCGCAGCACGACGGATACGCTGTGGCTGCGGATGACGGGCACGCGCGCGCAGGTGCAGCTGACCTTCATCTCGGGCAGGTGGAGGATCTTGCGGCCCTCGTTCTGCATCTTCATCTCCTCGCTGGTGTAGCCCTCGAAGGCCTCGCCGCCGATCTGGGGGATGATGTTGTACGCGATCTGATACTGGAAGACCTTGGGCTCAAGGTGTTTGCCCTCGGAAAGGGCCTTGACCTCATTGTTGAGTTCGTCGATGCCGCCCTTGCCCGCGCCGCTGACGGCCTGGTAGGAAGAGGCGATGATCGTCTCGATGGGGCTCTCCTTGGCGAGGGCGTTAATGGCCACAAGGGTCACGATGGTGGTGCAGTTGGGGTTCGAGATGATGCCCTTGTGCCACTTCACGTCCTCGGGGTTGATCTCGGGGATGACAAGGGGGACGTTGGGGTCGAGGCGGAACGCGCTCGAATTGTCGACGAACACCGCGCCCGCCTTGACGATCGAGGGAGCAAAACGCTCGGCGATGTCGTTCTCGGCCGCGCCGAGGACGATATCAAGGCCCTCAAACGCGTCGTCAGACGCCTCGACGATGGTGCACTCCTGACCGCGGAACATGATTTTGCTGCCCGCGCTTCTGGCGCTTGCGATGGGACGAAGGGACGCAACGGGGAAGTTGCGCTCTTCGAGAATTTTGATCATTTCCTGACCGACGGCGCCGGTGGCGCCGAGAATACCGACATTGACCTGTTTCATTACACTACATTCTCCTTCACAAAACTATTGTACAGGACACGGATGGCCTGTTCGAAATCTTTTTCTTCCACGCCCACGATGATGTTGAGCTCTTCGGGGCCCTGCGTGATCATGCGGATGTTCACGCCGTTTTCGCCGAGCTTGGCGAAAATTTTACCGGAAACGCCGGGACGGTACGCCATCTTGCGGCCGACGGCGGCGACGATGGCGATATGCTCCGTTACGGTTATCTTATTCGGCTGCACCTCTTTTTGCAGCTCGCCCAGCATTTCGTAGAGCGAGCGGGACACCTTGTCGGACGAGACGACGAGCGAGACGTTGTCGATGCCGGACGGGAGGTACTCGACGTTGACCTCGTGCTTGGCGAGCACGTTGAGAATTTTCAGGAGAGAGCCCGGTTCGCTCGACATGCCAGTCTTGGCGATGGTGATGATGGAAAAGCCCTTCTTGCCGGCGATGCCGGTGATGAAGCCGCCCTCTTCCATCTCGTCGCCGATGGACTCCAAGATCATCGTACCGGGATGGTCGGGCGCGTTGGTATTGCGGATGTTGAGCGGGATGTTTTTCTCGCGCACGGGGAAGATCGTGCCCTCGTGCAGGACCTGCGCGCCGATGTAGCTCAGCTCGCGCAGCTCGCTGTAGGTCACGCGGCGGATGGGCTCGGGATCGTCGACGATGCGCGGGTCGGCCATCAGGATGCCGGAGACGTCCGTCCAGTTCTCATACACGTCCGCGCCGAGCGCTGCTGCCGCGAGCGCGCCGGTGATGTCGCTGCCGCCGCGGGAGAACGTGCGGATGTGCCCGTCGGGCATCACGCCATAGAAACCGGGGATGACGACCTTGCGGTCCTCGGCGAGGGAGCGCAGCGCCGCGTAGGATGCGTCCTGATCGACGGTGCCGTCGAACTTGAACTTGATCCAGCGGGCCGCGTCGACGAACTCATAGCCGAGGTATTCGGCCATCAGCCGTGCGGAGAAGTATTCGCCGCGCGAGGCGAGCTCATCCTGGCTGATGCCATTTTTCATCTTGTCCCACAGCGCGTCGAACTCTTTGTCGAGGCTGATGTGCAGGCCACATTCGGCGATGATCTCGTTGTAGCGGTCGCGGATCATGGCGAAGATGTCCTCGCACGAAACGCCGTATTTGATGTGCGCGGCGCAGAGATAGAGAAGATCGGTGATCTTATGGTCGCCGGAGAAACGCTTGCCCGGCGCGGAGACGATGACCACGCGGCGGGCGGGGTCGGCTTCCACGATGGACTTGACCTTGGCGAACTGGCGGGCGTCGGCGAGCGACGAACCGCCGAATTTCAAAACTTTGAGCATGGAGTTTATTCCTCTTCGGCCGCGTAGCGCGCAAGCAGCGCGTGCGGGTCGTCCTTTCGGTAAGATTCATAGGCGTCGAACGCCGCGCGGGCGCTGCACTCGCGGGTAAAGTATTCGCCCATGCAGCGGAACAGCCACTTGCACTGCGTGCCGGATAGGTTCACCGAGCAGGGGGTGAAAGAGTCAGCATAGAAGCTGCGGCAGCCGTCGGCGACGTCGAGACAGTCGCGCAGCACGTTCGAGCCGGTCGGGTAGCCGCCTGCGCCCGCGCCGGAAAAGCTCTGCTTGCCAAAACGCGATGCGAACAGCGTGACGAGGTTGCCGGTGCCGTCGGTGTGCGCCTCGGGCGCGGAGGAGGGGAAAAGCGTCGGGCAGACGAACGCGGCCACGGCACGGCCGTTTTTCTCCGCTCGGGCGATGAGCTTGTAGGTCAGGCCCTCGTCCTTCGCCTTGGCGATGTCGTCCGCGGTGATGGACGAGATACCGACACAGGGGATGTCCTCTTCCCTGATGTTCACGCCGAAGGCAAGGTCGGCGGAGAGGACGATCTTGCGGCGCGCGTCCAGACCCTCGACATCTGCGGTGGGGTCGGCCTCGGCGTAGCCGAGCTCCTGCGCCTTGCGGAGCGCGGGCGCGTAATCCGCGCCGGAATTCGTCATGGCGGAAAGCATGTAATTCGTTGTGCCGTTCAGAATGCCCTCGACAGCCTTGATCTCATCAAGCTCAGACGCGCGGGAGAGAGAGGTGAGCCAGGGAATGCCGCCGCCCGCGGCGGCAGTGCAGCGCAGCGCCACGCCTTTTTCTTTTGCAAGGGAGGTGAGCTCTTCAAAGTGGGCGCACATGAGCTGCTTGTTCGCGGTGACGACGTGCTTGCCCGCACGCATGGCCGCGCAGAGGTAGCTGTACGCCGACTCGATGCCGCCCATGACTTCCACCACAATATCAATCGAGGGATCGCGCACGATCTCGTCGTAATCGGCGGTCACGGTGCATGTGAGCTCCGGGCGGGGACGGCGGGAGAGAACAGCTGCAACATGCAGATCGGTTCGCCCCTCGCACAGCTTATAAAAATGGGAACCGACGGTGCCGAAGCCCAGCAGCGCAATATTCACGGGGAATGACCTTCTTTCTTTTTTGGATACTCCGTCAAGTGCGGACGAATTTGTGACTTACGCCGAAACTGTCCGCGGAAGAAAAACACTTGACTTTTTGATGGAAACAATATAACATAGCGTTTGTGAAAATACAATAGGGAAAACAAAAAAACTTTTCCCGTGAGATACAGGAGGAAACATCCATGCAGTATCAGAGCACCCGTGACAAAAATTTAAAGGCCAGCAGCGCGCAGGCCATCTTAAACGGCCTTGCCCCCGACGGCGGCCTTTACACGATGCCGTCGTTTGACGAGGTCAAGTTCGACTATACTACTGTATTAAATATGGACACGATGTCCATGTCGACGAAGATCTTATCCAAGCTCCTGCCCGACTTTTCAGAAGCGGAGATGGCAAAACTCGTCCACGACGGCTATACCGGCAAGTTTGAGACCGACCACCTGACCCCGACCGTCCCCGTCGGTGAGGACTTCATCCTCGAGCTTTTCCGCGGGCCGACGAGCGCTTTTAAGGATGTGGCGCTCTCGATGCTGCCGCGCCTGATGACCGCGTCGAAAGAAAAGCTCGGTGTGGACGACGAGATCATGATCCTGACCGCCACGTCCGGCGACACCGGCAAGGCGGCGATGGAGGGCTTCTGCGATGTGCCGGGCACGAAGATCATCGTCTTCTACCCCCACGGCGGCGTGAGCGCCGTGCAGCAGGCGCAGATGGCGACGCAGGCGGGCGAAAACGTCTGCGTGTGCGCGGTGCGCGGCAACTTCGACGATGCGCAGACCGGCGTGAAGAAAATCTTCTCCGCCGTCAGCAAGGATCAGCTGCTCGAGGGTAAGGGCGTTCGCCTGTCCTCGGCCAACTCCATCAACATCGGCCGCCTCGCCCCGCAGGTCGTCTATTATTATAGAGCGTACGCCGACCTTGTGCAGGCGGGCCGCATCCAGCCGGGCGACAAGGTCGACTACGTCGTGCCGACCGGCAATTTCGGCGATATCCTCGCGGGCTACTTCGCCAAGGAAATGGGCCTTCCCGTCGGCAAGCTCGTGTGCGCGTCCAACGCCAACAATGTGCTGACCGACTTCCTGCGCACGGGCCGCTATGACCGCCGCCGCCCCTTCTACAAGACCGTGTCCCCCTCGATGGACATTCTCGTCTCCAGCAACTTGGAGCGCCTGCTCTATCTCCTCTCCGGCGACGACAAGCTCATCGCGGATTTAATGAAGCAGCTCAGCGAAAACGGTGAGTACGAGGTGCCCGCGGACATGCTCGAAAAGCTGCACGAGCTCTTCTGGGCAGGCTTCTGCGACGACGAGGGTGCGAAAACCGCCATCGGCAAGGTCTGGAAGGACGACCATTACCTCTGCGACACGCACACGGCGGTCGCCTGGGACGTGGCGCAGCAGTACAAGCAGGCGAACCCCGAGCACAACGCCGTCGTCGTGCTCTCCACTGCCTCTCCTTATAAATTCCCCGCCGCCGTGCTCGAGGGCATCGGCGAAAAGGCCGAGGGCGACGAGTTCGACGTGATGGAGCAGCTCCACAAGGTCACGGGCGTGCCCGTGCCGAAGAATCTTGCCGACCTACGCTCCCGCGCGGTGCGTCACCGCGACGTGATCGACCGCGGCGAGATGCTCGACTACGTGCTCGGCAAGGCCGCGGCGGAAAAGTGATAAAGGAGAATAAACATGTATATTACCTGCCTTGATATGGAGGGCGTGCTCGTCCCCGAAATTTGGATCGAATTTGCCCGCGAGAGCGGCATTCCCGAGCTGACGCGCACCACGCGCGACGAGCCGGACTACGACAAGCTGATGAAATGGCGCCTGGGCGTGCTCCGCGAGCACGGCCTGGGACTCAAGGAAATTCAGGAGACTATCGCGCGCATCGACCCGCTGCCGGGGGCGAAAGAATTCCTCGACAAGCTGAGATCTGAGACGCAGGCCATCATTTTGAGCGACACCTTTGAGGAATTTGCACAACCGCTGATGAAAAAACTCGGCTGGCCGACCATTTTCTGCAACTCTCTCGAGGTGGACGCCGACGGATTCATCAGCGGCATCAAGATGAGATGCGAGCATTCCAAGCTTACGACCGTGCGCGGCCTTCAGTCCATCGGCTTTGAGACCATCGCCAGCGGCGACAGCTACAACGACCTCGAAATGATCGAAGCGTCCAAGGCGGGCTTCCTGTTCCGCACGACGGAAAAGATCAAGCACGACTACCCGCATCTGCCCGCTTTTGAGGGCTACGACGAGCTTTTAGCGGCCATCGAGCAGGTCATCCGCGCATAAGGGAAAAACAAATATCCAGCTTGAATGAAATAATATTCATTTAAAATTTGTTCATTTTGACGATTGACTTTTTTCTCCAAAAAATTATTATAATCAGGCGAAACGCAGGGGAAATTCTCCTGCAAGGCAAACATTTGTAATAAAATAGGAGGAGAAAAATGTTTAGCTTTCTGATCTGCCTCGCATTGCTGATCGGCGGCTACTTCGTTTACGGTGGCATCGTCGAAAAGACCTTCGGCCCTGACGACCGTGAAACGCCGGCTGTCAAGATCAACGATGGCGTGGACTATGTGGTTCTGCCGCAGTGGAAGCTGTTTATGATCCAGCTTCTGAACATCGCGGGCCTCGGCCCCATCTTCGGTGCCCTGCAGGGTGCTCTGTGGGGTCCCATCGTGTTCCTGTGGATCACCTTTGGTACGATTTTTGCCGGTGCGGTTCACGACTATTTCTCCGGTATGATGAGCGAGCGTAACGAAGGCGCTTCCATCTCCGAGATCGCCGGTATCTATCTGGGCGGCGCAATGAAGAACGTCATGCGCGTGTTCAGCGTGGTGCTGCTCGTTATGGTCGGTACGGTCTTTGCGGTTGGCCCTGCCGGTCTGATTGTCACCCTGTTCAAGAACGGCGGCCACGAGGGCATCGTCGCCACGACCCTGTTCTGGCTCATCATTGTTCTTGTCTACTACTTCATCGCGACCTTCATTTCCATCGACAAGATCATCGGTAAGATTTACCCCCTGTTCGGTATCTGCCTGATCATCATGGCCATCGGTGTTGCCGTCGGCATCTTCACCAAGCCTGAGTACACCATCCCCGAGATCTGGAACAACTTCGGCTCCATGCATCCCTCGGGCACCCCGGTGTGGAGCTTCATGTTCATCACCGTTGCCTGCGGCGCGATCTCCGGCTTCCATGCCACGCAGAGCCCCCTGATGGCTCGCTGCATGAAGAGCGAGAAGCAGGGCCACTTCGTCTTCTACGGCGCGATGGTCTGCGAGGGTGTTATCGCTCTGATCTGGGCTGCTGCCGGCTGCTCCCTGTATGAGGTCACCGGCGGTCTGAACACCGGCCTTGCCGCGGCTCTCGCCAATGGCCAGTCTGCTGCCATCTACGACGTCTGCTCCAAGACCATGGGCGGCGTGGGCATCGCACTCGCCATGCTCGGCGTTATCGCCTGCCCCATCACCTCCGGCGATACGGCCTTCCGTTCTGCCCGTCTTGTTCTGGCTGACTGGTTCAAGATCGACCAGAAGAAGTGGCAGAACCGCCTGATGCTCTGCGTGCCCGTCCTCGGCGTCGGCGCGATCCTCGGCATCGGCAATGCCCTCGGCAAGATCGACTACACTGTCATTTGGCGTTACTTCAGCTGGACGAACCAGACCCTCGCCATGATCGTTCTGTGGGCCGCTTCCATGTACCTCTTCTATGATAAGAAGAACTACTGGATCACCGCTGTCCCTGCTACCTTCATGAGCGCTGTGTCCGTGACGTACTTCCTGCTGGGCAACGAGTGCCTCGGCCAGTTCCTGAATACCAAGACTGCTGATGGCGCTACCGTTTACAACACTGCTGTTGCTTACCCCGTTGGTGTCATTGTTGCCGTCCTGTTCCTCGGTATCTTCCTGTACACCATCAAGAAGCGCAATCCCCAGCCTCACTACGAGACGCTGCACAAGTAAACCATTCGTAGAGCGGTGGGAGAATCCTCTCCCACCGCTTTTTTCAGATTTTGGAGGAGCTTTATGATTTTTGCACCTGTGCGCCTTGGCGAAACGAGTCTCAACGCCGAAGCTGTCGCCGCGGACAAGAAGTCCTGCAAGCGCTTCGGCCCCTGCGGCGTGGGGAAAGAGGCGCTGTTTTTGAATAGCTATTTTATCGACCGGCGCTACTATGTCGCCTTTTCGTCGGTGCGCCGCGTCTTCAAGCGCGTGGCGATGAGCCAGGGCGGCTTTTCGGGCCAAGGCGCGTTCGGCGCGATCCCCTATCTCGTGGTGCAGTATGACGGCGGGAAGGAAAAGCAGTGTACCTTCAAGCGCGAGGAAGACGTGGACGCGATGCTCGCCTATATCGGGGAAGTGCATCCCGAGATCCCGACGCTGAGCGTCGGCGGCGAGCAGCGCTTGGAGCAGAAGGCAAAGGAAGAGGCTGCGCGCTATCTTTCCGAGCTGACGAGCGACGCGCAGAGCGCGAAAGAAGAGCTGGAAAAGGCGCAGAAGTTCCTCTCCGGCTACCCTGAGCTGACAGACCGGCTCTCCAAGGCGGCCAGAGCCAAGCGTGTGAACCAGCATACGAACCCCGCCTACCGCTGGGTCGCGCTGGCCATCGTGCTGGCGGGCGCAGCGGCGCTGGTGTACGGCATCATCTCGTGGCGTAACGGCGGAGATTTCGGCATGTATTTCGCCCTCTTCGGCTTTGCGGCGATCTTCTTCTTTTCCGGCGCGCACGTGCTGCCCACGGCGAAGAACAACAAAAAGGCCGTCGCCCGCGCCTGGGAAGAGGCACAGGCCAACCTTGCCCACGTCCTGCCGGACGATTTTCCGCTGCCGGCGCGCTATGCGCACCCTGTCGTGCTCACGCGCATGATCCGCATCCTGCGCGAGGGCCGCGCCCAGAGCGCAGATGAGGCGCTCGAGGTGCTGAAATCTGACCTCAAGGCGCTCAACGCCGACGTGCAGGTCTCGCAGGAGGAATACGACGAGGTCGTCGCGATCAAGTCGATGTTCCTGCTGAGCGATTATCAGTGAGCGTATATTGATTCATTTCGTCAAAAAGCCCATGGATTTTGCAAACCCATGGGCTTTTTTCTGTCGCCTGGCAAGTGAATATAAGAGCGGTAAAAGAAAAATGCTTGCAAAGCGATCGCTTTGCAAGCATTTTTTATCTCTTTTTGCTCTTTGCCGTGGGCTTTGGCTTGGCCCAGCCGGATTTGCGCTTAAAGTTTTTCGGCTTGTCAGCGCCGCTGCTCTTCGGGCTCTGCCCGCCGCGGGGCGCGTCGTTTCTGCGGCCGCCGGTCTGAGCGGCGGAGGGCTTTTTGCCGCCGCCGGATTTGCCATGCGGCATCGCGCGGTCATCGCCGTACGGGCGGACAAGGCACTTCGGCCCGTAGCCGATGAGATCCTCGCGTCCGGCCTTTTTGAGCGCCTCGATGACGAGCTTTTTCTTGTCGGGGCGGAACCACTGGAGCAGCGCGCGCTGCAATTCCTTGCCGTGCGGCGTCGTCTCGGCGAAGACAGGTGTCATATCGCGCGGGTCGATGCCGGTGTAGTACATGCAGGTCGAGAGCGTGCCGGGTGTGGGGTAGAAGTCCTGCACCTGCTCGGGCTTGTGACCCGTGGAGTGCAGAAATTCCGCGAGCTGCACGGCGTCCTCGAGTGTGCAGCCGGGGTGGGACGACATGAGGTAGGGAACGAGATACTGTTCGCGCCCGTTCTTCTCGTTCACGGAGCGGTATTTGTCCCAGAATTTTTCAAACACGTCGAAGTGCGGCTTTCCCATGTAGTCGAGCACGCCCGCCACGCAGTGCTCGGGCGCGACCTTGAGCTGGCCGGAGATGTGGTATTTGACGAGCTCGGACAAAAAGGGACTTCCCTTGTCCTCGAGCAGATAGTCATACCGGATGCCCGAGCGGACGAAGACCTTCTTCACGCCGGGGATCGCGCGAAGACGACGCAGCAGCTCGACATATTCCGAGTGGTCGGGATCGAGATTTTTGCAGGGGTAGGGAGCGAGGCAGTTTTTATTGCGGCACATGCCGCGCTTCAACTGATCCTTGCACGACGGATGGCGGAAGTTGGCGCTCGGACCGCCGACGTCGTGGACGTAGCCCTTGAACTTCGGGTCGTGGGTGAAGCCCTCGACCTCGCGCACGCAGGATTCGATCGAGCGCGAGGTGATCATGCGCCCCTGATGGAACGCCAGCGAGCAGAAGTTGCATCCGCCGAAGCACCCGCGGTTGTGCGCGACGGAAAAGCGCACCTCCTCGATGGCGGCGACGCCGCCGAGAGCGTCGTACATCGGGTGCACCTCGCGCATGTAGGGGAGCTCGGCGACCTCGTCGAGCTCTTCGCGCGAAAGCGGCATCGCGGGCGGATTGACGACGAGCGTGTCACGCCCGTGCGCCTGCCAGAGCGCTTTGCCGCGAATGGGGTCGTGCTCCTCGTATTCGAGCTTTGTCGCGAGCGCGTAGGCGTGCTTGTCCCCGCACACCTCTTCATATGACGGGCACTCGACATGGTCGAAGGCGCAGACTTCGGGCGTGCGCGTCACAAACGCCGTGCCGCAAATATCTGTCAAGGTATCCGCCTTTTCGCCCTTGGAGAGCCGGCGCGCGATCTCGCGCGTGGCATATTCGCCCATGCCGTAAACGAGCAGGTCGGCCTGCGCGTCGAAAATGAGCGCGCGACGGACCTTATCGTCCCAGTAGTCGTAGTGCGCAAAGCGGCGCAGGCTCGCCTCCAGTCCGCCGACGACGATGGGGACGCCGCCGAAGGCCTCGCGGCAGCGGTTGGCGTACACGATGGTCGGGCGGTCGGGGCGAAGACCCATGCGGCTGCCGGGGGAGTAGAGGTCCTGCGTGCGGCGCTTTTTTGCCGCCGTGTAGTGCGCGACCATCGAGTCGATGTTGCCGCCGCCGATCATCACGCCGTAGCGCGGGCGGCCCATCGCGCGGAAGGCGTCCGCGCTGTGCCAGTCTGGCTGGGCGAGCACGGCCACGCGGTAGCCCTCGTGCTCCAGCACGCGTGCGATGATCGCCGTGCCGAAGCTCGGGTGGTCGATATACGCATCCGCCGTGACGACGAGGAAGTCATAGTAGTACCAGCCGCGCTCGACCATCTCGTCCTTCGAGACCGGCAGAAAGGCCTTTTCAATCTTTTTTTTCTTCATTGTTCGATAACTTCCTGCAATCTCTTCCAGCAGGATTCCTCATCGTATTCGAAATTCTTCTCAAATGTGACGCTTTCCGCGTCCTCATGAACGGGGTGGAAGCCCCACTTTTCCGCGCAGTGGAGGCCAACTGCATTGCTCTTCGGGATGCGGCCGGTCGAGAGAATGGAGCAGCCGCGCGAGCGCGCATAGGAGAGAGCCTGACCGACGAGCTTTTCGCCGAGGTTGCGCTTCTGCACGTCCTCCTCGAGCCAGAATTCGCCGATCGTGCCCACACCGTCGCGGCAGGAGACAACGCTGACCGCGCCGATGATCTCCTCGCCGTGCATGACGTCGAAATGCCCCGCTTTGCCCGAAGCGCGGTAGTAGATGCCGCCCTCGAAGCCTTTCGGGTCGTTGACCCAAGGCTGCTTGCGCACGGTGGCAATGTTGTCGCCGAGGTGGGAGGCGTCGTCGCGGAAGATGACATTGAACGTGCCCTTTTCGTACTCGAGCTTTGCAACGGCGGTGTTTTCCGCGTGGCCGGTCTTGTCGATTTCGTGCAGCGTCATGCCCTGAAGCGTGCCGACGATGATGCGCATGGCCATGCCGTGGGAAAGACGGCGACCGTGCCGTTCGGGTGCGCCTCGGCGATCTCTGTGAGCGCCTTGCGCATCCGCTCGCGCACCTCGGCAAAGCTTTCACAGCCGGGGACGTGCCAGTTCTGCGAATCGTTGCTGAAATTCGCGAGCTGCTCGGGGTCGATGCGCTCAAGCTCCGCCCACGGGGTATCCTCCCAATAGCCCACGTCGATCTCGCGCAGCGCGCGGACGGTGCGCAGCGGCAGACCGTGCGTTTTATAGATGGAAAGCGCCGTGATCATCGTGCGGAAACGGTCGCTTGAATAAACGGCGTCGAATTTCGTGTCGGTAAAGCGCTTGGTGAGCGCGGCGATCTGGCGGTAGCCGCGGTCGGTGATGGTGCTGTTGTACCAGCCATGCGCGCGGCGATAGAGGTTGCCCTCGGCCTCAGCGTGGCGGATGAGATAAATCGTGGTCATATGGTTCTCCTTCATGCTTACTTTTTCTCATTTTCATTATAGGCCGAAAAGAGGCATTCAGCAAGGGCGATTTGCGGCAAAAATTGCCGCGTATGACGCGATCTTGTGTGGACAGACTAAGCGCGTGAGCAAAGGAGTGATCGATATGTGTGATACCGCATTCTGGCGCGGTATGGCTGCCGGCATGGCCGCCGGCGCGATCATCGGCATGACCGTCGCAGAAAAGCGCAAAGCCATGAAGACCTGCGTGGGCCGCACCATGCAGCAGATGGGTACCGCCGTGGACGGCGCGCTGAGCGACTTAATGCACCGGTGAAATAGACGCGAGAGCGCAAGAAAGGGCGGGAGCTGTGCTCCCGCCCTTTCTTTGTTGACTTATATGCAACGACGGATATAATGAAAATAACAGGAATTCCCTGATTAAATTATTTGTATAACGAGAGAGGAGAGAAACGATGAAAAAGCTATTTGCATTGATGCTTGGCCTGCTGTCCTGCACACTACTGCTCTGCCTGTCTGTCAACGCAGTCGAGCTGTATGTCGACACAGAGTTGGTGCAGACTGATGTGCCGCCGCAGTTGGTGGGCGGCCGCACGCTTGTGCCCATGCGGGCGATTTTTGAGTATCTGGGCGCGGAGGTCACGTGGGACAATGACACTCGAACGGCGACTGGTACGCTGGATGACACAGTCGTGATCATCCAGATCGATAATACAACAGCTTACGTCAACGATGTGCCGTACACGCTGGATGTGCCTGCGCAGATCATCGGAAACCGGACAATGGTTCCGGCACGCTTCGTTTCGGAATCGCTTGGCTGCGTCGTCACATGGTATAATGAGACGCAGACGGCGGCGGTTGCCAACAAGACGAAGGGCGAGCACATTTACGTGACGAAGACAGGCAAGCGGTATCACTATTCTGGCACCTGCAACGGCGGTACTTATTACGAAGCAACGCTCGCTGAGGCGATGGGCAGAGGCCTCACTCCCTGCGACAAATGCGTGCTGACAAAGAACTGAATCTTTTCGGAATAGGGTAAGGGCGGGAGCTATGCTCCCGCCCTTACTCATTATTTTCCTGCTATCCTGCTTGCTTTTATCCTTAGATGACGCCATACTCCTTGAGGAGCTTTTCAATGTCGGTGCCTTCGATTTTGCCGAGAGCTTTCTTGACGGCCATCTTTTCCATGAAGCCCATGTCCATGTCGGTGGCCTTCTTGCCGTCGCGCAGCTTGACGGTGGCGTTGAGCAGGTCACGCACATCATACACGCTGCCCCAGACCTCGGGCACGCCGCGGTCGACGTTCAGCAGCGTATAGACGGCCTCCATGCCGGTGCGCATGGAATACTCGGTGGTGAAGATCGTGTCGCGCGGGGTCTCGGCAAACTGGCCGAGGAAAGCGAAGTTGACGCTGCCCTCGGGCACGACGTTCGGGCGGTCGCCATAGGCGCGCGGCATGAAGAACGCGTCGATATACGGCATCATGACGGGCACGGTGTTGGCGCTGTTCGTCGCGAGCTCTTCAATCTGGTCCTCGGGCACGCCGATGTGGTAGAGCCACTCCATGCAGATCTCCTTGCCGGTGCACTCGCGCATGGGCTTTTTGATATAATCGCCCGGCTTGTCGGTGAAGAGGGAGTAGACCCAGACGAGGCAGTGGTCCTTGGGCTGCGTGCGGAACTGCGGCTGGCGGTTGATGGTCCAGCTCATCAGCCAGGAGGAATCCTTCACGGTGACGATGCCGCCGGTGACGACATGGCCGGTGAACGGGTCGCGCTTGCAGATATTTTTGATATAGGGGATGATCTTCTGGTCGAGGGTCTCGACGGTGGCGCTCATCCAGTTGGTCTGCTCGGGGTCGTGGCAGAACTTGTCGGGATGACCGAAGGACGGATCCTGCGCGGCGATCTTGCGCCACATATCCCAGCCGCCGCCCTCTTTGAGCTCGGTGTTGTACGCGGCGGGCTCGTTCTGGCTGCCCATGGAGGAGTTTTCGACGCAGCCGCCGTTCGTGATGAAGACGAGGTCGTTTTCCGTGAGGTCGATGGCCTCCTTCTTGCCGTCGCGGATGACGTCGATGCGCTTAGCCAGCTTGTGCTTGGGGTCAGAGCAGTCGAACTCGACGTTTGCGACCTGCACGCCGTAGTGGAACTGGACGTTGTGGCTCTCGAGGTACTTGACCATCGGGAGGATCATGGACTCGTACTGGTTATACTTCGTGAAGCGCAGCGCCGTGAAATCGGGCAGGCCGCCGATGTGGTGGATATAGCGCTGGATATAGAGCTTCATCTCGAGTGCGCTGTGCCAGTTTTCAAAGGCGAACATCGTGCGCCAGTAGAGCCAGAAGTTGGAAGAAAGGACCTCGTCATCGAAGAAGTCGGTGATCTTCTTGTCCTGCAGCTGCTCGTTGGGGGTGAAGAAGAGCTTCATGATCTCCATCGCGCCCTTGTCGGAGATGTCGAACTTGCCGTCGGTGTGCGCGTCCTGACCGCGGTTGACGGTCGCGCGGCAGAGGGAGTAGTTGGGGTCTTCCTTGTTGAGCCAGTAGTACTCATCGAGCACGCTCACACCCTCGGTCTCAATGGAGGGGATGGAGCGGAACAGGTCCCACATGACCTCAAAGTGGTTGTCCATCTCGCGGCCGCCGCGCATCACATAGCCGAGGTTTTCGAACTTGTAACCGTCGCACGCGCCGCCGGGCAGATCACCCTTTTCGAGCACGTGCACGTGCTCACCCTTCATCTGGCCGTCACGCACGAGGTAGCAGGCGGCAGTCAGCGCAGCGAGGCCGCTGCCGACGATATAGGCGGACTTGCTGTCCACGCCTTCGGGTTTCTTGGGACGGGCGAACGCTTCATAGTTACCGCTGGAATAATACATAAATCATTTCTCCTTTCAAACTGTCTGTGAAACCGCTGATCCACGAAACACATTCAACCTTGGGAATCAACGGTATGTTTTCCTTTCGATGGTGAAAGCATACCGCGGTTTTGCGAAAAGAACAATCAGCAGAAATCGGGCGGTGATAAGTTTCTTATCACCGCCCGAAAAGCTGTAAAAAGTTTTATCATTCTGCCGCTTTTGATGAAAGCAGGGAAACCGTCACGCCTTATCGATGCGCAGCCGCTCGAGCGCGGCACGGACATTGCCGTGGATGACGAGTTCGAGCCGGTCGACAAGCAGCTGGGAGTCGCCCTTCATATCGTTTTTGATCCAGTCGAGCATCAGACCGACAAAGGCGTACTTGTAGACCGTTGCGATGAAGGCCTTGTCCTCGTCACGCACGCTCATGCCCTGTGCCTGCTCCTCGACTACGCCCTCAAGCAGGTCGTAGGTGACCTTGTAGAGGTAGTTTTCCACCTGCTCGCGGCTGACGGAGTGGTAGACATTCATAATGAATGGCTTGTTGTCCTGCACGGCCTTAAAGAGCTGCAAAAAACCCTGCTGCCACGTCTCGTAGGTCTTGTTGCCTGCGAGCGCCTTGCTGGCGTCCTCCTGACACGACCATTCGACAAGGTCGTAAATGTCCTTGAAGTGGTAGTAAAACGTCATGCGGTTGATGCCGCAGTCCTCCGTGATATCGCTGATGGTGATCTTGCTCAGGGGCTTTTGCAGCAGCAGATTTTTGAGCGACGCCTCGAGCGCGCGTTTGGTCACCTGTGACATGGCGGTCTCCTCTTTCTATCAGGAATAATCGGTTATTTTCATCATACCATGGAAAGCGGCGGAAATGGGAGAAGTTTTTGTAAATTCTCCGCGAAATGAAAAAGGAGCGCTGTCATCAGCGCTCCTTTTTATGGCTTTACAGTATCGCTTGTATGGAATATACTACACTTAGAACCATTTTGCAGAAGCTCTCGGGACGTGGTTGCAAGCCCAAATCGGCGATGAAGCGGAATGGTTCTCTTTATGTGTAGAAGCTAATAGGTATCGTCTTTAACAGCGTCCTCAAACCGCACGGTGAGATTCGGATTTTCCTCCGCGCTGTCATCGAGCACGCGGCGGAAGGCGTTGGCGCGGCGACCGAGCAGCTCGTCAAGCGCCGAAGTGCCGCGGACGATCAGCTCCGTCGGCTCATGCAAGTCCGTCAGGCAGTCGTGCAGAGCATCGAGATTGCCGCTGTACCACGCGGGAAAACGCAGCCCCTCCGCGAGCGCGCGGTGTAGGTCTTCGACACTTTCGCAGGCGGAGACGTCTAATACAAAGCGCATGGTGCTCACTCCTCCCCGTACAGCAGTTCAAAGGACTTGTAGTGGTCTTCGGTGTAGTAAATGAGGCCGTCGTTTGAGAAGACGATGCGTTTGGCCCCGCGCGAATCCGCGCCCAGCGTGTCGATGTCGCATTCGGTGTAGGTGCGTCCGTCCGCCTCGGACAAGAGACCTTCGTAGTTGCCGAACCGGCTGCCGCCGATGCATTTGCCCGGCGCGTAGGGCTCGAGCGACCCGCCCGGCCAGCCGAGGGCCTGGGCATCTTTCTTGGTGATGAAGTTGTCCGGTAAATGTCCGTAGGTGTGGATATAGAGCGCGACGTCGTCCTTGGTCGTGTAGGCACCGTCCTCGTCGATCTGCGCTGTTTCGTCCGGCATGTCGGCGTCTTCGGACGGTGCGTTCTGCGCATCCTGCTGCTCCTGCTGCGGCAAGTTGGTTTCGTCCTGCACCGGCGCATCCGCGCCACAGCCGACGAGCGAGAAGAGCATCACGAGCGCGAGCAGCCATGCGGTCAGTTGTTTCTTCATTGGGAATCTTCCTGTGGTGATTTTCTCCATCATAGCACGGCTGCGGGCAAAAATCCAGCACGCGCGGCGGTTGACTTTACGCGCCGTTGTGCGTACGATAGGGGAAACGACCGGCAAGTCGGAATGGATCAAAAAGCAAAGGAGATAGAAACAATGACGATTGAAGAGCGCGCCGAGCTGGCGGTGGAAACATTTGCCGCGGGAAAGGGCAACTGCACCCAGTCGGTGCTGTGTGCGTGGGAGGATAAAATTCCAGTCGACCACGATACGTTGATGAAGCTCGGCGCAGGCTACGGTGCGGGCATGGGCTGCATGCAGGCTACCTGCGGCGCGCTGATCGGCGCGGTGATGGCCGCGGGCAGCGTGACGGACGGCAAGGGCACGCCGCGCACGGCCCGCAGCATCCTTACGAGCTTTCAGGAAAAGAGCGGCGCGACGATCTGCAAGGACTTAAAGGGCGTGGAGACCGGCAAGGTCCTCTGTCCCTGCGCGCAGTGCGTTCGCAACGCCGTCCTCGCCGCAGGAGAGATGCTGGGGGAGTAAAGGGAGAAAAGCCCAGTTCGCTGAGAACGCTGAGTAAAAAATAAAACCACCATCGAATGCTCGGTGGTCGTAAAACAGTAATATTTGAATTTCTTGGAACAGGCATGATTTCGGTCATGCCTGTTCCGCTTTTATCAGTTCATCCACGGGAATGTAGCCAACGAGGTCATATTCGATATGTACCTTCTGCTTGCGCTTACCGCTGGACTTGTCGGGTGCCTCCACATAAACCGCCTTTACGAGCTCTCTGAGGGCGTATGGCGTGAGTTCTGTGAGTGTGGTGTATCTGCGTACCCGCTGAATAAACTGTTCGAGGTTTTCTATCTGTCTTTTCTGTACTTCGACTTCTTTTTGCAGATTTGTGATTTCAACTTTAAGCTGCGCCTGCTCGTCCTCATAGGTCTTGCTCATCATGGCAAAGCGTTCATCGCTCAAATTGCCCTTGGCGTTGTCCTCGTAGATTTTGATAAACAGGCGGTCAAGCTCCCCTATACGCTTTTCTGCCTGTGCCAGACGCTTCCTATATACCTTTATGGTTTCATCGCTTTGCAGACGGAGCTTTTGCTCCATTTCCACCCTAAAATGCGCTTCGTATTGGCTCACGAAAGAGATAACTTCTTTCATGTGTTTCCAGACCATATCCTCCAAAACGACGGCACGAATATAGTGTCCGCTGCACTTGTCCTTGTTGGCTCGGTGGGTGGAGCAGATGAAAAAGTCCTGCCGTTTTTCAAAGTAATTAGTGGTGGAGTAATAGAGTTTCTGTCTGCAATCGGCGCAGAACACCAATCCCGAAAACGGACTGCTCTTGCCCGTTGCCGTTCTCCTGTGTCGCTGCTGACGAATTTCCTGTACCTTGTCAAAGACTTCCTGTTTGATAATCGCAGGATGGGTGTTGTAGAAAATCTTTTGATTTTCTTCGGGATTCTCCCTCTGCTTCTTATCCCAAATGGAATTGGTGTAGGTTTTGAAATTGACAGTAGCACCGATGTACTCTTTGCGTTCAAGAATATTGACGATGGTGCTTTCGTGCCAGCGATAAGGATTCTCCGGCTCGGTGTGCGGTGTCTTTACGCCTTGCTTAGTTTTGTATGCGGTGGGCGTGAGTATCTTTTCCCGTTCAAGCTGTTCTGCGATTTGGCTCGGTCCACGTCCGTTCATGCAGAGCGTGAAAATCTTTTTGACTACCTGTGCCGCTTCTTCGTCGATGATCCACTTGGTTTTGTCCTCTGGATCTTTGCGATAGCCATACGGCACATGGACGGTCAATCTCTCGCCACGTTCGCCTTTTGCCTTTTGCACAGCACGAATTTTGCGGCTCGTGTCCTTTGCAAAAAATTCGTTGAACCAGTTCTTTATACCGGCAATGTCGCTGTCAGTGCTGTTGGGATTGATACTGTCAAAGTGGTCGTTGATGGCAATGTAACGAACATCATTCTGTGGGAAAGTGTAGTTGATGTACAAGCCTGTCAGCGAGGAATTTCGTCCAAGTCTTGAAAGGTCTTTCGTGATAACTGTGCCAACATTTCCCGCTTCAATCTCCGCAAGCATTTTCTGAAAGCCTGGGCGGTTAGCAAAGTCCACACCACTGTAACCGTCGTCGATGAAAAACGTCGGGTGGGGGAAGCGGTGGTCTCGTGCATATTGAAGCAGAATGGCTTTTTGATTCTGGATAGAGTTCGACAAATCTTCCTTGCCGTTCTTCTTATCCTCTTTGGTGTCCTCGACGGACAATCTGCAATAAAGTGCTGTGATTCTATCTGTTGCCCTTAACATTTCGTTATCCTCCTTCGGTTGGGCAACTGTCTGTACAGGATTGGATTCTTGGATTATATCAAAAGAGGTGTCGTTGTTCATTCGCCATCCTCCGTGATACCTAATTCATCATCGGCAACGTTCTGCTCCATAATGCGGTGGAGCTTCTTATCAAGAGTTTCCGTACCCTCATAGCTGCCTGTAACTGTGTATTCTGTGCCGCCGATCTCGTCCACGATTTTTACATCGGGCAACCAAAAGGCAGACAAATTCTTGACAACGATGTTGCCCTTTTCATCGAAAGTAAACTCACGCTTGGGGGCATCATCGGGGCGAGGCTCGACCTTGGCATACGGGTCGGGATTAGAGAAATAGTATTCGGGAATTTCCTCGTCATACTCGCCGCTTGCAAGCTGTTCCTCAAACACAAGCTCGTCAATTTCGTCGGCGGTGAGTTCGAGGATTTCTTCCTCTTTGCGTTTTTCATCCATGATGTCGAACCTCCTTTTCTTTCATTCGCTTCGATTCGTTTCTTTCAAACGACAGTTCAATTCATAAAGTGCAGTACGATTTGAATCCCATTTGAGTTTTTGATTCGCTTCTTCGTAGGTCAACCAAACACACTCGGTATGCTCGTGAGATAACTGTATATCTTCTTTGCACTCAAAACCAAAAGTGTACTCGGGAATAACATGGGTGTCCTTGTTCCAATGCTGACGGCGCTTTTCAGATATGATTGTAACAGGGATATAAGACAGGCTTTTCAGCTCAATCCACTTGTCAGCCTGCACTCCGCCTTCCTCGACAGTTTCTCTTTTTGCCGCTTCCAATGGCGTTTCATTATCTTCGCCACCTCCGGCTATAAACTGCCATTGGTCATGATCGGCACGGTGAAACACACAGTATCTCGGAGAGCCATCAATAATCTGATATGGTATTGCAAGTATTTGGAAAGGCGCTCGCATTATATAATCCTCCTTGGTACAAACATCTTCTCGGGATAGCAAAACAGCCGAACACTGTCAATGGTCAAGATGAACGGCTTCGCCGCCATTGACAGCATCCGTCCGTTTTGCTTTTGGGCAGACAAGGCGGCGGTTGCCGCCGATTTCCATTTAGAAAATGGCACTTGCTATCATGGGGAAACGTAGAATAGCAAGCACAGCAGGTGTATGTACACTCTGCAATTTCAGACTTGGCAAGCAGGGCACGGCGGTACCCACTTTGCATACTTGCCATTATGTTCAAAACATACTTGGCAAGCAATGCACGTGTGGACACACATCGTGCTTTTTGCAAATTTCAGCGTTGCTTACTTTTGCAAAAACTTGTTGGGCAACATCCCAAACCCTTTAACGATTTTTTTCAAAATCGGCTACGCGCCTGCGGAGCTGAACTTCACTTTATCTTGGAAAGTGAAGTAAGGATTTTTCGGATTCCCTCATAAATTTCTTCTTGGTTCTTTTTGATTTCTTTAATGTCTGCTTCGTAGATATTGCCGGTGGAATTGACACGCTTGGCAATTTGGTTTTCGCTGTTGGAGATGCTTTTCATCTTGAGAGTCAGCTCACGAAGTTCGGGCATATCCAATTTTACAACGTATCCATCGATTACCATTTTGCGGATATAGGCACTCATGTTTTCAATGCCTGCCAGCTCCATTTTCTTTTTGATCAAAGCCTGCTCTTTTTCATCTACGAAGAACTTTACCTGTATCGGTCGTCTGCGATTTCTGTTATCTGGCATAAGTGTTACCCTCACTTATAACTGACAAAATCCTGTTCAACCAACTCATAATCGACCGAAGATTGAAGCCGACCAAGTTGATCTTTCCAAGTATCAATGTTGGTTCTTACCTTGCGGAAACCAAGTGATTCGTAAACGTGTTGCGCTCTTGTATTCGTCAAATTGGTATCAAGGATGATCTTCTGATAGCCGTTTCTGAACAGCCAGCCGATTAGCATACTCAAAACCTTTCTTCCGACACCACGGTTCTGACAATCGGTTTCGCAGATTTTAATGCCGATTTCCGCAACACCGTCCGCTACGTTACGGTAATTGCACTCACCGATCAGACGGTCGCTTTACTCAATGACCATTCGACCGTTGCCAAGTCCTTCGATAACTTCTTCCTCAGTTGTTCCCAAGCCGTTGGGAAAGCCTGCGTGTGCCATCACAGCACCATCATTCCACCAAGCGGTAAGCTGCTTTGCATCGGCAACCTCGGCTTGACGAATAGTTAAGTTTCCATATTGAATTCTTGTCATTTCTTTTCCCCCACGAACAACAAGTGGTTAGTCATACCAAGCAGTTCCGGCTTTTCGCAGATATAGAAATGATAACGGAGATACTGTGCATAATTTTCGTCGTTCATTTCATTGATCCTTGCCGCCAAAAGTTCGCTTGCACCGTCAGATGCTACTTCGTGCAATACGTTTACACCGCCGTCAGCGAGAAGTTTTCTCGCAGCACCTATCGTATGGAACACAAACGGAAAGTCGTTTAGCTTGAAGGTTTCTTTGTCGTAATCACCGTTGCTGAAATAATTCACATCGTATCCGAACTCGGTAAGGAAAACAA
>OIZB01000662.1_pt1 | contig 23980 bp, 20 predicted proteins | sample 1588401 | NCBI WGS metagenome assembly OIZB01 (sample SAMN03283270) | human gut metagenome | biome: human-associated habitat; material: feces | host: Homo sapiens | place: USA | collected 2013
TTGACCCTGACCAGGGGCGTGCCCCTGGACCTTTTGCTCGCTTCGCTCGGTGTTGGGGCACAACTCTGGTCAGCTTTGCCCATTCCTCACTCCTCATTCCTCACTCCTCATTCCTCATTCCTAATTCCTCACTTTTTACACCTGTATTTAAACTTGACAAGTGTCTAAAAAAATGTTACTATACTATAGTAATAAAACTTATATGCAAATTCTCGGTCCTATCGGAAAGGAAATGATATTATGTCAAAATCTGTTGAGATCCAATCTCAGGATCTAACCAAAAGATACACCCTCGGCGAGGAGATCTTCAACTCCGTTTCACACGGTGCAGGCGGTCTGCTATCCATTGCCGGCACTGCCGTTCTTATCGTTCTCGCTGCCATTTACTCCAACGCTTGGGGCGTTGTAAGCTCCGCTATTTTCGGAGCTTCTCTTATCATACTTTACACCATGTCAACCCTTTATCACGCTATCACCAATCCAAAAGCTAAAAAGTTTTTCAGAATAATGGATCACAACACCATTTTCTTCCTCATCGCAGGCACCTACACCCCTATCACCCTTGTGCCTTTGAGAGGTGCGTTTGGCTGGGTTCTTTTCGGAATCGTCTGGGGTGCGGCTATTCTTGGCATTGTGCTGAACTCCATTGACCTTGAAAAGTTCCGCAAGCCTTCTGTTATATGCTATATCGCAATGGGCTGGGTAGTTATAATCGCTGTCAAGCCTATGATAGAAAAAGTTTATCCTCTGTCCTTATGGTTTATTCTTATAGGCGGACTTTTCTACACTGTGGGCGTTATTTTCTATGTTAAAAAGAGCAAGAAATATTTTCACTCAATATGGCATTTGTTCACCATTGCGGGAAGTGTTTTCCACTACTTTGCGGTGCTTATGATGATAACACATGAATAAAAGATCATCCCGAGGGTTTGCGTCCTCGGGATTTTTCTGTTTAGAGAAAATATTTCTAAAATGAAATATATGGCGGTTTTTCTATTGCAAAAATGGCTGAAAAGTAGTATAATCATAATGATGTATTATATGTGACTGCACTGAAATTTTCACATGGGTGCGGTTTTGACATGAAAGGAGCATTTTATGCGTAGATCGGGTATTTTAATGCACATATCCTCTCTGCCTAACGATTATGGTATCGGCAAGCTTGGCAAGGAGGCTTATGCTTTTGTGGATTTTCTTGAAAAGGCTCACCAAAAATGTTGGCAGATACTTCCTATATCTCCTACAAGCTATGGTGATTCGCCATATCAGAGCTTTTCTGTTCACGCCGGAAATCCATACTTTATAGACCTTGAAGCTCTGGAAAAAGAGGGTTATCTGAAACCTGCGGAATACAAGGATATTGAGTGGGGCGATGACAAAGGGTCTGTTGACTACGGCAAGATATACGAGGTCATTTTCAAGGTGCTTAGGACGGCACACAAGCGTTTTCGCAAGAAGCCTGAAAAGGCATACTCAAAATTCGTGGTGGAAAATAAAGACTGGATATACGATTACGCTTTGTTTATGTCGCTGAAATTTGCCAACAAGGGCAAGGCTTGGTATGAATGGGACGAACCGCTGAAAATGTACAAGCCTAAGGCGATAAAAAGTGCAAGAAAAGAATATGCAAATGATATAGACTTCTGGTGCTTTGTGCAGTATAAATACTTCCAGCAGTGGAAAGAGCTAAAGGCTTATGCCAACGAAAAGGGCATCGAGATAATAGGCGATATCCCCATATATGTGGCATATGACAGTGTTGAGGTGTGGAGTACACCGCAGTATTTCAGCCTTGACAAGGAGAAAAAGCCTGTTGAGGTGGCAGGATGTCCACCTGACGCATTCACGGCAGACGGTCAGCTTTGGGGCAATCCTCTTTACAACTGGGAATACATAGCGAGAGATAAATTCCGCTGGTGGGTAGAGCGTATAAAGGCGGCTTCTGACACCTATGACGTGGTGAGAATAGACCATTTCAGGGGCTTTGAAAGCTATTACTGCATACCATACGGTGCAAAGAATGCAAAAAAGGGCAAGTGGAGAAAAGGTCCTGACATGAGGCTTTTCAAAGAAGTGAGAAAACAGCTTGGGGACGTGAAGATAATCGCAGAGGACTTGGGCTTCCTTACAAAACACGTTGTAAAAATGCTCAACGCAAGCGGATATCCTGGCATGAAGGTGCTGGAGTTCGGCTTTGATTCTGACAACACAAATGGCTATCTGCCCCACAATTTTAAGACCACAAACAGCATTTGTTATACAGGTACGCACGATAACGAAACCATACTTGGCTGGATAAAGAGCTGTGACGAAAAGACCAGAAGCTACTGCAAGGACTATCTTGGAGTTACAAAAGACGAGTTCGTGCCTTGGGCAATGGTAAGACTTTGTTGGTCCAGCGTGTGTGATACAGCTATCGCACAAATGCAGGATATACTTTGCCTTGACGATAAAGCCAGAATGAATACACCGTCAACAGTGGGAGCAAATTGGAAGTGGAGATTGGAAAGCTTTGATAAGCTTGATGATACTTTGGCGGAGAGATTGGCGAAGATAACAGCGGTTTATGGAAGATAGAGCAGGGATAAATGAGGAATGAGGAGTGAGGAATGTGCATAGCTTATCAGAGTTGTGCACAAGCACCGAGCGTAGCGAGCAATAAAGCGCAGGCTCAAGCCCGACGCTAGAGGGCTTGTGGGGTCAAGGGGCAAAGCCCCTGCGGAGTTTGAGGCAGAGCCTCAATAGGCGTAAGCCTACTAAGCGGTGCAGAACAAATCCAAAAAGCACAAAGAACCCAAACATCAAATAAAACCAACATCGAAGCATAAACCTGCACCGCTTTTTTATTCCTTAGCGCAACGTAGATCCGCAAAGAGCGACAGCGATTTTGCGGCAGAAGAAAATTGGCCAAAACATTGTAGGGAAACGGCTCAATTTCTGTTTCCCAGAAATGCGACGTCCCACTCGAAGTGACAAGGTTTAAATTATCCAGAATTTGTGCAGAGCAACATTGTGCGGATAACACAAATGAGATTGCAGTCGAAACGGCGAGGGGTGCGGGACGCCGAGGGCGTCGTCCCCTACGGTGCGGTGGGAAAATTTTCATGGTTATTGAGCCATGTTGTTATCGTTGCTTGTTTCTTCGACGGGCGAACTATGTTCGCCCCTACCATACGTTATGCGGATAATCACAAAGTACAAAATGCAATAGAATACATAAAATATCAGAAAGGATAAAAACCAATGAACAAAGAACTGTTTTACAGCGAACTTAATAAAGACCTGAAAAAGAAGTTTGGCACGAGCGTTGAAAAAGCTCTGCCTTGGCAGCTCCACGAAAGCCTGTCGGCTACTGTTATGGAGCTTATTGACAGCGATTGGGAGAACAGCAGAAAGGCTCACCTTGACAGCCGCAGAGCCTGCTATCTCTCTATGGAGTTCCTTATGGGCAGAGCCGTTTATAACAATCTCCTTTGCCTTGGTATCACTGACGAAGTGGACGAGCTTTTGAAGGCTCACGGCAGAAGTCTTAATGACCTTGAAGAAATAGAGGACGCTGCCCTGGGCAACGGCGGTCTTGGAAGACTTGCCGCTTGCTTCCTCGATTCCGCCGCCGCTCATGACCTGCCTTTGGACGGCTACGGAATAAGATACAAGTATGGTCTTTTCAAGCAGAAGATAGTTGACGGTTTCCAAAAGGAAGAGGCTGACAACTGGACTAAGTACGGCGACCCTTGGTCTAAGAGATGCGAAAATGACAAGGTAGTCGTTAAATACGGCGACCAGACTGTTTATGCTGTGCCTTATGATATGCCTGTTATCGGCTTTGGCACTAAGAACGTTGGCACACTCAGACTTTGGCAGGCTGAGAGCGTGGAGGATTTCGACTTCGCTCAGTTTGACTGCGGTAACTATGACGGTGCCGTAAAGGCTAAAAATGACGCTGAGAACATTTCTAAGGTGCTTTACCCTAACGATAACTGCGAAGAGGGCAAGATACTCAGACTTAAACAGGAATATTTCTTCTCCTCCGCTTCTGTGACGGATATTCTCAAAAAGCATTTGGCTAAGTTCGGCACTCTTGACAACCTTGGCGACTATATTACTATCCAGCTTAATGACACTCACCCTGTTATCGCTGTGCCTGAGCTTATAAGACAGCTTTGTGCTGAGCATAGCTATGACTTTGACAAGGCTTTTGAGATCGCTCACAAGGTCTTTAACTACACAAACCACACTATCATGGCTGAGGCTCTTGAAAAGTGGGATTGCAGACTTGTGGAAAAGGTAGTGCCTGAGGTCTACACATATATCCTTATGATAAACGAGCGTTTTATAAAGGATATGTACGCTCTCAAAAAGGACAGAGAGTATATCTCTAAGCTTTCTCCTGTTGGCGACGGCATGGTAAAAATGGCGTTTATGGCTATCTATGTTTCAAGCTATATAAATGGCGTTGCGGCTATCCACACTGAGATACTGAAAAAGGACGCTCTTAAAGATTGGTATGAGCTTTATCCTGAGAGATTTCAGAACAAGACCAATGGTATCACACAAAGACGTTGGCTCGCACTTTGCAACCCTGAGCTTTCCGCACTTATCACAAAGCTTTTAGGCAATGCAGACTGGGTGAAGAACCTGGACGAGCTTAAAAAGCTTGAAAAATATGCTGACGATGAGGCTGTGCTCAACGAGTTCATGGCTGTTAAGGAGGCGCAGAAAAACCGCCTTGCCGCTTTTGTAAAGGAGCATGACGGTGTTGATATCGACCCGAACACTATTTTTGACATTCAGATCAAGCGTCTGCACGAATACAAGAGGCAGTTCCTTAACGCTTTGTCTATACTGTATATTTACTACGGCATAAAGGACGGTTCTATAAAGGACTTCACGCCGACGACATTTATTTTCGGTGCTAAGTCTGCACCGGGATATCGCAGAGCAAAGGCTATCATCAAGCTTATTGGCGAGATAAGCAAGCTTGTGAACGCTGACCCTGACACAAAGGATCTTATCAAGGTGGTTTTCGTACAGAACTACAACGTTTCCTATGCGGAAAAGCTTGTTACTGCGGCTGATGTTTCCGAGCAGATATCTACGGCAGGCACTGAAGCAAGCGGTACAGGCAACATGAAGCTTATGCTCAATGGTGCTGTTACACTGGGAACTTATGACGGAGCTAACGTGGAGATCGTTCAGGAGGCAGGCGAGGAGAACAACTACATCTTTGGTGCAAGAGTAGAGGAGCTGGCTGAGATAATGCCAAAGTATGACCCTAGGGAGATACTTTTCTCAAACGACAAGATAAAGCGTGTTCTTGACAAGCTTATTGACGGCAGTCTTTCAGACGGCGGCGTTCCGTCCAACGAGGAAGGCAGCTTCAAGGAGCTTTACAAGGCGCTCACTGACGGTGCAAGCTGGCACGTTCCTGATCACTACTATGTTCTTGGCGACCTTGAAAGCTATGTTCAGGCAAAGCTCAAGGTCAACGCAGACTACAAGGACAAGCTTGCATTCGCTAAGAAGTGCTGGCTGAACATTGCAAATGCAGGAAAGTTCTCTTCTGACAGAACTATCAAGGACTATGCAGAAAACATCTGGAAGATAGAGCCTGTTAAGCTGTAATTGGAAATCAAATTTCTATGCAAATTGAATTTGTTAAGGGTATCACACATGATTTTAAGCTTTTTATACACGAAAATGAACTTATCATAATATTAATTTGCGAAAATATGAACTAAAGCATTAATACACAAAGGACAGGCTCGTTTTTTGACGGGCTTGTCAGTTTTGATGTAAATATATCCAAGGGATAGATTTACATAAATGGCAGGAGGATAAATGTTAGACACCTTACTTAAACTAGACGGCGACATACTGTTATGGATACAGGACAACCTGCGTGCAGGGTGGCTCGACCCCATAATGAAGTTCATAACATATCTTGCAAACGGAGGTGCGTTATGGATAGGCATATGCGTTTTACTTCTCATACTGAAAAAGACTAGAACAACAGGCATCGTGTGTTCATGCTCCCTTGCGGTGACTTTTCTTATAAACAACATCATTCTCAAAAACATTATTGCCAGAACAAGACCTTACGAGGTGGTCGAGGGGCTTAACAGGATAATAGGGGCACAATCGGACTACTCGTTCCCGTCTGGACATTCGGGAGCTTCCTTTGCAGTGGCGGTGGTAATGTTCATGGAGATGCCGAAAAAATATGGCGTGCCTGCACTTATAGTGGCAACACTCATTGCATTCTCACGGCTGTATGTTGGTGTACACTATCCATTCGACGTTATCGCAGGCGTTCTAACGGGAACGATATATGCTGTTATCACAGTGGCAATATACAGAAAATTCTTCAAGGACAAGAAACATTCTGAAAAATAAAAGACATTTGACGGGCGGTTTTTGACCGCTCGTTTTTTGTTGCTTTATCATCAAATTCTATTGAAAATCAAGTGGAAATATGCTATCATAGAGATAATAAAAACAAAGGAGAAAATCTTATGAAAAAGGTGCTTAAAACTATTCTTATGGGTGCTGTGGCTTTCAGCCTTGCTATGGGAGCGGGCTGTGGGACTGGTGAAAACAGTAGTCTGGAAAAAGAAAGCTCAAAGGCTGAGGACAGCAGTTCACAGAATAAGCGCAGACAGCTTCGTGACAAGTCTGACTACGGAAAAGTGATAGCCCTCACTTTTGATGACGGCCCTAACACTGACACAACTCCCCTTGTGCTTGACAAGCTTGAAGAACACGGCATTGTGGCTTCGTTTTTCGTTATCGGAAACAACATCACTGACGAGAGTGCAGAGATCATGAAGCGTGCTTACAACATGGGCTGTGACATTGAAAACCACTCTCAGAGCCACCCTGACATGACAAAAATGACCGCAGAGGAAATAAAGGCGGAGATAAACTTTACCTCTGACAAGGTGGAAAAGGCTGTTGGCGAACGTCCACAGTTTTTCCGTCCGCCATATATTGCGGTGAACCAGACAATGTTTGACGTTATAGATATGCCGTTTATATGCGGATACGGAGCAGAGGACTATAACAATGCCATAGGCGTTGAGGAGCGTGTTGAAAAGGTGCTTGCACAAGCTAAGGACGGGGGAATTATCCTGCTTCATGATATGAACGGAAACGTTCAGACAGTTGCAGCCCTTGATAAGATAATCCCTGCGCTCAAAGAACAGGGCTACGAGTTCGTCACCATAACAGAGCTTTTCCACGCAAAGGGAGTTGCCATTGACCCTGACTCCGAGATAATCTACAGCTACGCTGAGCAGACAGAGATGTACGGCTAAAAATGACAAACAAAACCGCCTGAGAGAAATAGCTTCTCAGGCGGTGATTTTTTTATCAAGTAAATCGTGCCCCAGGCTGATCCTCTGGTGGGATAGGCGCTCCGCAATGAGGACATTCTGTACAGGTGTCTACGACATAGGTATAGCCGCAATATTCGCAGGCTTTTTCCTGAGCTGCGTCAGAACATGGCTTTGCTTTGGCATATTTTCTCGCCTTTGGATTTATACCTATCATAAGGCAGGCGTGCAGACACACAAATGCCAGAATGGCGATCGAAGTAAATAGCATAGTCCAATTTACTTTACTCTTCATTACTGTAGACTGTAGGCGTCAGGTCGTCAAATGATGTGCTGATAGCTGAAGACACTGTATAGCGTGTTCTCGCTGTGAGATTTTTCTGAAGCTCGTCATTGAAGCTGTTCGTTACTGATTTTGTCAGAACATCATCTGTATCATTGCCCTGCATACCCTCCCAATACCAATCCTCAAAGCCGTCAGAGGAAGAATAGCCGTCAGGGGTAGAGTAAACTATGAGCCAATGGCTCTCGTCCGCAAAGTGGTTCACATACAGATCATAGGCATAATTTTCAAGATCTGAATAATACCCCTGCCAATCGGAATTTTCCACTGTTATGACCGCAGGAGAGATACCGGTGCGGTTATAAAATGCCACCAGCGAGTTCCTAAGCTCTGCGGTGTTGCCAAGGACATTTGCTTTATCCTCCACAACTATTTTATAATCATAGTTCTGTGGAAGCTTATGAGGGTGATGATAAGCCTCGGCAAACATAGAAAATGTGAATAAAATAAACGGCAGATAGAAAAGCAGCATAAGAAATCTCAAAGGACTTCTTTTTTCGGTTATGTCATAATCTGCATAGACATAGACAGGTCTGTGATGATCATAATATACATATCTTCTTGCGTCCGGGAAATAGGTGCTTCTTACGTGGCGTGAGCTTCTTCCTGAGCCTCCGTGCGAATGGCTGCTGTGATGCGAGCCTCCGTGTGATCCTCCTCCGTGAGAGCCTCCTCCCGATGAATGTGGCATTTATTATTTACCCCTTTCTTATTTTTTTGCAGCATCTGCGACAGGCTGTTCTGTTTCCACGTTATGTGGTCTGAGCGGTGCTCCGCAGTGTGGGCACTCATGACAAGTGCCGATAACATAGACATTTCCGCAGTATTCGCAGGTGTCCTCTTTTGCATCATTTGCACATTTCACTGCGCTTCGGTAAGCCTTTTTATTCGTAATAAGCGTCTGATATATCTCATAAGCCCCGATACCTGACAAGAGAAGTCCCCATATCACGAACAGCCACTCTACATGACCGTCCATAACGTTTGGCGTAGTTTCATCAAAAGCCGCTGCTATAGCGGAGCTGACATCATAACGGCTGTTGGCGGTAAGATATTTCTGCATAAGATCTTTGAAATCGTCTGCTACATCTACAGTTATGATATTGTCGGTATCATCGCCTGATATAATCCCCTTAGAGTAGACACATGAAATAATAAAATGGTGTAACTCTAAAGGGGGTTATTTTATGTCAAAGAATAAACCACCAGCCAATGCTCCTCGTCGTCAAATTCCGTCACATACATATCATAGGCAAAGTCCTCTAGCTTTGAATAGCTTCCCTGCCAATCCTCGTTGTTCACTGTCATTACCTCAACAGGTATACCCGTTTCGTCATAGAAATCATCTATTGCGCTTTGCACCATATCGGCATCGTCAATTACCCCTGCACAGTCCACTATCTCACAGCTATAAGAAGGACTTGTATCCATTTTTTGTGGCTTATCATAGCACATGGCAAGAAGCATGATACCAAAGAGCAGGCTGACAGCACTGCCAAGTATACTGAAAAACTTACCTGAAGCGGTCCCCTTGCGAATATCATAGTCAGCATAGACATAGACAGGACGATAGTTTTCATAGTATACGTATCTTCTTGCCCCAGGAAAGCTTGTGTGCTTTATGTGTTTAGCACTCGACCCTCCCGAACTTGATGAAGAGCTGGAAAAGCCTGAGCCGCTGTGTGACCCTCCGCTGTGAGAGCCTCCCCCTGATGAATGTGGCATTTATTTTTTACCCCTTTCCCCTATACAAATCTATAGATCCATCAATACTGCACACGCTCGGCTGTGTAGCCGTCTTTTTCAAGCAGGTCGATTATTCCTCCCTCGCCTGCATAGTGTGCCGCACCAACAACATAGAACACGTTCTTGCCCTGAGACATAAGATCCTCGGCAGCTTTTGCCATGTTCTTGTTTCTGTCATAGAGCATTTGGTTATTATAATCCTCGGCGATCTTTTTGTCCTCCTCGGTATAGCCTGCAAGCTCCTCCTCGTTATCTTCCTCAAGGAAGGTTTCGATATCTCCCGACTTCCATGCGGTATAGAGGTCTTCAAGAGCCTGCTTTTGGCTCTCCTTGGTTTCACCCTCGTAGCTTCTGAACATAAGGTCATAGATATCGTCAGAGAAGTTTATGAGCAGATTCATCTGGAAATCCACCGACTCAACTTCGTATATCTCCTTGCCGTCTGCGTGGGCAGTGGTAAGAAGGAAGTTATCAAGACCCTTTTCCGTGTCAAAGTCTGAATCCTGAATAAGCAGGGTATCAAGAGTGCTTGAAACAGCCCATGGTCTGTAGACCTCCAGGGCGGAGATATCCATGCCCCAATAGCCGAGATATGTTTGCAGTGCTGAATATGCTTCCTCGGAAATATGCTGGCTGAGCTTTGTGTTATCATTATAAAGCATTTGCTTCATAAGATTTTTCATATACTCGCCGTCCTCGCTTGTGGAGGTTATATCGCACTCCACCGCAAGTATATCAGCATTGTTGTACGCATTCGTTACTGCCTCAGGGAGCGGATAGCACTCGTCTTTCAGTGCATGGAAAGAGCCGAGCATCACCATTGTGTTGCCCTCAGGTGAAGTCACTTTCCACATAGCAGGTGTGATACCGTTTGTCTTTGTATCGTCCGTTACCGCTGATGAACTGTCTGAAACACTGCTGTCAGGTGCAGAAGTGGCAGAAGCTGTACTGCTCGCCTCCCCTGTGGTGGTTGTATCAGCCGTTGTGTCGGCTGTTGTAGTTGTGGCTGCCTTTGAGCTGCTGTCGGTCTGTGAACTGTCAGGCACCTCTCCGCATGAGCAGAGAAGTGCGGTGCACATTGCAGCGACTGTAAAAAGGCTCAATGTTCTATGTATCTTTTTCATGGTTTTATCTCCTGTCTTCATAGTTGTATGTTTCAGTATATCACACATCAAAGAAATTTTCAAGTATGGTTACAATTTTGTAATAGTCAGGCTTTATTCTCTCTTATACGCTTTTCTATCGTTTCCATATCTATGCCGTATTGTTTAAGGATAGTCTGAGCGAAGCTGTTGTCACGGGGCATTCCACGGACTATCTTATACTTTCGCTCTCCTGTTTCATCATCTGCATCGGCGACAATGCTTGCAAGCTTTGTTCTGAGCGTGCTGTCTTTATTAAGCTCCATGGTCTTGTATGCGATATCCACAAGATGTGTTGCAAAAACTCCTCTTACGCCCATTTTGCAGAATATCCTCAAAAGCTCGCAGGCGACCTCAACGCACTCCCTGGGGGTCGTGCTTTGGATAGACTCGTTCATAAGAAGCAGGCTGTTTGCTGTGATAGTGTCGCTTATTTCACGGAACTCTTTTATCTCTGTGGTGAAACGGCTGGTGTCGATACCTGTTTTTTCCTCTTGTGGGAACTGAGTGTAGATATAGTCCACAAGGGATATTTCACAGTATGAAGCAGGCACATAAAGTCCTGTCTGCGCCATTATCTGACACAGACCGACCGCACGGAGAAATGTGGTCTTTCCGCCATTGTTTGCGCCCGTAAGCACATAAAATCCCTCGCTGTCATCTCCCATGGTGATATCATTTGTGACAACGGATTTTTTCTCCTTGTGGTCAAGATTATATATCCTGGCTTCACGGAAATAAACAGGGTCAAAGATATCCTTTATGACGGCTTTTCTCTCACCTGCAGGAAGAATTTTCGGACGGCACATTTTAAGCCCCTGATCTTCGCAGGCTTCTATCACAGCCACTGCGCCCATATAGTATTCAAGCTGATAGTCTATATAGCGCATATCGGCAATGCCTGCTTTCTGATACTCAGCAAGCACCTTGTCTATCATTTTCACAAAAGTATCAGTAAGATTGCTAAGCTCGTCAAAAAGGGTCTTATCCACAGTGTTGATAAGCTTATCGTCAGACACCTCGCTGTCATTATACTTTTTTCTGAGATTTTTCACAACAGTCTTATCGTTGAACTTTGCCCCATGGTAAAGTATCCTGTCAACAAGGGACGGCTTTATATCGTAACGCTCTTTTGAAAGCTCTATAATGCCTGCTGAAACAGGAACTAGCCTTTCATCGAGGTTTATAGCGACTGTAACGCTTCGTATGCGGTCATAGAGTGCCTTTTTAAGCTTCTCTATCTCACCCTTCAGGGATATATAATGCTTGTCACCGTAATGCTCCTCAAAGAACGCAAAAAGCTTTTTTACGCCCTCTGAGCGTATCTTATCTTTCATTTTTCCATAAAAATCGTGCATTATCTCCATGCACTGTATGTAAGCGTCAAAGCCGCTTATGGCATCATCAAGCTGTGAAAAGCTGTCGGGAGTAGTAAGATTATAGATGTTCTTTCTGTCATTTTCCACCATGACGTTTATCACCTTGCGTATGGTGGCAGACAATGACGGAAGCCTTATGAAATCATCAAGGATATCAAGGCGGTAGTTTATTACCTCCTCATCGTCGCAAACCTCACAAAAAAGCCTCATTACACGATACTGGTAATGGGGCGTGATAAAATCAGCCACCTTTTCAAGCTCCAGATTGTCAACAAACGCTCTGGGGAGCTTTTCAAGGGCGGCAGCTCTTTTTTTCATTGCGTTGTGCTTTTCCACAGAGGGATAAAGCAGGTCAGCCACAGGGGCTTTCATATCAAATTCGTCAAGTTTTGAAGCCATTTTCGTTTCCTCACTGGTCTTTGGCAAGGGCTTTCAGGTCTATTATTATGCCCACCTTTGCAAGAGCCTTTGACACAAGCTCTGCACTTAGGGGGTAGATATCAGTTTTTCCACACTCGTGGTCATACTCGTATCTGAAAAACTGCACATAATTCTCCTGATGATCCTCAGACGTATAAACTTTTCCCATGATATATTTATTTTTTATGGCATAATAGTTCACAGGCTTGAGCCTGAGAATAGCTTTCGGGTCGGCAGACATTTCCGATGCGAGGGTATCAAAGCCCTCGTCGACGTAGTTTATTTTTCTGCACTTCATATCCTTTATTTTCTTTTTAAGAGGCGGCTCGCTCTGAGCCTGCTTCTTTTTGAACAGTGAAAACATTTTTACACACCAAGCCTCTCAAAAAGCTGTTTGCGGCAATCTTCTTCAAGCTTATCGTTTATAGGTGCGGGGATATACTTTTCGCCAATCTTACGGCTCATGCAATATGAAATAACATAGTCGCTGACCTTTGGATTTTTAGACAGGAGCGGACCATGGAGATAGGTTGCGATAACGCTTTTTTCCATATAGCCCTCGGTACTGCTTTCAAACTCGTTGCCGTTGCCTGAAAGGACTTTTCCGAATGGGGACTTGACGTTGGTGGTCTGTCCGCCGTGGTTTTCAAAGCCTATGACCTTGTATTTTTCTCCGTCAAGCTGAGCTTCTATAACGATATTACCGATACATCTGCATCTTTTATCGGTAGACGCCACAGTATAGTAATCAAAAAGCCCCAGTCCAGGCACTTTCTCACCGTTTGAGTCCTTATAATACTGACCCATGAGCTGATAGCCGCCGCATATCATCAGGAAAAATGTTCCTGCCTTATAAGCTTCCATGATACTGTCCTTGCAGGAAACGAGGTCATCTGCAAGTATCTGCTGTTCAAAGTCAGCACCGCCGCCAAGATAGATGATATCATACTGGGTGAAATCAGTTTCCTTGTCACCAATAAGATGCTTTGAAACTTCCAGCTCTATGCCACGCATTTTGCAGCGGTATGAAAGCACTTCAACGTTGCCGCTGTCGCCGTAGAGGTCAAGCATATTAGGGTACATATGTAGAATTTTCAGCTTTTCCATTTTACTTTTCCTCCCCGTTTTCTTTCAGGTTCTTGTATCTTTTTATTGCCGCTCTTGTTGGCTGGATAGCGGTATAATTTGCTATGGCAAACTTATCCCCCTTTGTGGAGAAGAGTGACGCTGTTGCTTCGTCAAGATCAGGATAAACGAATATCTTGTCAGGGTCATAGCCTGAACATTTTATTCTTATGGCGATATCGTAGGCTCTTGTACCAGAAGTCACAACTCTGTCAACATTATTGAACACAGAGAAGTTTATATCCCATATCCAGGAAACGTCATGGCCGTCTGCAAGGTTATCGTTAAGGACAAAAAGCAGTTCCTTTGAGCCTGCCTGCTCGTTCATCACACGCAGGGTCATATTTGCGCCAACAGGGTTTTTAGCAAGGTTCACAAGAAGGCTTGAGCCGTCAACCTCAAAGCGTTCAAGTCTGCCGTTATTCACCTCGAAATGCTCGAAAGTGTCATGCAATATAGCCTTATCAAAATTATAGAGCTTTGCGGCGGTATAGACAGCTGCCATGTTATACATATAATAGATACTGTTATGAGCGGTCTTATATGTTTCCCCGTCTGCTTCAAAGGACGGAACAGTCAGGTCAACGTTCTTTATCTCCACCTCAGGCTTGATATTGCCGAAACCACACTTTGGACAATGGAACTTGCCGATATGTGAATACTGATAATAGTCATAGACAAGCTCAGTATCGCAGAAAGGACAGAACTTGCCCTCGCCCACCTCATAAGGCTTATCCGTTGCGCCCTGATATCTGTCAACGCTGAAATAGTGGATATTCTTGTTATTAGGGTTAGCAAGTCCAAGTCTTGCCACGTTTGGGTCATCGGCATTGAGAACAACGTTGCCCTCAAATGTTTCAAGGAACTTTTTCACCTTGAGAATGAGTGTTTCCACCTCGCCGTTTCTGTCAAGCTGGTCACGGAAGAAGTTTAGCAGAACAAGGGTCTGCAAATTGAGCTTTGAATAGACCACAGGAACGTGTGACTCGTCAGTTTCAAGCACAAGATAATCGGCGTGGACTCTGCCCCTCATATCGCAGTGATTGAGCAAAAGTGAGCATATTCCCGTATCAAGATTGTTGCCCTCCGGGTTTGTGATTATCTTCTTTCCACCGCTTGCAAAAATGTGGCTGAGATAGTTTGTAACAGAGGTCTTGCCGTTGGTGCCTGTGACAGCAACGATAGGGCAATCCACCTTGAAAGCCTTCAGGCAGTCTTTATTTATAGTCCACAGCACAAGCCCAGGAAAGTTGCCTGCGTCCCTGCCAAGCAGGTGCAGAGTTTTTACCATAAGCTTGCCGAAAATAATGGTGAAAGCGTTTTTTAAACTCATTTATGTATCTCCTATTAAAATAAAGTCGTATAAAATAATAATAGACCATAACGCCCATAATGTCAAGCATTTTAGACCTTTGCAAACAAAAAAACACCGCACAAAGGCGATAGACGCCCCTTGTGCGGTGTTGGCTTCTATATAATTTTTGAGAGAAAATCTTTCAAACGCTGATTTTCAGGGTGTGCAAAGAACTCTGACGGCTTGTTCTGCTCGAGTATTTTTCCGTCTGCCATAAACAGAACTCTTGAAGCAACTTCCCTTGCAAAGCCCATTTCGTGGGTAACGACAACCATTGTCATTCCGTCGTTTGCAAGCTGTTTCATAAGCTCCAACACCTCGCCCACCATTTCAGGGTCAAGTGCAGAAGTAGGCTCGTCAAAAAGCATTACTTCAGGGTTCATCGCCAGTGAACGTGCAATAGCTATTCTCTGTTTCTGACCGCCTGAGAGCCTTGAAGGATACTCGTCAGCCTTATCAGGCAGACCAACTCTTTCCAAAAGCTCCTCCGCCTTTTTGTCGGCTTCATCGGCTGTCATAAGGCCAAGCTTCACAGGGGCAAGAGTGATATTCTTTTTTATTGTAAGATGTGGGAAGAGGTTGAAATGCTGAAAAACCATGCCCATTCTCTGTCTGAGCTTGTTCATTTCATGCTCGTTCGCCTGAGTGATGTTCTCGCCCTCGAAGAAAATATCTCCAGAAGTAGGTCTTTCCATAAGGTTAAGACAGCGGAGAAAGGTGGATTTTCCTGAGCCTGACGGACCAACGATAACGACCTTTTCGCCCTTGTCGATAGTTTCGTTTATATCTTTCAGCACTTCGACCTCGCCGAAAGACTTGCTGAGATGTTTAACGTCTATCACTTTGCGACAGCCTCCTTTCAAGCTTTCCTACCAGATGAGTAAGCACAACTACCATTATGAGGTAAATAAGTGCAACTGTTATAAGCGGCATGAATGCCGAGAACGTCTGAGAACGGATTATATCTCCGCCCTTTGTAAGGTCCTGAATTGCGATATATCCTGCAACAGAGGTTTCTTTAAGCAAAACTATGCACTCGTTTGCAAGGGCAGGCAGAACAGTTTTAAAAGCCTGCGGAAGAACTATTGTTATCATTGTCTGACGATAGCTAAGGCCAAGGCTTCTTCCTGCTTCAAACTGACCGTTGTCAACTGACATGATACCTGAACGGACTATCTCAGCCACATATGCGCCTGAGTTCACGCCGAATGCAAGCACAGCCACAAGAGTCTTGTCTATGTTCACACTTCCGAAAATAACAAAATATGTTATAAGGAGCTGAACTACCATAGGAGTTCCTCTTATCACTGTAAGATACACTCTGCAAAGGGCGTTGAGTATCTTCATTTTGCCTGTCTTATCATGAGTAGAGCGGACTATAGCCACAAGAAATCCCAACACAAAGCCAAGTATGACCGCAAAGAAGGTTATGATAAGTGTTGTTTTAAGACCATTGGTAAGATAATGCCAACGGCTCTCGTCCAAAAAATTTTGCTGGAAATCGTCGATCAATTTGTTCAATTCAGCACTTCCTGTTCTTTATCAAAATAATTTCGGCTGCCGCTCTACGACAGCCGAAGTGTGAAAAATTATTTCTTTCTTACGATTATTACCTGACTTGATGATGTGTAAGTGTCAGAGAAAAGAACGTTTTTCTCTCTGTCAGGTGTAACTGTCATACCTGCAACGCCAACGTCTGCCTTGCCTGACTGAACGGCTGAGATGATAGAATCAAATGCCATATCGTCTATCTTAAGCTCATAACCAAGCTTGTCGCAAACTGCCTGCATCATATCAGCATCGATACCAACGACCTTATCGTTCTCTTTGCTCTCATATGGAGGGAACTCAGCGTTTGTTGCCATTACAAGCGTACCCTTATCTCTGCTAACATTATCAGGGGACTTGTATGGGTTCTTGCCAGCGTTCTCGCCAACGTAGTTTGCCTTGATAGCGTCAAGTGTTCCGTCAGCCTTAAGCTCCTTGAGAGCACCGTTGACAGCTGTCTGAAGCTCAGTGTTGTCAAGCTTCATAGCGATAGCGTATTCTTCCTCAGCAAAAGGCTCGTCAAGTATTTCAAGATCGTCATTCTTCTCAACGAATACCTTAGCAGGCTCAGCGTCGATTATAACAGCGTCTATCTTGCCCTGCTTCAGAGCCTGAACAGCATCAGCGCCCTTGTTGTATTTTTCTACCTTAGCGTCCTTAACGTCCTCGGCATAGATATCGCCTGTTGTTCCAAGCTGAACACCGATAGTCTTGCCCTCCAGATCGTCAACGCTGTGAACTGTATTAGCAGGCACTCCACAGCCTGCAAGCATTGTAACACTCATTGCCACTGCAATAAGTCCTGCTGCAAATTTCTTCATAACATACATTCCTTTCAAAAATTGATAGCGACAGCCCTACGATACCGACTGTGCATAAACCTATACCATATATTATAACTGAACACACGGCTTTTTGCAATAGCTTTTATCAGTGATTTAATATATAAATTATGAATTTTTTGTTTTGCCAAACCATTTTAGTAAACAAAAAAGGTATCCACCCAATGGGGACACCTCTTTGTGAAAATCAGCTTAGAAATTCATTGTGAACTGAACTCTGTGGTTGCCGTCTGCGTCATCATCTATCATTTCAGCCTTTACGATAGTGATAGGTGTAACAGGCTTTGACTGTTCGTTGTCTGAACCTGTTGTTCTCTCAACTTTAAGAAAGTCATCAACAACGTCCATGCCCTCTGTTACCATGCCGAAAGCCGCATACTGTCCGTCAAGGAAGGTATCCTTATCGCTGTAGCAGATAAAGAACTGGCTTGAGGCACTGTCCATATCATTGGCTCTTGCCATTGAAACAACGCCTCTTGTATGGCTCAGGCTGTTTTCAACGCCATTTGCTGAGAACTCGCCCTTGATAGTTTCCTTGCTTCCGCCTGTGCCGTCACCGTTAGGGTCGCCGCCTTGTGCCATAAAGCCGTCTACAACTCTATGGAAAGTAAGTCCGTCATAGAACTTTTCCTTTACCAGCTTCTCGAAGTTCTCGCAGGTGATAGGTGCGTCATTGGCATAAAGCGTGATAACGAACTTCTTGTCAGTGTCAGCCGCAGAGGTCTGTGATGAGCTGTCACCCTTATCTCCGCAGGCTGTAAGAACTGCGCAGGCAAGCACGCCTGCTGTGCAAAGAGCCAATGCTCTGAATAGCTTTTTAAGTTTCATTTTTATCGTCCTTTCGATCATTATTAATAGCACTTCTGCCTTTTCACTAGCCTATTATAGCACCTCACTGCAAAAAAATCAACATCAGACCATGTTTTTCACAGAATTTTCATCATACGAAGCCTAAAGTTGGCTTATTTAATATTGATTTTTGGCTCTTAATGGAGTATAATTATAATGTTTTTTTAAAGAAAAATATAAAAACTATGTTATGTATGGAGGACTGAACAAAATGGATAAGCTGAAAAAAGCCCTGCCCTTTATCTTCCCACCTCTGGCTGTATTGCTCATAATGGGATTTGCTTTTTATCGGCATGGGCTTTACCCTTTTGGTGACGGCACTGTATCATGGTGTGATATGTCACAGCAGGTGATACCTCTGCTCACCGACTTCAAGGATATTTTCACTGGCAAGGACGGAATGTTCCTTAACTTCCACAATGCAGGAGGAATGGACCTGTGGGGCGTTTTCTTCTTCTTTATCGCAAGCCCCTACACTTTGCTTGTGCTTTTTGTTGACAAGGCTGACATCATCTACCTTGTGAACATTCTCACAGTGCTTAAAATGATGACAGCGGCTGTCACGGCGCAGATATATTTCCGTTCCTGTCAAAAAAAGCTCGACCCTTACATTGGCGCTGTACTCAGCGTCATATACGCATTCTGCGGCTATGGAATGTTCTATTATCAGAACAACATATGGCTTGACATGATGTATCTTTTCCCTCTCCTTATGGTGGCATTCAGGGAGCTTTTCGAGAAAAAGCGCATTATCCCATACACTGTCATGCTCACACTTATGATGATAGTGAACTACTACATCAGCTACATGATAGTTGTTTTCATAATGATTTTCATGGCTCTTTGCTACTGGCGTTACCGCAAGGAAGAAAAATACAAGGACGTTCCATGCAGATTTGTTATAGGCTCGCTCCTTGGTGCATTGCTTTCAGCGGTGGTATGGATGCCATGCTTCCTGCAGTTTTTGTCAAGCGGACGTTCTAAATCAGTTATCCAACAGATCGAAACCGCCTCATTCATCACAAACTACAACACAACATTCTGCCTGCTGTTGTCAACGGCTTCGGTGATAGTGATAGTTGCGGTGTTTCTTCTTGACGGCAAAAAGAGAAGCAAGCGTTTGAACACCGACCTTATAATGCTCTTTTTGATGCTCGTACCTATTTTAATAGAGCCTGCGAACCTTATGTGGCACACGGGAAGCTATATGTCGTTCCCATGCAGATACGCTTTCATCACCATATTCTTTGCACTTATCTGCGCAGGATATTTTCTTTCATCGGAAAACGCAGTGGCAAAAAGAAAGAAAAACTGCGACCACTTTGTTATTTTCCTGATACTTGCGGCACTTGTCTACGGCTTTTACAACTTCTCTGAGGGCTTTGTTGAGAACAATCGCGACGGAATGTCAAAATATACTAAAAGTCTTTGGCAGGACAGCACCGCCTTTGAGCTTTGCCTTGAATTTTTCATTGTGGCGGCAGCTTTCTATACTGTTATCGTTCTGCTTCACAAAAAGGGCTGGATATCAAAGAAGATATTTGCTGTCTTCCTCGCAATGTTTGTTGTGGCTGAGTCATACGCAAACGTGAACATTTATATGGTATCCCCAAGCATGAACAATACTCTCCGTGCGGCTAATCATCAGAAGATAATGGATCTTTCAGACAGGCTTGACGAAACAGAGGACTTTTACAGAGTAAAGACCGCAAGCAAGCTTTTCGAGGTCAATCTGGTCGGCTCAATGGGCTACAATTCCCTGAGCCACTACACCTCCCTCACAAGCCGTGATTATATGTACATGATGAAGCAGCTTGGTTACTCCTCTTACTGGATGGAGGTAGGCTCATATGGCGGAACGGAGCTTACTGACGCTTTGCTGTCAGTAAAATATCTTATTGAAAAAAGTACAGGCTCGGCTGACGCTGTATATTCAAACGATACCTACGAAATAGTGCCGACAGAATACTATCTCCCCCTTGGCATTGTGACCGACGCTGACCTGAGCGGCAGTGAGGAGCTTTCCACAGGCACAAGAAGTAACGTTCAGAAGAAGCTTTTTGAACAGCTTTTCGGTGGCAACGGTAACAAGCTTATCACAGACTACGAATACACCACGATCTATGGTGTGCAGGACGACAGTAACTTTAAACCGAACTACACCCTCACTACTACTAGCGATGTAGCCTACATGGACTACAGCATAGATGTGACAGACAAGCAGACACTTTATTTTGACTGCTTCGACAAGCTTTCAAACAGCCTCAGCGAAGATATAAACGGAAGCTTCATGGTAACAGTGAACGGTCAGGTAAAACAGATGGATTATCCGTCACAATCGAGTAACGGGCTTTTGAAGCTTGGGGAATTTGAAAATGAACACGTCAACGTGCGTGTGACCTTGAAGAAAGACATCACAAGCTGCCGTTCCTATGGCGTTTTCGGGCTTCACCACAATGTTCTTGAAAAGGCACTTGAGCAGGCACAGACCGCCGGTCTTACAGACAGTGACGGCAAGCTTTCTGGAAGCGTTAATGCAAAGGCAGGACAGAAATGTGTGCTTCAGATACCATATCAGGAGGGTCTGAAAATAAAGGTCAACGGCAAGGCTGTTTCATATGACAAGGTTTTCGGTGACCTTGTAAGCTTTGACTTGCAGGAGGGCGAGAACACCATAACTGTAACAAGCGTGCCAAAGGGCTTTTATGCAGGTCTTGCACTGACTATCGCAGGCATTGCACTGACAGCAGGATTTTTCTTCATAAGAAAGAAACTGAAATTCGGAGAAACTATGGAAACCGCTGCATTTGTGGCAGTAATCGGTGCGGGAGCTATAGTGATCATAGTGGTTTATGTTGCACCTTGCATACTGAATATTTATAGCTGATAAAATATAACAGATATAAATAACACAGGGGCAAACAGCGTTCGCCCTCCTTGGTACAAGCATTGTAATTATAAAAACAAAAACTGCGGATAGCATTTTGCCGTCCGCAGTTTTTATTTTATCCGAATTTACTTATGCTCCTCCAGATACTTTTCAGTATCCATTGGATAGCATTTCAGGTTTGGAAGCTCGTCAAGGGTGAGAACTCTTTCGCTGTTGTAGATCTTGTTCCACTCGTCAAATGTGGTGTACTGATCTGAAAGCTGTTTATCCTTGATACAGAACTCGCCGTTCCATGTACTGAACCACGCCCAGCGTGTGCCGTCGTTGAATGCTCCGTCAGGGTCGAACATCGAGCCGTTCTCTGTCATTGCGATTATCTTTTTTGTCGATGTGCTTGACTTCACAAGGTCATAATACCACTTCTGTGAAGAGCTGTCCCGCTCTGCAGGATAACAGTCATAGCCCATGATGTCAACATACTCATCACCCGGATACCAGTCAGGATTCTGTGCGTTCCATACCCAGATCAGGTTGTTAAGACCATACTCGTTTGTGAACTTGTCATACATAAGTTTCCAAAGCTGGATATAAGCGTCTTTTCCTGCCGAGCCCCACCAGAACCATGCGTTGCCAGGATATTTAGGGTCGCCTGCTGCCTCGTGGAGCGGTCGCCAAAGTATAGGCACGTTTGCGTCTGCAAGCTCTTTAAGTACCCCTGCCATATGGTCAAGGTCGGCTATGATAGAATCGTAGCCCTCTTTGTCCTCGCCACTGAGAGCCTTTGCAAGGTCGAAGTCTGTGTATTCAGAATAGAAGCCCTGCCACCATGCTCCGCCGTTCTTTTCCAGGTTTTTCTCAGGGGCACACCAATGCCAGCAAAGTGAAACTATTCCGTTTTCATTGTTGTACCAATCCATAGCCTGCAAAGGTACCATATCTCCGCCGCCTGCACCATGTGCAAGTGCGCTGTTTGAAAGATTTAAAACGTCAAGACCAAGTATAGCAGGCGTCTTGCCTGTGTGCTTCTTTATCTCCTTGAACTCACGGCTGTCCTTGCCCTCGTTATCTCCTGAGGACTGACCTGAGATAGTATACTTTCCGTAAACGTCCGTAAGGAAGTTATAAAGTCTTTTTGCCTCGTCAGAAGCGTTAGGGTTTGAAAGCTGATTTGATACCTCATACTGTGAAAGGTCGATAGCAGGAGCTGGGGTTATCTTTATCTTGTCAATATAGATATGACCATTGTCGCCCTTTATGCCTACCTTATGAGTACCTTCGTCGATAAGCACATTTTCAGCCATAGTGTCGCCAAACTCTGTTGTGGTCGATGTGAAGTTTGTGAGCGCAGCACCGTCAACAGTGATAAGATTTGACTGACCCTCGCCGTCTGCCGCCATTGTGAGAGTAATATTATAGCTTCCCTTTGCAGGAAAATCTATCTCGAACTCCACCATATCTCCCGATGAGCCTACGGAAACGAAGCCATCGCCAGAAAACTTACCAAGGAAATTCTTATCAAGCACTGCCGCACCTCCCGAAAGAGTTCCTTTTTCCGCCTCGGACTCGTAACTGAAATCCTCAGGAACGTCATACTCTGTCGTTACGTCTGAAAGGTCGATATTGCCCATATCCTCAACGACAGGGGCTGTTGTAGTGGTAGTCTCACCTGCTGACGAGCTGCCTGAGCTGCTGTTTCCTGTGCTGCTACAGCCTGCTGCCGCACAAGCGATAAGCACTGCCATAACGGCAGCAACTGTTCTTTTCATTATTTCACGCATAATGTTCTCCTTATCATTAATATTTAAAATATTCAAATTTTTATAAAGCCAAGCTTTGCGAAGCTCTCGCCTTTAGGCTTTATATTCCATACTTTTAAATATATCATATAAAAAATCATTGTCAATAGCCATTTTTAATGTTTAACATCGTGTTCAAAATTGATAACGTTTACTTTTATTTGAACTAAAAAAATATGAACCCACACGACATTGGGTTCATATTTTCATATATAAAAAATATTATTTTCTGAGAAACGTTCTGTATACCCAACGGGTGAATTTTCTGGGAAATATAAACAAGCCAAGCTGCAGAGCGCATGGCATGAAAAAGTCACGGAAGCCCGTATACCCTGAGCGGTGTATTATCCACCTCACACGAATGAAAGCCTTTGTATGCTCCCAGCTTTTGCGTGTATCCACAGTATTTTCATCTATGCGGTAGCGCACAAGCACCTCAGGTATATTCTGCCCCTTTGCACCATGCTGTAACATTCGTGCGATAAACTCATAGTCCTCGCACATTTTAAGGTCACTGTAACCGCCTATCTTCTCCGCAAAGGACTTGCGAAAAGCCACAGACTGCCTGTTGAAAGGGTTGCGTCGTTTGGAATATGAAGCGATATCCTTATGCATGACAGGCACTTTTTTCACCGAAACTACCTCGTCAGTGTCAGTGTCGAACTCCTCCACATATGTGCCGATGATATCAAGCTTAGGTTTCACCGCAAAAAGGGTCATCTGCTTCAAGCATCGGTTAGGGAGAGATATATCGTCGCTGTCCATTTTCACGATATAATCGCATTTACACGCCTTTATGCCCTCGTTGTAAGCCTTTCCAACGCCCACGTTCTCGTCTATCTGAACGATATGGAAAATATGCTTGAACTCGTCCTGAAAAGACTTCACGATGATATTAAGCTCGCAGGTGAGCTTGCCGTCGCACACAAGCACGAAGTCAGAGGGAGGATATGACTGCATGAGCATAGACTCAAGACTCTCGTTAAGGTTCTCAGGAAGCTCACGGTCATACACCGACATAAGCACACTGTATTCAGGCAGCGTATATTTTCCAACACGATACGTCATAAAATCCCTCCCCTGCATTATTATCAACTCAATTATACTATAACAGCTCCAAAAAGTCAACTACGACCAACAAAGTATACTATTTATATAGTGTAGTGCTACAATAGATATTGGACAAAATTAAGAAAAAAGAAAAGAGAGATA
>OIZB01000680.1_pt1 | contig 23418 bp, 17 predicted proteins | sample 1588401 | NCBI WGS metagenome assembly OIZB01 (sample SAMN03283270) | human gut metagenome | biome: human-associated habitat; material: feces | host: Homo sapiens | place: USA | collected 2013
GTAACCATCTTCTATGAAGGTATTCTGAGAGGAACACAGTATGGCAATCATCCTAGAACAAAATATGCCTTGAAGATTCATAGTATCATCGAGGAATTGATGAATAGAGACTGGAGTAAAGTTAACGAGACACTTAAATAATGAAGGAAATCAAGCTTTTTGATTACCAAGAGGATATGAAGGAACGGATTGAGAAGGCGTTGCGCCTTCATCGGTCCGTGATGGCACAAATGCCAACGGGTACGGGTAAGACATACCTGTTAACAGCTGTCATAGACTCTTTCGTGAGCAACAATCCAATGGAGAAAGTATGGATAGTTGCCCATAGAAGAGAGCTGGTGTCACAGATAGACGAAACCGTAAGAAAGTTCCATTCTTATTCCGCATCAAACACCTCTTCCCTATTGTCTTCCGTCAAGGCTGTGTCAATTCAATGGTTGTCGAAGCACTATGACGAGATAGAGGAAGAACCGGGGATGATTGTGATTGACGAGGCGCACCATGCCCTTGCCAAGACTTACAAGGGAATGTGGGATAGATTCCCGAAAGCTAAGTTCCTGGGACTGACAGCAACACCTTGCCGATTGAATGGTAAGGGATTCACTGATCTGTTTGATGTCTTGGTGCAGTCGTGGAGTGTTCCTGAATTTATCAGCAAGGGAAGATTGGCGACATATGATTTTGTGAGCATCAAATCGGATGGTGTGACGCAACGGCTCATCGACTCCTTGCAGAAGCGAGGGGCTGATGGTGACTACCAGAACAAGGAAATGGATATGTTGCTGAATAAGAAACCGAGTATCGAAAGGCTCTATCAGAGTTTGGAAGAATTTGGCAAAGACAGGAAGGGCATCGTGTATGCTATCAATATTTCTCATGCTCAGAAAATCACAAAACTGTATCAGGAACATGGCGTGAAAGCCATAGCCATAGACTCGAAGACTCCTGCTACGGAAAGACAACAAGACATTGAAGCCTTCAAGAAAGGCGACATCCAAGTGCTGGTGAATGTGGACATCTTCTCGGAGGGATTTGACTGTCCGGATGTGGAGTTTGTACAGTTAGCTAGACCAACGCTGTCGCTTGCCAAGTACCTGCAGATGGTGGGACGAGGACTGCGAGTGGCTAAAGGAAAGAAGAACTGCGTGATTATAGATAACGTGGGACTATATCGGGTATTTGGGTTGCCATCGCAAGTATGGAACTGGAAGGCTACATTTGAAGGGAAATTGAAATATGGCAGGAAAAAGGAGACTCCGAAAGAAAGAGATTTCTTCTTGATGTACGGTAAGCAAGAAACTATGCCTGTTGGTCAAGACTCTGAAATGATGATGGTGATGAGCCATGAGGAACTGATGCAGTCGCTAAAGTTTCGGGAGTTTGTTGATTGCAATGATGATTTTGCCATCGTCAAGTTGAATGATGGAAAGATGACGGTGGTAAACCGCCAAGGCGAACAGGTGATAGAACCAGGCAACTATTATGACATGAAGTTCTTGCAAGGTAATATCTTATCCTATCGACCTCGCAGAAAGACTGTATGTTACTACGACCTCTTGGCGAGAGTTGTCATAGACGAGGACATTCATGCGAAAGATGCTCCCGAGGTAATCACCATCAATAAATGGGAGTTCGTCGAATATAATGGTCTCTTCAGATCTCGTACCTACGAGTACTTTGCTTTACCTTTTCGCCCTTCCCAATATGACCTATGGAATTATGGATATTATTTGATCTACAACTTTAAACGCTCTACAGCCAGTGGTTGTCAGGAATGGATATATAAAGAGGAGGATGGCGGCTCTATGCGTATGTATAAAGAAAACAGTGAAAAGGCTTGTTTTTTACGTGGCGACCATACTCATGTATATTGGCTGTGTGCAGACCTATACGACAGTGGCATAGTGGTCATGGACAGTCATGAGAATTATTACTTCGTTGACTCCAGCTTGAAAAAGACCTATATAGGTTGCAATCAACCCAAAACAGAAAGCGAAAATTTGATGGTTGCGATGCCTCGGCTTGGCAAAGTGGTCTATGAGCGAGAAATGAAGCGCAGGAAAAAGCAAGAGGAACAGGAGTTGGAGCTTATGCACGAGAAGTCGGAGGCAGGGCATGTAGAATTGTATCAAGCAGGAAAGAAATGGGGCGTGAAGGTAGATGGTAAAGTTATCGTGCCACCCATCTACCACAGTATAGCGCAACCTGCCGGTGCCTATTGCGCCTTTGAACAGATACCCAAACATTGGGGCATTATGACATTAAAAGGAAAAGTGATTGTTGATGCCAAATATGAGAAGGTGGAAATTCGTGACAATGGAATCGCCGTGGTAACAGGCATCACGGGTAAAACACAGACAATCAAACTTTTAAAGGTAAAAGAGTAAAAAAGTAAAAGGGTAAAAAGGATTTTTGCTTTTTGAAATGACAATGAAGAAGATAAAGCTTTTTGATTATCAGGAGGACATGGTGAAGAGAGTGCAAGAGGCATTCAAGCATCATGATTCTGTCATGGTCCAAATGCCGACTGGTACGGGAAAGACGTATCTGCTTGCCGCCCTCGTAGGTTTGTTCTTGAAAGAGGAAGTGTGGGTGGTAGCCCATCGTCGTGAACTCGTTTCACAAATCAAGGACACCTTGGAAAGATTCTTCTCTTCCCTAAAATCCACCTCCATCAAAGTGACATCGATACAATGGCTGTCGAGACACTATGGAGAGACGGAAGAGAAGCCGGGGCTTATAGTGATAGACGAGGCGCACCATGCTTTGGCGGAGACATACGCTGAGGTGATGAATGCCTATCCGAAGGCGAAGAAGTTGGGACTAACAGCTACGCCCTATCGATTGAATGGCAAAGGATTCACGGATTTGTTTGATACCCTGCTGTGTTCATGGAGCATGGAGAAGTTTATTGCCGAAGGACGGTTGAGCCTGTATGACTACTATTCCATCAAGCCAGACAGTGCTGACCAGCTACTGATAGACTCGTTGCAGAAACGAGGTGCTGATGGTGACTATCAGCAAAAGGAACTGAACGAGGTGATGGATGTGAAGCCATCACTCGAAAGACTATGCCTTACTATCAAGGAGTATGTGCCTGGAAAGAAAGGTATCGTCTATGCTATCAGTATTCAACATGCTGAGCATATTGCGGAGTTCTATCGGGAGAATGGCATCAAGGCTGTGGCGATTTCGAGCAAGACACCGCTTGCTGAACGACAAGAACTTATTGAAAGATTCAAATCTTCCTCGCTCTCCTCTTCCCTAAATTCCGCTTCAAATACTTCCGATGAGATTGAGGTACTGGTAAGTGTGGATTTATTCTCGGAGGGCTTCGACTGTCCTGATGTGGAGTTCATACAGTTGGCGAGGCCTACACTGTCATTGGCTAAGTATATGCAGATGGTGGGACGTGGACTGCGAGTGGCAGAAGGTAAAGAATACTGCGTGATACTGGACAATGTAGGACTATATAAACGGTTTGGATTGCCATCTGTGGACAGAGATTGGCAGAGAATGTTTGAAGGACGTACTTCTCTGGAGGACATTCTGCAAGAGGTGTGTATGCAAGTCAATAGTCACAACTGTAGGATGGATGTGCTGATGGATGGTGATGAGGAAATGATGAAAATTATCAACCATGAGCGCCAACAGCAGATGATCATGGACACCTATGGCTATCAGATTGTAGAAGACGAAAAAGGACTGAAAGGCATCAAGGATAAGGATGGCAAAATGATATTGGAATGCCAATACAAGAAGATAGAAGTGACCAACGATGGCTTTGCCTATTGCTACATAAGAAAGAAAGTAGGTAGGAAGGAATGGATTGACTTGCGGAACAGGTTGTGGTTTGCCAATAAGCCCCAAAGTGTGAAGCTGATGGGCATCGACTTCAGTACAGAGGATGGCAAAAAGCTGTACCCTCGCATCCTATCGAAGTATATTGATGAAAAGACCTATCTGACGGTGAAGACCTTAGAACTGCAAGTTGGAACAGGACTGAGTTGGAAGCATAGGTTTATTCCATGGCACGAGACGAATAAGGTGTATCTGTATAAAGAAGGAGAAGGCAACACGCGACTGTATATTAATGAGGATGAACAATATTATGTGCAGAAGAACATCGGCAGCCAACTGGAGAAAGTGGATTCTCGTGAGGCGTTGGCTGAGTTTGCCCAAAGAGACAAAGAAGAAAGGAAGGAGAGCTTAGAAAAGCTTAAGAATTCATATAAACATTATGAATATTATCCTGTTGATAATCTCTATCCTATCAAGAAACATCTTGGAACAGCAAAAGATAAGATAACAATCGAGAAAGACGGCATTTGGCATGTGGAGGATGCACAGGTTAATGAAAGCTATTGGGTTGACCCTGTGACATATAGGAAACATTATACAAGACCTGTCCTGTTCAAACGTGGCTATCTGAACATCTTAAGGGAAGACGACTGGTGCTATGTGAGAAACATTCCTGGACTTATGAACAGACCATTAAGACAATGGGAAATTGTGGCAGATGATAACCTCTGTGTTATCAAGAATACGTATCTGATAGAGAAAAGTGAGCCTGATCAATGGTACAAGATATGCAGAAGAACAGACGACTTCACTTATTTTTCAGTATTGGCATGCTATTATGAAAGTGAACTCATCAAGGATGATACGGAGATTCAAATTACTCAATTTGATAGCGAGGGTTTGAAAATGGCCCAAGAAGGATTTCCTTATACACCACTTGTGATAAAAACGCATAAAAGAAGTAGGTGGCTGTGACAAAAACAGACCGATGTGAACAAGAGTTCATGTCGGTCTGTTTTACGTTATAACTATTTTAAGAAATTGCAAGAGATGTTTGTGAATCAGGAAAATTCTCTGTCAACTGTAGATACATATTGACTTCCTTTTCTGATATACAATCATGGAATGGAAGTTTCTGAATATCACCAAAACTTGATAACTTAACTTTGATATTATGGTTATCCAGTAATGGTTTCAAGAACTTAGTTTCAAACGTGTCTTTGCCAAGTTGTTGGGCTTGAGAAATACGAAGTCTGACACTATCTTCTTGATTTTTATCCTTGCAACACTTACAGGCTGTAATAAAGTGAACTTTTATTTCACTTAAGTTGTAATCCTTGCATAGTGATAGCCAAGCATGCATTTTGATAAACGACATTGTAATCTGATGGAAAGCACCTGTGATTTTTTGAACATCAAAGCCCGATTTTAATTCTGCAAACACAAGGTGTTCCTTCTTAGAATTGTCATTTAGAAAAGCGATACCATCACAATCTTTATCGTCCAATTTAGAAGACATCTTGGAAGTAGTGTCTTTTACCCCTTTAACCAAGCTCTGGTCAAATCCCAAAAACTTACCATCGGCAGTCACTTCCAAATGGGTCATTGTAGCACTTTGTCCATGTTCTTCAACGACCCATTTGTTATTATATTCATGAGCATGCCCATTACTTATGGCTTTATCGAATATTGTTGTAAATGTTTTACTCAGTGACATCTTGTAAATAATCTCCTAAAATATCTTGATAATTCATGTTGTCCAAAATCGCATCTCTAAATGCAGCAAATGGAATACCATTACTTATGTCTTGCTTTACAGCTATTGACGTGTTATCAGCTTGCTTTCGCAACAAATAAGCGCCTATAATAGACTCATCTATTGACATATCCTCAACAATATTCACTTTCTCTGAAAGAGTTCTAAGCTTATCTGGATCATCCGTAGTCTTTTTTGCTTTTGCAAACATTATCAACTCGTTCAATCTCCTTAGGAAATAATCACTATGAGTAGTTATTTGCATTATAGCCCCATTATGACTAAGAGCACCGATAATATCAGCCATCATACGTTGCTTGAGTGGATGAAGATGAGCTTCAGGTTCTTCCACTAAGATTGCACATCTGCTAACATCCTGTTTCTTTGCCAAAATTTGCAGTGGAGCTATTTCACGAATAGAAGCTGCTGCTGCAGACACAGGCATTGAAGCGTCATTTGTAGTATAAATGTAAGTTGTTTCTTCTTTGTCTACTTCTCCTTCCAAAATCGTTCTAAACAACTTCAAGACTATTTCTGATGCTGTATCAGGTCTTGGTTTTATACGATTGAGTCCAGCCATATCGTTAAGGAACTCGGAATACATACCTGTAGTAGGTATGATTTGTTCTGTCAAGATAGGACCACGTGATGGTGGCAAAACGAATGTACTATCCAACTTTTGGTAATTGCCAAAGATGTAATCAATCAATACAAAACGCAACAGGAAAGCAAATGGAGACTCATCAAATTGTGTTTTTTCCTGGATTCTGAATCTCAGATTTCCCAGAGACAATATTGTATAAATCTCCTCTTTATCAACTAAACCTGTTAGCTCATTTTTATAGGTAAAAGCCATTGTATCAGGAACACTTTCAGGAAGTGTTATCTCTATCTGACCAGAAATTCCATCATATCCCAACATATAGCGGAGATAAAGAATAGCATCCTTTGCCATCCATGCTTCCAAATCCTGTTTTTTTATTTCCAGAGCAGTACCAACATCTTTAAAATCCTTAGATAGAATATTAAAATCAATATTGTTATCTACAAAGAAATGATTAAGTCTGCTGGTATTAATCAACAATTCGAAAAAGTAATGGCACAATAAAGCCAAGTAACTTTTACCCAATCCAGATTCTCCAGAAAACACCATAAGAGGAGATACCAGGATTTCAGAATCCCGGATTCTTCCCAATTGGTCTATTCTAACTTTAATACATTTCATATTTTCTCATTTTATAAGCAAAATATTGCTTTGATTTAACTTTTTTGGGTGTAAAATTACAAAAAACGTGGCAAATTTAAGAATTTATATTATTAATAATATATAAACCGACATTTTTTACCAATTAAAATGCAACTTTTATGCACAATTACATTCAAAATGAGCAACTATCATACATTTATTCCATGTTTTTCTATTATAGAAAGTGCATATTTCCCTATCTTTTCAAGAAGTATTTTGGGACTTCTTGGCTCCACCTATAATAGTAGCATTAACTAACGTTTTCGGCGTTGCTGATGTCCAGATCTCATCATTTTCATTGCCATCCCGAAGCACCTTCTTCTGAAGGCAAAATCATCCTCATCATCACGCTTTCCCCATCCAGTTCCAGGTCCTCCTCCACCGCCACTGCTTTGTGCTATTCTTGTAGCATTATCAAGATATCCCAAGTACAATGAAGCTGCGATTGAACAAATCGAAGCTGCATTTTCTGCCATACTAACAATAACAGAACCATCAAAAATATCGTCCATCATCTTATCCAAAAACTCTCTCTGTTCATACGAAAGTGAGTCTTTTAGAGCGTTATATTTGGATAGTCTGTTCTTCATGTCAAAAGCCGCGGAATGGTATCCTAGGGTTTCCATTTCATGAATTACTTGAACATTTACAGCCGGAGCGACTTCCTTGTATTTGGCTCTAATCTCCTGATATCTATCTTCTGCCCTTGCCGTTTTTTCAATAGCCAAAGCAGGCTTCTGCTCTTCTGAACTTCTCTTTTCTTCGGCTTCATGGGCTTTCGCTTCCAATTCTGCCTTGCGCTGTTCTGCATCATGGAGTTTGCTTTCTGCAATTTTCAGTTTATCAGTCTTGTCAAGTATTTTCTCTTCCGTCTTCTTGATTTCGGCATTGATTTGTGACAGCTTGCGGTCTGCTTCTTCCTTAGAAATCTTTCCTGTAGTAAGGTCTTTATTAAGTTTTTCAACCTCATATTCAAGGTCAGCCTTATGAGTTTCAAGATTCTTGATCATCGTAGCCAATGCCTTCAGACGGGCTGCAGAATGCTTGATTTCCCTGCTGAGTGATGCAATAATTCCACGCTGATTGGTAATCGTTGAATTTTGCTGTTCGATGGTTTTGGTGTTTTCTCGAACCTCTTCTTCCTTCTCCTGGGCATCCTTCCAGAGTTTCCTGCGATACTCTTCTGTGGTACGATGAACGGCTCCTGTCTCCTTGATGCTATCCCCTCTTTCCATACCATACTTCAATCCAACCTCCTCCGCATATTCGGTATGAAGGCTATCCATATATTCTGAAAGTGCATCCTTTGTATTATTCCCTTTCAAAAAAACACCGAAAAAGGAAAACTTATTTTTCTTTGTTATCGGCAGGACTGTACAATGGCAATGTGGATTCGTTTCGTCCAGATGAACAACAAAAGCTGCTATATTTTGTTCTCCATATTTTTTACACATGAAGGCATAAGCATCTTTTGCCCATGCTTCAATTTCCGGCATTCTCTTCAAGCCAGAATTGTCAGCTCCATGTTCCCAATCCACCTTCTGATTTCCAAAAGCAAGATTTCTCATTACTTCTCGGTTGCCACCCAAAATGAAGTTTGCAACGGTGCGGTAATACGGATCCTTCCCTTGATTGATTAAAGGAATGTTGGGATCTTTAATTCCACGTGCTTCCAGATTCTCCTTAATTCTTTGTGGAAGTGATTTTGTCTTATCAACCTCTTTTACTACTCCACCCTTCCCTATTTCAAAGTTGAGACGTTCTCTCGAAGGATCATAATTCCATTGAGCTTTCTTTGCAGATTCTTTGTCAGCCATCCGTCTTAGATGCTCATTACTCTGTGATGTAGTGAAACCTTTTCCAGGTCTCATATCTATAACATTTTTTGGTCCACTCATGTTGCTGATTTTTTTAAGAAGGGTTCTTAGGGAAGTATTCCCTGAGCCTAATACCCCACGGCTTGCCGCACGAATGTCAAAACGATTTACTTATCGTTTTTGGGGGATTTATAAGTTCCGGACGGAACTTAGTATTAGGCTACTAAAGACGTGAAAAATATCCCTCTCATGCGCAAGCGCGTTTGTAAAAGAACCTTACTTTGCGATTATTACTATTTCTATTTGTTGATTTACTTTGTTTCTCTGGAAGAGATATGTGACGAGGCTGAGGAAAGTTGAGTATGCGATACCTGAGCCATCTTGTCTAGTTCTTCTTTGCTAAGATTAGCAACTACAATGGTCGGATTGATAGAGACCATTTTAGCCCGAAGAATGAGTTTGATATCGATTACATTCATCTCTTGGAGAGATCTTAAAAATGAGACTACTGTCTGACGAGTCCATTTCCAGTCTTTGCTAAGTTGAGAAATGTAGTTGCGTTTCAGTTCTCCATTTTCAAGGCCATCAATATGCCGGGATAGCAAATACCGGAAAGCCTTGATTTTCGAAAAACGCTTTGGACTCACTATCATAAGATCATTGCCTAAAAAGTCCATTAGCTCAAAAGGAATATATATTGAGTATTTCCTTTCGGCTGATTTCGTTGTTCCATTCATGGACTTTTGAACGATTTTTGCATCACCAATGTCTCTTGTTTTTTTATTTTCAAGTATCATATAAATGATTCTATATTTACAATCTATTTTTTTAACTAATTCAATGACAAGGCTGTAGCAAAAGCTAAGCAGCCTTTCGGGAAATCTCTTTCCATTCTCGAAGCTCCCTTACAATGTGTCTGAGAGATTCTTTTGAGCCATCCTGTCCATGTCCTACGAACTTTGGGAAAATGGCTCCTGCGCCCAAAAGGATGTATATGCATTCGGAACCTATCAGGAGCCTTCCATCTATCAGGATGAGAGCAACAGAAACTGCTGCCGACAATGAAAATATAACTTTCTTCTGATTCAAACAAGTAAGAACATTCTCAGCTATACGATAGTTGAAAAGCAGAAAGGTACATAACAGATTTATTGTTATTATATTGTAGGGAGTTTGCGATGGGAGAAAAAACAGATTTTTCTCCCACACACTCCAAAGACAACTGATTCCCTCAGCTTTATTCATTTCCCAAAATGAAGAGCATTCTCCAATCAAGTGATTTGTTCTAACTGCATAGAGGGTTGTTTCGTAATCTACATACTGAACAGCCAGAAGAACCATCACCAAAGCCAGTGTAAAAAATTTTCTTGCGCTTATACTGGTTTTCATCTTGTCGTAGTACCACGAAAGAAAGGATCTTGCTTTCTTCACCACTCCAAGAATCTTTGGCAAACATGCCATCACTGCTGTTGACAGATTTCTCAGAAGAGGTGATTTGTTCTGGTTTGGTTGAACCCAGACATGATAAGCAAACGGAATGGCAGTTAATGCAAATGCCAAAATTACTTTTAATGATAATACAAACATAACACCCGACTTTTAATAGAAATTTCTTAGTACCTCAGAGAACTTCTCTTTCTCCAGGATAAAGCACTGCTTTGGAGCAGAAGTATACTCCTTGGTAATCTGCCTGTACATGTTTTCCATGCTGTCATAGAAATGAACGGTCATGGAATCCACCACACCATACTGCCAGGAAGAGATATAGATGATATACATCCTGTTCTCAACAGGCATAGAATAAGCGACTACCTTGTAATCCTTGCCTTCACCTTCCTTCACGGCATATAGAACATGGCATCCGAGCTTCCTTGCCAGGTCATCTGTCAGTTCCTCTATCATGGTTTGTGAACAGAGTTGGAAATAAACCTCTGCATAATTGCCGTGCAACACTGTTTTCATCTCTAAAGAGTTGAACACCTCTGGTAGATTTTCTCTCATTTCTGAGAGGAAATCTGAGATAGAATCTTTCAAAACTTCGTTTTCAAGCTGGTTGTAATCTACTAATATATTCATAATATGTACTATAAAGTTGTTGATAAATATGATTTCAAGAAATATTGGGAGAGAACTTCAGTAAATTTATCTTCCTCTTCTTTGGATTGCTTCTGCAAATCCAGTTTAGACAGAAGAGAAGGAATATATTTGGATATTTCGAGAAGTTCCTTTTTCTGCTCTTTTGTAAGAGCAGATGTGGAATAATCATCTATAGCCATGAAAGGCTGAATGAGCATCCATCGGTAATTGGCTCTCTGTGTTCTATCGAGTTTCTTGCCGCTTTCAATATCTTCTTTGCATGCTGCTGCATTCTGGATAATTCTACGGTTGAAGCGCATGGTGAGGAACAGCATGGTACGGTCGTTCACATCATCAGCTTTGTTGCCGACAGAATCATATAAACCATCATATACCTTTGAGGTAGCGTCAGTAAGTTGCTGAAGGTGCTCATTGGAAACCTCGCTCAAATGCGTCATCAGAGAGCGGAAACATTTGTCTTCCTTAGATATAAACTCAATCAGTTGCTCTTCCGTTCGGAATGGCTTAGCTTTGCTTAAAAGATAAGAATAGGCACGAAGGGTTTCTTTGAGGGTTGGAAAAACATCCTGTTTGTCCAAACGCTCGAAAAAGGAGATAGCCTCTTTGTAGGCATCGGCTTTTTCGATTTTCTCGCTGGATGTGGCGGTATTGAGTTTGAGATACATCACATCGTTTAAACTTCGAGATTGCGAAAAAGCCAATCGCTTCAACTCTCCACGGATAGAGTCCGAGACCACAAAAAATGCCAAAGCCACCGGACTTCGTAAATTAATGGAAGTGTCACGTGAGAAAACGCTATAAGCCGAGTCTTGTGTTTCCAGCCAAGACGAGGTGGCTTTTGTAAGTTGTTCTATCGACATTTCCTTTTCTCCCTTCAAGGCTGCAAGCTCCTTCTTGCAACCTTCTACAGCATCTACCGATGTTTCAAACTTCGGATGGCTATTGCAGCTGACCAGGAGAGATGCTATAGCCATCATACACAAAAAGTGATTTTTTATCTTCATATGATTTTCGATTAATATTAAAACGCTGCAAAAGTATAAAATCTAGGCATAATAAAGAGCCTCGATTTGATATACCTTTGAAATTAACGTTTGCAAAACCTAGACAAAACGAATATATTACTAGTTATTAAGCAGTTAATAAAAAACATATAGATATAAAAACTGCAGCACCCTAAATCTTCGCAATAGATTTTGGGTGCTGCATTTGATATAAAAAAGGAGCATACCTCATACAGATATACTTCTTCTTCTTTTTAGGTAAACAGATTCAATATGTTTTTTCCTTTTCCTCTAGCCTTTCTGATAGTATAAAAAGTACCACCCTTAGGCGTGCCATCGAAATAAGCAACCACACCTGCAGAGTGCGAAATCATGTAATCATTGCGAGCCAAATAGCATCCGGAGAAATAAACGTCACTCAAAACTATCGTTTCATCTGCCGATTCCAAAATCTTTCTGTAACGTTCTTGGTCTCGATGGTTCCACCGGTTACTCTGATTCGTGAAAGGTACCACCGCTATGAGTTTAAGGCTTGGAAGTGTTTTCTTTAAGGCTAATACTTCTTCGGCTGCCAACATATCAAAGCCTAGAGCCATTCCGCAAAGATAAAATCTTATTCCTTTGATATATAAGTCTTTTATCTGCTTTCTCACATTCTGTCTTATCAGACCGGCTTTTGATGGGGCTATCGACCGATGCCCCGTAAAAGCCATTGTTTCATTCATATTATAGTTCATACCTTACGTTATTTGTATTTATAAAAAGTCTTACCTAAAAACATTCCTCCTACTACATTTGCTCCGTTCTCCTCTAGAAGATTGGCAAATCGAGCGTAACTTTTGCCGGTAGTTACCACATCATCAAATACGCAAACCTCTTTATCTTTGAAGAATGGTATATCGAAATCTATTATCTGAGGTCTAATTTCCTCTTTCTTCTTTCCTCTGCAATGTTCATGTACTGCCTTTCTGCTCTGCATAACTACAACATGAGAAAAGCCATTCTCTATACCAGACAACTCGCTGACACGCTTGCAGAATGCTCGAAAACGTGTAGAATAATCTTCTCTCTTGCTTGTAGGAACACAAACAAAAGCCATTTTCTTTAATCTGTCTCCATACGTTTTTACGTTATCAATACTGTTTATATCCGAAAACGAACTTTGTCCTGAAAACCTGTAGCCAACCACACTGCTTTTCATATCTGTGCATGTATCATTTAATGTAAATGAATAACATGATGTGTTTTTATTTACATATGTTTTAATTGTCCATACGAGATAATAATAATTCCCCGCATCTGCCGGTGTTTCTCCCCATGCTTTATTCCAGCTTCTATATAATGTAGGTTTCTTTTTCTGCGTGTATGCAATTGTTGCATGTGTATCTATGCAAACGCCGTCTGCAGTTGCATCAGCGGTAACAGTAGAATTTTCATTTGTTGCATATACCTTCGCAGGAACATTGTCCGATACTGACATATCAGTATATTCGGTTGTCTCTTTTGTGGTCTCGTATGCAAACTCTATATAGCCAGAAGTTCCGGTTGGATATGATTTATAATTATAGATTGTTACCTTGTTGTTTTCTTCATCAATATCATATACAAAATCCGGAACATCATTTTCTGACAGTTCAGAACTCAGTCTGTACGGGCATTGAAACGTATCTGCCCAGTTTCCGTCTTTGTCTTTTAGTATATGTAACGGAACTTCTATTTTAAAGGCACCAACATCAGTAGAAAACTTTCCTGACATTGTGTACTCCGCGCGGTAGATAAATGAATGACCAGCCGCCGGGTCGGATGGATTCCATACAGTCTGGCCGTCAATATTGTCAGCTCCACTCACAAACAAAACCTTAAAATTATCTATAGATACAGGTTCAACAGAATCTCCAGGAGTGTTATTATCTGTTGTATCAGTGCTTTTTTCTGCAGATGCAGAATCAATGACATCTTCATTTTGTCTGTCACTGTTTTCGCTATCTTGGATTTCGGTCTCGCCAATGGCCATTTTATCACTATCGTTCACAGTTAAATCGCCAGAGCTGTCAGCGTCGCCTGGATTGTCAACCATATTAGAATCACTCCCGTCAGAATTTATACTGTCGTTAACGGTTATATCTTCATCTCCGGCAGTATCCTTATTATCATTTACTGTTAAATCTGCCATATCATCAGAACCACCATCGGCTTCGGAAGTGCTGCCATCAGTTCCGGACATATCAGACGTCCCAGGTTCTTCCACTGTTATACCAGACAAATCCGAGACTGAAACAAAAGCAAATTCATCAAGGCCTCCAGACGATATAAACGCAATCCTCTGCCTGCCGTCATCAGTGTTTTCAATTGTATAAGTAAGTTTTTCAGGTTCTCCGTTTTCAGCAATATGATACAGTTCTGCATTTCTGAAATCGCTCGCATCCTGCATAACAATATTTATTTTATAAGATGCCTGGTTTTTATTTTCAGTATTTAAACTGAAACATTTAATTCCCCGCACACTTACATTAATCATCTGCGATTCAATTTTTTTACAGATTTCTGTTTCTACTTCTTTTGATAAATCGTCAAGCTGAATGGCTCCAAGAGCACCAATATCATCTCCGCTTTCATAAGAGACATTGATTTCAGCATCCTGGTTTTGGTAAAACGTTCCATTCCAGCTTAAAACACTTGACGTGCTGTCAGGTATTTCCTGATTTGCAGATTCGTCCGACGCGTTTACTTCCTCCATATTGTTTGTGTTTACGTCTTCGCCAGCGCTTTCTTCCCCGCCAGCAATATCAGCTTCTATAGCTTCATTGACTTCATTCACTTCGCTTGCCGCATATGCCGGTTGCGATAACAGCATAACGCTAGCCATCAAAAGCGAAGCGACTTTTTTTAATTTCATTTTTATCTCCTCCTTTTATCAATATTATTTATATCTAATATGAAGAAAACCGCAAAAATTGTTCAAAATTTCTGCGGTTTGTATATTAAGACACTCTTGTATATGTATCAGCCACATTGTTTGGCATAGCCATACTGTTAAATTCATCGCCGTCAGAGTTAGCCCACGTTCCAGCAAGGCCGTAAACAGTACCGACAAATGCGAATTTCTCACCAAGGGAAAGCGTCTTCAATTTATTCAGATTTGAAAAAGTCCAGTTCATGTTTGTTACATTTGTTGTATCGAAGCTTGAAATATCTAATGACGTAAGCGCATAGCACAAATTGAACATATTACAAATATTTGTTACGCAATGAGTGTTAAAATTTGATAAATCAAGAGATTTTAATTTTTGGCATCCATAGAACATCTGCTGCATGTTTGTCACATTCGACGTATTAAAATTAGATACATTTATAGATTCAAAACCGCATCCTTCAAACATTCTGCTCATATTTTTTACATTTGATGTATCAAAAGATGAAACATCAATAGATGTAAGTTTGCTGCATCCGCCGAACATAATACCCATATCGGTAGCTTTTGATGTAACAAAATTGTTTACATTCAATGATGTCAACCTTTTACATCCATAAAACATCATTCCGAAATTCGCTGTATTTGATGTATCAAATCCAGAAACATCAATACTTAACAGGTTTTCATCTTCAGCAAACATTCCGACAAACGTTGTTACTTTTGACGTTTTAAAACGGGATACATCAAGATTTTTTAAAGCAGTACAATGAAAGAACATATAACCCATAGACGTTACGCTTGAAGTGTCAAAGCCAGACAAATCAAGTGTTTCAAGCTTGTTGCAATAATTAAACATATCTCCCATATTCTTTACTTTTGCCGTGTTAAAGCTCGATACGTTTATTTCTGTAACGTTTATACAATTGTGAAACATAGAGCTCATATATTTAACATTTGATGTGTCGAACGAAGATAAATCAATAGATGTAAATGAATTGCAGCCATCAAACATGCCAGACATTGCGTCGACCTGTTTTGTTACAAACATTGATAAATCTGTATTCGTTAAATTTTTACACCCCTGGAACATATGCGCCATTGAAGTCGTATTGGCTGTATCAATATTATTGAATTGTATATTTGTCAAATTTTTCTTTAAACTGAACATATCTTGTGTTGAAGTATTGAATGCAATCTTTATTCCGTCAACCTGAGTGGAAATTTTCAAGCACTGATTGTCAACCCACCCGACAACTCCGCCATCACCGTCAGCATCCATATCTATCACTGATACTCCATCAGGCATTTCTTCATCAGTAAATATAACCGATGTGACATCATCAGGAATCAGCTTGTTTACATCCGGGCCTTGTTTCAAAACAAAAGTAGCAGACTTTGCATACAAGTCAATATCTTTATCAATTTTGACAGATGGGATACCACTAGACGACACTTTTACCTGATTTACGCATTCCGGTTCTGTATACCATAAGACATATGAACCTTTAGGCATCTTGTACTGTCCGCTTACGATATCCTTTGAACTGTTAAATATCATTTCATTTTCAATGGAGCCGTCAGCAAATTTTAAGCCATTACTGTGGAATGTTACCGTATATCCCCTCACATCTTTTCTTGGTTTTGCCGTACTGATTTCAATATCGGGAACAGGCCTGTTATCATTTAGTTTTCTGTCTTTCCACTTTTTTGTAAAGGTGACCGTGCCTTCTTTTTTGGCATCCTTAAAGTTGTATACCAAATTTTCATCACTTCCTGCAGCATAAGCCGGGCTGCCACAAAAGCACCCGGCTCCAATCCCACAGGCAAAAAATATAACCGTTAGAAAAACTTTATTTTTTTGTAATCGCATTATCCCCCTCTCCTTTTTATTTGACTAGCCCAGGCCGTTTAGCATAGGACTGGTCAGTATATTCAGTCTTATTTCGTTTCTGTTACTTCCACTGACACCTTGATACTTTCCGGTGTCAGTTTCTCTGGTTCTCTTTTTCCTTCCTGCATTAAATATCCGGTAATGTACTCCATGTTATTACCAAGCTTAAACTTCATATCATAGCTTCCATCTAATTCAAATTCAGACTTGATATCGGACATCTCTTCCGCATCCCTGACAAAAATAATATCTGCCTTTTGCGGATTCTTTGTCCACTCACCGTTTGCCATAACATTAGCCTCAATCAGCCTGGACAGGGACATACCTTTTGAATCGCAGGTTCTGCCTACACGTTTCAGAACACCATTCAGTCCTCTTGATGCTACATTGTTCATTGCCTGCTCGTTCATCCATAGGATTTCACGGTTGACGATATCAATCACATAAGGAGAAGCCTGTGTGCATTCGCTGTCAAGTACAAAGCGGTTTACAACAGTTGCGGGCTCAAATACCTCACCCATATCGTCAGATGTCCTCTTCATAACACCAAAGCAGGTATGAGGCTGCTCAGAAAACTTCTGGCATGTATAACTGTTAATCTGCGGGATAAGATACATAACACCGTCATCCTTCAGCTTATCAATATCCACATCGATAAACTCACCGCGGCCTTTGCCTTTTGCCGGGCCGCCATCCTGCACATCACCGGAATACACAAAACCGTTTCCGTTTTTGCTTCCATTCCATCCGCAGAACCCAACAATATCCATGTTCTTATCGCAGAATGCAACCGTCAGGTCAATATCAACCCTTCCATCATGATATCCTGTCTTGTTGTTGATGTTAGTCCAGCCAACAAAGAAACGCATCTTTTCCCAGCTGTCATCAATCGGCATCTTGGAGCCAGACGTCATATTGCCAATCGCTCCGGAATTATCACGGATATCAACAGGGATTTTCACGTCATTTACACCTTCAGCCATATAGACCTTACCCATGCTGTCTTTTCCGGCAAACTTTTCAGACATTCCGTTCATTGCAGCATCAACAACATTTTTAATCTGTTCTTTTGTGAATGCTTTTCTGTTCTTGTCTGTTGTTTCAACAACCTTTCCGTTTTTGCCTTTGAAGTAACGTTTTTCGTCGTCATGGTCACGCTGCTCAACATTTCCGATTGTTCCGGTTACAGTCGCGATACCAGCCTTTGCCGCAACTTCTTTCATAGCATTTACAACAAGGTCTTCTTTCCCCTGTTCAATTCCCATACGGTACAGCTTATCAAAGCGGCGCATAAAATCACCAGGCATTCTTGAAGCTTCTTTTACGGCTGCTTCAACATCACCGGATTTGATTGCCTCTTCAATACGTCTTGCCGGGCGGTCAATCTTCTCTTCACTCTGGATAATGATGATTGCACGCTTAACGTTATCGTATTTCGGTTTTGCCCAGGCCTTATCTGTGATATGAAGAACGTTAAACAGCTTTTCCCATTCTTTGTCATGACCATGCATCAGGTTAGATAGTCTTTCCCCACTACCCTTGTCCATTGCTGCCAGACAGTCCATTACAAAAGCACGGTCTTTTCGGCCAAGTTTAAATGATGGCATTGTCTTCGCGTCATCACGCAGAGGGATTGCTTCGTAAGGGTCACGGGCAGAGCCGTCCTTGCTAAGAGACTTGAATGCGGCATATCTTAAAAGGTCAGCAGGCTGTTTCATAAATGCGGCAGTATGGATTGCATTGTCTGACAACTCTTCTACCATCATCGCGCATGCGACAGCATTCTCCCTGTTCTTTGTTGATACATTCTCAATCAACGCATCAATGCTGCCAGGGTTTTCTTTTACATATTCCATAATGAATTCACGCTGCTCTTTTGAGTATGCGATGGCAGATTTGACCGCCATACGGAAAGTTTCATCAAGGTCTTCCTTGCTGCCCTCAATCAGGATTCTATGCATAGGTGTACCGAGAAAAGGATAAGTCTTTTTCTCTTTCATATAAACAGACGGTTCAAGTTCAAGACCTGACAGACCATAGATAATCTGGTCAAGAAAATATTCTGCATAACTTCGTTCCATGCAGCTTTCAGGGAAGTCAGGATAAAACGGAGTAAGTTTCTTTCCAGCTCCAAGCACGTCAGAGAGCATTTCGTAGTTTGTCTTAAAAAATGCAATGATATCATCCTTATCGGCTTTAGCCAGATGTTTCGTCTGCTCTGTTGTCATCGGGAAACCGATTGATGCAAAATTAGCCGCAACGGATGCTGCCAGCTCAACATTGTTATTGTCTTTCTGTTCCGGGAGGATTACCTTGCCCTGCATTTCATAGTATTTTTTTAAAATATTTTTATTCATTCTTTTTCTCCTTTTCTAATATGCTCTTAAGCAGCAAAGCAGCCGCTTTACGGCTGCCGGCAGAGAATTTTTCTGCGAGATATGCTTCGTATCCCGAAGCTGCAAGCCGCTTTTTCTAACGGTTAGAAAACCGTCTGTTTTTGTTGTCAGATACAATATGCTTAAAAAAATAAAAAGGAGACGTATTTTTGCGGATTTTTTTGCAATTTTTTTTTATCCCATCTGCTTCGCTGGACGCGATGCCGACTTTCAGCGACATATTCAGGCCGCACCTGCCGGCATTATTTTGTAATCTTATATTTTTTTGCAAAAAAATAACGGTTAGAAGATTTTCTAACCGTTAGATTTTTTAGCATCCGAATTCTTTTCTCAGTTCTTCCAGCTCGGCATCAAGCTCCTCATCTGTTCTTCTGACTCTTCGTCCAGTAAGTTTCTTGCCACTGAACATTGCAATGTCTTTTTTTCTCTTTATTTTTTCAAACCTTCTGCTCTCTCTTGCCTCCCACTGATGGCGATACCTGCTTCCGGAGTTATCTTTCCAGCCGGTGGAGTGGTATCCTCCAAAGTCTTCATCAGGCCATATACTTTTGAATTCCTTATCCTTGGCTTTGACAAATTCCTTATATTCTTCCTCAACTTCCATACCATAAGCAGCACGTGCTCGATGGATATATCTTGAATCTCTGCGCCATGGATAACACTTATGCTTGGCTCTGCCCTGGCGGCTCTTAATTGAAGCCATAATACTGTAATTCCATTCAATATGGCTAATATTTTTTGGAATAAACAAGAACGCAGTATCAACCTCTTTCTTAAATATCCTGACGTCAATGTTTGGCTGTTCCGGCGTATCAAGCCAGAACAGAAACTTGTTTACCTTCCAATCCATGTTGAGCTCAGTAACATGTAAAGACTCATCTATCACATTTTCATAACGGCTTTTCCTTGAAAAACCATTAAGCGCCTGGTTCTCCATATACTCATTTCTGAACTCTCCACGGATAGGTTTGCCGTTCCAATTTACAACCTGTTTATGTGCACGGGCAAGAAACCTTATCAGCTCTTCTTTATTACCAAAGAAAATATCATTCGAAATGATATATATTTTATTTTCGGGGCCGTATCCAATAACCTCTGACAAATGAATTTTCGGCTGTTCGACTGTATAGATTTTCTGCATATTTTTCTCCTTTCTTTTCTGCATTTCTGTACATGTAATATGCAGGATTCCATAAGAAAACAAAACATTGTCTTTTTTTAGACAAAAATGTTTCACGTGAAACATTTTTTAACAATATTCGACATTAGGTTAGGTCAGAAAGATATATTATCTATCTTCTCCTCCGATATCTGGCATTTCCATATCTTTAGTTTTAGTTTTCGTAATATCTTTTACTTTTTCTTTCATATCATGGTCTCTGAACGCTCTTACTGTAGCCCCTGTCATCATTCCTATATTAATCGCGTTTTTCAATGCTTTATTCGATAGTCTTAAAGGTTTTCTTATAGCCTGTTCAGCGTCAATTGCAAACCCCATGCCTTTTTCCAAGTCCTGGCCATCATACATGTCACTTCTTTTTCCCCCAACAATTGTTGCCGAAGTCTGCATCAGTTCATTCGCGCTCTTTCCCATGGCGGCTGCAGAATGGCCAAGCTGCTCCATAGCAGCTCCTGTATGGCTTGGTCTTGCAGCCCCACTTTTTACCAAGTCTGAAAATGTCTCAGCGTCAAAATTTTTATCACCATTTTCCCTGATATCGTTAAGTATGTCTTTTTTAATTTTAGCGTTCATCTTAGACTCATCGACGTCTCTTTTAATGGCACCTGGAATGTTAACAACACTTTCAACAAGCCGGCTACCTCTTTTTACAAAGTTTCCAGGCGTATTTGTTACACCTTCCATATGCATATACGCTCTTCTAAATTGCTCTAAATCCATATAAAAATCCTCCTCGTGCATAGCACAATACAGGTTTTTCTAACGGTTAGAAAAACCTGTTATTTTTTCAGCTGACTGATTTTTCAGCCTGCTTTCTTACAACATTAACTTTACCCCCTTTCTCAACAATGCATTTCTCAACATCATCTTCGTCAGGAAGATTAAACATGGAATCTTTCAAAATTCCCTCTAATATACCTCTCAGGCCTCTGGCTCCGGTTTTTCTTTTAATAGTTTCTTTTGCGATATCTTTTAACGCGTCAGGAGTAAACTCCAGTTCGATTCCGTCATACTTAAAGAATTCCTTGTACTGATTAACAATACAGTCTTTAGGCTCTGTTAGAATCTTGACCATTGCTTCCTCATCTAACTCATTTAATGATACGATGACTGGCAGACGTCCGATAATCTCCGGGATTAATCCGTACTTCACAAGGTCGTCTGTTTCCACCTGGCTTAATGCCTCACTGATAGATTTTTCTTTTCCTTTATCTACATTTGCACCAAAGCCGATAGATGTATCTTTTGCTGTTCTTTTATTGATTATTTCTTCAAGTCCTGGAAAAGCTCCGCCGCAGATAAATAAAATATTCTCTGTATTAATCTGAACGTATTTTTCATTTGGATTGCGTCTCCCACCGTTAACCGGAACGTTAGCAATAGTGCCTTCAACCAGTTTCAAAAGCGCCTGCTGGACACCTTCACCTGCTGGGTCTTTTGCAGCCCCGGAGCTTCCACCGGATTTTGCAATCTTATCAATCTCATCCAGGAAGATGATTCCACGCTCTGCCTTTTCAACATTTCCGTCAGCAGAGCGGAGGAGCTTTGTTAAGATGGTTTCAACATCATCACCAACATACCCTGCCTCTGTAAGGGAAGTGCAGTCAGCGATTGCGAAAGGTACATCAAGCATCTTCGCAACGGTCTGAGCCAGCAGGGTCTTTCCGCTTCCGGTTGGGCCAATCAGCAGGACGTTACTTTTTGACAGCTTGACGTCTGACTTAATGTCCATTCTTTTATAATGGTTATAAACAGCAATAGCAATTGAAATCTTCGCGCTGTCCTGGTCAATAATGTATTTATCAAGTTCTTTCTTGATTTCTCTTGGTGTCATTTTTTTATTGCGTTTTTTTGCTTTTGCCTTTCCATCTGATTTGCCTCTGACATCTAAAGCCTGTCCAAGCAGCTTTACACAATCTTCACAGATATAATTTCCATTAGCAGAAGAACGGAAGCCCTTCTTAGGTGGAATGATTTTAGTGTTACAAAACTGACAAATTGCTTCTCTATTATAAGCTGGCATAATTATTTCCCTCCATTTGTTTGTTATTTTGTGGGCGGTTTTATCCGGCCGATTTCGGTTTTTTGCAAAGACTTTTTCTTTGCTTACTTCTAATATGCATGAAATCGCATAAAATGGGAAATTTTTTGCGGATTTTCACGACAGGCTGGAAAGTTAGAGAATTTTGTCGATTTCTAACGGTTAGAAAATCCGATACATACAATTCTAACCGTTAGAAAAATCATCAACGGACGGGAAACCGCAGTTAAACTTGTTTGCCCGTCGGCCTGAATGTAATTGATAATTCGCCGTTGCCGGCTCGTTACCAAGTCTCGCAGAGGCTGACAAGCGAAGCCATGAGGCTGAGTGAGGTGTATAAACATGGGAGTCGGGAATCCCGTCCGCTCAGCATCGCAGATTTTCGTCTGCTTCGCGCGCATGTCGTGCTATACACTCCGACTTCGTCGTCGTTTGTCAGCCCTTGCGGTGTACGGCACTTGCCCTAGCGGACTCGTTTGTCAGTGGCAAAAGCCACTTGGTGCAAGCGAGCGTAAGCTCGCTGCATCATCTGTTTTTGTCCATCTCATCAATAACACTTTTGACTGTTACATACTCAGGCTGTAACTTTTCTGGTTCAAGTCTTGGAGCTTCATTATTTGCCGCACCGGCATTTGCAGTATTCGCAGAAGTATCGGCAGAAGATGAGACAGCTTCATTTTCATCTTCTTTTGTCTCTTCTTCGCTATCTTCATCCGGGTCACTGTCATCTGCCCCGAAATCAATCACATCCATTTCGTCATCATCTGCATGCTTTGCAGCATGATATGCTTTAAGTCTTGCTGCTGCGTCTGCCCGCTGCTGTTCAGTCAGTACTCGTTTCTTTTCCCTGATGAGGAGCAGGTCTTTTGGTGCTTCATATGTTTTTGACACGACTTCGCCGTGTACCATTCCAACTTCAACAATCTTCCAGTTTTCGTTATTCTCAACATACCTGTCCAATTTTTTCATGATATTATATTCAGTTGTATAAATCTTCATTTTGTTTGAGCCGTGAACCATATTGATATGGGTTTCACGTTCGTCATTCAGTAATTTTGCCATTGATTTCTCTCCTTATTTTTTTTATTTATTACAGTATGCTGAATTTTATCGGAAACAGGACGGCTTTTTTCTAACCGTTAGAAGAAAAATTCTGGCATCATCGACGGACGGGAAACCGCGGTCAAACTTGTTTGCCCGTCGGTCTGAATGTAATTGATAACTCGCCGTTGCCGGCTCGTTACCAGATTACGCTTCGCTTCAATGGACGCGTAC
>OIZB01000697.1_pt1 | contig 22877 bp, 19 predicted proteins | sample 1588401 | NCBI WGS metagenome assembly OIZB01 (sample SAMN03283270) | human gut metagenome | biome: human-associated habitat; material: feces | host: Homo sapiens | place: USA | collected 2013
TGCACATCTGTGCAGCCGGGCCTTGTACGGTCAGATTCGGTTTTTCCGCTCAGTCGATGCGGATGTCCGCCACGGAGTAGACGGCCGCGTTGCCGCTCATGCGGATGCGGTCGCCCGCCTGCGTGCAGTAGAGCGTGCCGCCGCGGCGGCTGGCCTGATAGGCCACGAGCGTGTCCTTGCCGAGCATCTGCACCCAATACGGCACGATGTGGCAGTGTCCGGAGCCGCAGACCGGATCTTCGGCAACATTGCACTTGGGCGCAAAGCTGCGCGAGACACAGTCCACGTCCGTGCCCGGCGCGGTCACGTGCAAGAGCAGCCCGTTGAGCGCGCGCACCTTATCCTGATCGACGGTCATATTGCGCACGGTATCCGCGTCGTCGAACACGCACAGCAGGTCGCGCCCCATGTAGGCCGCTTTCGGCCGCGCGCCGTTCATGGCCGCGACCATCTCCTCCGTGACCGGCACCGGCTGGGATCTCCGGCCGCCACGACATGGGATAATCGGCAAAGGAATTGACAGGCATGGGCGCACCTTCTTTCCACACAATATTGTGCGGTGCGTTTGGCAAGCCGCAAATTTCTCTGCCAAACAACAGAAACGCACGAACCGGGGCATCCCAGCGGATGCCCCGGCCTTTCCTTGCATTGGATTTAATTTTCCCAGCGGATCTGCTGCGTATCCACGAGCGGATACGCCGTGAGCTGCGCGCTGTCGAGGTCGGCGGAATGGAGCTTCACGCCGGTGATCTGGCGGTTATCATAGGTCGTGTAGTAATAAATGCCCCGGTCCGCGTTGCAGCAGCTGGAATAGAGTGTGATCTCATACTGGCCGTCATCCAGCTCGCAGCAGCCGCGCTGCTGCTCCACGCTCGTGAGGATGTGGAAAAACTGGCTGACGCTCGCGTCCTCCGTCTGCGCCGAGCGGGCATTGGCGCGCACGAACGCCGCGCGCACGAACCGCGAGGGCGACGACAGGTCGCCCGGCAGACCGAGCGCGCCCATGCCGCGGCTGTCGAGCGTGACCGGCACGCCGCCAAAATCGGCCGGCGGCTGGCTGGCGCTCAGGCGGGTGTAGTTGCGCAGCGCGGCCAGCTGCTGCGGAAACGGCGGGTTGTTCGTCAGCACGCCGACAGAGTCGTCGTAAACGTGCAGACCGTCCGCCGTGGCCTCGACCACGATGCAGCCGCTGCGGTCGGCGACGAGCCAGTGCAGCTGCGCGCACGGCAGCTCGGGCGCAAACGGTGTGTTGTCCACGACCACGCGCGCGAGCGCATTGCGCGCCTCGGCGACCGTGGCGCACGTGCCGAGCAGCCACGGGATGAGCGCGTACTGCGGCACCGAGGCCACGCCCTGCGTGACGGGCGGGTAGACCGCGTTGCCCACAAAGTTCAGCCCCGCGATGCACAGGCCCTTCTCGTTGACCGCGTCGTAGTAGAGCGGATAGTCGTTTTGGATATGCGCCATGCCGATCATGGCATAATGCCGGTCGAGCGCGCCGCCGTGCAGGCGGATCGGGTAGTTGTGCGGCGTGATGGTCACGTGCTCGCCGTAGGAAAATTCGTAGTCCAGATTGCGGCCGAAATAAAAATCGCCGTTGCAGTATGTTGCTGCGGTACACATGATGCAGAACCTCCCTCATTCATTCACCCAGTTAGTATATCCGCCGCGCCGAGGCGAATGTTGAAGAATCTGAAAAGTTCCTGTGTCCAGTCTGTGTCTTTTTGTGCCCGCCGCCGGAGAAACAAAACGCGGGCGGTGCATCAGCACCGCCCGCAAGGGACACGCAAAAGTAATGCGCCGGTTATATTTTGTGCCTCTGTATCCCTCGATTATCCCCTCAATTGTAGTCACGCTCAATCACAGTTACACCTACCGTTTCTAACAATTGAAGAATTTCGTCTCTCTTGATATAAGGATAACGAAAAACTCGCCAGTTCTGCCGCTTGGTCGGAGGCCCATCTAAGAGCTCAAACACAAGAAAGCGCATCAGGTGCGTTCCGGCTGACGAGGACTGGTTGATTCTGCTGACGCCGCGATTGAGGCATATCACATATCGGTCTCGTGTATCGGACGGTTGATCGGGAAACAGCGGCTCGATCGACACCTCGGTAAAAGCGGACCAAGGTGTAAATTTCGGGATAAACAGCCATAACTGGCGCACTCCCTTTTCATCAATTTTATAGGTATGGCATGTGCAAATCACACATAACGTGCCGGCAGACATCCATATTAGAAAAATCGATACGGCTGACAGATGCGCCCCGCTATCTATTGCGTCCAAGTAATTCAGCACCATCATGCCTAGCATAAGACTATACAAAACAACAATATTTACAAGTACTGGCTTTATCTTAATCATCACACATTATCCTCTGCTTGCAAAGTGTTCAGCATAATACTTCCACCTGATATGGTCTTCCTTGAAGGCCTTAATATATCTGTCTTGCCGTTGACTCCTAGTTTACATTTTCATCTGGGTCAAGGCAAAACGAAACATATTTTGGAGTGGTTTTCTTAGAAAAGTCCTCATATAGAGTCTTTGCCGTAATCCCTATATGCTCCTGAATATATGAATCTATCCGCGTAATTAATTCTTTTCCACCAGCAATTGTATGTCTCTCGCCTGTTACATATAGTACTAGTTCTGTTTTTTCGCGATTCCACCTCATGTGGAACATCGCATCAGAATTATCAGGCAAATCAAAAAGCGACTCTCCCATTTCCTGAAGGGTTTCCCACAAGAGTTCTACAATTGCTTCCTCACCAATACGAATCGCTCGAACTTCGTTTGCTTGTAAATCTTTCTTACTTCTATCCATTGAGTATCTCCTCTACACGCTATCATCGCGATAACAAACATTGGATATTTAAAAACAATTCAACCGAATTTCACATCCAACGGAACCGTTTTTCAGCTGATCCAAATGATCGCAGAAGTTCATGAGCAAACCATATTCTGTCCGAACGAAAAAGCAGCAGTTGTGCTTGCTGTAGTCTCCACCGTCGTCCAGCTCCGCAAACACTTCTATCGCGATATGTCCCAGCGCATCTTCTCGAAAGAAGCGAAAAGATACGCACGCTGTAGAAGCGTCTCCCCTCTCTTCGTTTGCCCAAAATCCTTCTTTATTCCCGTTGAGAAATCTCGTAATTTCGGAAATCAATTCATCAATTAAAGAATCTGAGACATATATTTCAGAGGTGGCAGTGATTATGGGAGAGGAACACTCAACTGTCAGTTCAATTACATCATCGTCCTGCCATATTTTTCTCAGCGTTATATTATCCTCCATTGTAAAACCTCTCATTTTCACCATGGCTTAAATTTGAAATCATCAAATATCTTTCAGGTTCGATTATAGGCCTAAGAAATCGCAAGGGAGCGCAAAAACAAAACCGCCAAACTGCGAGCCCGGCGCAGCAGGTCGCAGTTGAAAAGGAAGAAGAAGCCAGCATCGTGCAGTTTTCGCCGCGAGGCGGAAACGGAACGGTGCTGGCTTCTTCTGACGCCGTGGTGCCGGTGGCCGGACTCGAACCGGCACGCCTTGCGGCACTTGATTTTGAGTCAAGCACGTCTACCAATTCCATCACACCGGCAAATTCGGCTGTTTGATTATACAACAGCCGGGCGCACATTTCAAGTGCAAATCTCGCGCGGCGGCACGAACCGCAGCCGCTCCGGCAGCTGCTCGGCAAGCGAGCACGCGGCGGCCGCGCAGCCGGGAATGTCATCATACACGCGGCAGAGCGCCCCCGCCTCCGGCGGGACGAGCACACCGGCCGTGCGCCGGAACGGGATCGTGCGCAGGTCGCCCGCGCCCGTGAGCTTGAACCAGCTCTCGCGCAGCGTCCAGAGCTCAAACGGCTGCAGGTCGCCGCAGTCCGCCTGCGCGAGCCGCCGCGCCATGGCCGGGTGCAGCGGGCGCACCTGCTCCACATCCGCGCCGACCGGCGCGGCCGACACGGCCACGAGCGCCGCCGCGCGCGTGTGGCTGACGGAAAAGTGCAGCTGCGGGCACGCCGGAAAATACGGCTTGCCGCCCGGCAGCTCCGCCGTCTCCGGCAGGTCGATGCCCCAGACCGCGCGCACCGCATACGCCAGCAGCGACACGCCCCACGCGCTCCCGTGCGCCTTCGTGCGCGCAGGGCGCGCCGGCTGCGCGTCCGTGATCTGCGTCCAGAAAAGCTCCATATGGCCCACCTCGTTTCCTGTGTCACAGAATAACACGATTCGTAATTTTTTGCTACCACTATTGTAAATTGTGTGATATACTGAAATGAATATTTCTGCAAACCTCCTGCTTTCCGGGAAAGCAGACGCCACTAACCGCAAAGGCGCCCACACACTGCCTTTGGAAAGGAATATGGACTACATGAAGAAAATTCTCGTACTTGAGGATGAGCCCAGCATCCGCAGCTTCGTCGTCATCAACCTGCGCCGGTCCGGTTACGAGCCCATTGAGGCGGCCACAGGCGAGGAAGCGCTCGAAAAGCTCAAGCAGAATCCGGACACGCTCGTTGCGCTGCTCGACGTGATGCTGCCGGATATCGACGGCTTTGAGGTCTGCCGCCGCATCCGCGCGACCGGCTCGAAGATGGGCATCCTCATGCTCAGCGCCAAGAGCCAGGAGATGGACAAGATCACCGGCCTCATGACCGGCGCGGACGACTATGTCACCAAGCCTTTCTCCCCTGCCGAGCTGCTTGCGCGCGTGGACGCGCTCTACCGCCGCATCGGCGGCAGCGAGAACACCGAGGACGTGCTCTCGAGCGGGCCGTTCGTGCTGCACCTGCGCTCGCGCACGCTCGACAAAAACAGCGAGCACATCCGCCTGACGCAGACGGAGTTTGCCATCATGAAGCTGTTCATGGAAAATCCCGGCCGCGCGCTCTCGCGCGAGGACATTCTGCACGCCGTCTGGGGCGCGGACTACAACGGCGAGGTCAAGATCGTCGATGTGAACATCCGCCGCCTGCGCATCAAGATCGAGGACGACGCGACCGAACCGGAATACATCACCACCGTCTGGGGCTACGGCTATAAGTGGGGCTACTGAGGCCATGCAGGACGTCACCCCCACCCCCACAGGCGAACCCAAACAGGAAAACATCTTCCGCGGCCTGTTTTCGCGCATGGCCATGGGCCAATGTGTGCACGCGGCGCTGTGCGTCGCCATCGGCGCGGCCATCGGTCTGAGCGCCGGGCGCGTCAGCACGGCGTTGGGCATCATACTCGGCATCCTCGCGGCAGCCGCCGGCGCCGTGGTCTGCGCGCTGTGGTTTCGCCGGCACGTGTCGCGCCCGGTCGAGCAGATCACGGAGGTCACGCGAACGATCGCCGGCGGGCGCTACGGCACGGAGCTGCCGGTGCAGCGCGACGATGAGCTCGGCCGCCTTGCGACCGCGATCAACGAGCTGTCACAGGAGATCAGCCGCAGCGAAAAAATGCAGTCAGAGTTCATCTCGTCGATCTCGCACGAGCTGCGCACGCCCCTGACCGCCATCACCGGCTGGAGCGAGACGCTCATGTTCGACACCGCCATCCAGGGCGACTCCCGCCGCGGCATCGCCATCATCTCCAAGGAGGCCGCGCGCCTGACGAGTCTCGTCGAAGAGCTGCTGGAGTTCACCCGCATCCAGGACGGCCGCTTCAACCTGAGCATGGAGCTGCTCGACATCGAGAGCGAGCTCGAGGACACCATTTTCACCTATCAGGAGCTGCTGCGGCAGGACGGGATGCAGCTCATCTACAACCCGCCCGAGGAGGAGATCCCGCTCGTGCCCGGCGACCCGGAGCGCCTCAAGCAGGTGTTTCTCAACATCCTCGACAACGCCGCCAAGTACGCCCGCGACGGCAAGACGATCGAAGTGTCCGTTTTTTCGGACAGTGAAGCTGCTACCATTCAATTCAGGGACCATGGCCCCGGCATCCCGGAAAACGAGCTGCCGCACGTGAAGGAGAAATTCTTCAAGGGCGAGAAGCACAAGGCCCGCGGCAGCGGCATCGGTCTGGCCGTGTGCGACGAGATCATCACCCGCTCCGGCGGTACGCTGACGATCGCCAACGCCCCCGGCGGCGGCACACTGGTCTCGGTACGCCTGCCGTTCGCGCCGGAGAGCGGCAATTAACTTCGTAATTTCATTCTAACCGAGGTAACCATATGAGCAAAACCGAATCCGCAAAACCTGATACCAGCGTCTCGTTCCGCACATCCATCGGCGGGCAGGCGCTCATCGAGGGCATCCTCATGCGCGGCCCGACCCGGCAGGCCATCGTCTGCCGCACGCAGGACGGCATGGTCGAGAAGGTCGAGGAGCTGCACTGGGTCCGCGAAAAGCACCCGATCCTCGGCTGGCCGCTCATCCGCGGCGTCATCGTGTTTCTCGACTCGATGGTCAAGGGCATGAAGGCGCTGACCTATTCGGCCGACCTGCTGCCCGAGGACGAGCAGGAGGAGCCCGGCAAGATCGACCTCTGGATCGAAAAGCATTTCGGCGAGGAGAAGGCCAAGGACATCATCATCGGTACGGCCGTGGTGCTCGGCATCGCGCTGTCGATCGTGCTGTTCATCCTGATCCCGACGCTGCTCGCCGGCCTGACCAAGGGCTTTATCCACAGCCCCGTTGTGCGCAACCTCTTTGAGGGCCTGCTGCGCATCATCATTTTCCTGCTGTATCTGTGGGGCGTGGCGCACATGAAGGACGTCGAGCGTATGTTCGCCTACCACGGCGCGGAGCACAAGACCATCTTCTGCTACGAAAAGGGCCTGCCGCTGACGGTCGAGAACGTGCGGCCACAGTCGCGCTTCCATCCCCGCTGCGGCACGAGCTTCCTGTTCGTCGTCGTCATCATCAGCATTCTGGTGTTCTCGCTCGTGAGCCTGCGCGTCGGCTTGTGGGACAATCCGTGGGTGCGCATCGGCCTGCGGCTGCTGCTGTTGCCGGTCGTCGTGTCCATCAGTTATGAGATCAACCGCTGGGTCGGCCGGCACGACAACCTCTGCTCGCGCATTCTGTCCGCGCCGGGCAAGTGGCTGCAGCGCCTGACCACCAACGAGCCGGACGACAGCATGATCGAGTGCGCCATCCGTGCGCTCGAGCTCGTCATCCCGGAGCAGAAGGGCAGCGACGCCTGGTAATCCGTCAGCAAAGGACTGGAAGATAGAGAGATGCCAAAGACCTATAACGACCTGTATCTGGCCACGCGCACGGCGCTGAAGAACGCCGGCGTGGAGGCTTACGCGCTCGAGGCGCGGCTGCTGGTGGCCTATGCCGTCGGCAAGACGAAGGAGGAATTCGTGCGCGACCTGCGCCTGTACACCTCCGACGAAAATGAACAGAAGATCGAGGCCCTGCTGCAGCGCCGCATCGCCGGCGAGCCGCTGGCCTATCTCATCGGCGAGTGGGAGTTTCACGGGCTGCCGATCGTGGTCACGCCCGACGTGCTCATCCCGCGCATGGACACTGAGGTGCTCGTGGACGCGGCGCTGCGCGTGCTCGTCGGCCGGAAGATGAACGCCCGCATTCTCGACCTCTGCTCCGGCAGCGGCTGCATCGGCTGCGCGCTGGCGCATGAGCTGCCGGCCGCGCGCGTCGTCATGGTGGACATCAGCGACGAGGCCCTCACCGTGAGCAAGGAAAACCTGCGCCGCAACCACCAGAACCGCACCATCTGCCTCAAGGCCGACGCGCTCGAAAAGCCCCCTATGGGCATCGGCACGTTCGACCTCATCGTGTCGAACCCGCCGTATGTGGCGAGCATGGACATCCTCACGCTCGACAGCTCCGTGCGCGACTACGAGCCGCTCGGCGCGCTCGACGGCGGCGAGGATGGGCTGATGTTCTACCGCGCGATCGTGCGCCACTGGACGCAGATCCTCCGCCCCGGCGGCTGGCTCATGTTCGAGGTCGGTGAGGATCAGGCGGACGCCGTCATGGCGCTGATGACAGAAGAAAAATACACCGATGTGACCGCCCTAGAGGACACCGCCGGCATCCGGCGCGTCGTCGTCGGCCGCATCTGATACTTAGAGGTGAATCACTATGGCTGAAAAGAAAAAATCCGCACCCGTGTCCACCGGCCCCGTCAAGCCGGAGGATAAGAAAAAAGCGCTCGAGACCGCGCTCGCCCAGATCGAGAAGAACTTCGGCAAGGGCGCCATCATGCGCCTCGGCGACGACATTCCCGTGAACGTGGAGGCCATCTCCACCGGCTCCCTGTCGCTCGACCTCGCGCTCGGCATCGGCGGCGTGCCCCGCGGCCGCATCGTCGAGATCTACGGGCCCGAGTCGTCCGGTAAGACGACGCTCGCGCTGCACATCCTCGCCAGCGCCCAGAAAGAGGGCGGCGAGGTCGCGTTCATCGACGTGGAGCACGCGCTCGAGCCCGCTTACGCCCGTGCTCTCGGCGTGGACATCGACAGCCTGCTCATCTCCCAGCCGGACACCGGCGAGCAGGCGCTCGAGATCACGGAGCAGCTCGTGCGCTCCGGCGCGCTCGACGTCGTGGTCGTCGACTCCGTGGCGGCGCTGCTGCCGCGCAGCGAGCTCGAAGGTGAGATGGGCGAGTCGTCCGTCGGCGTGATCGCGCGCCTGATGAGTCAGGCCCTGCGCAAGCTGGCCGGCACGGTCAGCCGCACGAACTGCATCGTCGTGTTCATCAACCAACTGCGTGAGAAGATCGGCGTCATGTACGGCAACCCCGAGACGACGCCCGGCGGCCGCGCGCTGAAGTACTTCTCCAGCGTGCGCATCGACGTGCGCCGCATCGAGACGCTGAAGGTCGGCGGCGAGATGATCGGCAACCGCACGCGCGCCAAGATCGTCAAGAACAAGGTCGCGCCCCCGTTCAAGGAGGCGGAGTTCGACATCATCTACGGCGAAGGCATCTCCAAGATCGGCGAGATCGTGGACCTCGGCGTCAAGCTCGACCTGATCGACAAGGCCGGCGCGTGGTACACCTACGGCGATGTGCGCGTGCAGGGCCGCGACAGCATGAAGGAATATCTGCGCGAGCACCCCGACGTCTCGGACAAGATCGAGGCGGAGATCCGCGCCAACGCCCACAAGCTCATGAGCCCGCAGGCGCGCAAGGCCGCCATTGCCTCCGGCCGCGCCGTCGAAGTGGCAGCCGATGACTTTCAGGGCTGATGGCCCGGCTCATCGAGCTCAAACAGACCGCGCCGGAGCGCTTTCTGGCGCGGTTTGACACCGGCGAGGAGGTGCGCACGACGCTCGCCGTCGTGACGGACTTCCACCTGCGCAGCGGAAAAGCGCTGACGAGCCCGGAGCTGGACGCGCTGCGCGCGGCCTCCGAGCGCTCGCGCTGCCGGCAGCGGGCGCTGCGCATCATCGGCGCGCGCGCCATGTCGGTCAAGGAGCTGACCGACCGGCTGAAGGAAAAGGGCGAAAGCCCGGAAAACGCCGAGGACGCCGCCGCGTGGCTGCAGGAACTGCACCTGCTCGACGATGCGCAGTACGCCGCCATGTGCGTGCGGCACTACGCCGCCAAGGGCTACGGCGCCGGTCGCATCCGCAGCGAGCTCTACCGCCGCGGCATCCCGCGCGAGCTGTGGGACGATGCGCTGCAGGAGCTGCCGGAGCAGGACGACCAGATCGACACGCTGCTGCGCCGCCGCCTGCGCAGCGACACACCCGACCGCGACGAGTTGCGCCGCGCGTCGGACTATCTCTACCGCCGCGGCTTCGGGCGCGACGAGATCCGCGCGGCCATCGCGCGCTATCAGGATAACTTTGAGGAGTATTGACCCATGCCATATCGAATCTGCCTGATCTCGCTCGGCTGTGCGAAAAATCAGGTCAACAGCGAGCAGATGCTCTATCTGCTCAATCAGGCCGGCCACGAGGTGGTCGGCGAGGTGGACGGGTGCGACGTCGCCATCGTCAACACCTGCGGCTTTATTGACAGCGCCAAGAGCGAGGCTATCGACCAGATCCTGCAGCTCGCCGAGGTGAAAAAGGCCGGCGGACTGAAAAAGATTCTCGTGACCGGCTGCCTGTCGCAGCGGTACGAAAAGGACATTCTCGAGAGCCTGCCGGAAGTGGACGGCATGCTCGGCACCGGCAGCTTCGGCCAGATCTGTGCGGCCGTTGAGGACGTGATGCACGGCGGACGCCCGCTGTACTTCGGCGACAAGAGCGGCCCGATCGAGGAGATCGGCCGCGTGGTCACGACCGGGCCGGGCTGGGCGTACCTGCGCATCGCTGAAGGGTGCGACAACTGGTGCGCGTTCTGCGCCATCCCCGCCATCCGCGGCCGCTACCGCAGCCGCACGCTCGAGGCCATCGTGCAGGAGGCGCGGGAGCTCGCCGATCTCGGCGTGAAAGAGCTGATCGTCATCGCGCAGGACATCACCCGCTGGGGCATGGACCTCTACGGAAAGCCGAGTCTCGCGCTGCTGCTGCGGGAACTGGCGAAGATCGACGGCATCCGCTGGATCCGCCTGCACTATCTCTACCCCGAGATCATCGACGACGAACTCATCGATCTCATCGCAAACGAGGACAAGATCGTCAAGTATCTCGACATCCCCATCCAGCACATCGACAACGACATTCTCCGCCGCATGAACCGCCACTGCACCGGCGACGAGATCCGCACGCTGCTGCAGAAGCTGCGCGCGCGCATTCCGGGTCTTGTGCTGCGCACGAGCCTCATCACGGGCCTGCCCGGCGAGGGCGAGGCCGAGTTTGAGGAGCTGTGCACGTGGCTGCGCGAGGTGCGGCTCGAGCGCGTGGGCGTGTTCCCGTTCTCCCCCGAGGAGGGGACGCCCGCCGCCGTGATGACCGACCGCTGCGAGCCGGACGAGGCCCAGCGCCGCGCCGATCTCATTCTCGAGCTGCAGGCCGGCATCATGGACGACTACAACGCCGCCTGCATCGGGCGGGACATGACCGTTTTGTGCGAGCACCGGGCCAGGAGCGGCATGTGCTCCGGCCGGACGTATGCCGACTCGCCGGAAATCGACGGCACGGTCTACTTCACCGGCGCAGCCCAGCCCGGCGACATGGTCACGGTGCACATCACCGGCTGCGACGACGGCGATCTTGCCGGCGAACAAATCCACGAATGAGGTGCTGACATGACGACTGCAAACAAAATTACCATCTTCCGCGTGATCCTGATCCCCGTATTTCTGGTGCTGATGTACCTGCGCTTCCCCGGGCATACCTACTGGGCGTTCGGCGTGTTCGTACTTGCGAGCCTGAGCGACTTCGCCGACGGCTACATCGCGCGGCACTACAATCAGGTGTCGGATTTCGGCAAGTTCATGGATCCGCTGGCCGATAAGCTGCTGGTCGTGGCGGCCATGCTGCTGTTCGTCGAGCAGCACCGGATGCCCGCATGGGCGCTGCTGCTCGTGGTCGCGCGCGAGTTTGCCGTGACCGGTCTGCGGCTGATCGCCGTGGACAACGGCCGCGTCATCGCCGCCGCCTGGTCCGGCAAGATCAAGACCGCCTCGACCATGGTGGCCATCTGCCTGATGCTGCTGTGGAACATTCCCTGGCTCAACACCGTGTGCTGGGTCGTCATCGTCGTGACGACGGTGTACTCCGGCGTGGAGTACTTCGTGAAAAACCACGACGTGTTCCGGAAAGCCGCCTGAATACATGAGAACCCCCGGCGGGTGCTGATTGCACCCGCCGGGGGTTCATTTTGTCTGTCACTCACTGCGGCCCATGTCCTGCAGCGTCTGCCCGTCGATGCGGTAGACCGTCCAGTCGCTCATCGGCTGCGCGCCCGGCTTCCCGAAATGTCACGTATCCGTGGCCGGCTCAGAACGTGAACGCCTGCAGCGGCTTGTCGTACTCCGTGTGGCCGGTGGAGAACGGCTGCCCCTCGACCGTGACGCGCACGGTCGTGCAGTTGAAGTTATCGAGGAAGGTGTTGACAAGGCTGCCCATATACAGGAACTCGCCCGTCGAGCCGCTCGCGCGCAGGCCGGCAAGGAAGGCCTCATTCATATCGAGACTGAGCGCGTCGCCGTCTTTCGAGATGGCGAGCACCTCGCTGTCCTTCGGCAGGGCGTCATGCGCAATGAGCTGCGCGACGATTGCCTGCGCATACGCCACCGTGACGGCCGGCTCCGTGTCCGGGATCTGCGCCGTGTCGGCACTCAGGTCGTCAGCCGCATCGTTCGGAAAATAGAGCTTGCAGGACGTGTCCACGCCGCCGGTGGCGGCCGTCTGCGTCGGCGGTGTCTCCGGCGCGGGGGTCTGCTCCGCCGCGTCCTTTTTGCCGCAGGCGCACAGCAGTGCCAGCGCCAGCACGCACGCGAGCAGGAGCGAAAGATATTTTTTCATGTGCGATCCTCCTATGCAGCCGCGCAGGATGCGTCGACCGCTGTTTTTTCCAGCATACCACACCGGCGCGCGGCGCGCAACCTTGACATTGCCAGGTGCATATGCTAAGATGATGGATGCGATGAACGGAAAGAGTACGCCTATCACCCGGTCTCAGAGAGGCGCCCGGACGCTGCGAGGGTGCTGGCCGGCGGGGCGGAACGTGCGTCCGGGAGCGCGGCGGGAGGAAATGCCCGCCCGAAGGCACCGCGTTACGGTGCGGCGAGCGAGAAACGAGAGTGGAACCGCGAAGGACTTCGCCTCTCATGCCGGACGGCATGGGGGCGCTTTTTTATTGCAAATACGTCTCAAAGGAGCCTGAATATGAAACTGTACAACACCATGTCCATGCAGAAGGAAGAGTTCGTGCCGATCGAGCCGGGCAAAGTGCGTATGTACGCCTGCGGCCCGACGGTGTATAACTACATCCACGTCGGCAACGCGCGCCCGATCATCATGTTCGACGTGCTGCGCCGCTATCTGGAGTACCGCGGCTACGAGGTGACGTTCGTGCAGAACTTCACCGACGTGGACGACAAGATCATCAAGCGCGCCAACGAGGAGGGCATCTCCAGCGAGGAGGTCGCCAAAAAATACATCGCCGAGTACTTTACCGACGCGCACGCGCTCGGCGTCCGCGAGGCGACCGTGCACCCGAAGGCCACCGAGAACATCCAGCAGATCATCGACCTCATCACGACGCTCATCGACAAGGGCTACGCCTACGAGGTCAACGGCGACGTGTACTACCGCACGCTGAAATTCAAAGACTACGGCAAGCTCAGCCACCAGCCGATCGAGGATCTGCAGTCCGGCGCGCGCATCGACGTCAACGACATCAAGGAGAACCCGCTCGACTTCGCGCTCTGGAAGGCCGCTAAGCCCGGCGAGCCGTCCTGGGACTCGCCGTGGGGCAAGGGCCGCCCCGGCTGGCACATCGAGTGCTCGGCCATGTCCAACCGCTACCTCGGCAAGACGATCGACATCCACTGCGGCGGCAGCGACCTCGCCTTCCCGCACCACGAGAACGAGATCGCGCAGTCCGAGGCCGCCAACGGCTGCAAATTCGTCAACTACTGGCTGCACAACGGCTTTATCAACATCGACAACAAGAAGATGAGCAAGTCGCTCGGCAACTTCTTCACCGTGCGCGAGGCCGCCGCCGTCTACGGTTATGACTGCATCCGCATGTTCATGCTCATGAGCCACTACCGCAGCCCGCTCAACTACTCCGGCGAGATCCTCATGCAGGCCAAGGCCGCGCTCGAGCGTCTGCGCACCGCCAAGAGCAACCTCGAGTTCTTCATCGCCAACGGCCGCGACGGTGCGCTGAGCGAGGCGGACGCCGCCTTCGTACAGGGGCTGGACCAGTACCGCGAGAAGTTCGACGCCGTCATGGACGACGACTTCAACACCGCCGACGCGATCTCCGTCATCTTCGAGATGGTGCGCGAGATCAACACCGCCGTCTCCCCCGCCGCCGACCCGAGCAAGGCGCTGGCGCAGGCGTGCCTTGACCGCTTCCTCGAGCTGTGCGACGTGCTGGGCATCCCGTTCGGCTCCGACAGTAGCGAGGATCCTGAGGCAAAGGCCATCGAGGAGAAGATCGCCGCGCGTCAGGCCGCCCGCAAGGCCAAGAACTGGGCCGAGGCTGACCGCATCCGCGACGAGCTCAAGGCCGCCGGCATCGTGCTCGAGGACACCCCGCAGGGCGTCAAGTGGAAGCGCGCATAAGCTGACCCGATCCGATATCTGACGACCGCCCCGGCCGGTATGGCCGGGGCGGTTTTGCCGCCGCGTGCGCACAAAAATCCCCGATTGGAGACCAATCGGGGATTTTCGCAGTTTATGGGGTAAGGGATGATTCGCGTCAGGGATGCTGCGGCGCGTCGGCGTCGTCCGTGTCCGCTTCCTCCGCCGGGGCTTGCGCCGACTCGGCGCTGCCTTCAGCGGCCGCTTCCGGCTCGGCCTCGGTTTCCGCTTCCGGAGCGTCCGGCTCGGCCGGAGCTTGCGCTGCCTCGGCGCTGTCTGCCGGCGCAGTTTCCGCCGCTTCTTCCGCGGCCTTGGCCGCGGCTTGCGCCTCGGCGGCCGTCTTCGCCTCCGCTGCGGCGGCGCGCTTGGCCTGGAGCTTCGCGTGCTCCTCGGCCAGCCACATCCGCCAGCCCCGCTTGCGCAGCGTGGCGGCCTCTTCCTCGGTCATCGTTCCGGCTGCCACCGCCTTTTTCAGCTTGCGGTAGTACAGCAGGCGCAGCACCGCAACGATCACGGCCAGCACGATCAGCACGATGAGGATGTAGAACAGCGGGCCGTGGTGCGCCTTGACAACGGCGAACTGCAGGTCGCGGTCCATGGTCTTAAAGACGAGGTAGCTGCCGTCGCGGCTGCTGGACGTGCTCGCCCACGTGCCGTTCTGGTAGGTATAGACCGTGTAGCTCGCGCCGGTATCCGGTGCGTAGACGCGCAGGGAGACGGTGTTGTCCGTGTCGTCCTCGACCGTGTCGTTGAGGATCTCGACGTTGTACTTCATGTACAGCTTCTGGTTGCCGCGCAACGTCGGGCCGTCGGCCTCGGCCGATGTGATGTGCACATCCGTCGCCGGGTCAAAGGCGCCCTCGGCCAGCACGATCGGCGTGCGGCTGTTGTCGGCATACAGGTCGCCGGCCACGACCGTCGAGACGGCGGTGTACTCTGCCTTGACCTCGAGGTCGAAGGTCAGGTGGCTGTAGTCATATTCCGGCCACGTGCCGTAGTTGCCCTCCACCGTCGGGCAGTCGGGGATCTGAGATTCGTCGATCGAGCCGCCGTAGGCAAACGTGATCGTCTTGACAACCTCGCCGTTGGCCGTGAAGGTAACGGCAAAGCTGGAGAACTCCGCCGGGATGCCGTCGCGCGCCATGAATGCCTCATAGCTCATGCCCTCAGCCTTGCCCGCGTAGCTGATGCCGTCGATGCCGGCCTCCGTCTCGTGGACGAAGTAGTTATCGGACGCGCTGCCGTCGGGGTCAATCTCGCCGGCGATGGTGCCGACACAGTTGCCGGAGCCGTTGAGGTTCACGAGCGTGTTGCAGCCGCTGACATTCATGCCGTAACCGGCGATGCCGCCGATGTAGTTGCGGCCGGTCAGCTCGCTCTTGGCAAAGCTGTCGCGCACGGAGCCCTTCGACTGGCCGACAACGCCGCCGACGTAATCGCCCGCCGTGCTCTCGGCCGTGCCATAGCCCTCGCAGCCGCTGATGACGCCCAGATCCGCGTAGCCGCAGATCGCGCCGGCGCAGTCCTTGCGCGAGGTGGCGTCGCCGTAGTTCTTGCTGTCGAGCAGCACGCACTTGGTGAAGTACTTGGCCGTCAGCGTGGAGTCTTTGATGATGTTGGAGTCGCTCTCCGGGTCGAAATCGTATTCGATGTCCATCGTGCCGGCAACGCCGCCGACATTGACGTCGCCGTCGACCTTGCCGTAGTTGTCGCAGTTATAGACCTTGCCGTCCGTCGTGCTCGAGAGCTCTTCCTCCGAGACATCCTCAATGATGTCCTTCTTGTCCTTGCTCAGGGCAAGCTCGAGGATATCACACAGGCGCATCATGACGACGTTGAACTGGTCGTTGACCGCCTTCATGTCGCCGACAATCTGGTTGCTGTAGGTGGCCGTCTCCACGCTCAGGCGGGACAGGCCGGCCGAAATGCTGCCGAGATCGTCGAACATCTGCTCCATCGCGGTGCGGTAATCGCTGCTGATATCGGGCAGATCCAGCGGATCGTTGCTGGCAAGGTATTTCGTGACCTGGTCGAGGTAGCTCATGCCGGTCGAGAAGTTGCCGCTCGAAGCTTTGAGCGCGTCGAACGCATTTTTGAACGCGGCGCTCATGTAATCCAGGCGGGTGTGGCCGGTGGAGTCCTCAGTGAGGTAGTACAGATTGATGATCTTTGTCATCGTGGAGATATCGCCGGAGATCGCGCCGATTGCCTTGGCGGCGTCGCCCATGCCCTTGAGCAGGGCGTCACGCTGCGACTCATAGGTGCCGAGGTTGTCGGGGTTGTACTCATAGCCGTACTTATCGGACATCTGCTGCCAGTTGTCCGGACGGCTGGCGATCAGGTCGTAAGAGCCGGTGCCGTAGGCGTTGTCCATGACCTTCATGAGCCAGGCGCAGTAGTCCATGGCCGCGTTGAGCTGGTCGGACGAGGTGCTCAGGTCCTTGGCCGCGTCCTTGAACGCCGTCTTGTCGGCCTCGGTCATTTCATCGACGATGTCGAGATAATCAAAGCCCTTGTTGAAGTAGTCGATCGCCTTGTCGAGCGACACGGCCGCCGTGGAAAACTCCGTGATCGCGGGAGCGAGCATTTTCTCCGCCGTGTTGATGCGGATGAACACTTCGTTGACGGTCGAGACCGTGTTGTCCACGTAGTCCGTGGTGCGCTCGGCCACATAGCGCGCGCTCTCCGTGGCGCGGGCCGCGCTGTCGCTGAGCACGCCGACCGTGGCGGCCAGGGACGACGTTGCAGCGCCCGTGTGGTTGAGCAGGGTATCCATCAGATCATGGAGCGTATTGAGCTCCTTGGCCATCGCACCGATCGAACCGGACTCCACATCGAGCGTGATGAACGGCTCCATCTGGCCGCAGATGCCGCCGACGTCCTTGCGGCCGGAGGCCGTGCCCCAGTTCGTGCAGCCGGAGACCAGGCCGCTCTGGCGGCCGACGATGCCGCCGATGTTGTAGCCGACGTGCTCAAAGCCGACGCCGCCCCAGTTCGTGCAGCCGATGATGACGCCGGACGAGAAGCCGCAGATGCCGCCGACGTCCGTGGACGTGTTGGCCTTCTTCGGCGCATCGTCGTCCTCGTCGTCGGAAGCGGTCGGGAGCGTCAGAGAGTCGAGATCTTCCGCGCTGTCAACGGCCTCGCTGGCGTTGATGTTCACGCCCGTGGTGTTCGAGCAGTAGGAGATCGTGCCGATGTTCTGCCCGACGATGCCGCCGACGTAATGGTCGCCCTCGACAAAGCCTTCGGTCTTGCAGTTATAAATCATGCCGCTGCTTTCGTTCGTGCCCGCGATGCCGCCGACGTTGTTCTCGCCGGAGATCGTGCCGTTGAACGAGCAGCCGGAGATCGTGCCGTAGTTCGTGCCGACGACAGCGCCGATCTCGTTGAGGGTACCGGCAGCGTCGATGTTGCCGGTGATCTTCAGATCACGGACCGTACCGACCGCCTGCACATAGCGAAACAGGCCCATATGGGACGCATCGCCCGAGAGCTCCAGCCCGCTGACCGTGTGGCCCTGCCCCTCGAACATGCCGCCGAAGGTCGGGATCGGCACAAAGTCCGACCCGCTCAGGTCCACATCATTGTCCAGATAGACCGTCTTGCCCTGCGAGTATGTATCGAGCTTGCAGCTTTTGCTCAGCTGCACGAGATCGTCCGCAGAGTAGATGTGGATCTCCGTGGCGTTCGGCTGGGCAGCCGCGCCGCAGAGCAGGCACAGGGCCGCCACGAGCACCAGCGCAAGCAGGCGGCGCACATTATTTCTTTTCATCGGAACCCTCCTCACCGTGCAGATCCGCCGCCGGCACAGTCTGCGCCGGAGCCTCCTCCATCTGCACATTTCCGATATCGATCGAAGCGCTGACCGTGCCGTTCACGCGGCCGTGGATCTCCGCATCGACGTAACCGTTGATATAGCCGCGCACGTGTCCATTGACACGCATGGCCCCCTGCAGATGCTGCGGCGCGGCGTGGTGGCCAATCGTAAAGGATGTTTTTTCAACCAGAGAATCACCCAGCAGCAGGATCTGCGGCAGGACGCACATGACCAGCACCATCGAGATCAGCGTGCCGCGGCCCAGGCAGATGCCGATGGATGCGACCGTGTTCTCCGAGGACAAAAAGCCGATGGACATGCCGGCTGCGGCGAGGATCGTGCCGGAGGTCACGACCGTGGGGAATGCCTGGTTGAGCGCCTCGATCATGGCTTCCTTATAGGGCATCTCCTCTTTGAGCCGGAGGTAGCGGCTCGAGATGACAATGGCGTAGTCAATATTGGCGCCCATCATGATGGCGCTGACGATCAGATACGCCAGGAAATACAGGTTGTTGTGCAGGAGCGCCGGGAACGAGAAGTTGATCCACACACTGCCCTGGATCACGAGGATGAGCAGCAGCGGCAGCGCGACCGACTTGAACGTCACCAGCAGCACGAGGATGACGAACACGACCGTGAGGATGCTGATGAGCGTGTTGTCCGTGCTGAAGGCGTCGGAAAAGTCCTTGTCCTTGGCCGTCTCGCCGACGAAATAGGACTCGTCGTAGTATTTGCCGACGGCGCCCTTGATGACCGTCAGGTAATCGTAGGTCTCCTCGCTCTCGACCGGGAGGTTGAGATAGAGGATCATGCGCGAGTAATGCTCGGAATGCAGCTGCTTTTCGCCGTCGATGAGGCGGTCATACATCTCCTCGAGGTCGTTCATGGTCTCAGCATCGATCTTCGAGCGGTAGATGTCGCGCTGTTCATACAGGAACTTGAACATGTCGATGAGCGGCACGGAGCAGTTGTCAATATTGCTCAGATCCACGAGCTGGCCGAGGGCCTTCGTATAATCATCGTTTGCCGTGCAGTAGGCCGTGTAGAGCGCGCGCGACACGCCGATGTCGATATCCGTGAGCTCGGCGAACTTGCGCGGCGTGAGCGAATCGGTGACCATGTAGCCGTCCTTGGCCTCCTCGCCCGCGAGCGCCTGAATGTGATCGACGCCCTTGAGCTCGTTGAGATCGTCGAGCAGGCTCGCCTCGCTCTCAAAGTCCGTGAACGGGAAGATGAGCACGACCTGGTTCGTCTCGCCGAAGGTGGCGTTGATCTTCTTCTCGGCGATCTTATAGTCGTTTTGCTTGATGGTGTCGAGCGTGCTGTAGCCGAACACGTACGGGCACTTGCTGCTCAGCAGGAAGCCCGCAACAATGATGACCAGAAAGATCGGCGGCACGACATAACGGCTGCGGATGGCAAAGCGGCCGAGCGCGTCGATGCGCGGCAGGAACTTGCGGTGGTGCGTCTTGTCGATCCACGGGCTCATGTACATGATGAGCGCCGGCATCAGGAAAAACACCGTCAGCATCAGAAACAGGATCGACTTGATGAGCACAAGGCTCATGTCCTCGCCGATCTTGATTTTCATGAACGAGAGCGCAAGCAGGCCCGAGATCGTCGTCAGGCTCGAGGCCGAGATCTCCGGAATGGCCAGCGTCAGCGCACGGATGGTCGCCTCACGGGGCGCGAAAAGCTCGCGCTCCTCCGTGTAGTGGTGGCACATGATGATCGCGTAGTCGATGCCGAGACCGAGCTGCAGCACCGCCGCGATGGAGTTGGTGATAAACGAGACCTCATGGAACCAGTAATTCGTGCCCTTGTTGACCCAGACGGCCACGCCAAAGGTGATGATGAGCACCGGGACCTCCGCGTAAGTACGGCTCGTGAGCAGGAGCACCACGAAGATCGAACACATGAGGATGATGAGCACGATGCGCATCTCATGCTCGAGGATCTCGCCGGTCGGGTTGCCGATCTCGGTCGTGATATAGGTATCATAGCCGCTGAGCGCCGCGCGGACGTTCTTCACGCCCTGAATGCTGATCTCGTCGAGCTTCTCGCCGTCAAACGTGACCTCAAAGAGCGCCGAGGCACTATTATAATGGTGTGTGTCCTTTTCAAATTCCACGTCCTTGACGCCATCCACACCGCGCAGCATCTCGGCAAGCTCCTCCGCCTGCGCGAGCGTCACGTTGGACACCATGACCTTCGCATCCCCGTAAGTAATGAACTCACGGTTCATGATCTCCAGCCCCTGGCGCGTCTGCGTGGAGTCCGGCAGATAATCGGTCAGCTCATTGTTGACGTCCGTCTTGCTCGCCGAGAAGATCGACAGCACGCACGCCACGGCAAACAGCACCACAAACAGCCGCCGTTTGTCCACAATGAACGCCGCCAGACGCTCCATAAACGACTTCTTCATACCCCAGCCCCTCATCGGACGGCTCTCCCGCCCGGGATTCCTCTGCGCGCCCGATCAAAACCGGTTACACAAAAAGTTAAAAAACAGTAACAAAATGTGTTTCCTTGCCATTTTTGCGTGTAACGGCGCAAAGTTAACATAAACAATTACGGATTCTTTTGTATCATACGATATCCAAAACACGATGTCAACCGCGAAAACGAATTTTCCCGCAATTTTCCTTAACTTTTTTCCATAACTTCAAGGAAATGCGAGCATTTTCGCGCCGGTTCTGCAAAAAATCAGACGCTTCGTCAGGAAATCAACCGCGCGTCTTTTTCTCGCCGCGTGTACCACACGGTGACATATTCCTGCAAAACAGCGTCGAAAAACGGTAACAAAAATCGACCCATCGGAATCAAGATCGGATCCCGTCGGGTCGAATTTTGTAACTTTTTCATGCTTCAAATATCTTTTCCACGCGGCGGATATACGCCGGCAGCGCGCCCTCAAAGTCCACGCCGAAGCGGCGCGGCGTGTCGCGCCAGAGCGAGCGGCAGATGCTCTCGTCCGTGAGCGCGGTGGCCGTTTCGAGGGCGGCGCTCAGCGGAGCGCCGCGCACGAGCAGCGCGGCGAGGGCGGAGGCGAACACATCGCCCGTGCCGTAAAACACGCCGGGATGCGCCGGACGCATGCTCACGTGCATCTCCCCCGTGCGGCAGTCGCAGGCGACATTGCCGATCACGTCCGGCTGCGGGCGCACGCCCGTGACCGTCACGATGCCGGCGCCGAGCGCGCCGAGCGCCTGAAACAGCTGCGCGAGATAGGCGTCGCTGTGCGTGCCGGGCTCGTACGGCAGACCAGCCAGCAGCGCTGCCTCCGTAACGTTCGGCGTGATGACGTCCGCGCGCGAGAGCAGGCGGCGGAAGGCTGCGCACATCCGGTCGTCGATCTTGGAATAATAGCTGCCGTTGTCGGCCATGACCGGGTCGATCACGACGAGGGTATCCGGCGCGGCGATGCAGTCAAGCGTCTGCGCGAGCAGCTGCGCCTGCTCCGGCGAAGCAAGGTAGCCGGAATACACGCCGTCGATGCGCACGCCGATGCGCTGCCAGTGGTGCGCAATGGACAGCATATCGTCCGACAGATCGCGGAACGTCCAGCCGGTGAACTCGCCCGTGTGCGTGCTGAGCACGGCCGTCGGAATGCAGGCGCACTCCACGCCCGTGGCGGAGACGACCGGCAGCGCCACGGTCAGCGAGCACTTGCCGAGCCCGGACAGATCGTGGATGGCGGCAATGCGCTTGAGCGGCGGTAACGTGTTGTCCATAGAATGACCTCAGTCCTTTTCAGAATGGTATCCAGCAGACGGCCCCCGGCAAGGTACCGGGGGCGCGTGGAAATGGCTCAGGCATCGGACGACGGGAGCGCGCGCAGCTGCGCGTCGATCTCCGCGAGCGAGTCGGCCGTCAGGCCCGACTGGGCAAACCCGGCCACCTGGCGCAGCGTCATGGCGGCGGTCATCTGCAGGGCCGGATTCTTCAGGATCTTGGGGAAGAACCGCTCGAGGACCGCGACCGCCTCCGGCGCGCCGAGCAGCTTCTTCATCGTGTCGTCCACAGTGTATGTCACGTTGCTTTCCTCCCTGTCTCCGGAGGCCGGAGGACAGATTTCACAAAAAATCAGAGATTTTGTAGTGATTATACACAAATCACGCCTGATTGTCAAATCCCGTGCAGCCGGCGGGGGCTTCCGGCGCATTCCGCCGGTCCAGATAGCGCAGGAACTGGCGCGTCGCGGACGAAATATGCGCCCGGCCGTGCAGCGCGCCCACCTCCACCGAAAGGCGCGCATACTCCGCGCACAGCGCCCGCGCGTGCGGCAAAAGCCTCGCGCCGTCGCCCGTGAGCACCACGCCCGCCTTGCCGCGCTCAGGCAGCGTCACGCCCCACTCCTGCTCCAGATCCGCGATCATGCGGCTGACGCCCGACTGCGAATAGTGCAGCCGCTGCAGGCGCTCGGCGCGGTGCTCATCCTCGGCGGCGCTGCGGGCGCCGAGTGCGTGCCCATGCTGCTGCAAAAGCACCAGAAGTGCTGAGCTGATCCGCACATTTAAAAACTGCGCACCGTCGGGTGCGCAGTTTTTCATACAGGCGGCCGTGCAGTATCCGGGCTGACACCGGCAATCAGCTGATCGAAGCTCAACGGAGCAGGCTCGGTTTGGAAAGGAGGTGCAGCAGATGAATGCACGATGATTTTGGGATGCGGAGCATGAAAAATCGCCGCCAGCAACATGCAGTCCGCGACGTCTGGGCTTCCGCTCTCGGTTTTCGATCTTCGCCATCGGCGTCTCCGAAAAAGAGACACGAAAAAAGAGACACGCGCTCGCGTGTCTCTTTTTCTGGAGGCGCCACCCGGATTTGAACCGGGGGTCAAGGATTTGCAGTCCCATGCCTTACCACTTGGCTATGGCGCCAAAAAAATGGAGCGGGCAACGAGATTCGAACTCGCTACCTCCACCTTGGCAAGGTGGCGCTC
>OIZB01000704.1_pt1 | contig 22766 bp, 21 predicted proteins | sample 1588401 | NCBI WGS metagenome assembly OIZB01 (sample SAMN03283270) | human gut metagenome | biome: human-associated habitat; material: feces | host: Homo sapiens | place: USA | collected 2013
TAATGTGCCGAAAATATTTGCGGGTTACCCTGCTGAGAAAATAGGTTGTCGCCAGTCTTATATTCCTCTTTAGCTCAGTTGGTAGAGCGCTCGGCTGTTAACCGATAGGTCGTTGGTTCGAGTCCAACAAGAGGAGCCATAAAGAATAACAGGTAAGAAATTATCTGTTATTTTTTTATTTATACTTCGAAATAACTTGTCTTTTTTTGTCGATAATGGTATTATTATAGATACAGAATATATAAGGAGAAAGAGTATGAGACAGCTAAACAAATTAAAAGTTGCAATAACGGCAGGAATTATATTACTTATAATAATTGCAATAGTTGCGCTTGTTTTAAAATTAAATAATAATACTTATTTTTCAAAAGAAGCAAGTATAGATACTGTTATAAATAATGCTAATGAAAATATACCAATAAAAAATGAAAATAATTCAGGAAATACAAACAAAGAATTTATTATAATAGATGATAATAAAAACTCAAATAATAATAACGAAACCAATAATATAAATAATGAAAACATAGATAAAAATGGTAAAAAAGGAGAAAATGAAGAATTTACAAATATAAATGAAACAGTATATGCAATGTCTTCTATTAATGTAAGAGATAGAGATAGTAAATACGCTAATAAGATTGGTATGTTAAATTATGGAGATAGTGTAAATCGTACTGGAATAGGAAAAAATGGATGGAGTAGGGTACAATACAATAAAAAAATAGCTTATGTAAGTTCTGAGTATTTAAGCAAAAATAAACCTAAACCAATAGAACATCATGATATAGAGTTTAATATAAACAGTAACAGAAAAATTGATCCTAACAAGCCAATGGTAGCATTAACATTTGATGATGGTCCAAATCCTATAGCTACACCAAGAATTTTAGATACTTTAGAAAAACATAAAGCTGTAGCTACATTTTTTGACCTAGGTACATGTATGAGATCTTATCCTAATATAACTAAAAGAGAAAAAGCAATAGGTTGTGAAATTGGTTCACATACATATTCTCATAAAAATTTAAACAATTTAACAGAAAAAGAAATACAAGACGATATTAATGCAGCAGCATCAATATATGAGAATACATTAAATGAAAAGTTAAGACTGGTTAGAACTCCATATGGAAATGCAAATAATACAGTAAAAGCAACTTTAGATTATGCTTTAATTAACTGGGATGTTGACACACTAGATTGGAAGACAAAGAATGCAAATAGTATATTAAAAGAAATAAGAAGTTATAAAAGCTTAGATGGAAGAATAATTTTAATGCATTCTATTTATAATTCAACTGCAGATGCAGTTGAAACTTTGGTTCCAGAATTAAAAAATAAAGGATATCAGTTGGTAACAGTATCTGAGCTTGCTAAATATAAAGGATATAAATTAAAAACTGGAAATATTTATTATAATTTTAGATAAATAAAATAAGGCAAATTATTAAATAAAGTAGGACAAATTATTTAAATATATAATAAGCATAATAATTTGTTCTATTTTTATTTATCTTTTTTATAAGTTTAATAAAATATTAGATAAATATAATAAAAATTTTAAATAAATATAATAAAAGAGATTTTATATTTTAAATTAAACGCATATTATTCCAAATAAAACTAATGATAAGAAGTATAATAAAGATGTACCAATACTTACCTAAAAAGTTTAATAATTTAGGAATATAGTTAAATTTGTTTCTAAAAATTTCTATAATCATAATAATTACAGAAATACAAATAAATATGAATAATGGTATGCTTAAGATATTTAATAAAAAAGCATTTAAAAAATTTAAATGTAAAATAGAAATAAATGCTCTAGTCATACCACAAGCAGGACAAGAAATACCAGTAACAGACTTAAAAATACATGTTACTGGTATATTTAATACAAATAATAAAAATAAAATTAAAATAAGTAAAATTAAAACATTTTTTATTCTATTCTTCATAATAACCATATTTTCGAAATTTAATAAATAAACTAAGGAATATTATATTAATTAAAATTAAAATAAATAATATAATATTATTTATTTTAATATAATTAGTATTTACTAATCTTTTAAAGGTATGCCTGCACCATCAACATTTATACTTCCTGTAAGTATAAGAATTCCTTCTATTAAGCCCCAAATACTAGAAATAAATGCACCAAAACCACATGTTAATAATGTAATTAATAATTGTGCAACTGCTTTTCCTGTATAACCTAAATAGAAATTGTGAACACCAAAGCCACCTAAGAAAATACCTAACAAACCAGCAGCAATTTTAGATTTTGCTTGTGGGTTTGCATTGTAATTTTGACCATTATTATAATTTGGATTATAGTTTTGGTTATAATTTGGATTGTAATTTCCATTATTATAATTTTGATTATTGTAGTTTTGATTCATATTATTTGGCTGTTCATTGTTACCTTGGAAATTATTTGAATTTACATCTTGATTATTTCCAATTCCAGCTTTTGCTTGGCAATCTTCACAAAGTTCTTGCCCATCATCTATTGGTTTTCCACATTGTTTACAAAACATAAAAAATCCTCCTTTAAATTCATATAACATAATTATACAATATTCTACATTTTTTTCAAGCTTTTTGCTTAATATTTTGCTTACATCTTGTAATATTTATTCAAAAATGATAAAATTTATTAATGTAAAAGCAAATATTTCATATAATTTTGGTAGGAGGTAAATATGGAATTAAGTAAGATAAAAGAAATTTTAAAAAAAGAATTACCGCTTACTAATATAAAGTTTGAGGAACCAATGAATTTACATACTTCTTTTAAAATTGGAGGAATAGCAGATGTATTTATTACAGCAAATAATATAGAAGAAGTAAAAAAAATTTTAGATATTTCAAAAGAAAATAATATACCATTAAAAGTTATTGGAAATGGTACAAATTTACTAGTAAAAGATAAAGGTTATAGAGGAATAATTTTAAAAATAAATTTACAAAATATAGAAATTAACAAAAACGACGACAAGAATTTTAATGAAAAAAACGAAATAATAACCAAAAATACAAATGAAGAAGAATATATAGTAAATGTACAAGCGGGTATGCCACTTGGAAAGCTTGCACGAGTGCTTTTAAAAAATGAAATTGGTGGATTTGAGTTTGCATCTGGAATTCCTGGAACTATAGGTGGAGCTATAAAAATGAATGCAGGGGCTTATGGAGGAGAATTTAAAGATATTGTTCAAGATGTAACATATTTAAGTGAAACAAATGAAATTTTAAAAATACAAAATTCTGAATGTAATTTTTCATATAGACATAGTTTATTTTCAGAAAAAAATTATATTATATTAGAAAGTAATTTGAAACTGTATAAAGATAAAAAAGAAATTATTCAAAAGAAACTAGAAGAAAATTTACAAAATAGAAAAGATAAACAGCCAATAGAATTTCCAAGTGCAGGAAGTACATTTAAGAGGGGAGAAGACTATATTACAGCAAAACTAATAGATGAATGTGGTCTAAAAGGATATACAATAGGAGGGGCACAAGTTTCTGAAAAGCACGCAGGATTTATAATAAATAAGGGAAATTCCACAGCAGATGATGTTATAAATTTAATAGAACATGTAAAGAAAATAGTATATAAAGAAACAGGAAAGAAAATAAATTTAGAAGTGGAAATTATAGGTGAATAAGGTAAGAAAATTTTAAAGATAGTATAAAATATGTTAGTGATTTTATTAATAATCTGGTACATATTAAAATACTAATTGGTAAAATAAAATACCCAGATTAAGTGATAATTTAGTACATACTAAAATAATAATTTATTAAAATACCTAGATTAAGTAATAAACTGTATAAATATAAAGTGAGGAAGGAATAAAATGAAGGGATTTTTTAGGTGGTTTAAATCTAGTACAAAAATGAAAAGATGGATACTTTTATTAGTAATTGGTATAGTTTTAGCATGTTATGGCATGGCTAGAGTTTTAGTTGCTAAAACATTTGACTTTAAAGAAATTGCAGTAATAATAGGAATATTTGTTATAGGATTTGTATGTGTAATTTTAGGAATAATTCATATGCAAAGAAGAACATTAGAACTTTTAGTGCAAGAGTCAGATAGTAGGGAATTAGATAAAAAGGCACAAGTAAGTTCTTTAATATTTAATAAAAAAGTATATAATCAAGGACCAAAAATTGTTGCAATAGGAGGCGGAAGCGGATTAAACTCTGTTTTAAGAGGATTAAAAAACTATACAGATAATATAACCGCAATAGTTACAATATCAGATTATGGAGAGAAAAGAACAGATTCAAGAAGAGAATTAGATTCATTGCCATTAAATGACATAAAAGAAAGTTTAGTAGCATTAGCAGAAAATGAAGAAGACATGGAAAAGTTACTTAATTTACAATTTAAAGAGCAAAGATTAAATTCTTTAAATTTTGGAGATATATATTTAAAAGCTATGAAAGATGTATATGGAGATTTTACTCAATCTATAGAAAAGACAAATAAAATTCTTCATATAACAGGAAAAGTTTTACCGGTAACATTAGAACCAATTACTATTTGTGCCGAATTAGAAGATGGAACTGTAATTGAAAGTAAAGAAAAAATTCCAGATATGGTAAATGAAAAGGTTAGTAAAATAAATAGAATATATATTAATCCAACAAATTGTAAACCTGCACCTGGAGTTCTAGAAGCTATAGCGGAGGCAGATGCTATTGTTATAGGACCTGGTAGTTTATATACAAATGTTATACCAAATTTATTAGTAAAAGGTGTATCTAAAGCAATTAAAGAGAGTAAAGCATTTAAAATATATGTAAATAATATAATGACAGAACAAGGTCAAACAGATAATTATACATTATCAGATCACATTAAAGTAATAAATGAACATGCAGGAAAGGGTGTTATAGATTATTGTATTTATGATTCAGGAGAACTTACACCAGAATTCATACGTAAGTACAACATGAGAGGTCAAGACTTGGTAGAAATAGATGCGCAAAAAGCAAAGTCAGAAGGCGTAAATTTAATGCAAAGAGATATTTCATATGTAAATGGAGAATTTATAAGGCATAATCCAGATGCAATTGCAGCTTCAATTATTCAATTAATATGTGATGACTTGAAATTTAAAGATATGCAAAATGATGCAAAATATATGTTATTAAATGACAGATTAAAAGATGCTAAAAAGTCTTTAAAAAATAGTAAAAAGAAAAAACAAAAAGAAAATAAAAATAATAAAGGCAAGAATAAACAAAACAAAAAAGATGAAAGCAAATTTTTTAAAAAGTACAAGGATAGAATAGAGTCAATACAAGAATCAGAAAAGAAATTACAGGAAAAAGAGAAAAAAGCAGTAAATAATAAAAAAGAGAATATTAAAAATGTAATAGAAAAAGAAGTAAAAACAAATAATAAAACATCTAGTAAAGCAACAACTCATAAAAAGTAATTTGTAAACTAATAAGATATATATTTAAAATTTAATAAACAAAAAAATATATATTTTAATTCTAAAAAAATTATTGTATAAAAATATTTATACAATAAAAAATTTACAAGTTAAAATAGGAGGAAAAAAGTGAGATATACAAAAGAACAATTAAATTTTGAAGATGGGTTAAAAAAAGAATGGCTTATAACAAATGGAATAGGTGGATATGCAAGTTCTTCTATTATGGGGATAAATACAAGAAAATATCATGGACTTTTAGTTGCAGCGCTAACTCCACCAGCTAGAAGAAGTGTAATACTTTCAAAAGTAGATGAAGCAATACGAATAAATGGGAAAGATATACCAATTTATTCTAATATAGGAAAAGACTATGTAACAAAAGGATACAAATATTTAGAAGGATTTGAAAAAAAATACATACCAATATTTACTTACAAAGTAAAGGGCATTTTAATAAAGAAAATGATTTGCATGGAATATGGTAAAAATACTGTAACCATATTGTATATAGTAGAAAATATAGGTTATCCAACAACTTTAGTTTTAACTCCAGTAATGAACTTTAGAGATTTCCATACAACAACTTTTAATAAGACTTTTGATTTACAAGAACAAATAAATGAAAACAAAGTTAAGGTTATAGTAGATAAAAAATCTGAAACACCAGTATATTTATATTGTTCTGAAGGAACTTATATAAAACATTGCAATGATACTTTTAAAAATATGTATTATGTAGAAGAAGAAAATAGGGGATTAGATGCATTAGAAAATTTGGCTGTTCCTGGTAGATATGAAATAAATTTAGAACCAAATGAACAAAAATGTATTACATTTACGTGTTCTTTAGAGGCAAATATAGAGGAAGTAGATGCAAAAGATGTAATAAATAAAGAAATAGGCAGAATTTCTGGACTTTTGTACGAATCAAAATTATTAGAAAACAAAAATTTAAAAGGAAAAGAAGAACTTGTAAGAGACTATATTATTGCATCAGATAATTTTATTGCATATAGGACAAGTTTTGCTTTATACACAATAATTGCAGGTTACCCTTGGTTTTTAGATTGGGGAAGAGATACATTAATATCTTTTGAAGGAATACTGTTAATGCCGAAAAGATTTAAAGAGGCAAGAGAAGTATTATTAACTTGTATTAGAGATACAAAATATGGATTAGTTCCAAATGGTTATTCAGGTTATGATAATAGACCGTTATATAATAGTGCAGATGCATCACTTTTACTTTTTGAGCAAGTAAAAAAATATTTACAATATACAAATGACTATGAGTTTGTAAAAGAAAGAATGTATAAAACTTTAATTAAAATTATAGAGGCATATATTTCTGGAATAGATGTAGATGGTAATAATATTCATTTAGATAGTGATTATTTACTATCATCTGGAACACCAAATATACAAAATACATGGATGGATGCAAAAGTTGGAGATTATGTTGTAACACCTAGAAATGGAAAAACAGTTGAGATAAATAGCTTGTGGTATAATGCTTTAAGAATAATGGCAAATCTAACAAAGCTTTATAATGATGAAGATTTATCTAATAAATACAAAGAATATGCAAAGAAGTGTAAAGAAAACTTTAATAAAGAGTTTTATAATAAAAAGAAAAAATCTTTATATGATGTTTTAGGTGATGATAAAATAAGACCAAATCAATTATTTAGCCTAAGCCTTACATATCCTATAATAGATCCTTCATCAGATATAGCAAGTGAAATATTTAATACAGTAACAAAAAAATTACTATTGCCAAAGGGATTAAGAACTTTGGCTCAAGATGAGGAAAATTATGTTGGTATATATGAAGGTGGAGTTTATGAAAGAGATACAAGTTACCATCAAGGAATAACATGGCCATGGCTACTTGGACCATATTTTGATGCATTTGTAAATATTATAAATTCAGTAAGTGATGAAAAGAGAAAAACAAGATTAATTAAAGCATATAATAAATTTATAGACGAAGTAGCAGAAATATTTGAAAATGAATTTTACTATAGTGATTGTGTTGTAGGAAATATAAGCGAGTTATATGACTCAGAAGAGCCATATAAAGCAAAAGGTTCACCTGCACAAGCATGGAGCATAGCAGAAGTATTTAGAATAATTTTTCAAGGGAAAGATAAAATAAACTAATTATTATATTTTAAAGGAGATATTAAAAAATATAAAAGAATAAAAAGATTTAAAATGTAGTATAAAACAATAATTACTTAGATATTGTTTAACTTTTTATAAATAGTAATTTTATAAAAAATTTAAATAAAAAAATAAGTAATAAGATGAATTAAATGTAATTAAAACTGAAAAGAGGTAAAAATGTCAGTATACTTATTTTATGGAGAAGAGGAATACTTCTTAGAAAATAAAGTAAAAAAAATAAAAAAAGAATTTGGAGAATTAATAAAAGGAATAAATTATATTTCTTTGGATGAGACGAATATTAATTCTCTTATTTCCGATTTAGAAACACCAGCGTTTGGCTATGATAGGAAAATTATTGTAGCAAAAGATACAGGACTTTTTAAAAAAGAAAAAAGAACTAGTAAAAAAACTACTACAAAAGAAGTAGAAGATGTTGGTAAGAAAAAATCCAAGAAGCGGAAATAATGAAGCAAATAAAACTTTAGCAGAAAAGATAGAAGATTATATAAAAGAAAATATTGACTACATAAATAGTTCTATAGAATTAATTTTTATAGAAAAAGAACCAGAAAAAAATTCTTTATATGAGACAATAAATAAATTAGGTGAAGTAACTAATTTTGAGCTTTTAAAATTACCTCAATTGGTAAGCAATATTCAAAAAATATCTGCGGCATATAAAGTAAATATAGATGAAAATACAGCAAGATATTTAATAGAATGTTGTGGAAGCGGAATGCAAGAGTTAATAAATGAGCTAAGAAAAGTTATAGAATATGCTGGTGCAGGTGGAACAATAACAAAAGAAAGTATAGACAAATTGTGTATAAAACAAATTCAAGCTATAATATTTGATTTAACAGATTATTTAGGAGCAAGAAATGTTGGTAAAGCTTTAGAAATATTAAAAAAATTAGAATATAATAAAGAACCTGTACAAAAAATATTAATAACATTATACAATCATTTTAAAAAGTTATATATAGTAAAAATATCTAATGAATATAAAACAAATTTAGCAGAAAGTATGAATTTAAAGCCAAATCAAATGTTTTTAACAAGAAAGTATTCAGAACAAGCTAGATATTTTTCAAAAGAAGAGCTAAGAAAAATTATGGATGAGTTAATTAACTTAGATGCCGGATATAAACAAGGACTAATAGATTTGGACATTGGTCTAAATGCAATACTTTGTAGATACTGTTCAAAATAAAAATTATAGAATAAAATTCATATTCTGTTGAGATAATATATATAAACTAAGCTAACTAAATTTTAGGAGGAGTTTATATGTATAATTTTAGAACAGATATGGCAGTAGAAAGAAGAGATTTATATAAAAAGGCCAATAATATAGAAAATGATATAGATGGAATTGAAACAGAAGAAGAAAAAGTGGATGAAGATATTACAATTTCACGTGTTAATATTACAAATGAAAATGGTGAACAAGCCATAGGTAAAAAGAAAGGCACATATATTACAATAGATATAAAAAATTTGAAAATTGCATCTGAACCAGATATTCAAAAAGCAGCTACAGCGCTAACAAAGGAGTTAAGGAATTTAGTATCAAAGCATGCAGGACCTCAAGATTCACTATTAGTTGTAGGTCTTGGAAATATATATGTAACACCAGATTCATTAGGACCTAAGGTAGTACAAGATATAGATATTACACGACATATTATGGAATATGTACCAGATGCAATAGATAAAAATGCTAGACCTGTAAGTGCAATATCTCCTGGAGTTTTAGGAACGACAGGAATAGAAACTTTAGAAATTTTAAAGGGAATAGTTGATAATATAAAACCAAAACTAATAATAATAATAGATGCATTAGCCTCTAGAAGTATGGAAAGAATAAGTAGTTCTGTGCAATTAGCAGATACAGGAATAGTGCCAGGTGCAGGAGTTGGAAATAAAAGAAAAGAAATAACTAAAGATACATTAGGAGTACCTGTTATAGCAATAGGAATTCCAACAGTTGTAGAAGCAGCAACGATTGCTGCAGATAGTTTGGACATGTTTATAAAAAAATTACAGGAAGAGGCTAAGTCAAATGAATATTTAAATAAAATACAAGAAGAAGATAAATACGAAATGATAAAAGAAGTTTTAACTCCAAGTGACTACAATTTTATTGTTACACCAAAAGAAATAGATGAGTTGATAGAGAATATGTCAAGTATAGTTGCTAGAGGAATAAACTTTGCAGTACAAAAAGAAGGGTAGAATAAAAACAAAAAATCACGACTTTGTAAATTAAAAAGTCGTGATTTTTATTTTAAAGTTAATTAAATAATAAATATAAAATTAATAAATGAGCAGGGTAGAAAATATATAATAAATATTTTAATTTTATTCCTTGTTTATCATTATATAAATTAATAAATAAAATAGGTAAAACATTAAATGCAAAAAGCCAAATATATAAAGTATTAAAACCTGTTTTTATTATATCTATACCATAGTAAATTATGCACATAGTAATAAAAGATATATTCATTGCTATTTTATTTTTCTTAAAATAGTAAAACATAAATACTAATAAAATTCCCCACCAACCATAATCTACTTTTGAAATTTCTCCAATTATGCCAATTGCAATAATTGGAACAAATTCAATGATTAATTTTAACAACAACTTTGTAAAAGAATTCTTTATTTTAACATCTAATTTTGAAGATATATCTTTAAGCATATAACTATGTAACCAAATTGCTATTAATCCTAATGTAAGTGTAAAAAATACATTTAATCTTATATCATTTGAATAAAGTGATATAAATAATATGTAAGGTATTTGAGAAATAAGAGCAAATACCATTAACCTTATAAAATACTTTTTTAAATTTTTAGTGTGTAAAAATCCCTCAGAAATTTGAAATGCAAATATAGGAAAGGCAATTCTTCCAATGTAATTAAAAGGTGAAATCCTTTTGTAAATTGCATCGCCTAAATGGTCACAAAACATTGTAATTATAGCAATAATCTTTAAAACAAAACTTGACATTAATACATATAATCCTTTCTTATAAAAAAAGAACCCATATTGAAAATTTTTTATTTCAATATGGATTTTATTTATTGGAGCAGGTAGCGGGAATCGAACCCGCATAGCCAGCTTGGAAGGCTGGAATTCTACCATTGAACTACACCTGCATTTGCTCTATCAAGTACATTTTTTATTTTACTATATAATTATTTTTTTGTCAATACAATTTTGAAAAAATTTTCTGAATTTCTGAAAAAAATTTAAGAATTTATGAACAATTAAAATATGCTTAAATTTGGGGCAATTGAAAAGTTAAATGCAATTTTGAAAAAGTAAATGTAATTTATAATTAAATTTTCTTGTAAAAAACAAAAAAAGAATTGAAAAAATAAAAATGGTATAGTAGAATAAATAATGTATTTAATATCTATAAAAAGGTACAAATAGTGTAGATATAAATACAACTAATGAGGAGTTATTTTAGGGAAATGTACTGTAATTTAGATATTAAGTACAAAGCAAGAAGAAGTAAGCGAAGGATAAAAGAAAAAATAAGAAATTATAGTATAAGAAATAAGAAAAGTGGGTAAAAATAACAAAGGAGGATGGATAAAATGAAAAAAGAATCATTAAGAAAAATAAGTAAAGTAAAAAAACTAAAAGAAAATAAGCGGAATAACTCTAATAGCGTTAGTTGTAACTATTGTAGTATTATTAATATTAGCAGGAATAACAATAAGTTTGGTGTTTAGTGAAAATGGAATAATAGCAAAAGCAAAAGAGGCAGCTGAAAAGACAAATCAAGCAGCAATAAATGAGCAAGCGCAAATGAACGAAGTTGATACAACTATTAACAATATGTTAAATGGAACAGGTGGAAGTGGAGAAGAACCAACACCACCAGAGCCAGAAGGTTGCCCAGTGGAAGAATTTGAAAAATGGAATAAAACAAGTAATGATAAAATAAATGCAGTGGAGAGTGCGGATAAGGTAGTTGTGCCAGTGCCAAAGGGATATACTGCATCAAGTTTAGCTACGGAAAATAAAGTGTCAGAAGGATTTGTAATATATGAAGGAGAAGAAGTAGTAAACGATAGTAATAAAGATGCAGCAAGAACAACAAGAAATCAATTTGTGTGGGTGCCAGTGGCAAATCCAAGTGATATGTATGGTAAAGATGAAAATTGTAAGAAGTGGGGAAAGTCATATAATTTCTCAGCAAGTGGAATAACCGCAGAGAATTGGACAGAGCAAGATGGTATAATGTCTGTAACAAGTGCAACAAGTTATCGTGAGCCAGATGTAGTAACTGGAAATGGAACAGAATATGATGCAGTTAATAGTAATTTACAACAGGCAGGATTAGATTCAAGTGCAACTGCAAGTACTTTTAAAACACAATTGGAGAAAGAGTTTAATAATATGATAGCAAGTGTAGAGAAGTATGGAGGGTTTTATATAGGAAGATATGAGACTGGTAATTTGTCTCAAGAAAAAGTAGTTGTAATAAAAAATAATACTGATATAGGAAATCAAACATGGTATACAATGTATAAAAAAGCAAAAGGAATAGCAGTAAATAGTAATGTAACAAGTAGTATGATATGGGGAAGTCAGTGGGATGCAACATTAAAATGGATGTATAATAGTGGAAATGCAGAAAAGAAAAAGTATACTTATGATAGTACAGGTAAAGGAAACTATTATGATACTAATGGAAATAAAACAATAGCAACTGGTTCAATAGAAACATATGCAGTAAATAATATATATGATATGGCAGGAAATGTTTGGGACTGGACAATTGAAGCGAACAGCACCCCCGTTCGAGTTAATCGTGGTGGTTACTATTACGACTATGGCGGCAGCTATCCAGCGTCTAATCGCTACAACAACTATCCGACGTACAGCGGCGGCAGCAATGGTTTCCGTGTAGCTTTATATATGTAACCCTGTCCCCCTGTATGTGAAAATAAATGCTCTTATATGGGCGTTTATTTTTTTGCCTTACTATTTCATAAAATTTCCCTGTGCATTAATTTTGTGATGTTGATTTTTTTTTAGTTTTAAGTTAAAATATATATATGCGGGTATAATTTAGTGGTAGAATGCCATGCTTCCGACCTGGTCGCGCGAGTTCGATTCTCGCTACCCGCTCCAATAATGAAAATCGTCGCACTTGGGCGAAAGTATTGATAAATCAACTGTAAAAGTGACTTTTTAATTTTGTAAATGAATATGAATGGTAAGTAATATTATTAAATTAATAAAAATTAAAGAGTGGTTGCAATGAACCACTCATAAAGTCTTATATACTGCAGGTAATAATATCAAAGATATTGCACTGCTGAGTTATAACTTTATTATAATATATTAAATTGAAGTTACTCTTATTAGTTTCTTTCTTAAATTTATTCTTTCTTATCTTCACTAATTGATGTCTCCGAATTAATATCAGTATTAATTTCTTCAGATTTAACAGTATCATTTGAAATTGATTCTTCTACATTAATTTTTTCTACATTTTCTTGTGGTTCTTTAGTTTCTTCAGAAGTGTCTTTTTTCTTCATCTTGTTGCGGTAAAATAAAAATACAAATACAACAAAAGCAATAATAAGTAATATAAGAACAATATGTGAATAGTTATCAAATATTCCAACAATGTTTGTCCAATTTTCACCAACTATGCTACCAATTACAATTAAAACTGTATTCCAAATAGTAGAACCTGTTATGGTATATAGTAAAAATTTTCCCATAGGCATTTCACTCATACCAGCAGGAATAGATATTAAACTTCTAACAATAGGAATAAATCTACAGAAAAATACAGTTTTATTTCCCTTGTTATCAAACCATGCATCTGCTTTGTCTATATCTTCATATTTTATTCTTAAAACTTTACCTATTTTACCAGACACAATTTTTTTAAGACGCTCTTTATTTAATATTTTACCAATATAATATAATACAATAGCACCTAATAAAGAACCTAAGGTTGCAGCTATAACCATAAGAGGAATACTAAGATTGGTATATGTTGTCATAAATCCACCAAAAAGTAAAATAACTTCTGAGGGTATTGGTGGAAATATATTTTCAATTGCTATTAAAAGAAATACTCCTAAATAACCAAACTGTTCCATTACCGTTAAAATAAATTCTTGCATTTTAATTCTCCTTTGATATATAATTACTACAGCATTATAACATTAAAAAGGACAACAATCTACCTTTTAACAAATTATTTTATTAAAATTTTCTTAACATGATAGAGAGGAGAAAAATATGCCAGGATTTCAAATACACATAGCTATAGGAAAAAGATATATAGATAAGCATAATGAAATACAAAATGTAGAAGAATTTTTAGATGGAGTAATTGCACCAGATTTTGTAGAAGATAAGTCAAAGAGTCATTATACAGTTAAAACACCTAAAGAAAATTTAAAGAGATATTTAGCAAGTAAAGTAAACTTAGAAGCATTTTTACAAGAAAACAAAGTAGAATCAGATTATGAAAAAGGTGTATTCTTGCATTTATTAACAGACAAACTATTTTTTACAGAATTTTTCCCGGATGAATATATAAAAAATGTGGATTATAGTACTTTTTGCAAAGACCTCTATACAAGTTATGATGAAACTAATCATTATTTAGAAGAAAAATATAATATACAATTTAATAATACAATGCAGAAAAAAATCCAAAAGAACATCCAAGATTCTAAAAGAGACAAAGAAATGGACGAAGAAAGAGGAAATAATATATTACCAATAGGTGAGTTAGATAAATTTATAGAATATGTTTCAAACATTGATTTATGTACGTATACTAAGAGAGATAAAAAATTAATACAATGAGAATAAATAGTATTGAAAGAAAAAATAAATAAAAATAAACTTTATACTTGAAATAAAATTTAGTAAGTGTTAAAATACTTAATACTAAAAAGGGAGTAGCTTTTAAACTACTAATCAACAATCTCGTAAAAACTGGTTAGTAACCCATGTGGTAAGCAAGACTTTTAAAGATTTTCTTTAAAAGTCTTTTTTGATATTGTTATATTTAATGATATAAAGTATAATAGTTTAAATGCGAAACTATAGAATAATTTTTACTTAAAAAAGACAAAATATAGGAAAAGGAGAGATACGTTTTGGAAAAAAAGCAAAATTTATGGTTTCATAAGTCTGTAGATGAAACCAAAGAATATTTTAAATTAGACGAAGAAAATGGATTGTCTAATGAACAAGTAAATGAAAACAGACAAAAATATGGAACAAATGAATTACAGACAAAAAAGAAGAAAAGTACATTTGTAAAATTTTTAGAGCAATTTAAAGACTTTATGATAATTGTTTTAATTATTGCAGCAATTATTTCTGGAGTAGTTGGCTATATAGAAGGTGAAGGAATTACAGATTCTATAATAATTCTTATAGTTGTAATTTTAAATGCTGTAATAGGTGTAATACAAGAAAATAAAGCAGAAAAATCGTTAGAAGCTTTACAAAAATTAAGTGCCCATGTAAGTAAAGTTATTAGAAATGGGAAAATGGAAGTTATTCCAGCAAAAGAATTGGTCCCAGGAGATATTGTTGTATTAGATACTGGAGACTATGTTCCAGCAGATTTAAGAATTATTGAAGCAGTAAATTTAAAGTCACAGGAAGCATCGCTAACAGGTGAATCTGTACCAGTAGAAAAAAGTGCAAATACAATAGAACAGGAAGAAGTAGACTTAGGAGATAGAGAAAATATGCTATTTTCTTCTAGCTTAATTACATATGGTAGGGGAAAAGGTATTGTAGTTGAAACAGGAATGAATACAGAAGTTGGAAAAATTGCAGGAATAATAAATAGTGCAGAAGAAACGCAAACTCCACTTCAAGAAAAACTAAATAAATTAGGAAAAACACTTGGAATTGCAGCTTTAGTAATTTGTGCAATAATATTTGTAATTGGTTTATTATATGGAAAAGATCCAATAGAAATGTTTATGACAGCTGTAAGCTTAGCTGTGGCAGTAATTCCAGAGGGATTAGCAGCAGTATCTACAATTGTTTTGGCAATTGGAGTACAAAGGATGGTAAAAAGACATGCTATTGTTAAAAAACTTCCAGCAGTAGAAACTTTAGGAAGCACAACTGTTATATGTTCAGATAAAACAGGAACATTAACTCAAAATAAAATGACTGTAGAAAAAATATTTTATAATGGAAAATTATTAGATGCAAAAGAAGTTAAACAAAATATAGATAAGAATTTGGAAAAACTAGTATACATTAGTATGTTGTGTAATGATACAAAAATATCTGCAAATAATGAATTAACAGGTGACCCAACAGAAACTGCATTAGTTGATATGGGATTTAATTTACAATTTGAAAAAAATATATATGATAAAAATCCAAGAATTAAAGAAATTCCTTTTGATTCAGATAGAAAATTAATGACAACAGTAAATAAAATAAATGATAAATATGTAGTTTTAACTAAAGGCGGAGTAGATGAACTTCTAGCAAGATGTAATAAATATTTGTACGATGGAGAAGAAAGGAACGACTTAGAAAACTATAAAAAAGTTATTACAAAAAATAATGAAAATATGGCAAAAGATGCATTAAGAGTCTTATCAATGGCTTATAAAGAGATAGATCATGAGCCAACAGACGAAGAAATGAAAGATATAGAACAAGATTTAATTTATGTTGGTATGGTTGGAATGATAGATCCTCCAAGACTAGAAGTAAAAGATGCTGTAGATAAATGTAAAAAAGCAGGAATAAAAACTGTAATGATTACAGGTGACCACAAGATTACAGCAATTGCAATTGCTAAGAGTCTTGGTATATTACAAAGTGAAGAAGAAGCTTTAACAGGTGCAGAACTTGAGAAAATGTCTGATGAAGATTTAACTAAAAATATAAGAAAATATAGTGTTTATGCAAGAGTTTCTCCTGAGCATAAAGTAAGAATAGTAAAAGCTTGGCAAGCAAATGGAGAAATAGTAGCAATGACAGGAGATGGTGTAAATGATGCACCAGCACTTAAAACAGCAGATATAGGATGTGCAATGGGAATTGTAGGTACAGATGTATCTAAAGAAGCGGCAGATGTAATACTTACAGATGATAATTTTGCAACAATTGTTTCATCTGTTGAAGAAGGAAGAAGAATTTATGATAACATCTTAAAAGCAATACAATTTTTATTATCAAGTAACGTAGGAGAAGTTATAACACTATTTGTAGCAATTTTAATAACACCATTATTAGGAAATTTATTTGGAATAGATATTAACTTAATTGTTCCATTACTTCCAATACACATATTATGGATAAACTTAGTTACAGATTCACTTCCAGCTCTAGCATTAGCAGTTGACCCACCACAAAAAGATGTAATGGATAGAAGACCAAACAAAAATAAAAGTGTATTTACAAAAGGTATGATATGGAGAATTGTTTACCAAGGAATACTAATAGGAGTAATTACGATTGTAGCATTTATAGTAGGACTAGCTACACCAGATGAAAATTTACCTGTAATAGAAGGACTTACAAACGAAGAAATAAAAGTAGAAATAGGTCAAACAATGGCATTTTGTGTACTAGCATTTTCACAACTTGTACATGTATTTAATGTTAGAGATAATAAAACATCTATATTTAAAACAGGAATATTTAGCAACAAACAATTAATTTTAGCTGTACTTGCATCAGCAGCATTAATGTTAGGAATATTATTAATTCCAGCATTAAGACATGTATTTAGTATTCCAGTATTACCAGTTGGAAATATACTAGAAATTGTAGTATTATCGATAATGCCATTAATAGTGGTAGAACTATTTAAATTAATAAAAATAAATACAAGTAAATCTGAAAAATTATAAGAGTTTTATTTAACCTTTTTGCTTGACAGAAATAAATAAACAAATTAGAATATAAATAATTGGCAATGAGTCAATTAAAAGTTATTAACATTTCCAAATATTTAATTAAAGGAGGAAATAAAAATGCTTTGTACTCCAGAGCAATTTAAAGGTAGAATAGGCTACTTTATTTTTGTAGACCGATTTTGCCGTGGAAATGAATCTCCTCTTAATCCTGTAGAAGGAAGAATTCTAAAGGATTGGGAAGATTCGGTACCTAATTGGTGGCCAAACGAAAAAGGGGAATATCCCAATAATTATTTCTACGGAGGTGACTTACAAGGAATAACTCGGAGACTGTCTTATTTAAAGATGCTTTTTGGAGTGGACCTTCTGTATATAAGTCCAATATCCAAAACTCCATCATCACACCATTACGATGTAGATGACCAACATGTTATTGACCCATGGATAGGATCTTGGGAAGACTACAAAAGAATGTGTGATAAAGCACATAGTCTTAAAATGCTTGTATGCCAAGATTTGGTGTTTAATCATATGGGAGCATACAGTAAAATCTTTCAGGAAGCACTTAATAATCCAAATTCCCACTATCACAACTGGTTTGAGTGGGGGAAAAATGGAGAACCAATTTTTTGGTATGGTATTGAAGAAATGCCTCAGTGCAATAAGTTAAATCATGAGTACCAAGAATATGTTTTAAGTGTAGTAGAAACATACCTTAAAGCAGGAGCGGATGGTATAAGACTTGACTTAGGAGAGCATCTTCCGCGTGAGCTTATGTACAAGATAATGGACAAAGCGAAGTCCATAAATCCAGATGTGCTTATTGTTAGCGAGATGTGGGACTTAGCTACCGAAAATGGCAATCGCCAGATTTTCGATGGAGAAGCTCATAGTGTAATGAACTATCCTCTAGGTGATGCCATTTGTAGATGGCTTAGGTATGGAAACTATATGCATTTCGAATACACAGTAAAAGAACTTGCAAAGTATCCGAAACAAGTGCAAGATGTGCTTTGGAATTTCTTGGATAGTCATGACAATCCTCGCTTAGCAAATTTACTTGTAGCACCTGGGATGCAACAAGACCCATTTAAGGGGCGACTTTGGAGGATGGAAGATAGTTTTATGCTTCCAAATGGACAGTGTGACACATATGCATTTAGAAAGTTTGAAGCAGAAAACGATGGCAAGTTTGACTTAAGTAGAGCTTACGAACTATCGAAAATGGCTTCGCTTATGCAATATGTGATGCCTGGAAATCCAATTATCTATTATGGAACTGAGGTGGGGCTTACTGGATACAAAGACCCATGGAATAGGAAACCATATCCTTGGGACAACGTCAATGAAGATATGTTGGAACATTACTCAAGGCTTGGAAGACTTAGAAAGAAAAATGAGGATATTCTAAGAGATGGTTCCCTAGATTTTTATGTGGATAGCAAAAAAGCAGTTATTCGACGTAAAAAGGATGGTGAAGAAATAGAAGTTAGCATTTATCGTGACAAGACGATGAATGAATGTAAAGCTTCTAAGCTAGTAGAAATTAAAATTGTATAAGGAGAACAAACTTTAGTTGTAATCTATTCACTGCATTAGATTACAGAAAAATGGGAGGTAAATAAAAGCTACTTAAAAAAGTAGAAAATACCTCCCATTTTTTATGTTTAAATATTATTATATTTTTTATTAAATAGTATTCATTTATAAAAAGTTATGTTATAATTTAAGTATGTTTATAGTGAGGAGGAATTACAAATGAAAAATCTTTCAAGTTGGTTAATTGCATTTTTTGCACTTATGTATTGGGTGTTTAGAATAGTTGTTACTTTCACATACTCAATGGGAATGGAATTTATAACACAGCCAATAGATATGACAATGGAAATTGTACTTCTATTTGTAACTTTTATATGCATTTGTTTTATATTTAAAAGAAATTTATTAACAACATTAATCTATTTTTTAGCATATTTATTGTACTTTGGTTCAGATGTACTAAGTGGAGTAAGTGCTATAATGGATGGTCAAGGAGCTATACAGATTTACACAAATCTATTCTTTGATGCAATAGGAATATTAATACCACTTATTGCATTAATAGACGTATTATTAGACAAAAATAGAAAGCTAAACCCAACAGATAAGAAAACAGATTGGTTTTATAAAAACAAAGATTATGATAGACAACTTGACGAAAGAGCAGACAAAAATAACTATAGAACTGGATTATAAAATATATAAAACTGTATTGTAAATTATACAATACAGTTATAATTATTTTAAATGAAGCAAAAATTATAGAAAATGGAAGTGGTAATAATGGATAAAAAAGATATGGTGGAAGGAGGAGATGATAATGAAGAAAATTAGTAATAAATATACTGAGAACACTTTTGAAAATATAAAGCATATTGATGAATACGGAAATGAATTTTGGTTTGCACGTGAATTGCAAAAAGTATTAGAATACAAAGACTGGAGAAATTTTCAAAAAGTAATAGACAAAGCGATTTTATCAGCAAATAATAGTGTTTCAAGTGAAGAAGATTGGGTTGTTGAAGTCAACAAGCCAATAAAAACTGGTAAAGGTAAAGAAGAAATTATTAAAGACTATAAGCTTTCAAGATATATATGTTATTTGATAGTACAAAATGCAAATCCAAGTAAAGAAGTTGTTGCTTTAGGACAAACCTATTTTGCTATTCAAACAAGAAAACAAGAAATAACAGAACAAGAATATGATTCTTTATCAGATGATGAAAAAAGATTTTATCAAAGAAAATTAACAAAACAAGGAAATTATACATTACAAAAAGTTGCATCTTCTGCTGGCGTTAAAAATATGGCTGAATTTCATAATGCAGGATATAAAGGATTATATAATGGAGAAACTGCGGATGATATTTTTAAAAGAAAAAAATTATGTTATAGAGAAGATATTTTAGATAATATGAATGAAGATGAGTTGGTTGCTAATTTATTTAGAATAAATCAAACTAAACAAAGGCTTTTAAAAGATAATGTACAAGGTGAAAAAGAAGCAAAAGATGTACATTATGAAGTTGGCAAAAAAGTTAGAAAAGCAATTGCAGACATTGGTGGTATGATGCCTGAAGAAATGCCAACTCCTAAAAAGAGCCTAAAAGAACTTGAAAGAGAAAAGAAACAATTAGAAAATAAAGAACAAAAGAAATTTGAGGGAATAAAATAAAAATTATTAGATGAAGATAATAAAAATATGTAGGAGTAATATATGAAAGAGTTAATGAAAAGTAATATATATGATGTAGAAGAAACAATAATTGTTGTGGGAAGTTGTTTGAAAAATATGCAACTAGAGGGGTATGAAAAATTACAAAAAATTTCTACTAATATTTACGAATTGTGTTTGGAAGAAATACATATAAATATGGCAATAACAAAAATCGGTGGCATGCTTAGAACAAATAAAATAAAAAAAATTATTTTTGCTTCAGTAGATAAATCGCCACATTGTATACAGCTTCATTATATACAAGATGAATTAAGAAAAATGCTGAATTTATCAAATATAGAAATAGAAAATTATGTTATAGTAGATAATGAATTAAAAAAGATTAGTACATCAACAATTTCGTTATCAAAAAACTTAAGTAAATTATCTAATTTAAATACTGAAGGGAAGTGATTATAATGGAAAATCGACAAAATTCGACGAACATCAACTGGTATCCAGGACATATGGCAAAAACTAAAAGACAAATAATAGAAGATTTGAAACTAATAGATATTGTAGTAGAAATTTTAGATGCAAGAATACCAGTATCTAGTCAAAACCCAGACATACAAGAATATATAAAGAATAAACCAACTGTAATATTGTTAAACAAGTCAGATTTATCAAGTAGTTGTGAAAACGAAAAATGGGTTAATAAAATTCAAAAAGAAGAAAAATCAGCAGTACTTGTAAATTGTAATTCTGGTGAAGGTATAAAAAACGCTATAGCGGAAATAAAAAAAGTATATAACAATATAAAAGAACAATATAAAAATAAAGGAAGAATAGGAAAATCCATACGTGTTATGGTGCTTGGAATACCAAATGTAGGAAAGTCTTCTTTTATTAACAGAGCATCTAAAAAAGTTGCAGCACAAGTTGGAAACAAGCCAGGAGTTACAAGACAAAAACAATGGATAAGGTTAGAAGAAGGAATAGAATTGTTAGATACACCAGGTGTATTATGGCCAAAACTTGGAGATGAAAAGGTAGCATTAAATTTAGCATATACAGGAACTATAAAAGATGATGTATTAGAAACAATTGAAGTTGGATTTAGTTTGTTAAAATTTTTATTAAAAAATAATTTAAATGAATTAATAGAAAGATATAAATTAGAAACAGAAGATGTTAAACAAATTTTAGATGATAGCAATTTAGAAGAAAACGAGAAATCATTAGAAATATTACATAAAATAGGAAGAAAACGAGGAGCGGTAATTTCAGGTGGAGACATAGACGAAGAAAAAACAGCAAAAATTATTTTGGATGATTTTAGAAGCGGAAAGATAGGAAAAATAACATTAGAAAAAGCATAATTATAATGAAATTTATACAAATTATGCAAAATTAGAATTGATATAATTATAAATAGCATTTTTATAATTGTAGAAATTACAAGCAATAAAATAGTAATAAAAAATTAACAAAAAGCTTAATAATAAAATTACAAGAAAAGAGGAAAAGTATTGGAGATATTTAATAGAGAAAAAGACGAAGCAGAAGTAAATATGATGTCACCATTAACATGGGCATATGTGGGAGATGCAGTATACGAATTGTATATACGTACACATTTAGTTAATATAACTAGACTAAAACCACATAAATTACATATAGAATCAATTAAATATGTTAAAGCAAAAGCTCAAGCAGAAATGTTAGAAAAATTAGATAATATTTTAACAGAAAAGGAAAAAGAAATAGCAAAAAGAGGTAGGAATACAGAAAATCATCATGTTGCGAAAAACGCAACAGTGCAAGAATATATGTATTCAACAGCTTTTGAAGCATTAATTGGGTATTTATATTTAACAAAACAAGATGAAAGATTGAAAGAAATATTAGAAAAATGCATAAGTTTGAACTAAAAATAACACAATATCATTGTAATTTAAATTACAAGAGTATATAGAATAATTTGTGTAAAGTTAAAAAATAAACCTTCTTATGATAAA
>OIZB01000706.1_pt1 | contig 22672 bp, 21 predicted proteins | sample 1588401 | NCBI WGS metagenome assembly OIZB01 (sample SAMN03283270) | human gut metagenome | biome: human-associated habitat; material: feces | host: Homo sapiens | place: USA | collected 2013
CAGCCTCGCCGCACAGCGCACCCACCTTGGTGCCGCCGATGTAGAACACATCGGTGAGCCGGGCGATGTCGGCCAGGGTCACGTCGGTGCCCTCGGCCATCAGGCCGTAGCCCAGCCGGGCACCGTCCAGAAACAGCGGCATCCGGTATTCCTGACAGACGGTGTGCAGATCTTCCAGCTCCTGTTTTGTGTACAGGGTGCCGTACTCGGAGGGGTGGGAGATGTACACCATGCCGGGGAACACCATGTGGTCGTGGTTGGCGTCGGCATAGAAGGTGGCGCACCAGTCCCGTACATCGGCGGCGGACACCTTGCCCTCGTGGGCCGGCAGGCTGATCACCTTGTGGCCGGTGTACTCGATGGCACCGGCTTCGTGGGCAGCCACATGGCCGGTGGCCGCGGCCAGCACGCCCTGCCAGCGCTGCAGCATGGAGGCAATGACGATGGCGTTGGTCTGGGTGCCGCCGGAGATAAAGGTCACGTCGGCGTCCGGGCAGGCGCAGGCGGCGCGGATCTTCTCCCGTGCGCTGGCGCAGTAGGGGTCGGTGCCGTAGCCGGACACCTTTTCAAAGTTGGTCTCGGTCAGCTTCTGCAGGATGGCGGGATGGGCACCCTCGCAGTAGTCATTTTCAAAGTACAGCATAAAAACGCTCCTATATTTCAGATGCATCCATTGTAACCCCCGGCCGCAGGCTTGTCAAATAGGAAAAAAGCGCAGAGGGCGGACAGCCAAAATGCTGTCGGAATTGCGCCCTGAAGTAGTTGCTGCTGCCAAGGCCTCCTTCCGGGCGGTATGGGATGCTGATTCCAGGATAGCCCGGAACCGGCACACCGTCAATGTGGCGGCGTTTTTGCTGATTCTTTAGCAGGGGTGTGGTATAATCTTATATTAGGACAGAATAAAATCAGGAGGGGTGAACCGTTTATGAAAAAAAGTACCTGGTACCGCGACCTTCTGGTCATGCTTGCCGCACTGTGCGTCGCCGGGGTGGCGGTGGTATGGGTGCAGCGCATCACCGGCCGCATCGACGGCGTGGCCATGCTGATCTTCATGCTGGCTGTGTTTGTCACCTCCATGTACACCGACGGTTATCTCTGGGGCGTGCTGGCCTCGCTGGCAAGTGTGCTGGCGGTCAACTTTGCCTTTTTCACCCCCTATTTTGCCTTCAATTTTACCCTGCCGGAAAATCTGTTCTCCGGCCTTGTGATGCTGGCCGTATCCATCATGACCAGTACCCTGACTACCCGGGTCAAAAAACAGGAGCAGCTGCGCATGGAGACCGAGCGGGAAAAAATGCGCGCCAACCTTCTGCGGGCGGTCTCCCACGACCTGCGCACGCCCCTCACCTCCATTTACGGGGCCTGCTCCACCGTGACTGAAAACTACGATTCGCTGGGCAAGGAACAGGCCCTCAAGCTGCTGCGGGAGGCCTGCGAGGATGCCCAGTGGCTCAACCGTATGGTGGAGAATCTGCTTTCCGTGACCCGCTTCGACGGGGAACAGGTGGCCGTCAAAAAGACCCCCACCGTGCTGGAGGAGCTGCTGGACACGGTGCTGGTCAAATTCAAAAAGCGCTGCCCGGACGTTCCGGTGCAGCTGGAGCTGCCGGAGGACTGCCGGGTCGCTGCCCGGGCCGTCTGCCCGGAAGAGGTCCAGGGCAGCCTGACGGACCGGGGCATCGAGGTCCGGTTCCCGGTGGACTTCCGGGCGGAGGCGGCCCAGCGTGTGAAACGGGTGTGCGTGTCCGCAGGAAAGATCAATACAGACGCGCCTAAGGAGACCACCGGCGCGCCGTCCCTGGTGCTGCGTTGCCTGGGGAAGCAGGAGACCGCCTGGGATCTGGCGAAACGGTACAACACCACCATCGGCGTGATCCTGGCAGCCAATCAACTGGAGACGGAAGGAGATATCTCCCGGGACCAGCTGCTGCTGATCCCCCGGAAGCGGACCTGAGTCACCCTTGACGGGTCCGGCAGCCCATGGTAGACTGGAAAAAACGGGTATTCGGTCTGTTTCGTCTGCCCTCTGGGAAGTGGAGGTGCCTATGCCGGACTTTGCGGTGCGTGTTCGGGGAGCCAAGGGGATGAGCTGGCGGTCCCCGAGGCGGCTGGTAGCGGTTTACCTGGGACTCTGGGTTTTTGCCCTGGTGGTGTTCTTGTTGATGGACCCCACGGACGCCATGGGGTACGCCCTTTTATTCCACTGGCTGCTCCTGCCCATCGCCGCCTTTGTGATCTCCCTGCGGATTGGGGAACTGGTCCGCAGGGATGGGCGCATGTGGCTGCTGCCTCTGGCCCTGGGACTTTTGTATATGCTGGCGGACTTTCTCACCTTCCGGCTCGCCAATATGTTGGCCTTTGACAAGATCAACCTGCCTCAGTGGGACCTGTTTTTCATCGGGGCGGCCATCTCTGCCCTGGGCCTTCTCATCGGGCGATTGCTGGGCCGCCGGAGATCCAAACCTGCCTGATTGACGGAGTTTCCCGTTGCCCCGTCTTAACAAGACGGCACAAGATAACAAAAGAGCGGAGCATCAGCTCCGCTCTTTTTCTGTTCCGTTTTATCCCTCGGAATATCGGGCGAGGAACTGACGGGTCCGTTCCTCCCTGGGGTGCTCAATGACTTGGTGGGCGTCACCCTGCTCCACGATGACGCCGCCGTCCATGAAGATCAGCCGGTCCGCCACGTCCCGGGCGAAGGCCATCTCGTGGGTCACCACGATCATGGTGGTGCGGCGGTCGGCCAGCTGGCGGATGACCCGCAGCACCTCGCCGGTAAGCTCCGGATCCAGGGCGGAGGTGGGCTCGTCGAAGCACAGCACGTCCGGCTCCATGCACAAAGCCCGGGCGATGGCCACCCGCTGCTTCTGGCCGCCGGAGAGCTGGTGGGGATAGTGGCCCGCCCGGTCGGACAGGCCCATCTGCTCCAGCAGAGCCAGCCCCCGGTCCCGGATGTCCGCCTCCGATTCGCCGGGTGCCTTGACCAGACGCCTGGCCAGGGTCACGTTTTCCAGGGCGGTGTATTGTGGAAACAGGTTGAAATCCTGGAACACCAGACCGAAATGCAGGCGCTTTTCCCGCAGCTCCCGCTCCCGCACCGGGGGGCGGGACCCGTCCAGCAGGGTCTGGTCCCGCAGGGAGATCACCCCGGCGTCCGGCCGCTCCAGAAAATTCAGACACCGCAGCAGGGTGGTTTTCCCGCTGCCGGAGGAGCCGATGACGGACAGCGTCTCCCCTTCCGGCAGGTCGAAGCTCACATCCCGCAGCACCCGGGTGCTGCCGAAGGATTTTTCCAGGTGCGCAACGCTCAGATAGGACATATGCTCCCCCCTTTCAGCGGAAATAGCTCAGACGGCGCTCCAGATACCGGAACAGCAGCGTCAGAAGCCCCACAAACAGCAGATAGTATACCCCGGTATAGAACAGGGGCCAGGTGATCCCGGCGGACTTCACATAGTCCTCACCGGCCTTGGTCAGCTCCACGATGGCGATGATCCGGGCCAGGGACGTGTCCTTCACCAGGGTGATGATCTCGTTGGAAATGGGAGGCAGGATCCGCTTCACCACCTGAAGCAGGGTGATTTTGAAGAAGATCTGGCGGCGGGTGAGGCCCAGCACCTGACCGGCCTCCCACTGACCCGCCGGGACGGCCTGGATGCCGCCCCGGTAGATCACGGAGAAATAGCAGGCGTAGTTCAGCACAAAGGCCACGGTGCACGCCAGCATCCGGTTGCTGCCCCAGATGTTGTGACCGAACCACAGGCCAGGGCCGTAGAAAATGATGATCAGCTGCAGCACCAGGGGCGTGCCCCGGATCACCCACACCAGGGTGTCGAACACCGCCCGCACCGGGCGGCAGCGGCTCATGGAGCCCAGGGCTGCCAGCAGGCCCAGCGGCAGGGAGAACGCCAACGTCAGCCCAAACAGGACGGCGGCCTGGCGCATCCCCTGGAGCAGGGAAAGGGTTACGGTCCAGAACATGGCCTTATGCGGCGGGGACCACGATGACTTGGGCGTTGCAGCAGTAGGCGGGGGTGCAGGTCATGGCGGTCTGCACGCCGTCGGTGAGGGTCATGCCGTTCCACACCACGTCGATGGCCTTGCTGTTGAGCTCGTTGACCTTCTGGCCCCACTCAATGATGACGAACTCCACGTCCACCCCCAGGCGCTGGGCCACTAGCCGGGCCAGCTCCGCGTCAAAGCCGGTCCACTGGCCGTTGTCGTCCTTATAGTCCATGGGGGCAAACTCCGTGATGCCCACCACCAGGGTGCCCTTGCCCCGGATATAAGCCACGTCGCCGCCGGCGTCCTCGGTATAGCCGGTCTGGGGCATCTCCGCCAGCAGGTCCTCCCGGATGCCGAACTGCCGGGCCAGGGTCTGGGTGGTGCCGTCCTGATAGGCCTCGGCCAGAACGGAGGTGATGAAGTCGGCCAGGTCAGAGCCCTGGCGGCAGCCGATGCCGTACTCCTCCTGGGTGAGGCTGTCGGTATAGGTCAGGTTGGGATAGCTGGTGTCGGGTCCGATCATGGCCCCGGCCATCAGCAGGTCGATGACGGCGGCGTCGGAGGTCCCGGCGGCAACCTCCATCAGGGCGGCTGCCTGATCCTGGACACTGTTGACGGTCCAGCCCTTCTCCTTGGCCACATCCTCACCGGCGGAACCGGCCTCCACGGCATAAATCGTGTTCTTGGCGCCGGTCTTCTGGCCGCAGGCGGACAGAGCGGCGGTGACAGCCAGCAGCAGGAGCAGACAGACTCCGCGTTGAATGATGTTCTTCATGATTTCCTCCATTCCCCGGCCCCTATCGCCGGGCGATTTAGTATGCTAATACACTACCACACTACCGAGATAAAGTAAAGACGGAATAACCACCAAATTTACCCCTATGGGGCCAGGGTGTTTTGCACGGAAAACACAAAACGACAAAATGTCCGCACAAAGCGGACGTTTGACTGCGATTGACGGCGGCGGCCCCGGGGCATGCTAACCGGGAGAGGAGGCGCACATGGACATTTTTGACGGATTGTCCGCTCTGGGCGGACTGTGCCTGTTTTTATTCGGCATGAGCATCATGGCCGAGGCTCTCCAGCGCCGGGCAGGCGGACGGCTGGGGGGACAGCTGCGCCGCATGACCCGCAGCCGCTGGGCGGGCTTTTTCACGGGTCTTGCGGTGACGGCGGCGGTGCAGAGCTCGTCGGCGGCTATGGTGATGGTGGTGGGATTCGTGAACTCCGGACTGCTGACCCTGGGTCAGGCGGTGGGGGTCATCATGGGCACCAATGTAGGCACCACGGTGACGCCCTGGCTGCTGAGCCTGGGCGGACTGGAGGGGGGCGGTTTTCCGGGACGGCTGCTGCGGCCTGCGGGCTTCGTGCCCCTGCTGAGCCTGTGGGGCATCATCGCTTATCTGTCCAGGAATGGCCGCCGCCGGGATACCGGCCAGGCCCTGCTGGGCTTTGCCACATTGATGCAGGGAATGGAGCTGATGTCCGGCTCTGTGGCAGGACTTGCCCAGGCAGAGGGCTTCCGCCGGCTGTTTACGGCCTTTACGGACCCGCTGCTGGGGTTGCTGGCCGGGGCGGTGCTGACGGCGGTGATCCAGTCCAGCTCCGCCTCCGTGGGGATATTGCAGGCCCTGGCCGCCAGCGGTCAGGTTACGGTGGGCGCCGCTGTGCCCATCATTATGGGGCAGAACATCGGCACCTGCATCACGGCCATGCTGTCCTCCGTGGGGGCCAGCCGCAATGCCCGCCGGGCGGCGCTGGTCCACCTGCTGTTCAACCTTACCGGGGCCGGGGTGTGGCTGGCGGTGTTCTGGCTGGTGAAGGTGCTGGCGGCTCCGACGATGCTGGCCCGTCCCGTGACTCTGCCGGGGGTGGCGGTGATCCACACGGCCTTCAACCTGCTGTGTACGATGCTGCTGTTTCCGGCGGCGGGACTGCTGGAGCGGGCGGTGCTGCGGCTGCTGCCGGGTGAGGAGGGGGAGAAGGGGACGGAGCTGGACCCCCGGCTGCTGGCGGCCCCGGCGGCGGCCCTGGAAAAATGCCGGGAGCTGGCCGGGGACATGGCGGCCCTGGCCCGGGATAACCTGCGCCGGGGCGTGGCTGCTCTGACGGAGGTGCAGCCTGCTTCGGCAAAGGAGCTGCGGCGGCAGGAGGAGCGCATCGACCGGATGGAGGACGTGCTGGGGACATTCCTGGTGCGGCTCAGCGGCCAGACGCTGACCCGGCGGGACAACGCCCGGGCGGCGGAGCTGCTGGCGCTGATCGGTGATTTTGAGCGGCTGGGGGATCACGCCATGAACCTGTTGGAAAGCGGGGAGGAGCTGCGGGACAAGGACATTTCCCTGCCCGCCGAGGACCGCCGGGAGCTGCGGGTGCTGACGGACGCCGTGGAGGAGATCGCGGACCTGGCTCTGGACGCCTTCCGTCGGGAGGACCCCGCCGCCCAGGCGGAGGTGGAGGCCCTGGAGCAGGTCATCGACGGCCTGAAGGAGCAGCTGCGGTCCCGGCGCATCCGGCGGATGCAGCAGGGGAGCGGCACCATGGAGCTGGGCTTTGTGTGGTCCGACGTGCTGACGGACCTGGAGCGGGCGGCGGACCATTGCAGCAACATTGCCGGGTGCGTGGCGGGGCTGCCCGACGGGAACCAGGGGCTTCATGCCGCCCAGACGGCCCTGCGGCAGCAGGACCCGGCCTTCGACAGCCGGGTCCAGGCCTATGAGCAGAAGTATCGAATATAAAAAGCCTGTGTATTCGGTGCAATTGCACCGAATACACAGGCTTTTTTTATCCGTTCAGCAGGGCCAGCTGGTAAAAGGCCACGGCGCTGGCGGCGGCCACGTTCAGGGAATCCACCCCGTGGGACATGGGAATTTTCACGGTATAGTCGCAGGCGGCGATGGTGGAGGAGGCCAGGCCGTCCCCCTCGGTGCCCAGCACCATGGCCAGCTTCGGCTCCGCCAGCAGGCGGGGATCGTTCAGGGCCAGGGAGTCGTCCCGCAGGGCCAGGGCCACGGTTTTGAAGCCCAGCTCATGCAGCAGCTCCGGCCAGCTCTCCCCCTCCGGCAGATATGTCCAGGGCACCAGGAACACGTTGCCCATGCTGACCCGGGCGGCCCGGCGGTACAGGGGGTCGCTGCCGGCGGCGGTCAGCAGCACCGCGTCCACGTTCAGAGCGGCGGCGGACCGGAAAATGGCCCCGATGTTGGTGGGGTTCATGATGTTTTCCAGCACGGCAATGCGCCGGGCATTGGCGCAGACCTCCGCCACGGAGGGGAGCCGGGGCCGCCGCATGGCGCACAGCATCCCCCGGGTCAGGTGGAAACCCGTCAGCTGGGTCAGCACCGGCAGGTCCGCCGCGTATACCGGGATATCCGCCGGGCAGCGGGCCAGCACCTCCGCGCCTTTTCCCTCGATGTGCTTGCGCTCCATCAGAAAGGACACCGGCGTGCACCCGGCGTCCAGAGCCCGGCCGATGACCAGGGGACTCTCCGCCACGAACAGGGCGTTTTCCGGGTCGGCCCGGTTCACCAGCTGGTTTTCCGTCAGCCGGGCGTAGATATCCAGCTCCGGGGCGGAAAAATCGGTGATTTCGATGATATGGGCCATGTTACTTGGCTTCTCTTGCCCGGCGGGCGGCTTCCTCCCGTTCCCGGCAGATGTCGGCCCAGCTGGGGATCTTCTTCAGCACCTCGTTCAGGTCCGCCAGGGCGGCGGGAATGTCGATGTTCTGGGGACAGACCCGGGCGCACTGGCCGCAGCCCACGCAGGCGGCGGGGCGCTTGTCCTCCGGCAAAGCCTCCACCCGCATGCCGATGTTGAAGTTGGGGGAGAACTTGGCCTCGTTATACAGCTTCAGCAGCATGGGAATGTCCAGGCCCATGGGGCAGCCGTCGCAGCAGTAGCGGCAGGCGGTGCAGGGCACGGCGCCGTACATGCCCTTGGCGATGTCCAGCAGGACCTTCTCCTCCTGGTCCGTCAAGGGGCGGCGTTCTTCGAAGGTGCAGACGTTGTCCTCCATCTGGGCGGGGGTGGTCATGCCGCTGAGGATCATCTGGACCCCCTCCACCCCCTGGAGGAAGCGGAAGGCCCAGGCAGCGGTGGACTCCTCCGGCCGCAGGGCGTGGAGCTCGGACTCCGCCTCCGGCGTCAGGGAGGCCAGGCGGCCGCCCCGGACGGGCTCCATGACCCAGATGGGGATGCTGTACCGGCGCAGCAGCTCGCACTTGGCCTTGGCGTCCTGCATGGTCCAGTCCAGATAGTTCAGCTGGATCTGACAGAACTCCATGTCCTTGCCGTAGCGGGACAGGAAGCTCTCCAGCAGCTCCACGCCGCCGTGGGAGGAGAAGCCCAGGTGACGGATGCGGCCGTTCTTCTTCTGCTCCAGAAAATAGTCGATGATGCCCCAGCGGGGATCGGTATACGTCTCGATGGACTTTTCATACACATTGTGCAGCAGGTAGAAGTCGAAATACTCCACGCCGCACTTCTGGAGCTGCTCCTCAAAGATGGCGGCGGGGTCGTAGCTGTCGCTGATCTGGTGGCCGGGGTATTTGGTGGCCAGATAGAAGCTCTGGCGGTCATAGTCCTTCAGCACCCGGCCGATGACCCGCTCGGACATGCCGCCGTGGTAGGGATAGGCGGTGTCGAAATAGTTGACGCCGTGGTCCATGGCATAGCGGACCATGTCCGCCGTGGTTTTTTCGTCGATGTCCGCCGGGCCGCCGCCGGGAACCAGCGGCAGACGCATGGTGCCGAAGCCCAGCAGGGACAGCTTCTCTCCGTGAAAATCGGTGTAGATCATGTAAGGTTCCTCCTTGGTTGGGATGTTTCCCCTATTATAGCACGGAGGGAAAGGACCCTGCAAGGCGGATTTTCACCCCGGGGGGCGGTCTTACAGGAAAAATTCCTCCGGCTCCGCCGGCCGCATGATGGACACCTCATAGGCGGTACGCTCCTGGCCCACGCCGTCCACGGTTTTCGTGTAGCCCCGGCTCTGGACCCGGCCCTCCACCGTCAGCCGGGAGCCCACCGGCAGGATGGCCGTCTGCTGGGCGATGGCGCCCCAGGCAATGCAGGGCAGATAGTCCGCCCGGCTGTACCGGCGGTTCACCGCCAGGATCAGGTCGCAGATTTCCCGGCCCAGAGGCGTCCGGCGCAGGGTGGGAGTTTTGCACAGAATGCCGGAGAGCTGAATCTGGTTAAAGGGGGCCGCGCCGCCGGGAATCAGCTCCCGGACGAACACGGAGATCACCAGCCGGGGACCCTGGCCGCTGCGGTTGTTGAAGGAGCGCAGCTGGCCGGTAAGGGTCAGCACGTCCCCGGTATGTACGGGGTGGGCCTCCAGCAGCGGCCGGGGCAAAATCACCGGCAGCCGGTCCTCCTGGCCGGAAAGCCGTTCCACCGACAGGGGAAAGCGGTAAAAGCTCTCGCCGTGGTTTATGTGGGACAGCTCCGGCTCCCCGGCGGCCCGCCCGCACAGGCGCACGCGGTTGAAGTTGTTGTCCATAGTCATCCTCCTCGTTTGTTGAAGCTGGTCCAGCTTATGCCGGAGCGATGAGAAATAGACCCTTTTCAAACCGGGAAAAGTATGCGATAATAGCGGGGAAAAGGAGGAATTGCCCATGCGATACAAGGGAAAGGTCTATCGGCCCCCCAGCGAGGCCTACAGCCTGATCGTGCAGGTGACCTATGGGTGCAGCCACAACCGCTGCGCCTTCTGCGATATGTATGACGACAAGCACTTTGCCCTGCGGCCCATGGAGGAGATCCGGGAGGATTTCCGCCTGGCCCGGCAGGTATACCGCCGGGTGAAGCGGGTGTTTCTGGCCGACGGCGACGCGATGATGCGGAAAACCCAGGACCTGCTGGAGATTCTGGCCATGGTGTACAGCCTGTTTCCCGAGTGCCAGCGGGTCACCTGCTACGCCTCGCCACGGAGTCTCCAGGTCAAGACGGAGGAGGAGCTGCGGCGGCTGCGGGAGGGCGGCCTGAAAATGGTGTATATGGGCCTGGAATCTGGCTGTGACGCGGTGCTGGAGCGGATGCGCAAGGGCCACACCGCCGCAGCCATTGTGGCGGCGGGGCAGAAGGCCCGGCAGGCGGGCCTGGCCCTGTCGGTAACGGCCATTTCCGGGCTTGGCAGCCGGGAGCTGCTGCGGGACCACGCCGTGGACACCGCCCGGGCCCTCAGCGCCATGAAGCCGGAATATATCGGCCTGCTGACGCTGATGGTGGAGCCGGGAACGCCGCTGGAGCAGTGGGTCCGGGAGGGCAGCTTCCGGGTGCTGGGCCCGGCGGAGATTCTGCAGGAGACGGCCCTGCTGCTGGACCACATCGACAGCGAGGGCAGCGTATTCCGGATGAACCACGCCTCCAACTACCTGACCCTGAAGGGGACCCTGAACCGGGACCTGCCCGCCCTGCGGCAGCAGGTGCAGGAGGGCCTTATGGGTCACGGCCTGCGGCCGGAGAGCTGGCGGGCCCTGTAAAAAACGAACGCACCCCCTGTATCCCGTGGGATACAGGGGGTGGGCGTTTATTCTTCTGAAGATTCTTCCGGCACCTCCGGTGCTTCCGGCGCTTCCGCCGGTTCGGCTGCTTCCGGCGCCTCCGCCGGTTCGGTTGCTTCCGGGGCTTCGGCGGGCTCCTCCGCCTGGGCGGCTTCCCGGGCGGCCACCTGGTTCACATACAGCTCCTCCGGCCGGTGAGGGTGGAGCCTGATGTTGTAAAACAGCACCGCCAGGGCGGCGATCATCAGCAGCAGGCTCAGCACCTGGGACACCCGGATGGGCTGCCCGGCGATGGTCCAGTCGAACAAATACAGGCTGTCGGTGCGCAGACCCTCGATCCAGAAGCGGCCCACACCGTACCACAGGAAGTAGAAGCAGGTGTTCTCGCCGTCGAACCGCCGGGCCTTGGATACCACAAAAACGATCAGCAGCAGGCCGATGACGTTCCACAGGCTCTCATACAGGAAGGTGGGGTGGACCTCCACCAGTTCCCCAGCAGTGGTGGTCAGCTGCATGCGCCAGGGCAGGGCGGTCTCGGAGCCGAAGGCCTCCCGGTTCAGGAAATTGCCCCAGCGGCCGATGGCCTGGCCGATGAGCAGGCCCATGACCACCAGGTCCATCATGGCCCCAAGCTTGATGTGGCGGCTGCGGCAGAGAATGATGGCCACGATCACCACGGCGATGACGCCGCCGTAAATGGCCAGGCCGCCGTCCCAGATGGCGATGGCCTTGGACCAGCTGAAATGGCCCTCATGGTCCTTGAACTCACTGAGATAGAACAGAACATAGTACAGCCGGGCCCCCACGATGGCCGAGGGGATGCCCCACAGCAGCCCGTCGATGAGGTCATCCTCCCGGATGCCGTATTTGGTGCGCTGGCGCATACACCACCACAGGGCTACCAGCATGCCCAGGGCGATGAGGATGCCGTACCAATAGATGCCGTTGCCGATGTCGATGGCCTTGGAGCTGATGGTGATGGCCCAGTCGCCAAAAAGCCCCGGGAAGCGGATGGGGCTGTCGGTCATGATCTTCATAATGTCACTCCTTGCTCAGAAAACTCCCTCTATTATACCGCAGAGCGGGGCCGTTGAAAAGCCCTATTTTTCGGGGGAAGGGGAGCGGTCAAGCGGTCCGGTATTTCCGCCGGAGCCACCGGGCCAGCAGGAAGCCGCCTGCCGTCAGGGCGGCGCAGAGCAGGAAGTCCGGGATCTGGGACAGGATCAGCGCCTGTCTGTACCGGGAGGAGAGATCGGTGAAGATCGGACTTGTGCTGAGTCCCTCCAGCCACTGGGGATCGACGGATCCGAAGTCCGCGATGCCGCCCAGCCGGAAGCCTGCAGCCAGAGTGGCGGCGATCCGGACCAGGCCCAGGATCCCTATCAGCGACATCAGGTATCCGGAGACGAAGCCGTATGTACGCCAGAAGCGGGCAAAACCGCTTTTCCTCGGCCCGGCGGAGGTGGGAGCAGGGTCCGTCTGTTCATCGTCCAGCAGATAGTCCACCGTGACGCCCAGCAGACGGCCGATGGCCAGGAGCTTGTTGGTGTCGGGCAGGGACTCGCCGGTTTCCCTAAATTAAAGATATTGGTTATGTATGAGTGCCTACGCCTACTTGCATAGGTACTCATATTCGTTTTTTTACTCAATTTTGCCGATAAATCGGTAGTAGATGTCAATATCCTGCTCACGCATACCGTCCACGGTGGCTGCTTCGTGAATGACGATTTTCTCAATCAGCGTATTCAGAAGCTCCGCTGTCAGTTCGGTGGGATTAGCGTATCATAGTCTGCTACACTAAATTCAATCTCATAAATACATATCCATCTTCAACGGAATCTGAATAGGCAAATCCCAACTTTGTCCAAAACTTCTGCGCAGCTGTATGGCGCTGATTTACAGGAGCTGAAACTCGTCTTGCTTTGTATTCCTTATAAAGGAAATCAATACAGAGTTTGGCAGCAGCAGTTCCATACCCCTTTTTTTGATAGGCATCATCAATAAGAAAATTGATTATTTGATAGTTTTCTTCACCAACATACATTGAAACAAAGCCAATCATTGTTTCATCAGCATAAATTGCAAATGGCTTGGTGTCTTTATAATGAACCCATGCTTCTGCCAGAGAATACGCCACAGAATCCACAAAATTTTCATTTGCAACGCTGGCTTTAAGATTAAGACAGTCTGTGTAGTTATTCTCGTTGATTGTTCGTAGCTCTATCATTTTATCTTTCTCCCAATTTTCATATCCTGTCGCCACTTGGGAGCTTCACCATCGTCTGCCCAATGCTCATCCATAGAGGCGATCTTACCGTCTTTCAGCTTGATACGACAAACCACATAGCCTGCGTATTTGTCATCCACAAGGGCGGCATACACCGGAAACTTGGCAAAAAGATATTCTTCCATTTCTTCTCGTCCTGCTTTAATGTTCGGCCTGGATGCAATGCCTTTATATGAACGCAGCTCTACACGAAATAGGGCAACCATTTCTGCAAGTGCATCATTTGCTTGTTTTATCTCTAATATCTCCATCATAATTGCCCTCCTTTGGCTGCATACAAAATCTCATAATAATTATAGCATAAATATGTGAAAAAATCTATCATATACATGGAAATCCCGCCCTTCCCGATTGTAGGAGGAAGGGGAGCAATCAGGCGGTCCGGTATTTCCGCCGAAGCCACCGGGCCAGCAGGAAGCCGCCTGCCGTCAGGGCGGCGCAGAGCAGGAAGTCCGGGATCTGGGACAGGATCAGCGCCTGTCTGTACCGGGAGGAGAGATCGGTGAAGATCGGACTTGTGCTGAGTCCCTCCAGCCACTGGGGATCGACGGATCCGAAGTCCGCGATGCCGCCCAGCCGGAAGCCTGCAGCCAGAGTGGCGGCGATCCGGACCAGGCCCAGGATCCCTATCAGCGACATCAGGTATCCGGAGACGAAGCCGTATGTACGCCAGAAGCGGGCAAAACCGCTTTTCCTCGGCCCGGCGGAGGTGGGAGCAGGGTCCGTCTGTTCATCGTCCAGCAGATAGTCCACCGTGACGCCCAGCAGACGGCCGATGGCCAGGAGCTTGTTGGTGTCGGGCAGGGACTCGCCGGTTTCCCACTTGCTGACGGCCTGACGGGACACGTCCAGCTGCTGGGCCATCTGTTCCTGGGACAGACCGGCTTTGCGGCGCAGGTCGATGAGCTTTTCACACAGGGTCATAGAGAATGCCTCCTTTGATGTTGATGGCGTCAGCATACCGAAAAAGGCCGCAACTGTCCACCAAGTGGGGCTGGAAGTTCCGCAACCGACGGTTGCGGGCCGTTTTTTCAGCCCCAGAGCTGGCGGGAGAGGTCCTGGGCCAGCTTTTCCACTACGCCGGGGGCGTAGGGCAGGGGCAGTCCGGCGGCGGCCAGGGTCTCGGCATAGGTCCTGCTGCCGCCGGAGGCACACAGGGCGTGATACCGGGCCCAGCCGTCTGCGGGGTCGGCGTCATAAGCGGCCTTCAGCTGCTGGGCGCAGACGATGGACAGGGCGTAGCTGATGACATACCGGGGGGACATATACAGGGCCATGTTGGTGAACAGGTCGCACCCGGCCAGCACCTGCTGCCGCCAGGGCTCGTTGTTCCGGCTGCGGCCGAAGGACTTCTCCATGCGGTCGAACTCCTCTGCCCACTGGGCCAAAGAGGCGTCCGGATGCTCATACAGCCACGTCTCAAAGGTGTGGAGGGAGCAGAAGGCGCACAGCTCCTTGATGAAGTCATAGCGGTGCTCCGTCAGGAACTGGGGAGCGTGGTTCCCGAAGAAATCCCGGGCGTAGGGCTGGGCCAGCAGCTCCATGGTCTTGGAGTGGACCTCCGCCAGATCGGGACTCAGCCCCACATAGTCCGCCACCGGCTGGCTGCGGATGGACAGATACCCCTGGAGCCCGTGGCCCAGCTCGTGGGTGTATACGGTGACGTCGTCGGCGGTGCCGTCGCAGTTGGCAAAGATGAAGGGCATCCGGTAGGGGGCGCCCAGCATGTCGCAGAAGCCCATGCCGGAAATTTTATTGGAAGAGCCGGTCACGTCCAGCAGGTCGTGGCGGACCATCTCGTCGAAAAACTCCCCTGCCTCCGGGCTCAGGGCATGGTACATCCGGCGGGCGGCCTCAGGCAGCTCCTCCGCCGCCACGGGGACAGCGTTGCCCTCCGGGAACACCAGGGCCCGGTCATAGGGCATCAGCGTGTCCACCCCCAGGCGCCGGCGCTGCTCCTCCTGCAGCCGCAGATACAGGGGGGTGATATGGGTCTGCACCTGGCGGCAGAACGCGTCCAGCTCCGCCCGGCCATAGCCCAGGCGCTGCATGCAGAGATCGCCGTAGTCGGCAAAATTGTCAAAGCCGTTTTCACGGGCCAGCTGATTTCGTGCGTGGACCAGGTCCCGCAGCAGCTGCTCCAGGACTTCTGCGTTTTCCAGCGCCGTCTGCTGCTGGGCCTCGTAGGCGGCCTTGCGGCGCGCCCGGTCGGTGCTGGCCAGTGCAAAGCGCAGCTGACCGCCGCTGAGGGTCTCGCCCTGGACCTGATACCTGGCGGAGGCCGTCAGCTGCTGGTATTGGGCCGTCAGCCGGGAGATGCGGGCCTGCAGCTCCTTGCCGCCGGTGTGGAGCCGCTGATCCAGCGTCAGCAGGCGGCGCAGCTGGGGGCCGAAGGTCCCGTCCACCGCCGCAGCGTAGGGGCTTTCCGCAATGGCCATGGACAGGGACTGGGTATCCAGCGTCTCCAGCCGGGGCAGGGTCTCCTGCAGCTCCCGCTGGTAAAATTCGTCGGTGACGTCGTGGAAGGCCCGGATGGTGGCAATGCTCTGGCACAGGGCCACCTCCTGCTGCAGGGCGTCCCGCTGCCGGACCACGTCCAGCAGGTCCTCCGGGCAGGCGGCAGCCCTGGCCCGGCGGGTCAGGGCGTCATACCGGGCCTGGAGGGCCTCCACATCGGGACGGTGATAGGGGATATCGGAAAATTTCCAGTTTTCGTTCATAGCGTCACTCCTTTGGATAGATGATGGACAGGGCCATGCGCTCCGGGCGGATGTTGTCCCGGATGAAGTCCAGCAGGTCCTGCTGGGTGATGGAGTCGTACACCTCCGGGAAGCGGAAGGGATCGTATCCCTGGAAGCAGCCCTCGGACACGGTGGAGGCGATGGCCTCGAAGGAGTTCAGACTCTTGATGGATGCGCCGAAGCTGGCCCGGCGGATGCGCTGGACATAGGCCGGGTCCACCCCCTCCCGGACCACCCGGCGGGCTTCATCCAGAACGGCCTGCTGCACGGCCTCGGGATCGTTGCTGTCGCCGCCGCAGAACACATAGGCGGCTCCCGGCAGCAGGTCATAGGCGCTGTCAAAGGTGCCGTTGATCAGCCCCTGGCTGTACAGCCGGGTGAACAGGGGGCTGGACTCTCCCATGAGCACGTCGCAGGCCAGGTCCCCCAGGATATCCAGGCGCATGCGCTCCTCTCCCTCCGGCACCGGCGGGCACTTAAAGCCCAGCAGGAAGGTGGGCATGGCCACCTCCATCCGGTCCTCTATGCGGGCCATATGAGGCGTCAGGTCCTCCTCCTGGCCATAGTCCCGGGGGATGGCGGGGCCACTCTCCCGGGGCAGGACCTCCCGGGCGGCCCGGAGAACCTCCGCCGGGTCCACATCGCCCACCACCACCAGGCACATATTGGCGGGGGTATAGAAGGCCTTGTGGCAGTCGTACAGGGTCTGGGCGGTGATCTGGCGGATGCTCTCCACGGACCCGGCCACGGACTGGCGGACGGGACTGTGGCGGTACAGGGCCTGCATCATCTGGCGATAGACCTGCCACTCGGGGTTGTCCTCGATCATGCCGATCTCCTGGGCGATGATGCCCTGTTCCTTCTCCACGCTCTCGTCGGTGAAGTAGGGGACGGACACGAAGGACAGCAGGATCCGCAGATTTTCATAAAAATGCTCGGTGCAGTCGAAATAATAGGCGGTGACGGCGTTGCTGGTGAAGGCGTTGGGCTCGGCCCCGCCCTTGGCCAGCTCCTGCATGGCGCTGCCGTCCGCCGTGTCGAACATCTTGTGCTCCAGATAGTGGGCGATGCCGGCGGGGGTGTCCAGCCACCGGCCGTCCAGCCGGAAACGCATGTCCATGCCGCCGTAGCGGGTGGTGAAGAAGGCAAACCTCCGGGCATAGCCGGGCTTGGGCACCACGCACACAGGCAGGCCGTTGGGCAGAGTCTCCCACAGGACCTTTTCCCCGATGCGGGGATATACGGTGGTTTTCATCAGGCATCCTCCTTTCCGTGCAGGAAGTATACGGTGTCCAGGGTTACGCTCTGGGCGGCGGCCCGGATGCGCTCCGGCGTCACCTGGTCCAGCAGGCGCTGCATGGTCTCCGGATCCTCGCTCTGGCCGGTGGCGGCCTGCCCCAGGCAATAATTCTCCAGGGCGCCCTGAGAATCCGGCAGGGAGGCCAGGGCGCTGCGCATGGTGCTGCGGGCGCCCTCCAGCTCCCAGGGCTCCCAGTGCCCGTCCCGGACCTCCTGCAATTGGTGCAGAATTTCGTCCAGGGCCCGCTGATAGTCGGCGCTTTCAATGCCGGAGGACACCGTCAGGATGCCCTTGGACCGGACATAATTGCTGGAGGCATAGTAGCACAGGGAGAGCTTTTCCCGGACGTTGAGAAACAGCTTGGAATTGCTGGTGCCGCCGAACAGAAGGTTGGCCAGAAGCATGGCGGGCACATCGTCGGTGCCGCAGCGGAAGCCCATGGAGAGCTTTCCCTGGGTCACATCCATGGTCTCGCGGATGACACGGGGCTGGGCCGGGGCGTCCACCCGGCGGGGCGGCTGCGGGTCCCGGGCCGCGCCCCGGGGCAGGGCGGCGAAGGCCTCCAGCAGGGCGTCCTCCACCCGGGTGATGGGAGCGCTGCCGCAGTAGAACAGCTCCAGCCGGGAAGCGGACATCATTCCCTGGCTGTAGACATGGAGCTTCTGGTTGTTGATGGCCGCGGCAGCAGTCTCGTCTCCCAGGCGGCTGACGCCGTAGGGCTCGTCCCGGCACATCTCCTGCAAAAGGCGCAGGTCCGCCCAGTCCCGCTTGTCGTTGCGGACGGAACGGATGCTGTCCAGCAGATTGGCCCGCTCACTGTCCACATACTCCGGCAGATACCGGCCGTTGCGGGTGACGGGGTCCAGCAGCAGCTCTCCCAGCAGGGCGGCGGTGGGCTCCAGCAGCTTTTCTCCCCGGGGGGCGAAGCTGTCGTCCATTACCGAGGCCACAAAGCCGATGCACTGGCACTCCGCCCGCTTGCGGATGGTGGGGTTGATCTGTGCGCCGTAGAGCTGGTCCATGGCGGCGGAAAGCTGCTGGATATCCGGGCAGCTCATGGTGCCCCGCTGGAGCACCAGCGGCAGCAGCGCCCCATAGGACGCCGTTTCCCGGCGCAGGGGGGTGATGAACTGGGCGGACAGGCAGCTGGTTTTGAACTTTTTGGCAGGCAGATAGGTGAGATATACCCGGTCCATGATCTCGCGGCGGGTCTTCTCCATATGCGGCACCTCCAGGATACAATAATACATTATTATATCGCAGGCGGCGGGAAATGAAAAGGGCTTTTCCATAAAATAAGGCTCCCGGCCGGTTGGCCGGGAGCCTTGATAAATTTAAGGGGAATCAGGCCACGCGCTTGCCCTTATAGCGGGACTTGACAGCCACGGCAATCAGCCCGCAGCCGCACAGACCGGCCAGGGTGGACCACAGGGCCACGCCCATGTCGCCGGTTTTGGGACTGTTGCTGCCAGCGTTGCCAGTGTTACCAGAGTTGCCGGTGTTGCCGGTATTGCCGGTATTGCCGGAGTCGCCGCCCTGACCGGGCTGACCGGGCTGACTGGGCTGGCCGGGCTGACTGGGCTGGCCGTTTCCTCCGGCGTCACCGCCGGAGCCGCTGCCGGTTTGCTGATAGCCGCAGACGGAGCAGACGCCATCCACGAAGGTGTGGGCGCCGAAGCCGTCCTTCTGGCTGTTGTCAGTGACGGTGCAGCCGTCAGCCAGGCAGTCATGCCAGTGATTCTCGCCGTCGGAGGACCAGGTATCGGACCACTGATGGGTATGCTCCTTCACCAGGGGCTTGTCCTCGGCGCTGTACATGCGCCACAGCTGGGTGCCGTAGAAGGGATTGGCGGTGCCCATATACACGCCGTTCTCGGTGGAGCAGATGGTGCGCAGGCCATGGTTGGAGCCGTCGCCGAAGCCGTCCCGGGTGATGGCGTCGAAATTCACGCCGTCCTTGGACACCAGCAGGTCAAAGCCGTTCTCGCTCTGCTGGGCATAATAGTTGCAGCCGAAGTAGTACACAAAGTTGTGGATCGTGTCGTCATACACGGCCTTGTCCAGGGCGGCAAAGATGGCCTTCACGGCGCTTTTCAGGTCATCCTTCAGGCCCTGGGTGTCGGCGCTGCACATAGCCACGCCGGTGACCTGGGCATACTCCCGGGCGAAGTTGGCACTGTCCAGCTTGATGCCCAGGCCATCGAACACCTTCTGCTTGAAGGCCTCATACTCCTCCAGCATGTTCCGGTAACCGGGCACGGGGTTCTTGTCAGCGGACATGTCCGTGGCAAAGCCTGCCAGCTGCTGGAACAGGGAGGCGGTGTACTTGTTAAACAGGAAGGTATCCAGGAACCAGTTCAGATACTTGTTGTCGTGCTGCTGCAGAACCTCCAGCACGGCGTCCTTCAGCATATCGGCCCGGCCGCTGATGTCGGCATAGTCCATATTGGCCACCTGGCCGTCGGTGATCTGGGTGAACTGATAGGTCAGAGTGGAGGTGTCATAGGTGCCGATGTACAACTCACCGTTGTGCTCGCCGTAGCGCCAGACATACTGGTTGGAGTTGTTGCCCAGCCCCGCGCCCAGGTTGCCGATGGGGCCGTCGGGGAAATAGGGGTTGTCGTCCTTACCGGCTACCTGCTGGAAGTTGCCGTCGGCGTCCATGCGGTACAGATAGATGGAATGGTCCAGATCGTTGTACAGCAGCTCGAAGTTGCCGGAGGCGGGGACCTCCGCCAGGTCCAGCATGGGATCGTTGTAGGTGCCCAGGTACAGATAGCCGTTGTACACCCACATGTTGCAGCTCATGGAATAATTGATGCCCAGACCGAAGCCGTAGCCGCTGGTGCCGTGGTCGCCGATGACCTGGGTCCAGGTGAAGCTGCCGTCCTCATGCTTGTCGCCGCGATACATGGCGAAGCCCTGCTTGTTGATGTGGCCGTCGATGGACTTGTCGGTGACCACGGTGACGTACATGGAGCCGTTATACTCGATGATGTCCCAGATACCGCCGCCGTTGAGGCCGTCGGTCTTCATAACGGCGGGCAGGCCGTCAAAGTCGTCCTGATCTGCCACACGCCGCCAGGAGCTCAGACCCGCGGTGGGATCGGAGCTGGCCACGATGATGCCGCCGGGGGTACCCTTGCCGTCGTAGTTGTCGGAGGCCAGGCACATATAGATCTCGTCGTCAAACACCAGCAGGCCGTGAACGCCGTTGGACACGCCCTGGGTGTAGTTGATGTTGTGATAGGCGATGGAGCACTCGTTGGTCTCGGGGTCCACCTCGATGAGGGTGGCGGTGGGGTTGCCCATGCCGGCAAAATAGATCTTGCCCTTGAACTCAAAGGCCATGCGATAGCCGGCCAGATAGTTCACGCCCTTGAGATAAGGGGGATAGCCGGGGAAGATGTCGGGGTAATCCTTGAGAATGTCCCGCTCCCGGAAGATCACCTGGGCCTCGCCGGTGTAGCGGTTCACAGCCATGATCACGGGGGTCCACTGGGACATGGGGGTTTCATCGAAGGTGTCCGTGCCGAACATGACCTTCACAAAATCTGCCGCGGCCCGGCTGGTGTCCACGTTCTGGTCCAGCTTGCCCTCCTTCTTCATGGCGTCCAGGGACGTCTTGACGTTGTTGTGATAGATGTAGTAGGTGGAGTTGTAGCAGGTGCCGATGTAGACATAGTCACCGGCCTCGGCCATGGACCAGGAGTAGCTCTGGCCCCGGTCCTGAAGGTCGCCGGTCAGAATGCCGTCCACCTCTCCGGCGCCCAGCGTGGGGTGGGAGACCTTGTCGATGGTGTAGCCGCCCTTGGAGTAAACACCCTGCTCCAGGGGCTCGTAGCTGATGGTGTCGTCGTCATTGCGGACGACGGCTGCCAGTGCGCCGTTGACCAGGCTGACCGTCATAACCAGGGCCAGCAGAACAGCGGTGCAGGCTTTGAACGCTTTGTGCATGTTATCCCGCTCCTTTGAAATAATTTGCCTGTCCTCGAACGAAGAACACTTTATCTATCATATGTGCGCCGACAGGCACACAGTAATTTAACATAGTTTCCATGCTTTTACAATAGATAAAAACTGAAAACGCAATAATTTTTTCTTATAACAGAAAAAAGAACGGGCGATGACGGCGTTTTTTGCAGAGTTTTCCTATAAAGGCAGTGAAATGTGGAAAATTTTGCCCAAAGGCGGTTGCCAAAGGGCGGCAAGGGGTGGTAAAATAAATGTATCCTATTCCAACCGGCGGCGGCCACTCCACTTTCTTGGCTCCCGGCGGAAAAACAAAGGAGGAACCAGGTCCCGCTGAGACTGGCGGTGCGGCAGTGTGGAGACCTGCCGTAAGGCGCTGCGGCTTCGCCGGGCGCGAGACCGTTCCATGCGGAGGCAGAACGGTTACAGTCTGTATATTATGGCAGAGGTCATTCTGAAAAACCTCAAGAAGGTGTACCCCAACGCGGAGAGCAAGAAGACCAAAAAGGGCGAGCCCCAGAAAAAGGGCAATCTGCAGATCACCGACGAGGGCGTGGTGGCGGTGCAGGATTTCAACCTGCACATTGCGGACAAGGAGTTCATCGTGCTGGTGGGCCCCTCCGGCTGCGGCAAGTCCACCACCCTGCGGATGATCGCCGGTCTGGAGGACATCTCCGGCGGCGAGCTGACCATCGGCGGCAAGCTGATGAACGACGTGGAGCCCAAGGACCGGGACATCGCCATGGTGTTCCAGAGCTACGCCCTGTACCCCCACATGACCGTGTATGAAAACATGGCCTTCTCCCTGAAGCTGAAGAAGCTGCCCAAGGACGAGATCGACAAGAAGGTCCGTGAGGCCGCCGAAATTCTGGATATCACCCAGTATCTGGACCGCAAGCCCAAGGCTCTGTCCGGCGGCCAGCGGCAGCGTGTGGCCATTGGCCGGGCCATCGTCCGGGACCCCGCCGTGTTCCTGATGGACGAGCCCCTGTCCAACCTGGACGCCAAGCTCCGCAACCAGATGCGGGCCGAGATCATCAAGCTGCGGGAGCGCATCGACACCACGTTTATCTACGTCACCCATGACCAGACCGAGGCCATGACCCTGGGCGACCGGATCGTCATCATGAAGGACGGCTTCATCCAGCAGATCGGCACCCCCCAGGAGGTGTTCGACCACCCGGCCAACCTGTTCGTGGCGGGCTTCATCGGCATGCCCCAGATGAACTTCTTCGACGCGAAGCTGACCCGGCAGAACGGCAGGTATGCCGTCACCGTAGGCGGCGTCACCGTGGAGCTGTCCGACGAGAAGCAGCAGCGCCTGGCCGAGCACAACGTGGCGGAGCAGGACGTGACCCTGGGCGTGCGCCCGGACCACCTGATGCTCTGCGCCGACGGCATCAAGGGCACCGTGGACGTGTCCGAGATGATGGGCTCCTCCGTGCACCTGCATGTGGCGGCCGAGGGCAAGGACGTGATCGTCATCGTCCCCACCAACGGCGCCGCCGCCCACTTCCCCATGGGCAGCGAGGTCAACATGATCTTCGGCGGCAACGTGGCCCACGTTTTCGACAAGGAGACCGGAAAGAACCTGGAGTGGTAAGTAAATAAGGCTATAGAACAGGCATCCCCCGGCGCATTGCGCCGGGGGATATATTTATACGATGAGCGGATGCTCAGGCCCGGCGCTCCTCGTGGATGAACATGACCAGGAAGCTGACGGTCAGCAGGGCGCAGGACACCCAGATTCCCCGGACGGCGGATGCGCCGGTCAGCAGGGCTCCCAGACCGGCACCCAGGGCGAACAGGCCGATGACGCCGAAATATGTCAGGGCATTGCGCAGGGCCTCCGGCTCAT
>OIZB01000729.1_pt1 | contig 22168 bp, 14 predicted proteins | sample 1588401 | NCBI WGS metagenome assembly OIZB01 (sample SAMN03283270) | human gut metagenome | biome: human-associated habitat; material: feces | host: Homo sapiens | place: USA | collected 2013
TTTTCGCCTATCGAATTTCTTAATAATAGTGTCCAATATGATTGACAAACCTACACGTTAGCATACGAAGGAATATTTATGCTTAAAAAAATTTCGCAAAAAAATTTGAAAAAGGGGTTGACAAGACAGATGAACTGTGCTATAATAATTAAGTCGCTGAGAGAGAACGACACAAAAACAAATAATTAATGTGGACAGGTGTCCGAGTGGTTTAAGGAGCTGGTCTTGAAAACCAGTGATACGGCAACGTACCGTGGGTTCGAATCCCACCCTGTCCGCCACATTTTTTATATATACAGGTTTGCGGATTTACCCAAGTGGTGAAGGGGCTCCCCTGCTAAGGGAGTAGGTCTGGAAACGGGCGCGAGAGTTCAAATCTCTCAATCCGCGCCAGCAAAAGTCTAAGCTTTTGCTTGTATCCGCTTTACGTTATGTGGAGCGGATTTTTTTATTATATAAATACACAAATGCCGCAGAGAAGCTTTTGTCCTCTGCGGTGTTTTTTATTCTGCAAGCCCTGCGGCACTTTTCATTCTGTCTTTGAAGAAATGGTCGAATACTGCCACGCACCTTCCCACAAGAAGCATTGCCGCCACCGTTCCGATACCGATACCTATTATCCGCTTGTCAAACAGCAGACCTATCACGCAGGCAATGGCAACACACGATGCGTCAAGAATATTCTTGCCAAAGCCCATGTTCTTTCCTAAGGCTTTTCCTATAGCCTGAGCAAGACCGTCGGCTGGGTTCGGCACGAACTTCATGGCTATCATCATTGACATTCCCGCACCCGTGCAGATTATTGCTGCTGCCAGATACAGCGTGTTTTGCCACAAATGTCCGAAATTGAAATCAAGCAGCTTTGAAAACATATTCAGCATCAGGCTGAACACAATGCTGAATGGTATTTGCAGCCAGTCTATAACAGTTCTGTCGCTGCCTTTTATTATCATTTCTATCACAACGAACAGTGCATATGCAGCAAAAGTCACAAGAGAAAAATTCACGTCCCATATACTCGATATGGCAAATGGCACTGATATAATGGTGGATACACCTAGCCCTGTTTTGATGTTCATCGTTATCCCTGCGGCAAGTATCACAAGCCCCATGGCATATATAGCCGCCCTTGCGGCATAATTCTTCTTTTCCAAACTAAATTCGCCTCCATACCAATTATACCACCTTCATTACACTTTTTCAAGAGCACAAAAAAGCTGCCGTACCAAAAGGCACAGCAGCTTTTATACTATATAATAGTATCAGAGTTATTGATTATTCCTTTGGACCTGCTGATACAAGAGCCTTACCTGCTGGGTTGCCCTCATACTTAGCAAAGTTCTTAACAAATCTGCTTGCAAGATCCTTAGCCTTTGTCTCCCACTCGGAAGCGTCAGCATATGTGTCACGAGGATCGAGAATTGCAGGATCAACGCCTGGAAGCTCTGTTGGAACTTCAAAGTCAAAGTGTGGTATCTTCTTTGTAGGTGCGTTGAGAATGTCGCCGTTAAGAATAGCATCGATAATTCCACGAGTATCCTTGATAGAGATTCTCTTGCCTGTGCCGTTCCAACCTGTGTTTACGAGGTATGCCTTAGCACCGCTCTTCTGCATCTTCTTAACAAGCTCTTCAGCATACTTTGTTGGGTGAAGCTCAAGGAAAGCCTGACCGAAGCAAGCTGAGAATGTTGGTGTAGGCTCAGTGATTCCACGCTCTGTACCTGCAAGCTTTGCAGTAAAGCCAGAGAGGAAGTAATACTGTGTCTGCTCTGGTGTGAGGATAGATACTGGAGGCAGTACGCCAAATGCGTCTGCTGAAAGGAAGATAACGTTCTTTGCAGCAGGAGCAGAAGAAATAGGTCTTACAATGTTCTTGATATGGTCGATAGGATAAGATACACGAGTGTTCTCTGTAACGCTCTTATCAGCAAAGTCGATCTTGCCGTTCTCGTCAAGAGTTACGTTCTCAAGAAGAGCATCTCTTCTGATAGCGTTGTAGATATCAGGCTCAGAATCCTTATCAAGGTTGATGACCTTAGCATAGCAGCCGCCCTCGAAGTTGAATACTCCGTTGTCGTCCCAGCCGTGCTCGTCGTCACCGATAAGAAGTCTCTTAGGGTCTGTAGAAAGTGTTGTCTTACCTGTACCGGACAGACCAAAGAAGATAGCTGTGTTCTCACCGTTCTTGTCTGTGTTAGCTGAGCAGTGCATTGAAGCCATGCCCTTGAGTGGAAGGAAGTAGTTCATCATTGAGAACATACCCTTCTTCATCTCTCCGCCGTACCAAGTGTTGATGATTACCTGCTCACGGCTTGTGATGTTGAACATAACAGCTGTCTCAGAGTTAAGACCAAGCTCCTTATAGTTCTCTACCTTAGCCTTTGAAGCGTTGTATACAACGAAGTCAGGCTCAAAGTTCTCAAGCTCCTCAGCAGTTGGCTTGATAAACATATTTGTTACAAAGTGAGCCTGCCAAGCAACCTCAACGATGAAACGGATAGCCATTCTTGTATCCTTGTTAGCGCCGCAGAATGCGTCAACTACGAAAAGTCTCTTATTTGAAAGTTCCTTGATAGCGAGTTCCTTAACAGACTTCCAAGCCTCCTGTGAAGCTGGGTGGTTGTCGTTCTTGTACTCGTCAGAAGTCCACCAAACAGTGTCCTTAGAATTTTCGTCCATAACGATGAACTTATCTTTAGGTGAACGGCCTGTATAAACGCCTGTCATAACGTTTACTGCGCCAAGCTCACTTTCCTGACCCTTTTCATAGCCTTCGAGTGTTGGCTTTGTTTCTTCCTCGAACAGCTGCTCGTAAGAAGGGTTGTAAACAACTTCTGTAGTTCCGGTGATACCGTACTTGCTCAAATCGATCTTTGACATGTTGCAATAACTCCTTTTCAAAAAAAATATCGTTAATAGGCGCTATAATGAAACAGCACACGCTGGCGCATTCATTTTCTTTCCTTATTATAAAGCATAAGCTATACAGAAATTCATCTGACAATTGAAAACACACTGCCAGCATTTCATGCTGTGCTCCTATTACAGCAATATAATTATACCACATATTTTTCTGAATTGCAAGGGTAAACGCAGATTTTGTGAGCTGATTTTTTACATTTCGCTTAAATCTATAACGATTTTTTATGAATAAATGTAATTTCATGGTATAAAATAGATAATAAAAGATATTGACTATTATCAATAGTTAGTCTGAGCTTGCGTGGACGATTTTGCAGTATCAATATAAAATAATTGCATTTTTATGCTTCTTTGCAAAAAAACGCCCCAAATTATGCAGGCAAATTCCGCTTTCCTGCAAACAGAAAAAAGGCAGTCCACAAGGAACTGCCCTTCTCCGAAATATCAACAATAGGGGAGATCTTATTTACTTTTTCCTCTTAGCCATGACCACAGCCGCACCGCTCAGAAGTGCAAGAGCGAAAGCTCCTCCAGCAACGCCGGTCGATGGGTTTGTGTTTGAAGCGTTTGAAGCTGCCTTTGAGCTGCTGTCTGACTTGCTGTCAGTTGCCTTGCTGTCGGAAGATGAGCTGTCAGAAGCGGAACTGCTCGTATCTGACGAAGCATCAGAACTGCTTACGCTGTCAGGCTGTGAAGAAGCAGGTGCTTTCTTTACAAGGTTTGCCACAGCGTCATTTATAGCCTTTGCCATAGCGTCCACATCAGCCTGCTCTGTGATGTTCTTTGTTCTGTCGATAGCGGCAAGAGCCTTTTCGACTTCTGAGAAATCCTCATAATCGTCTTTGTTGAGAGCCTTTGCGGCTTCCTCTGCCTTGTCAAGCTCTGTGTAGTCTGCTGACTTGTAAACAAGTGCCTCAACAGCGTCGTTTATATCATTTGTCATTTTGTCAACATCTGACTGCTGTGCAAGATCTCTATACCCTCTTAAAGCCTCAACTGCACTGTACAAGTTTGCAACGCTTTCATCTGTGTAGATAGAAAGGTCGGCAGGAATATTACCCAGCACTTCATAAACATTGCTGTAGTCAGCAGGCTCAGCACCGCAGGCAGGAGTATCGTTATCACGCTTAGTCCATACGTTTGATGAGCCGTTGAGCACATTTAAAAAGCTGTCTGTTTTCATATCGTCAATAGTAAGAGAAGCTGCTGATTCCGTATTTTTTGCTGTATTTTGTATGTTGTAGTAGCAATTTTGAATCGTACTTCTATTCATCGTATCTTGCATTGCAAAAGCATAAGCTGAAGAAGAAATATCAGATACAAGACCTGTTGCATAGCAATTCTTTACAGTGCCATAATAGTTATTGCTTGCAGCGTCAGTACCCAAGAATGACGCACCAACAAAACAGTTGCTTACATCGCCCTTTGCATAGCAGTTGCTGATGTTAAGACCTGAGATGTTTCCAACAAAGCCGCCTGCATATTCTGCACCTGTTATATTGCCTGTGGCATAGCAATTTTCTATCAAAGTTTCATCAATTGTCACTCCATTACCTATTCCAACGAAGCCACCTACTGCGATACCACGACCATTTCCTGTTACCTCAACAGAAACGTCTGCACCGCAATATTTAGCAGATGAGCCTTTTGCGAGCGTACCAACAAAGCCACCAACATTGCCCTTTTTTGTTGATTCCTCTATCTTTCCGGAAACACGGCTGTGGCTCACTGTTGTACCTCCGTCCTGAATGCCTACTAATCCGCCTATGCTGTTAAGAGCAACATAGCTGCCGTCAGAGCCTGCTTTCATGTCAAGACCGATAACAGTACAATTTACTATATCGCCCATAGAATAACCTACAAGCGCACCTCCCATGCGGAAGCCATATCCACTGCTGTGATTTCCGCCAACATAGTTTATAGAAACATTTTCAAGAACTACGTCCTCGATAGTGCCGCTGGTCGCACCGAACAAGCCGCATACATCGCCACTGTATGGCGATGTTTCTGTTCCAATGGTAAGATTTTTGATAGTATAACCATTTCCGTCAAAGTTGCCAGAGAAAACAAAATATTCATGACCACCCATAATAAGATCCGCCACAGTTTCTCCTACTGGAGTCCACTCTTTTCCACCGAGGTCGATATCCTCTGTAAGCTCAAAGTATGTGTCTGCATATTTTTCACCATATTCCTCTGCGTTCACTCTTTTCGCAAAATACGCAAGCTGTGAGCCATTAGCTATTTGATAAGGGTCATCTTTTGTGCCTTTTCCTCCTGCAAAAGATTCCGCTACAGAGCCGTCCCAAACCTCTGTACCATCAGCAAAAACAGAAACAGGCACTAAGCTTGCCGCAAGACCCATCGTCACCAAAAGGCTTAAAATCTTCTTTTTCATTCTAATTCCTCCATTATATTTTTCGGGGTTGATATTTCTTTTTTACTCAGAGCATAGATTTTTCACGATTATTTTAACACAACCCACACACTTGTCGACAAGTTTGACACAAGCCGTCAAAAATCTGCGCAAGCGGTATTCATTTAAACAAATAATGTATGAAAGTCCCACTTAATTGCTTTATATATCTATTTAATGGATATATTACTTTTTCTTCTTAGCCATGACCACAGCCGCACCGCTCAGAAGTGCAAGAGCGAACGCTCCGCCAGCAACGCCTGTTGACGGGTTTGTGTTTGAAGCGTTTGAAGCCGCCTTTGAGCTGCTGTCTGCCTTGCTGTCGGCTGATGAGCTGTCAGAAGCGGAACTGTCAGGCTGTGAAGAAGCAGGTGTTTTCTTTACAAGGTTTGCCACAGCGTCATTTATAGCCTTTACCATAGCGTCCACGTCAGCCTGCTCTGTGATGTTCTTCGTTCTGTCGATAGCGGCAAGAGCCTTTTCGACTTCTGAGAAGTCCTCATAATAGTCCTTGTTGAGAGCCTTTGCGGCTTTCTCTGCCTTGTCAAGCTCTGTATAGTCTGCTGACTTGTATGCAAGTTCAAAAGCCTGTGTATGTGTTGCGATATCTGCTGAAATAGTTATTTCCTTGCTGAGAGGCTCGCAATCGTCAGCAGTTACCTCTACTGTGTAAGTGCCTGCTGTAAGCATTGCAGTATTGTTTGTTATCTCTTTTCCGTCTACCTTTATTACAACATTTTTCAGGTCAGCAGGTGTTACTTCAAAATCAACTGCATATTCCTTAGTTGGCAGGACAGGTGTTTTTCCCTCAACATACTGATACTTTGCACCGTTGGCTGTCAGCTCATCATAAAATTCTTTTGTTGTCATATAGTCATATGATTTAGCCTTGCCTGCTTCTTTATTTGAACCGCAAGCTTCAACATCTTCTGTTTCTGTGAAATAGTTGTTTTTAAAGTCAGGTGTGGACGAGGAATCTTTTCCCACTATTCCACCGAAACGTGTATATGGCTTTTTGGCTGAATACTGTGAAAGGTCAATTTCTCCTGCAAAATAGCAATCACTTACAGAACCGCCAGCTACTGAACCAACAATACCGCCTACATCTGTGGTCCCGTTGCCAACCGGCGTGAGTTTTCCTGTAACATAGCTGTTTACGACCTTAGCATTTTCAATCAAACGTCCTGCGATTCCGCCAGCAGTAGCGGCAGCATATACCATATCGCCTGTGTTTGAGCAATAACGGACTTCTGTTCCATTTTGTGCATATCCAACTATGCCACCCACATAAAGGCTGCTGCTGTCGCCTGAAATAGTTATGTCCGCTGTGTTCTCACAATACTCAAAAGTTGTGCCGTCTGCCTGACCTACCATGCCCATGAAGCCATAAACATATTTGCCGTTATTGTTGAACGATACGTTTGACACACAATCAGAAATAGTACAATCACCTGCAAATCCTGCAATAGTGCCATAAAAAGTATAGTCGTTATCAGCATTTGTCACATCAATACTTCCCTCTATAGTCAGACCTGATACCTCTGCACCTTCAATATCGCCAAAGAAACCGACCAACAAGTCTTTGCCATAGATAGGTGTAAAGTCAATATTTGATATCGTATGACCGTTTCCGTAAAATTTACCGCTGAAATAATTCTGAAGTTCACCCTTTGCGTTAAAAACATTTCCAATAGGTGTCCAGTCAATGCCCGTTAAGTCAAGATCCTTATTGAGAACTACAACAGCGTCTGTCTTGCCGTTAAAATCGCCATCGTTTACTGCTTTTCCAAAAGCCAACAGGTCGTCAACAGTTTTTATTACCGTCTTATTGTCGTCTGCAAATGCCGTTGTCGGCACAAACAAAAGACAGCCCGTCACCAAAAGGCTTACAATTTTCTTTTTCATTCTAATTCCTCCATTATATTTTTCTGGGTTGATATTTCTTTTTTACTCAGAACAAAATTTATCACGATTATTTTAATACAGACTACACACTTTGTCAATAAATTTAGCACAAGCGGTCAAAAATCTGCACAAGTGGTAACAAAACCAATGAATAATGCTTGAATTTTGCTTTTATTTGTGTTATTATATATTAAGAAATCATGTATAAGAAAGGATCTTTACAGTATGAGAGTGGCATTGGTAGACGATAATAAAAACGACCTTGCACTTCTTCATAAATATATTTCCGAACAGACCGCTCACAGCTGTCAGATAGATACGTTTTCAAGCGGAGAAAGCTTTTTGTCCTGTTGGCAGATGGGGGTTTACGATCTGGTGGTGCTTGATATATTCATGGGGAAAATGACAGGGATAGAGGTCGCAGAAAAGCTTCGTGAAACAGACCAAAGCGTTCATATCGCATTCGGCACTTCAAGCAACGAGTTTGCAAGCGAAAGCTACGACCTCAACGCCTGCTACTATCTTTGCAAGCCCTTTCAGGCTGACAAAGTAAAAGCCATGCTTGACCGGATCGGTTCTGATGAAATTGATCGTATGCGTTCAGTTAAGCTTCCCGACGGTCAGAACGTGATACTCAGAAACGTTATCTACATAGACTGTGCGTCACATATCGTGACTATCCATTGTACAGACGGTGAAAGCATAGTTTCAAGAAATTCTTTTGCTGAGATCGAGAGCATTTTTTGCAGTCATTCATACTTTTACACATCCACCAAAGGCGTCATCGTGAATTTCTATGAGATAACCCAGCAAAAAAGCGACCTTTTCATAATGAGCGACGGCACGCATATCCCCATAAGCCGCCGAAAATCCAGAGAAACATTAGACGCCTTCGCTCAGTTTCGCTTTGGCGATCTGCGAAAAGGCGGTGAGCAGTAATGCCTCCTTTATACCGCCTTGTGGAAGTGGGCATATATTCCCTTCTGAATTTTCTGCCACTTATGGTGCTTGCCCTTTATCCCTTCCGGCATAGACTTCGCTTTTCCAAAACAGCTACTGTGGGACTTGTTGTGGCTCTTTCACTGGTGCAGATCTTCTTAGGCTGGCAGGCGGCATTTTTCAGCACAAATGCAGGTCTGTTAAGTGCAGTCAGCACCCTGCTCTATGCGGCTTTTTACTTTTTCGCTGTGAAGGTCAAGGTCGGCAAAACAGGCTTCACACTGCTTCTGCTTTCAAATAACGCAAGCTTTATCGTAATTACCTCAAAATGTCTGGAGGGTATTCTGTTCCCGTCACTTGCCTATGAATCATACCGCTGGTCGTTTTCCCTTTGTATGCTTATGACAGAAGCCGTGGTATGGGGGCCGCTTTTTATCTACATGAAAAAGGTCTACACACCTGCGGTGGAAAGAGAGCCGTCAGGTCTGGAGTGGCGCTATCTTTGGCTTATCCCATTTACGTTCTATATAATATGGTACTATACGCTCTACGGCAACTCTACGAAAAGCAGCTTAGAGCTTGCTCTGGAGCCAAAGAACACCATAGCTCTGTTCTTTATAAACGCAGGGGCGTTTCTGGTGTATTACATCGTAGCACGGCTGGTCATCGAACAGCAGAAAAATCTGCGGCTTCAGGAAAATAACCACCTGCTCGAAATGCAGAACCTGCAATATGACTATTTGCAGGATAAGATAAAAGAAACAAGACGCTATAAGCATGATGTCAGACATCATATCGCTCTTATGCAGGAGCTTCTGAAAAAGGGCGAATACGATAAGCTTTCGGAATATCTCAATTCTTTCAGGGATTCTATGCCCGATATATCAGAACACATTTACTGCAAAAACACATCTGTAAGCGCACTTCTTGCATATTTTGCTCAAATAGCGGAAAGCAGCGGCATTGAATACAAGGTGAGCGCTGACATCCCAGATGATATAAAAATAGACATAACCGACCTCTCTGTGCTTTTCGGAAATCTTATCGAAAACGCCATTCACGGCTGCGTGTCTGACAGTGCAAAGAATAAAAAAATAATAATCAGAGCAAAGGCTGACAGCTATTCCCTGTGTCTGGCGGTGGACAACACCTTCACCGGAACTATCCTCACCGACCCAGAAGGCGGTTTCCTTTCCTCAAAACGCAAAGGCAAAGGGATCGGCACAGAGTCTGTCAAGAACATTGCCGCCAAATACAATGGCGTAGCTAAATTTGAATACGGTGACGGAATGTTTTACGCTTCCGTAATGCTGAACATATGAAAAAGGCGGAAAGCTCGCAAAGAGCCTCCGCTTTTTCTGTTATATATAGTATATCCGTTTTGCTGTTCTTAATTGTCGCTTATATCACACACTGCCACGCTTGTAACAGGGTCAATGTCAGAGATGTCAACGCCGTATTGATATGGGTTGAGTTCAAAAGTCTCGCTGTCCGTCTGAGCCTGCATTCTTTTATATGTTTCATCAAGCTGTTCGTCAGTGAGGTCAAAGCCGAACCACCATGTTCTGCCGTTTATTGTCGCTGATACGATTCGGTTTCTGTCTGTATTTGAAAGATACATAAGTGGCTTTTCACCCAGAGCGTTGCAAAGCTCGTTGTATGTCATGCCCACATAGATATTCTTTGTGATGTATGCACCATTGTAAAGCTCCACCCTTGTGACAGGCAGGCTTTCGTCAACATAGCCCTTGCCTGTTTCGGTATTCAAAGCCGCCCTGCCGAAGTGATACTGCGGAAAAGCCGAGCACTGATACATAGAATCATAGCCGTTTTGAACGAATGTTGGATAAACAAACTCATAGTTGTTGTCTGCCATTTTGAGCATATCCCCCACTGTATTTGAAAACAGCTCCTCGCCTGGTTTGTCTGCACTTGGGAGGACAGCGCTTGTATTTTCGCCTTGCGTATCTGTAACAGGAGTATCGGTTTGCACAGGTGCAGGTGCAGTTGTCACGGCGGTGTCTGTTACCTTTTCAGGCTCGCTTGACGGCTCAGATATGCTGTCTGTTTCAGCTTTTGACGAACTGATTTCAGATATCTTCTCTGATGAAGCGTCTGCCATACTGCTGTCAGAAAGGTCAAGGCTATCGTCATTTAAGCTGTCTGAAACACTGCTGTCATCGTGAACGCCGAAGCCGTTGTTGTTCACTCCACGGAGAGCCAATGGTATGCTCACTGCCACCACCACAGCCGCCGCAGTTCCCACTATCTTTATAGCAGCGGAAGAGGTTTTCAACGCTGTAACAGGTGAAGCCGCTGTCATTGCATACTTTTTCGGCAGAGCCGCTCTCATCATTGCGCTCATAGGCACAGCCGCAAATGCGCCGCCCTCAAAGATACGCTCTATCTCTTTCTTTATCTTTGCCCTCGCCTTAAAAAGCTTCTGCTTGGCGGCATTCTCGCTTATCTCCAAAATCTCGGACACTTTTTTCAGCGGCATGCCGTCATAATAATAAAGTATCACCGCCGACCTCTGCTCAGGCTTCAGCCCCTCTATGACCTTTTTCAGACAGCGTTTAAGCTCCTTGCTATCGGCATAATCCTCAGGGAGCATAACAGTATCGTCAGCATGGATATCCTCGCTGAGGTTTTCGTCATCAAGGCTTATGTTATCCTCTCTGCCCTTTTGTCTGAAATACATTCTGCACTTGTTGAAAGCGATAGAGTGAAGCCACGTTTCATAATGCTCAGGCTCTTTCAGCGACCCTATCCCCTCCATTGAAGCCAAAAAGCTGTCCTCGGTGATATCCTCTGCGGTATGCTTATCCCCAACGTTTTTCAGCACGAAGAAATAAAGCTTCTCGTGGAACTCTTTGTACAGCTTCTCAAAAGCTGTCTTTTCACCATTTTGAGCCTTTTCTACAACGGCTCTCAATTCATTCTTGTTCATTCACATATCCCTCCAAGACAAGTATGCGTATCAACCTTTTCATCTGCGCCTCTGCCTCATCGTCTGTCTGACGAGTTTCCTCGTTCATGGACCTTAGAACAAAGGCGATGACATCTCCAAGCTTTGCATTTTTCATTTTTATCTCCGTTTCATGCTCTCTCGTTTTTGCCCTTTCATATACTTAGTTGCAGTTATCCCGATATGGTTATCATAACATCACACTTTTGTATATCTGCACAAAAACGCACCCCACAGCCTATGAAAAATGCACAACCTTATGACGCATACTGTCTTAATACTCATTATACTATATTTATGTATATTAAGCAACTATTTTTCAAAACTTGCCATAATAGATAATTCACATATCATTTATAAAATGTTTCTTGTATCTTTTGTGCAAAATGCTATAATCTAATTGAAAATACGGAGAGAATTCCGTATAAAGTTAATAAATCAAACAAATCGGAGGTAATTCATTATGATGGGAAGACTCAGAGCAATGCGTGAGCCGCTCAAATATGTTCAGGGCAGAGATGCTACACTTAAGTTTCATGAAGAAATGGGCTATATGGGCAAAAGGTGGCTGTTTGTATGTTCAAACAGTGGCTACAAAGCCTGTCATGACAAGATAGAGAAAAGCTTTGGCGAGCTTGACGATTACAGACGCTATGAAGTATTTGGTGGTATATCAAGCAAGGGCGAGATAGCCAAAATGGAAGAGATAGTAAAGGCTGACAACATCGACACAGTAGTTGCAGTTGGCGGCGGAAGCGCAGTTGATACTGCAAAAGCTACAGCATACTACACAGGCAAGCACATTGTTATCGTGCCTACAGTTGCGGCAACAGATGCGCCATGTACAGGTCTGTCAGTAATATACAATGATGACCACAGCTTTGACAAATATCTTTTCTATCCTACCAATCCAGACGCAGTAATGGTAGACACAACAGTTATCGCAAACGCACCTGTAAAGTTCCTTATTGCAGGCATGGGCGATGCACTTGGTACATATTTTGAGGGCAGAGCTTCCATAAGAACAGAGTCTGCAAGCCTTGAAGGCACAGGCATCACAAGAGCAGGACAGGCACTTGCAAGACTTTGCTATGACACGCTGAAAACATACGGCAAGCAGGCAGTTGAGGCTTGCAAGGTACACGCAGTTACACCTGCCCTTGAAGCTATCTGCGAGGCTAACGTATATCTTTCAGGTGTTGGAGCAGACAACGTAAACTGTGCGGCCGCACACTCGTTCTACAATGGCGTAACATCATTGGGAATCAAGCACGCAGACCACGGCTGTTGTGTAGCCCTTGGTACACTGGTTCAGCTTGTACTTGAGGGTGCGCCAAAGGAAGAGTTTGAAGAGGTACAGAACTTCTGCCTTGAAGTGGGACTTCCTGTCACACTTGAAGAGATCGGTGTAACTACACCTGAGCAGGTAGAAACTATCGCAAAGAACGCTTGTATCCCGGGTGAAACTATCCACAATCTTGCAGGCGACGTACAGCCTATCGAGCTTTATGACGCTATCATGCAGGCAGACGCAATGGGCAAGATAGCATTGGACAAATAAGGGATAGTGTATATTTAAAATAATATTGCCACCCACGGCTGATTTGGCTGTGGGTGGTTTTTTGTGCGAAAAAAGAGGCTGTAAAAAAGTCCCTTTTTTCTTTTTCTTACCCATTGGTTTCACTCCTTTCGTTCTTTTCTGATATTATTATAGCATACTTATGCTAGTATTCAAATACACAAAATATACAAACTTACACAAGTATGCTTGTGCATTTTGCATACTTGTGTAAGTGTTTCAAGTATGCTATAATATAGGACAAGGAGGTGCAACTATGAGTGGTAAAACATCAACAGCCAGTAAAAGACTATATAATGAAAAGACATATGACAGAATAAGTTTAGTTGTCAAGAAAGGCAGGAGAGAAGAACTAAAAGCCTATGCGGAAAGTAAGGGCATGAGTATCAACGGGTACATTAACAAGTTAATAGATGAAGATATGAAAACAGCCGACAAGGAATAACCCCTGTCGGCTGTCTTACTACCTACTTGATTTTAATTTTCTGCCCTGCGTAAATGATGTTCGGATTCTTGAGACCATTGTCCTTGACAAGCTTCGCAACAGTGGTCTTGTAGCGCTGTGCGATGCCTGAGAGCGTGTCCCCACGCTTCACAGTGTAAGTCAACACCTTCTTGACGGAGCTTGCAGAGGGCTTTGCGGATACCGCCCAGTCAGCGAAATGTCAATGAGAGAAAATATCTTTACACATTTCTAGAAAACGGAGATGTTCCCATAGACAATAACAGGGCTGAAAATGCGATAAGGCCGTTTGCCATCGGCAGAAAAAAACTGGCTTTTCAGCAACACAGCCAACGGAGCCAAAGCAAGTGCCGCACTATATTCACTTATTTCAACGGCTCAGGCGAATGGACTTGACGCAGAGAAATATCTGACGGAACTGTTTTTATTGTAAAGCAAAAAAGCTTGCAAACCCTCATAGATAAAGGATTTGCAAGCTTTTTATGCGAAATATGCACTTTTACTGAAATTAAAATGTAATGAATGTTAGCAGATGAGATGTAGTAAACAAAAAGTCAGTGTTATTATCTACTAGCTCCACAGTTTCTACAGAATTTTGCTCCTTGCTTGATAAATAATTGAGCATAAATCTGTATATTTCAGAAACAGTAACCACTTTCGAAGGTTGAGATAACCAAGCGACGATTTCTTTTTTTTTATCATCTATATATACCCATATCACAAGTACTATAATGCCTAATATAATAAGTTGCATTATTTTTCAACTCCTTCATTTCTCCTCATACCTTTCCCCCATCGCCCCGATCTCTGCCAGCATATCCTCCACCAGCGGTTTTGGCTCAAGGACTTTTACCCACGAGCCTTGGGAGAGCAGGTACATTATTATCCCCCTGCCGTAGTTGACCTCGGCAGTGATAACGCTCTTTGTGCCGTTCTGCTCAATGACTTTTGCGGTGGGCAGCCTGTCAAGAACTGCCTGCAAAGACAGCCCCGAAAACTCAAAGGTTATCCGCACGTTGTCCCCTGGAAACATAAACTGATTTTTCTCACGCAGGTCGCCCTCGTCAAAGCTGTGCTCACGATCAAGCTGGAAATTCTCCCTGTGCTCAACAATATTTTTTATCCTGTCAATGCGGAAATACCTCGCCTTGTACTGGGTATCATCTGCCGCATATGCGATAAGATAAAAATAATATTCGCTGAACATTATCGCCGCAGGCTTCAGCTTCCTAACAACTTCGCTCCTGTCCATTTTCAGATATGTCGCCGAAATGACCTTCTTACCATCAATGCACTGCACAAGACGCCAAAGATTGTTTATCACGCTGTCGCAGTCAGAGCGTACCTCGTGATAATGATATATCTCCCTGCGTATCACCTCATCAAGAAGCTTTCGGTCATTGGCAGTGGTAAACTTTCTCAGCTTAGATACAATGAATAGCATATCTTCTTTGCTGAAACAACGTGCCCCGAGTATCACTTTTACCAAGGCAAAAAGCTCCTGATTTTTCAGAAACTCGTCGCTTTTAAGTATGTAAGCCCTGTCCTTGTGCGAATATGTGACCTCGGCATTTTGCATAAGCTCCCTGTGTTCCGCAAGAAAATCGTTTATCCTTGCAATGTCACGGCTGACGCTCTTTGATGATATCCTATACTCCTCCGCAATAAGCCGATTAGGCACGACTTCGCCGTGTAAAAGCCGATAAAATATTTCAAGTACTCTGTCTAAACGCTCATTTTCCATTTTATTACCCTCTTTCTTACAATTATACCACATTTGATTTTGAATTTGTTAAGCTGGCTGCTTAGTATAACGTTTTCGAAGAATATTTTTTTATTTTAACCAAAAATGTCAAATAACCGGTGCGGCAAATCATCGTATTTTGTCGTTTTATCTTGCTTTCAGTATAGCATAATTGCCAGACAAAGGTATGTCCGTTTAAAATTAGTTTACTTTTACATTATAACCCTTTTGAGCGGTATATGTCAAGAAATAATACTAATATAAGCGTGATGACGACATCAAAAACCCTGCCCTGACACAGAAAATAGTCGAGAGCGTGTCGAAACTTTCAGAAAAAGACCAGCGATTGGTGCTTGAAGTTTCTGAAAGACTAGGAAAAGAATAATTTTTGAGGCCTCGAACTGCAATATCAAAGTAAAAAAACAGCGTACCGCAGCCCCCTGCGATACGCTGTTCTCATATAAAATTACTTCTTTGTAGTAACACTCTTTGAAGCCGACCAAGCGCCGTAGTATTTCGTACCCTTTACCGTTGTGTATGAACGAACACGAACGTAGTATTTCTTTTTGCCTGAAAGCTTTGAAACAGTGGTCTTGTCGGTCTTGTTGTTTGTTATGGTAACTTTCTTTGCGCTTGTGAACTTTGAGTTGGTAGCGTACTGTATCTCGTATCCGGTAGCAGAACCTTTCTGCGCCCAATCCACAAAGAATGCCTTTGACTTTGCCGTGAGCTTCTGTATCTCCTGCTTGGCAGGATTTATCTTGAACGTCTTTGTGACAGTGCCTGTGTAAGAACCTTTTCCTGTGATTTTTACTGTGGCAGTACCTATATTCTTGTTGTTTGAGTAGGAAACTGTATAGTCAGTGCCTTTTTTCAGCGTTTTGCCATTGTGTTTAACAGTAATGCTCTGAGTGATATTCTTGCCCGTATATGACTTGTTTGAAATGCCTGAAATGGTGGCTTTCTTGAAGTTATTTTTGATACTGTAGGTCTTAGAAACTGAGCCTGTGTAATTGCCCTTGCCTGTGATAGTGACCTTTGCTGTTCCGACCTTGGTGTTGTTTGAATAGGAAACTGTGTAATCTGTACCATTCTTCAAAGTTTTGCCGTTTAGCTTGACCGTTACACCAGGCTTCTTTGCTTTGCCGTCATATGCGTAGGTGGAAGTGGAAAGTGTCACGCTTGCCTTTGAAATGCTAATTCTTGAAAGTGCAGGGATTTCAGCCGTTTCAAGAACTTTCTTGCAGACTGTACATTCCTTGTGCATTGAGCCTTTAACTCCGATAGAAGCCGCCTTGTCAGTTATCCAACCGCTTGATTTGTGACCTGTGGCATTTATCACTGTCTGAGCCTTGATAACAGTATTGCAAACTGAACAATGTGAGCCGTCTGTTTTGCCTGCGGTGGTGCAAGTAGCAGGGTAGCCCTTATCGGTAACTGCAGTGTGACCCTTTGCAGGAAGCTTTTCTGTAACTGTCGCATTGCACTTTGTGCAAGTCTTTGTTTTTGTACCCTCTGATGTGCAGGTCGGCTGTTTTGTTACAACCGAATTTCCGTAGCTGTGACCTGTTGCTTTTGTTGTGCTGTCCTTGTATGAAGTACCGCAAACAGAACACTTGTGGAGAGTGTAGCCGTCAGTAGTGCAAGTAGGTGCAACAACTGTGTCAGCATATTTGTGTGAAGTCTTTGCTATAGTTTCTGTAACTGTCGCATTGCACTTTGTGCAAGTCTTTATAGCAGTACCCTCTGATGTGCAGGTCGGTTGTTTTGTTACAACAGAATTTCCGTAGCTGTGACCTGTTGCTTTTGTTGTGTTGTCCTTGTATGAAGTACCGCAAACAGAACACTTGTGGAGTGTGTAGCCGCCAGTAGTGCAAGTAGGTGCAACAACTGTGTCAGCATATTTGTGTGAAGTCTTTGGTATAGTTTCTGTAACTGTCGCATTGCACTTTGTGCAAGTTTTTGTTTTTGTACCCTCTGATGTGCAGGTCGGCTGTTTTGTTACAACAGAATTTCCGTAGCTGTGACCTGTTGCTTTTGTTGTGCTATCCTTGTATGAAGTACCGCAAACAGAACACTTGTGGAGAGTGTAGCCGTCAGCAGTGCAAGTAGGTGCAACAACTGTGGTTGTGTAGCTGTGGGAAAGCTTTGCAATTGTTTCTGTTACTGTTGCTCCGCACTTTGTGCAAGTCTTTGTTTTTGTACCCTCTGATGTACAGGTCGGCTGTTTTGTGATAACAGCACTGCCATATGTGTGGCTCGTGCATCCGCAGGTGAATTTGTATGTCTTTGCTACAGACGGATTGTATGTAGGATAAATTTTTACAGTGAGTGAACCGCCGTTTTTGAATGTGATACGTCTGATATCATTAGCATAGTTTTCAAGCTTATTTACACTTACCATACTGCGATCAGAAAATTCAACTGTGTAGTCTGTATCGTCATAAAGCCAGAAATCAATGCTGTCGCCCACACTGAACTGAGTTTTGCTCAATACGCTTGAAAAGGACGTATTCGAAAGGTCTGTGCGCCAATAAACAGTGGTAGAGGTCGGAACTGTGAACTTATTCACATAGCCGCAAGACTTGCAGGTCTGTGTTACAGTGCCGTCAGTTTTTGATGCGTACTTTGTTTCGTAGTCATGACCTGTTTTGACGTCAACCGTCTTTATATCGTCAAGATTTGAAAGGTTCAGGGAGTTAAAGGTCACGTTATTTTTATCGTAAACATACCAAACTGCTCTGCCGTTTTTGATAACAGGCTGGCAATCTGAAAGGCTTCCCTCAAAGGTGTGTATACTGCCGTTTACTGTGCCGTCAGCGTTTAGCTTCACACAGTTTACCTTTGTATCTCTGGCCCACAATAGCAAAAAGCTGTTATTATTTATCTTCACAAGCTGTGGAGCAGAAGCTGAGTCTGTACCCTCTGCATAAGAAGTTATCTTATTGAGCTTGTTTGTGGAAAGGTCCTTTGAAACAGCGGAAACGTAGACGTTTCGTGTTTCTGACGTATTGATATAATCAAGGTCAACTGTACTCTGTGCCACGATATAGCTTGATGATGACACATCAAAGCCGCCTATAGCCGCACCTGTATAGTTATAGTGACCGGCGGTATATTCAGGGTATGTTACAACGTCGATATTGCTGACCTGTTCAAAATAACTTGGGAAAAATTTGCCTGTAGTAAAATCAGAATTATACTTCACCAGAACGGCAGAACGTGGATGAGCGTCACCATGGTCGAGGGCGACTATATGGTTGCCGTCGGTTTTTATAAACTGATTGAAGGAGTGGCTCACATAGCCATAATCAACGTTCATGATGCCGGTATACGAATCAGTGATAGTCATTGAAGGCATATCCACTTCAATGGTAACATTAGACTGATGATTATTGCCGTCGCTTGATTTATACATTTCGTGGCAGGTTCTCACAAGCAGGTGGTCACCGCTATGGGTCATTCTTGCCGAGCCTGCATCGAATGGAACTGTAGTGTTAGCTCCATACAGACCGCAGGACTTTATTTTGTTCCAATTCTTATCATACTTCGTTATACGGAAAACCTCAAGGGAGTCGTTTTGTTTCGGATTTTCCTGACCGCTAAGGACATAATAATTATTGCCGGAGTCATAGAAAGCGCCAAAGATCGGCAGTTCATTATCGATAAGCTTAGTGCTGAGCGGTTCAAAATCAGAGCTGTAATATTCCACAAGGAGCTTGCCCTCGATAGCACCTGACTGGACACGCATATAATTGCCGTTGTCACACACTGTCAGGTAAGATTTCACTGTGTCAGACCATTGCACATAGTCCTGATCATTCACATTAGAGCCTGAATACGCAACACATTGCGCCACGGCAAAGGCACTGAACGATCCAGCAGACACAGCAGTAGAAACAGCCATTGCGCCAGAAAGGACAATGCTCAACATTCTTTTCTTCATATTCATTAATTTCATCACCTCATACAAAAACTTTTAAACGAGAACACCTTTATATATATAATATCACAACGCAAAGCATATGTCAATGAAAATAAGTTACAATGAGAATGATTTCAATAAATTCGTCATACACCAAAGGTCAACGCAGTAAAAAAGAGCAAAGAGGATACAAAACAGAAAAAAACGCCTTGACAAGGTTTGATGGGTGTGATATAATATTACAGTGGTATTTCGAGGTGTGGCTCAGTTTGGTAGAGCGCTGCGTTCGGGACGCAGAGGCCGTGGGTTCAAGTCCCGTCACCTCGACCAGTCACTCGCCGTGACGGGCATTGTCCGTCATGGCTTTTTTTATTATCAGAACTTAACGCCGCAGGGGGAGTTTTTGTATTACCTAAAAAAGTAGGGTTATGCTTTGGAGAACCGAAAAGCGTAACTCTTTTTATTTTGGTCGAAACGCAGGCTTGAACCCACTGTTCAACGTCCCGTCACCTCGACCAGTCACTCGCCGTGACGGGCATCGTCCGTCATGGCTTTTTTTATTATCAGAACTTAACGCCGCAGGGGAAGCTTTTGTATTACCTAAAAAAAGTAGGGTTATGCTTTGAGAAACCGAAAAGCGTAGCCTTTTTTATTTTGGTCGAAACGCAGGCTTGAAGCCACTGTTCAACGTCCTGTCACCTCGACCAGTCACTCGCCGTGACGGGCATCGTCCGTCATGGCTTTTTTATTATCAGAACTTAACGCCGCAGGGGGAGTTTTTGTATGCTCCACATAGCAAAAGTGCCTTATGACTAGCATTAAGGCACTTTACCGATTCAATCTTTCCCCAACCTCTCCGAAATCTCCAGCACAAGCTTCTGATCCTTCTCAGAAAGCCTCGACACGCTCTCAACTATTTTCTGCGTTAGTGCAGGGTTTTTGCTGCCATCGTCGAAAAACTGCTTCGGAGTGACTTCAAGATACTCGCAAATGGCAAGAAATTCACCAAGGGACGGCATCGTCCGACCCGATGATATGCTTTGAATATACCCTTTACTGTGTCCGAGTGCAAGGCTCATCTTGTATTCGGACACATTTTTTTGCAATCTAAGCTGCGTAATTCTGTTGCTGATATCCTTTTCCGTCATTTTCATTCTCCCTTCGTCGATTTGTATCACTATACCTATTATAATATATATAATGTGACAATATTACCGCTTATATTAGTATTATTTCTTGACATATACCGCTAGAAAGGGTTATAATGTAAAAGTAAACTAATTTTAAACGGACATACCTTTGTCTGGCAATTATGCTATACTGAAAGCAAGATAAAACGACAAAATACGATGATTTGCCGCACCGATAATTTGACATTTTTGGTTAAAACAAAAAAATATTCTACGAAAACGTTATACTAAGCTGTCAGCTTAACAAATTCAAAATCAAATGTGGTATAATTAAATCATACATTAATTGTTAGTTTTATTATAGAGGTGATAATTATTAAAATAGAAAATTTATCCATGTCGAATATTTTGGTTTATAATCCAATTATTAATGACTCAGACAGTGTAAAAAGAGAATATTTTGAACGGCTGAAGAAATATCTGAAAATTGGCGGTTTTGATAAACGAATATACGAAAAGTCATTGCTTGAAGCATATGAGAAAATAATTTTGACTCATAAAAGTGCTGATATCGTCCACGACATCTCTTTTTATCGTAATCTTATTGTGTTTGATCTTTTACATATATTAGGCTGCTATGTAAACGACACCACAATAAGAAAATTAAAGCAAATAGAAAAGCAATATGTATCAGATTTTCAGATAAGGTCAGGTCAATGGAACTTGATGCTTCCTCTGGCAGCTTCACTAACAAACTCCGTGAAGATCTCTTCTTCAATACGTAGACATTTATCTGACATCGAAAAAAAATATGCAGATGTATTTATGCACAACCTTGCATTTCGTAACAAAAAGCCATTCAGAATTATGGTAACAGCGACTATGAGTGCAGGCAAATCAACCTTTATCAACTCATTAGTCGGCAAATATGTATGTTTGTCTCAGAATATGGCTTGCACAAGTAAAATACACAGCATATACAATAAGGCTTTTGAGGACAATTATTTTTACGAATACGATCACGACTTAGTCATGACAGCAGGACGTGAGGAGTTAGTAAATGATAATGAACTTAATTACACTGACAAAATAATAGTTGCAGGTCATTTTAATGGAATATTATCAGACGAGAGGATATTAATTGACGATTCTCCAGGAGTGAATTTCAGTGAAGACAGCTCTCATCGTGAAATAACCGAAGCCATGCTCAAACGTAAAAAATACGATCTTCTCATATATGTGATGAACGCAACTCAGCTCTCCACAAATGATGAGAATGAACATCTGGAGTTTGTGAGGAAAACAATCGGTAAAACGCCATTGATCTTTGTGCTTAACAAAATAGACAGTTTCAATGAAGAAGATGAAAATGTGCGTGATGTGATAGATCGACAGATACAATATCTTAAAAGCAAAGGTTTTAAAGAACCGATAGTTTGTCCACTCTCTGCACGGGCTGGTTATCTGTCAAAGACTTGCCAAAACAGCACTTTGAGCAGAAGCGATGAACGCACGCTGTATTATCTGATAGATAAATTTGAAAGAATGCGGCTTAAAGAATATTATAAAACTTCATTTCCGCAAATAAAGGTGCCGTACAGCGATGACGAAATAGAACAGCTCCAAAACTCCTGCGGATTATCATACACAGAAAAAATCATAAAAAATTATATAAACGGAGGTAAAAAATTATGACACAGGTCAATGTAAAGTATAATCCCTACAAACTTGAAACACAGATCAAGATCAACGGAAAAGCTATCCAGAATGACAGCGCCCTTTACAAATTGGTAAAAGGAAAAAGACTTCAGGAATGGGTTGGTAACTTCCCCAAAATGCTGGTTGATGACCAGAACACTGTCGAGCTGAAAGTTGAATTCAATGGTATGGCTCTTGATTGGGATGACTTTGAGGACGCATTTAAGACAGCTAAATCAGACGGTGTGATAAGAAAGCTTGAAATGAATTTTGTTGAGGGAAAAAGCGACGAAGCTGTTACAGATAATATCGTCAAAATATTCTATGACCTGAGAAACAGCGGGATAGAAGATTTTAAAGACCCGAAGCTTGTCAAGGCATTTGATAATATCAACAACTCAGTTTTCCCTATAAACGTTATTGCAACAATGAGTTCAGGAAAATCTACACTTATCAATGCCCTGCTCGGCAAGAAGTTA
>OIZB01000739.1_pt1 | contig 21921 bp, 20 predicted proteins | sample 1588401 | NCBI WGS metagenome assembly OIZB01 (sample SAMN03283270) | human gut metagenome | biome: human-associated habitat; material: feces | host: Homo sapiens | place: USA | collected 2013
TTTATGCCATCAGGGAGTATTATTCTCGGCATAGGGAATTGAACAAGCGGAATTTGCTCATCTATAAAACTTATCTCATCGAAACCTTCAAGCCAAAGACTGTGAATCTGCGTATACAAGCTATGAATAAATACCTAGAGTGCATAAAAAAGCCGCGCTTGCGATTAAAATCGGTCAAGGTACAACAGCGTTCATATTTGGAAAATGTGATCAGTAATGCTGACTATATCTTCCTAAAGAACAAACTAAAAAGGGAAGATAATCTGACATGGTATTTTGTAGTGCGTTTTCTCGCTGCGACTGGTGCAAGAGTCAGTGAATTGATACAGATAAAGATAGAGCATGTCCAGATTGGGTATTACGATATTTATACCAAAGGAGGTAAAATACGCAGGATTTATATTCCCAAAACATTACGAAAAGAAACAGCCGAATGGCTAATCAAGACCAATCGCACAAGTGGTTACCTTTTCCTCAATCGTTTCGGAGAGCGTATCACTACAAGAGGTATTGCCCAGCAGTTGAAGAACTATGCTGTGAAATACGGACTGAATGAAAAAGTCGTTTATCCTCACTCTTTCCGTCATCGGTTTGCCAAGAATTTTTTGGAGAAATTCAATGACATATCTCTGCTTGCCGACCTCATGGGGCATGAAAGCATAGAAACCACTCGTATCTATTTACGCCGCACTGCCAGCGAACAGCAGAAGATTGTGGATAAAGTGGTGAACTGGTAAAGTTACATTAGTCCTTAGAAGCGTTCTTGTTTACGCTTCTAAGGAATTTTGAATACCGTCAAAAATGGAGAATGTCTCTTCAATCTTGGCTACTATGCGCTGTTGCTCGGCAAGTGGAGGTAGGGGCAATATATATTGTTTTGCCTTTTCAATCGTAATGGTATCAACAGTTGTACCCTTTGAGTTATCATACATCTGTTTTAGCATATATTCGCTTCTCATGATGTGGTAAATATATTTCGCATTTATTTGATAGTCATTACACAAACAAAGTACACTTGCATCCTTGTAATAGAACTTATCAGACTCTTTTACAATGTAGCATTTGCCAATAGTATCAACGGCAGAAATCATAATATCTGACGCTTTGGGTACTGGAAATTTCTCCTTTAATGAGTTATAATGTTCCTCTGAAATATATAATTCATTATCTACAAGTCCATAAATAGACAGCTTGGCTATTTCACGTGCTCTATAAAATGGAACACCACTATGCTTCCAATCTGACTTCAAAATTCTTTTAGCTGATACGACATTAAATATTGACCCTAAATTTGTCGTTATCCACCCGCTCGGAACGTCAAACGTATAATGCCCGTTATCACAAGGTGTGAAGTCGGGATTTATGCGCTTCAATAGTTCAATGGCTGGTTCGTCATTCGGATCTTGCAGTACTAGTTTACCGTGAATGGCAAGATCAAGGATTTTGGATTTGGTATAGGCTATAAGATTTTGAATGTCAGTAATATTTTGTTTGAGCGAATCAATCAAAATATCATACTTAGACACCTCTTCAATTATCCTTCTAACTTCATTTAAAGGCGGTATTGGTATTCGCATATTTTGAGATTGTGTCAGTGATATATTAACCTGTCCGGCAGAACCTCGTGTGGCAATAGAATTTATTTCTGACATTTCCTCTAAGTAGACTTTTAGATATGATACCAACACCTCTTTAAATTTGTAAGGGCGTATTAGTACAGCGGCCTGATTAAAATTTGCTTGTGGCAATGTTGTAGGAATAATTGCAAGTTTACCAAGAGGTGGTCCAACAATATTCATAATAAGGTCTCCTACTTCTGTGCGCGAACGCTGGAGCTTTCCATTATGCACTTCTTCTGTAATATATTGTGGATGATAGGCAAAATCTATTTTTTGATTCCTGAGATTGTACATCTTAATGTAAGGAACACCATTCTCTACAAAGCATGTTTTATCTGGTGTACTTCCAGATGCAACATAAGCTATATCTTCCAATCTACACCATACCCACGAATTCGGCACTTCAAACGGCACATTCTCATAATGGGGCGTATCGGAAGACTTTGCAGACTTCTTACTCCGTTTAATTTTGCCTTCTTTTATCAGTCGTTCTTTTTCAGCCTTGATTCGTTCGAGCAGAACTGATGCTGGTTCATCGTTAGGGTCTTGGGGTACAAGTTTTCCATGTATCGCAAGGTCGAGTATCTTTTGACGTAACGCTTTTGTATCCATCATTATATTTCTGTTTGTAATTGTGCAGTTTTGGCTGCACAATTACTATTCATGTTCTTCCAGTTTCTTTAATTCCTCATTTTCTTCAAACTCTTCAATCCATTCCTTCACCTTAGCTTGCAATAAAGCCTTGTTGGGGAGATAGAGTTGATAAGCAGAAGCATAGATGTTAGCATCCTTAGGCAAGGTAAGTTCCACTAGTGCATCGTTCTTCTCCTTACACAGTAGAATACCAATTGTCGGCTTTTCAAAGTCTTGTTTGACATAGCGGTCGTAATAGTTGACATACATCTGCATCTGCCCAAGGTCTTGGTGAGTTAGTTTGTCTATCTTCAAATCTATAAGCACATAGCATTGTAGCAAACGATTGTAAAACACCAAGTCAACAAAGAAATGCTGCTCATCAAATGTGAACCTTTTCTGCCTTGCTTCAAATAGAAATCCTTTGCCAAGTTCTAATAGGAATTGCTGCATCTTGTTGATAATGGCATTCTCTAATTTAGACTCTGAATAAACTGCATCGGGTTTTAGACCAAGAAACTCTAATGTGATGGGATTCTTGATAATGTCTGATGGTTTCCCAATAGATTGTCCTTCCTTAGCCAACCGCATTACTTCATCTTTGTTACGGCTCAAAGCCAATCTCTCATAAAGACAGCTTCCTACTTGACGGCTGAGTTGTCTTTTAGACCATTGTTGTTGAGTACATTCTATTTCATAGAAACTGCGGGCATCCGGATTTTCCACCCTCATCAGTATAAGATAATGAGACCATGAGAGAGCGAATGTCGGCTCAGAGATACATTCCTCTGACTTCGGATAATCGGCTAACCACTGGTTAGCCTTTTGACTCGGCTTTGGACAACCACTGGTTAGCCCTTTAGAAAAAACAATATAAAACTGCCGTATATTCTTAAGAGTTGAATATGACCATCCATCTCCCAACCTATCAGTCAGACGTTTGGAGAGTTCTTTCAGCACCGCCTTTCCATATTCGGCTCTTGTTTCCCCCTTTTGCTCATATTCTACTATATATTGTCCGATATGGAACTTAGTATAAACCTCAGCTATATTGACGGCTGTTGCCACACGTTCCCTTGCCTGCGTGACAAGGTTAACAACCTTCAAGAACAGGTCGTTTATATCTTTATCATTTGTGAAAATCTCTTTTCCCATAACTCAATTTTCTTCAATATTCGCAAGTAGCTTTTCAAGTTCAACCACAGCAGCACTTATCGTTTGGCTTTTATCCTTTATATCAGCCATCAGCTCTGCCAATGAACGGTTGTCCACCTCACCACCTTGCTTTATCCAAGTAATGTCAAGATTTGTTTTGTCTCTGGTAAGAATTTCATCTACAGGGTATTTACGCCAACGACCTTGCGGATTATTTTCTGCATCGTATGTCTCTACTCGATTATTATAGCAAGAAACAAAATCATCCAAATGATGCCGTTCCAGTTTATTGGTGGCAAGCGTATGCTTTATATCTGTACGGTAGTCGTAAAACCATATTTCCTTGGTCGGTTGTCCTTTGCTGAAAAACAACACGTTGGCTTTTACGCCTTGGGCATAGAAAATACCTGTAGGTAAACGCAAGATAGTATGCAAATTAAAATCCTGCAATAAGCGTTTACGAATAGTCTCACCTGCTCCAGCCTCAAAGAGAACATTATCAGGAAGTACAACTGCTGCACGTCCTCCCGTTTTGAGCATAAGCATCATGTGCTGGAGGAAATTTAACTGGTTATTCTTGGTCTCTACATAAAAATCCGGGCGGTTAATATCCACCGATCCAGCCGGACGAGTTCCAAAAGGAGGATTGGCAAGAATCACATCTACAAGAGTTGACGGTTCTTTTTCCAAAGAATCCTCACAAACAATCGGACTACGGTCTGTACCAATACCATGCAAATAAAGATTCATGGAAGCAAGCGTCACCACTAAAGGCGTATTATCCACACCATGCAAAGCTTTGTCACGCAAGAAATCACGTTTTTCTTTACTTGCTGACTGACCTTTCATATAATCGTAAGCTGTAAGCAAGAATCCACCCGTTCCACAAGCCGGGTCACAAACCGTTTCCCCCATTTGCGGATTGATACAATCTACCATTGCCTGAATAAGTGGACGAGGAGTAAAATACTGTCCTGCCCCGCTTTTCTTGTCTTGTCCGTTCTTTTCAAGAATGCTTTCGTAGATAGCTCCTTTCACATCACCGTCCATAATGAGCCATTGCTCCTCATCAATCATGGTGATGACCTTTTTCAGATAAACAGGCTTGTCTATCTTGTTTTGCGCCTTCGTATAAATCGTACCTATCAGATTATCCTGCTCACTAAGCAATTTAAGGGTCTCTTCATATTGTTTTACCAAATCCAAGCCATCAAGTACTATCAAATCTGCCCACTGATAACCAGTTGGAATAGCCGACTCTTCTCCAAACATTTCTACATTTTCGGCATCCATCTTCAAGAATAAAAGATAGGTCAGTTGGGTAATATAATCAGTAAATCCAATTCCTTGTCCGGCAAGAGTGGTTGCCAGATTCCATACTTTTTTGGTGAGCGATTGCTCTGTTGTATTATTTGTTGCCATTTCTTTATGCTGCTTTTCTTAAAACTACAAATGTGTAAAGTGAATGAAGTGCCTCGTCTGCCTTCTGCATATTGCCAAACGCTCTAATCATTTGGGCTGCATGGGTAGCATCATCTTCACGAATATCTCTGATAGTACAAGCTCCGTTAGAAGCGATGTAATCCACAATACGACTGATAACCTCTCGCTGTTTGTCAGTTATTTCACGCTGGTTTTGCCCTAACCAAAGATTGAAAAACTGTTTAGAGGTAGTAACTACGCTATCCAATCGTTCGATTTGGTGGAAAGCAAAGCGCACAAGTTGTATGATATTGGTCAATGCATCGCTTTCTTCTTTGGTAATGGAACGCCTTACCACTTTAGGGTTAACTATGGCATAAGAGTTCCAGAGTTGTTTGGATGTAAAATGATTGTTTGCCATTTTAAGTCTGTTCTCCAAATCCTTTAGCATCGAATAGGTTATAGGCTCTCCCTCATTGTTGTAAATGATGCGCAGTGCCTCTATTTCGTCATAGTACTTTTTACAAAAATCTTCAAAAGCCTCTGTCGTATTTTTTGCTTCCTCAATGGAAAACCCTTTGGAGATAAGCGTATCTTCACCCGGCATCAATGTATTGACGAATCCGGCTGCAAGTATAAGAAGGTATTTCCGAGCATCTGCATGATTGGCAAGCGGAGCGACTAGCCCCTTACGTTCATTGTTAGGCTCATCAGTGCTTACAAACGGTGGAAGAATGCCTTTCTCCAGTGCATCGTATATTCTGGCAGAAAGTTCCTTCATGTCATCATGAGACAAACGGACAAACTCTTTCCGTTGCGGATCATCCGCCTTGTTGTATATTCGGGCAAGCGTTGCAGCAAGCCGTTTGAGATACTCGTCAGGAATATAGCCATGACTAATACGTTCTAATAGCTCCTTTAGAGTAATCGTCTTTGTTGTAGGAGCATCATCTATAGGTGCCACTGTTTGCGCATGTTCCGTCACGCCTACCGCATCAACCAAATAAAAACAATCCTTGCTGAATGCGTTCGGGGTAACATTGCGAAGTTGCTCATCACCAATAGTACGTACTCCACGCCCTTTCATCTGAATATACAAAGGCAATGACTCCACATCACGCATGAACATCACTACTTCCAGCGGCTTTACATCTGTTCCGGTGGCAACCAACGTACAGGTGACAGCAATACGGAAATCCTTGTCGTTACGGAATTGGCGTATCAGTTCGTTACTGTCGCCTGCCGAATAGGTAATTTTCTGAACAAAGCGGTCATCAGTCCGTCCAAACACCTCTTTAGCTATTTGTACGATATTTGTAGCATGAGCTTCATTGAGAGCAAAAATCAATGTTTTGGGCAAAAAGTCCATATTTGGTTCACGTTGCGGGTCATTAAACAATTCCGTATAAACCACATCCCGATAGGTCGAAAGGACTAACTTTATCTGTGCCGGATTGATAATACTCCGATTAAGTTCTTTATTTGTATAGATTTTGGTTTCCTTACTACTTACAATCTTAACCTCACCTGTATATCTTGTTTCTTCTTTAAATTTCTCACCCTCTAATATAGCCCCACCCGTTTCTGTGACTTGCGTTTTTATTCTATATACCCGACAATCCACATTCACGCCATCAACAATACTCTTTTCCAATGTGTAGTTAACAATGCAGTTATTATTGAAGAATGCCATTGTTTCAGGGATAGGAGTTGCGGTCAGACCAACCAATCTTGCCGTATCGAAATACTCCAGCACCTTGCGCCAGTTCCCATAAATGGAGCGATGGCACTCGTCTATGATAATCATATCAAAGTAGTCGTGCGGTAAGTTGGGATTAGGAGGCAAGGTTACTTCCTCTATAGGTTCATTCTCGTCATCATCATTATCCTCAATAGTTTCTCCTTTCAAGAATGAGAATAGACGTTGTATTGTAGAAATAACGACATTGCTATCAGAAGGAATAGAAGACGAGCGAAGGCGATTGACCGTAAAGATAGTATTGAAAGCCTCCCCGTTCTCTGTCAGACGGAAAGTTCCAAATTCTCCTTCTGCTTGTTTTCCAAGATTATTTCGGTCTACAAGAAACAACACTCTACGCATTGGTGTATAAGAAAGCATCCGGTAGGCAGCAAGACAAGCAGTATATGTTTTACCCACACCGGTGGCAAGAACCATCAACGCCCGATTTTGCCCGGCACGGAAACTCTTTTCAAGTTCTGTCACTGCCTCATATTGGCAATCACGCAGCCCTTTCTTTTTCAATGTAGGGAGTCCGGCAAATGCATCTTCAATTCCCAGCCTCTTTACCAATTCATGTGGTGTAGGGATATTCATGATCTGCCTGAAACAAGAATCTTGTTCACGAAAATCACAGCAATATAGTTCCTTACCATTCGAAGTGAAGATAAAAGGCAATGGCTTTTGATATGCCTGATAGATATTCGGAACACTTCTTGCATATAAGGCTGCTTGCTCGCATACCTCTGAAGCAAAAGCATCCGTTTCTTCACGCTTAGCTTCAAGTACCCCTACTGCTTTTCCATTAATGAAAAGGAAATAATCTGCCTCAAGATTTCCTTTCAATAAACCTTCTCTTATGGCTACAGCCGTACAAGTAGGTTCATAATCCTCCCTGTTGACTACTTTCCAACCAGCATCGGCAAACCACTGGTCTATCTTTATTCTTGCTTTTTCTTCAGGAGTCATGTTCTTGATATTGTAAATTATCGGAAGCTTATGTCAAAAAACAAATTGATATTCAAAGCTATAACTTTACTCTTTCAATAATTGATTCGCTCTAAGGAAATTCACAAACGAATCAATAATTTTAGAATTACGATTAATAATATCAGTTTCAGTAAAATCACTATATGAATTACTTATCTCTGCCAATTCTACAATTTGAGAGCCATTCTTTTCCTGACCATTAGCAGTGGTAAAACCTTTATAATATTTTACTTTATCTACAAAGCGATAGTCGGAAGCTCTGATATTCAATCTTTTCTCAAGAAGAACTTTATTCCCAAGTATTTCTACATTCTGAGGATTTGATAAGTTTTTTTCTTTATCCCGTCTGTTTCGTGCATATATATGTTCTATATCGAATCTAGTTTCCAATGACAATAATGATTGATTATCATGTTGAAAAGCCCACCAAGTAATCATTGATTTTGTAATCGCACGACTATTATTGAATACATAATTTGTTATTTGCGCACGATAACGTTCTTCTGAAAATTTGAAATCTGAGAATGTTACTTCTTCGCCTTTGATTATTTTAACCATTTCCGCATACACAGGGGTACGCAAAGAATTAACACCTGGATTAGTTATAGCATACGCCCATATGAAAGCTGTTATACAGTCCAAGAAACGACAAAAAGCATTTTCTTCTATTTCATCATTTTCATCACGATGGTACATAAAATACACAGAAGTGATATACGTCCACATTCCATTAGGAGCATAACTAAGTACGAACAAACGCTTTAGAACTTTATCTGAGAAACGTTCTGTTTCTTGATTGTTAACATCTTGCCAAAATTTGGCAAGGCTTACAAGATTACTCAATGTCTTTGGCTGATGCAAAAGAGGATAACTGCCATCTCCTTCATAAAACTTGCGCAAAGCTTCTGTTGTTGATGATTTTATCTCTGCAAGTGCTCGTTCATAATACATATATCTTGTAAACAATTCATCTAATGGTGTACCATAAATTGGATGAAACACTTCGCTAGTAATCTTATCTAGATTTTTCCACGTTTCTATAAATTCATCTTTTTTGCCAAATGATGAATAATATTTATAAAGTTGCGCCTTAAAAATATCTGCATCAGAGAGAGGTTTCCCTCTATCATTCAAGGTTGAGAAAATTCTTAACGCCGTATTTTGTGATTCTGCCTCTATTGGTAAAAGGACACAGTTATTCAACACACGAGCCGGGAAATATGCAAAATAAGATGGATAATTACTTAGAAAAGCATCTATCTTTTCAACGAAAAAATTGAAATTCTTTGCGTAACGACTTTTTTTGCCAATTCCTTGTCCATCTTTCAATATTGCAATAAACTCTTCTTTATCTTCATCTGTAGCAACTTGTGAATTGATTTTCAGAGCAGATGTTTCAAACTCCCCAAATTCATTAGCTCTCCAAATACATTTTTCAATATCCTCCTTCATCCGTTTTGAGCGAGAGTCTTTCATACTACCTAGTTTATTATAAAAAGCCCTTAACAAAAGCATAAGTGTCGTTAAACGTTGCTGCCCATCAATTACCTCCATTTGGTTTCTATTCTTAAATGTTACTATGGGACCAAGAAAATACTCTTCATCGTCAACAAATTGGTCACAGTCATCATTTGGGAAAGAGAACGAAAACAAATCGTCCCATAAAGTTTTACACTCCATCTCACCCCACGCATATGGGCGTTGGTAATCAGGTATAAGGAAGTTGTATTTCGATTCTTGAAAAAGGCTTTTCACCTTTTTCTGTTCAATATTTAAGTTTGCCATCTTATTGCTTATTTTTATATTCTAATCAATTAAACTCAATAATAACATCAGAAAGGCTTGTATATTATTACCTATCTTTTTTATCAATTATTAAGTCCTTCAAATCTACCTGCAATATCTCTGCAATCTGTTGTAGAATATCCAAATTAGGCTGAATCCGATTACAAGCATAGGCATTTACCATGCTGAAACTCTTATCAAGCTGTTTCGCCAACCACGTCTGAGAGATACCTTTTTCCAAAAGAACCGCCTTTATTCTATTTAGCTTCACTGTTTGGTACGATTTTATAATGCAAATGTAGTGAATTATATTCAATATCTGGATTATTATTGTACTTTTGTAGCTATATGAATCCCCAACTTATGGCGTGAAAATCAAAAAGATGATAAGAATATGCACAACATAGTTCGTAAACATATAGAAGGAGAAATTTCAATGGACGAAGTTAGGCGATTGATTGACGAACTATAAAAAGAAGCAACATTAACTATCGAATTGTACAATTAAAAAAACAATGGAATTAGTCTATTAAAAAAAGATGAATCACAACGGCATATTCTCACTATCTTTTCCCGAAGCCAAGACAATTATTGTTTCTGGTGATATTCATGGAAACTTTAATCAGTTGGTGTTCAAACTCTGTATCCAATATCAGCTTACAGACACTTTGCTAATTGTAGCCGGGGATTGTGGCTTCGGCTTCGAAAAGAAAGAGTACTATGAGCAGATAGTTAGACGAAACGCCAAGCGAATGAACCAAGCCAACAAATTGGATTGTGTTTGTGCGAGGCAATCATGATAATCCTGCTTATTTCGATGGCGCAATGCTCAACTTCAAACGCTTCGTTGCTGTTCCCGATTATTCCATTCTACAAGTTTGTAATCATACCATCCTTTGTGTAGGTGGAGCTATCTCTATTGACCGTATCTATCGCATAAATGAATGGAATAGAAACAAATACCGTGTTCATTCAAATGAGTCGCAAGAAAATGATATTTCTCGCAATTTATATTGGCAGAACGAAGTTCCTGTTTATGATCCAAATAAGATGAATGCCATCCCTGCTAGCTTCCTGATTGATACAGTTGTCACACACATACCGCACCTTCACATTGTGAACTATTCTCCAAAAACAACCTTAGCCAATGGACTATAAACGATCCTTCATTGATTGAGGATATACAATTTGGACGGGAAACGATGGATATGCTTCTGCACCATCTCAAAACCGACAACCATCCGATAAGCCATTGGTACTATGGTCATTTTCATCAAAGTTGGCATTCTGCCATTGACGGAATACTATATTAAATGCTCGACATTATGGAGTTCAGTCATATCTATTGATTTATACCATTTCAGGTATAATAGTTCTTGCCTGAATATAATTGTTCCTGTTAGAGCATACAAACATTTTCCATAGTGGACAAACGGAGGAAGTTACATTTTTCCAAACGAATAAATCTGATTTATTACACTTTTTCCAACGGCCAGCTCTACTCCTATACCTTTTCTTTCAGAGATGAGAAAAATAAACATCAACGACCTTTACTCATCCAAGGATACTTGGCAAGATACCATCAAATCAAAAGCTCAGAAGGACGGTATAGGGATTACACTTTATTCACAGAGTTCAATGAAGAGCAGTCCATGTTACAGAACATTTTCCACATTTCTGCTTTACTCCTAGCAACATCCCATTATGAAATTCCATGAAACTTTCATTCAACCTCCTCACATTCTTCTCACTCGTTCCGCTTCGCATCATCACCTGCACCCATACTCTCAAGATACTGCAATTCCCGTTCCGCAAACTCACGATTCTCCTCCTCTCCCAGCATTTGATAGAGCAGTTCCCTAGCTTGCGAATAATATTTCAAGTTTACTAATACTTGTGCTGCCCTGCGCCGAAGAAAATGATAAAGTGGAAACAAGGTATTCTTTTCATCACCATACATCTTTATCTGACTGCCAACCAAACTCACCATAGAATAAATATACTCAAGAGCTCCTGTATCCTTCATTTCGACGAGACAGTTGGTAAAATCACGAATCGCATGAATGGATGAATTTCTTTTAGCATTAGTCAAATAATAATAAGCCTTTTCAAAATGCCCTAATGTGAGATAAACAAAACCGATATGATAACAAATCACATAATATTCTTCCTTGCCACGCTCCGGCAATTCTGTCCAGTGGACTTGATAATACCGAAAAATAGAAAGATAACACCCCAACGCCTGAAGATAACATTGCTGCCTGAAAAATTTCTTCCCCCAATAAATAGTAGTCTGCAAGGTAGGCTCGGTATAAGCCAGCAACGCCTGTTGTTCCTCCGTCAGTTCGTCAAACTGTTTGTTTGCCGCTTTTTCTTTAGCATCGTCCAACATATATTTCAACTCCCAATAATCATCATGATCCGTTGTCAATCTTACCTCAATCATACTACTGAATACTCTGCCTTTTTGGGTTTCATCGAAAAAAGCATCTACCCTGTCCGTCCGCATAGCCGACAACTTATAATAAAGAGATCGTTCATTACTGCCTTCAGCTTTCTCCAACGCAATCACCAACTGCCCTTCGGCAAGTGTAATACAGATCAGAGCATCTTTTCCCGCCTGTCCTTTTTCATCCATCACAGCATCTTTCAACCGAAAAGAAAGAATAGACAATAATTCGGTACGCCTCTCTATCCGCCCATTGCAAACCAGTGTCATTCCCTTTATATCTTCCTGTTTCACTGTACCAAAAAGAGAAAGAATATCCTCTATCTGATCCATATCTTGCCGGGAAACATCGACAGGTTCCAACAGCTTACCATGTCCAATCTCCAATTTTCGTCTCAACAAAGCCAAGCGATTTTCGAATTCTTTTTTCACCAACATGTCTTGTATTGAAGCAGATTGTTCTGCCAACTCTTTAAAACTACGGGCTATCATAAAAGATGACTCAAGCAATACCCGCAAATGTTGTTTTAACTGAGTTTCACTGCCCGACAAGAACAGACAGGCAGACAGACAAGCCGTAAAAGGTGTCTCACTTTCTCCATCCTCATGACTTTTACGCAAATAGCAAGTCCAAGCTGTGTATCGGCAGTTAATGTTGTTAATGTCAAAAACTATTTTTTTAGACTGTTCATAGCTACATGCGTAAAAATCTTTATAATATAACTGAATATTCTGACCTGTTTTTTCTCTTAACAAATGAAAATAACCTCCTTGAAAACCGATGATAATGGCATCAGCATCAATTCTCTTCACTAGTTCACAGTGCATGGACTGCACGAACCTGATAAGTTCATCGGTGGTCATCGCCGAATAAATCTTTTCTTGCTGCTTTTTCGGCTTTGCAACAAAATAATAAACTGTTACGAAAACCACCATCATAGATACGAAGACGACAGAAATAATCATATCTTGTTACAGTTAATCTTTGTATGTCTGTAAAAATACAAAATTAATCGGGAAATGTTAGAAGTGATAGGATATTTTAATGAATTCCCCTAAGAAGTTACTTAAAAATCCGGTTCAATCAATTCCTTCCGATGCATCCGGTGCCACCTCCACAAAATCATAAGACATAGAGGAAATTCCATTGGAGATATTCTGAAATACCTAAAAATAGGGATTGTCCATATCCATATTTTCATCGAACTTTGCAACCCCAAAAAACGAACAAATGAAGATACTTTATATAATACTGTTCATACAAATAGGATGGATATTTCCCCTCTCCGCACAAAAACAAGATTCCATTTATATCGGAACGCGTCATACATTGTTTTCTGAAATACTGAATGAAGAAAGAAAATATTGGATTTATGTACCTGAGACCAAAGCTGGTGAAAAAGGAAAGGCTTATCCGGTTCTTTATCTATTGGATGGAGATTCCTTCTTTCATTCCGTGGTTGGTTTTACGCGTTTCTTCTCTTCTTCTAAAACCTCAAACTTACCTCCTTGCATCGTTGTGGCTGTTTTAAACACAGACCGGACCAGAGATTTCACTCCTACTTGCTCAGCCGCCCGCCGGGATGGTACCATTTGTCCCTATGATAAGCCGGCAGGTGGTGGAGCTGAACAGTTCCATCGCTTTCTGATAGAGGAACTACGTCTGGAAGTGGAAAATAAAGTTCCTGCCAACGGTACAAACTTTCTTGTCGGACATTCATACGCAGGTTTATTTACCCTACAGACACTGTCAAATCATCCCGAGTCTTTTGACTCGTATATAGCAATAGACCCAAGTTTATGGTGGGACCGAGGAGTCTTTCTGCAACAAGCAGCAAAGAATGTTTATCAAAAAGACTTCTCCGGCAAACATTTGTATGTTGCTTTCGCCACCCGCCAACGTCCTGCAATCAAACTTATCCAGTTTTCATTGGCCGACAGCTTAAAAAATAAAATCATCCCTGAAATGAAAAACAAGCATTTGCATGTCGTTTATAAAAAATTTCCCGACGAGGTGCATGGCACCATTGCTCTTCCTGCCATTTTCGATGGATTAAAATCTCTATTTCATAACACTATTTCAACCAAAGAGGCAACATGATAATTTCTTGCAGTATTCGGTTTCTCATCTGTTACAAATACGCTCCGGTTTACTATTGGTAAAAATAACATAACTAATGCCGATGGTGTAGCCACTCGCTCAATTCCGGGGTATTGCACGGCTATAATTCTCACATACCCTCCTGTTTAACATCAATTTAAGATTTCAAATTCTATACTTATCATTTTCTAGAATAACAGATTGAGACATTGTATCAACCTTGGCTACAGATTTATGCTATTCTTTCCGGAAATCATGTAATTAGGGTTATAACATCTGTAATTTATCTACACTGTATTTTCAGTCATGTACTTATCTTTGCATCAAGATTCTGGAATTCAAAACTTAATAAAATCAAGTGATAATGAAACGTATACCAGTCATCATGATTGCAAGTTTATTTGTTATAGGAATACCTGCCATAACACAGTCCGATCCGGTTCCCAAGAAAAATGGTAATAAGTATGTGCTTTACGAAAAACGTACAGATAACGGGGCGGTCTGTCACCTATTTCAAGCGCAACAAGCGAATGGATGTTTGGAAAAACCGATGGTAAAGGGTACACTGTTTCGCTGTGGTGTATGGCACATGGAAGAAATCAAAGGAAACCCGAAATCACAAGAGGCATACAAAACGAGTAAACAAGTATAGGAAAAAAGAATATTATGACATTAGATGATTTTTTGAATCATATTGAAGCCGGCGGTGCACTCAATACACCGGAAATCTATCGGCTGATGGATGAAATGAGCGATGAAGCCCGGCGCGTTACCTGTGAGATAAACAACTCGTACCATTCACAAGAAGAATTGCGTGCGTTCATGTCGCGCCTGACCGGTAAACCTGTGGACGAAACATTCAAGATGTTTCCTCCGTTCTACACAGACTTCGGCAAGAATATTACCATCGGGCGTCGTGTCTTTATCAATGCCGGTTGCCACTTCCAGGATCATGGCGGTGTGACGTTGGGTGACGGCTGTCTTATCGGGCATAATGTGGTCTTTGCCACGCTCGATCACGGTACGGCTCCCGAAGACCGCGGGGCAATGTATCCGGCGCCTATCCGGTTAGGCAAAAATGTATGGGTAGGTTCCAACTCCACCATCCTGCGGGGTGTGACCGTGGGTGACAACGCCATTATCGCCGCCGGATCTGTGGTGACGAAAGACGTAGCGGCCAACACGGTTGTAGGAGGTGTACCGGCAAGGCATATCCGAGATATCGACAGGAACGAAAAGTGATAGCCTATGGAATCGGAATCACTAACCAACCATACTGCCATCCTTGTCAGATCCATCCGAACGGTACACCATACTGAACGGGTTGTGCGGATTGGTTCTACCGGGCATTACACTGACCAACTTTCCGGAGTTCTCGTTGTATTCCCTTCTTCCGGTTGAAACGACGAGTGCCATGCCTACTGCCGGAGTCGACCGTATCATAATCTGCAATACATCTTTATCGACGGCAGATTTTGCACAAGACTCTTGCTACTGTTCGATATCGGTTTCTCCATCATCATCACCAATGCGGCAAGAAAAAGAGGCTGATTTTCCTGATCTGCTTGAAGTGGGAACGTTGGATGAGATGCATGTAAAATAATGTCTGTAATTGAGGTTATACAATCAGTAATCCATCTACCGGCTTTTCCTGTAATCCGCTGTAATTTTGCACTATGAAAAGAAAACAAGAAACAATAAAAATTTAAATTACATCGGTTATGAAACGTACAACTATTTTAATGGCTGCTTTCCTCTGCCTCTTCAGCCTGACGGAAAGCCCGGCACAAAACACTCACAAAAATATGGAACTGTTAAATCTGACACAGGAATGGGACAAGACGTTCCCGAAGAGCGACAAGGTGAACCATAGCAAAGTGACTTTCGTAAATCGTTACGGCATCACGCTCGCTGCCGACCTGTATGCACCGAAAACGATTTTCGGAGGTAAGCTGCCTGCTATTGCTGTCAGCGGTCCGTTTGGAGCTGTAAAGGAACAGTCGTCGGGGCTGTATGCCCAGACATTGGCCGAACGAGGATTCCTGACGATTGCTTTTGATCCTTCATTTACTGGTGAAAGCGGTGGACAGCCTCGCAGCGTAGCTTCGCCGGACATCAACACCGAAGACTTCTCGGCGGCGGTGGATTACCTCGCGACACGTCCGGATGTGGATGCCGAACGAATCGGCATCATTGGCATTTGTGGTTGGGGTGGTTTTGCTATCAATGCGGCTGCCAACGACACACGTATCAAGGCAACGGTAGCTTCCACAATGTACGACATTAGCCGCTGTACAGCAAACGGTTACTTCGATGCCGCTGACAATGCAGATGCACGTTACAAAATGCGTCAGGAGTTTAACGCCCAGCGCACGGAAGACTACCGTACCGACACTTATCCCCGCACCGTGACGAACCCGGAACCTACCGGTGATGCGCCGCAGTTCATGAAGGATTATTATGATTATTACAAGACCGAACGAGGTTATCATCCTCGTTCCATCAACTCCGGTTTGGGCTGGAACAAAACCTCCAATCTTGCATTTCTCAACGCACCTATCCTTGCGTATGCCGATGAAATCCGCAGTGCCGTGTTGCTCATTCATGGAGAAAAAGCTCACTCCCGCTATTTTAGTGAGGATACTTTCAAGAAGCTGAAAGGCGATAATAAAGAATTGATGATTATTCCCGATGCCGTACATACGGATTTATATGACCGGACAGACATTATTCCATTCGATAAGCTGGAGGAATTTTTCAAAGAATACTTAAAATAGAAGGCTTCAAGAAAAAGGAATTGCCTATATCCTGATTGGCTTCAGTTCGCGGACGCAGCAATGTGAACATGACTTTTAAAATTAATAATGACTGACAACTAAAATAATATATCAAATGAAACTGATTAAAAATGCTGAATTCGGGGGCGAGCGTCCCTTGTTCGAGTCCCACGACCTTCGTCTGGAAAATGTGATTATTCGTACCGGTGAATCGGCCATCAAAGAATGTAGCAATATCGAAGCTGTAGATTGCCGCTTTGAGGGTAACTATCCCTTCTGGCATGTACACGGTTTCAAAATCGACCGTTGCTATTTCGATGTCGGAGGGCGTTCGGCATTGTGGTATTCCGATCACCTGAAGATGACCGACACGATTATCGACGCACCGAAGATGTTCCGTGAAATGGACGAAATAGATATCGAGAACGTAACGATGAACGATGCCGACGAAGTATTCTGGCGTTGTAATGGTATCCGCATCAAGAATCTCAAGCTGCACGGCGGAACTTATCCTTTCATGTTCAGCAACAACATTTATGTGGACGGACTGGAAAGCAACAGCAAGTATGTGTTCCAGTACGTGAAAAATGTAGAGATTCATCATGCAAAGATTACAACGAAGGATGCCTTCTGGGAAGTGGAAAATGTGACCATCTACGATTCCGAACTCAACGGCGAATACCTCGGCTGGCATTCGAAGAATCTACGTTTGGTCAACTGCCACATTACCGGTGAGCAACCGCTTTGCTATGCACACGACCTTATTCTTGAAAACTGTACCTTCGGACCTGACTGCGACCGTACCTTTGAGTACAGCACGTTGCAAGCCGATATTCACGGAGCTATTACAAATATCAAGAACCCGATGTCGGGATGCATTGTGGCTGACGAATTCGGTTCCATAACCATAGATGAGAACATCAAGGCTCCTGCCGATTGTGAAATCCGTCTCCGGGACGAGCGTACCTGTTTTACCGATTAAGATGAAGATATGAAATACAACTTTGACAAACAAATTTCAAGACGGGGAACCGATTCCTACAAATGGGATAGCGCAGAAAGCGAAAATGTATTGCCGATGTGGGTGGCTGACATGGATTTCCGTACAGCTCCCGCTATCGTCGATGCTTTACGCCGACGGGTAGAACACGGCATTTTCGGTTATACCCGTGTGCCCGACAGTTACTACGAGGCTGTTACAGGCTGGTTCGCACGTCGTCACGGTTGGACGATTGACCGTGAATGGATAATTTACACATCGGGCGTAGTCCCAGCCATCTCGGCAGTCATCAAGGCTTTGACCGTTCCGGGAGATAAGGTATTGGTGCAGACCCCGGTCTATAATTGTTTCTTTTCTTCAATCCGTAACAATGGGTGTGAAATGGTATCATCACCGTTGGTCTTTGCAAGTAATACTTTCACCATCGATTATGAAGATTTAGAGCGTAAGACTGCTGATCCGAAAGTGAAGGTGATGCTGCTGGGCAATCCTCACAATCCTGCCGGAAGGGTGTGGAAACGTGAAGAACTGGTACGTATTGGTGAAATTTGTATTCGACACGATGTTACGGTCGTTTCGGATGAGATTCATTGCGAACTGGTTTTTCCAGAGTACCGTTACACACCGTTTGCTTCCATCTCAGAAAATTTCCGTCACCATTCTGTAGTCTGTATATCTCCCAGTAAAGCGTTCAATATTGCCGGATTACAGATTGCGAACATTATTTGTGCTGATGCTAACCGTCGAGCGAAAATCGACCGGGCCATTAACGATAACGAAGTATGTGATGTCAATCCTTTTGGTGTAATTGCGACTCAAGTAGCTTACAACGAAGGGGAAGAGTGGCTGAACCAACTCATCAAATATTTACAGGCCAATTTTCTCTATATGCAGGAGTTCTGTCGGGAACATCTGCCCGAGTTTCCTATCACGGTATTGGAGGGAACCTATCTCGTTTGGATGGACTGTCACAGACTCGGCATACACTCGCAGGAACTCGAACAGCGATTGGTTAACGAAGCCGGATTATGGCTCAATGCAGGAACAATGTATGGGACTGAAGGAAAAGGATTCATGCGCTGGAATATCGCCTGCCCACGTACTACACTGGCAGAAGGATTGAAACGTTTTACTGGTTTCGTAAGAAATCTTTAAGAGATATATACGGCAAATTCATTTTTAATAGAACGCAACTATATAGTTTACCATACCAAGCATTACGTATAACAAAGTAAATAGTTGCGACTTAATTTTTTATCTCATTTTTTCTTTTCTTCCACAACTGATAACTATTGATGATGTTCTGCCACAAATTATATATCATAGAGTGTATTAATCTGATTATCAATAAGGAAGCCCACCTATTACTAACAGTGGGTAACAAAATAGTAACAAAAAAAACGAAGAAATCGCTTTGCGGTGGGCTTCATGTGCAAAGGTAACAAAAGCTCTCTAACCATAAAAGCAAAACTGGCGAAAAGAAGAATACTGTTTTTCTTTTCGCCAGCATATATAATTTGCTGTCAATAGAAATTAGTTTAGTCCGTTTTGGATATATAGACAAAAACACAAACTAAACTTGTGTTTATAATAACTTTTTCAACTTATCTATGACATATCTTCCAATGCAGAGAACTTTGAATGATTTAGGCAACAGATATTTGGATGTTTTAATTAGAATGTCCCTTTTTTACACCTAATATCTATCTAAGAAATCTTACTTTTGTTTGATAATTAAAACAGAATGGAGAAAATTCAAGTAATACAACCTACCAAATTGCTCGCTCCTTATATAAAGCAATATTGGCTTTTAAGGATAGATGATGTAAAGCAAGGCTTTCAACGTTCTATCCCGGCAGGTTGTGTAGCACTTGTTTTTCATAAAGGGAACAAAATTATTTCTTCTTTTCATAAGGGAACGCAGCCACATTACAAATAGGGTAAATTTCAATAATGGATTGTTTTGATGAAAAAAACTCTTCAATATTAGACTTACTGACATAGGGCTGTCATAGAAGACGCTATCTTTGTATCAAAAAGTATTCAACTTAATATTATAGAATATGAAAAGATTATTTTTATGCTCATCATTTGCTGATGTTGCTAATCTATTTGTCGATTGTGCCAAAGAAGATTTGCAAGGGAAAATTATAGCTTTTATACCAACTGCAAGCCTTACAGAACCAATACGATTCTATGTAAAAAAGGGGAAAAAGGCTTTAGAAGAAGCAGGAATGATTGTTGAAGAAGTCGAGATTACCCAACTGCCCAAAGAGGAAATATCTTCTATATTACATAAATGCGATTATATCTACATAACAGGTGGAAATACATTTTTCCTTTTGCAAGAGTTAAAAAGAAAAGGTGTTGATAAAATTATATCTAAACAAGTGAAATTGGGTAAACTGTATATTGGGGAATCTGCCGGAGCAATAATAGCCTCTCCCGATGCAGAATATATGAGAAGTGTGAATTTTGATCCAATAGAAAAGGCTCCTGAATTGAAAGACTGTACTTCTTTAGATTTGGTCGATTTTTATACGATTCCCCATTATGGAAATTTTCCATTCAAGAAAAAAGGTGAAAAGATAGTTCAACTATATAATGAGAAGTTGCAGCTTATTCCTATAAGTAATAAACAAGCTGTTATTATTGAAGATTCAAATATTCAAATTAAAGATGCAAAATGAATAGAATAGACCGTATTTCTGCTATATTGATTCAGTTACAATCGCACTCGTTAGTGAAAGCACAGCAAATTTCAGAACGTTTTAATATAAGCATTCGCACTGTATATCGAGATATAAGAACATTGGAAGAGGCAGGCATTCCTATCATAGGAAATCCCGGTATTGGTTATTCACTTGCAGAAGGATTCAAATTATCTCCTCTAATGTTTACTCAAAAAGAGGCTTTGTCCTTTTTGATTGCAGAGAAATTAGTACATGAACTAACTGATTCAAATAGCAACGAACATTATAAGTCTGGAATAGAAAAGATTAGGTCTGTCATGCGTTTTGCAGACAAAAATATGTTAGAAACAATGGAAAAGTGCATGTCTGTATTGGATACTTATAAATCATCGACCTATAAACCTGATATTCTTTTACTTATTTTACAAAGTATATACCAAAAAAGAATTATTGAAATATCTTATTTGGGAAGTAATGCGTTAAGTGTTTCAGAACGAAAGATTGAAGCTGTTGGAATTTTCTTTTCGAGAACTAACTGGTATCTAATAGGCTTTTATCTTCCCAAAGAAATCTATCTTACATTTCGGATAGATAGAATTCAAAAAATGCACATTCTTAATGAATTACAATCACGGGAGCATCCTCCTTTGGAAAAATTCATACGCGAGTTTTACGATAAAGAAAAATTACATGAAATCGTTATAAGAATAGAAAAGAATAAAACCTCCATAATGAATGATGATAAATATTATTACGGATTAACATCTGAGAAAGAGATAGGGGATATGTTTGAGCTTCATTTTCTAACATTTTCAATCAGTAAGTTTGCACATTGGTATCTGTCTTTTGCAGATAGTGCAACTATAATAAGACCAGATTCTTTAAAATATGAAGTTAAAAATATTATCAATAACATTTCTATTTGATTGCTGTCAAATAGTATTTTTAATCGACTCAATGAAAAAAATATTCGACCAAAGATTTTTCCGCTTATTGTCGGAATGCTCACAACGTAAAGTGTCTGCATCTGAATTTGCAGAAGCTATCGAAGAATTGGCGACCCATGTAGCCGATTTCAGTATTACAGAACAAGATTATAGCATTTTACTCCGCTATTTCTCTTTTGGTTTGTATCGTCTTAAATCATACCGTGTATGGTTTGAGCAGGAAAAAAATATCCTATTTGTATCTAATTGATGAAGCGATAGGGCTATTGAATACCGAAATACGCCTAATCGAATGGCGTATCAAGTACCCGGAACAGTTGCAGCAACGCACCAACAAACAAGCCCTTTCCCCTCTATATCTCGCTGACAGAACCACTCTTATCAATATCATGGAAATAGTTAGCGGGTTGTTCCTTTCCCAAAAGATTGTGTATCAAAATGGCAAGCCTGTTTATTTAGTGGACTTGACGAAAGCCTTTGAATGGCTTTTCAATATCAAGATAGGTGACTGTTACCAAAAGCATGAGGACGTGATAAAACGAAAGCCGGGCAAGCTGACAGAGTTTCTTAATGGACTGGCAGAGCTTATCCGCAAGGAACATGAAAAGAAAG
>OIZB01000744.1_pt1 | contig 21858 bp, 21 predicted proteins | sample 1588401 | NCBI WGS metagenome assembly OIZB01 (sample SAMN03283270) | human gut metagenome | biome: human-associated habitat; material: feces | host: Homo sapiens | place: USA | collected 2013
TCAAGGGCAACGGCATCAAGCTGACCGCCTGCAACGCCGCCTACTGGCGCGGCGATTCCAGCCGCCAGCAGCTCCAGCGTATCTACGGCGTAGCCTTCCCCAACAAGGAGGAGCTGGAGACCTATCTCAAGGAGCGTGAGGACGCGCTGAAGCGCGACCACAACAAGCTGGGCCGCGAGCTGGAGTATTTCACCACCGTGGACTGCATCGGTCAGGGCCTGCCCATCCTGCTGCCCAAGGGCGCACGGGTCATCCAGCTGCTGCAGCGCTGGGTGGAGGACACCGAGCAGGAGAGAGGCTATCTGCTGACCAAGACGCCCCTGATGGCAAAGCGGGAGCTGTATAAGATCTCCGGCCACTGGGATCACTATCTGGACGGTATGTTCATCATGGGCGACCCCATGGATGAGACCAAGGAGTGCTTCGCCCTGCGTCCTATGACCTGCCCGTTCCAGTATCAGGTTTTCCTGAACCGGGGCCGCAGCTACCGCGACCTGCCCATGCGCCTGGGCGAGACGTCTACCCTGTTCCGCAACGAGGATTCCGGCGAGATGCACGGTCTGATCCGCGTCCGCCAGTTCACCATCTCCGAGGGCCATCTGGTGCTGCGTCCCGACCAGCTGGAGGAGGAGTTCAAGCAGTGCCTCGATCTGGCCAAGTACTGCCTGGGCACCGTGGGCCTGCTGGATAAATGTACGTTCCGCTTCTCCCAGTGGGACCCCACCAACCCCAACAACAAGTACGAGGGTACGGCGGAGCAGTGGGATCACGCCCAGTCCGTGATGGAGCGCATCCTGAAGGACCTGGACGTGGACTACACCGTGGGCATCGACGAGGCCGCGTTCTACGGCCCCAAGCTGGATATCCAGTACAAGAACGTCTACGGCAAGGAGGACACCCTCGTTACCATCCAGATCGATATGCTGCTGGCCGAGCGCTTCGGCATGTACTATATCGACGAGAACGGCAACAAGGCCCTGCCCTATATCATCCACCGCACGTCTCTGGGCTGCTACGAGCGGACGCTGGCCTACCTCATCGAGGAGTACGCCGGCGCGCTGCCCACGTGGATGATGCCGGAGCAGGTGCGCTTCCTGCCCATTACCGACCGCGCCGCCGACTACTGCGCCCAGCAGGCCGCGGAGCTGCGTAAGCAGGGCTTCCGCGTGGAGGTGGACAGCCGCAACGAGAAGGTGGGCAAGAAGATCCGCGAGGCTACGCTGGAGAAGATCCCCTATATGCTGGTGGTGGGCGACCGCGACATGGAGGCGGGCACCGTCTCCGTCCGTACCCGTACCGGCGAGGATCTGGGCGCTATGTCTCTGGCGGACTTCAGCGCTCTGCTGCGCGATGTGGTGGACAGCAAGGCCCGCAAGTAAGCGGAACGCATACCGTTAAAAAAGAGGAGCATCTTGGGGCACCCTCCGTGAGGAAGGTGCCCCAACTGCTTTACATTTGACTCCTTTTCGGATTGTGTTGTCACAATCCGATGCTCGCTATCCCTATGGACTCGGTGACGTATGCTTCGTATTATTTGTTTATAACTTCTTTGTACCAAGTTGGAACGGGTTTTGTCATATTATCATACCAACTTAGTACATCTTTTGCTTGATTTACCATTACTTGAATTTTGCTCTGACCAAAAGGAATTGCCCAAGGCACAGAAGATAAAGTATTACTGCTGATATAAAGTGCGAGCAACTCCCAAAACTGAACCGGCACATCATTATCGAAGTACCCGTTTACCATTCCGGTTGCAAATAAAGGAGCAGCTTGAGCACACCACACAATGCGGTTAAATTCTTCCCACGGATCTCCAAAGTCATTTCTGTTAAAATCAATAATGTAAAGTCGCTTATCATTCCCTATCATCATATTGCCGATATGGTAATCTCCGTGCTGATAGGTTCGAGGGCGACCGCTGAGCAAATATCTGTGAGCGTTAATGTAATCAATGAAGGCTTGCCCATTTTCGTACTTGACAGGACATTCTTCATACATCTTGATTTTGTGGTCTGCTTTACGATTAAAATAGATTTCCCAATCTTCTATTTCTTTCGGAGCGGGGATTTTATGAATTTCTTTTAGTATTTTTCCCGCTTCAAAACCATAAGAATACTGTTCTTGGTTTGTTAAATTATGTATATTTTCTTCTGCATCAATGCCATCTATCCAAGTTTGAATAGAATAAACTCCTTCATCAAATGTGCCGAACTCTAAGGGGCGGCACATTGGTACACCGAGAGCTGCTACCTGACCCATAAGTTCATATTCGTTTTTCTTCCTGTCATACTGTTCAATCGGAGAAACACGAAGCAAAAATTTATTTCCTTGCTCGTCGGTAACATAGTATTTTCTATCTTCTGACCAACCTTTATCTATTAGTTGCTTTGTAATAAACTTATGTTGTGGCACAGTCTTTCCCTCCTTCAGATAGCAAATAGTTATTTGCTATCTGAAAATTATTATATCATAGAAACTTACCTTGATTTACCCACTGCTAAAACCCAGTAAATACGCGGTTTTAAGAGCAGTTAGATGTGAGAAAAAGCCGAGAAATGTAGGTAATTCATCTATTATTCCTGTATTACTCCTATACACATATTCCTATACAAAAGAGAGCCTCCTTGTGGTATCGGATGCCTTAACCGGCGTCCCGCTGCGAGGAGGCTTTTTCTTTGTTATAGGCAAAAATTACAAGCTATTTTATTTTTTCTATTTCGTCTTTTAGCCATTCAAATTCTCTCTGTGTATAAACCTTTTCGGTTATATCAGAGATCTTATGCCCCACCATATACTTGATGGCGTATTCATCAACGCCGTATTTTTTAGCCATGGTGACAAAATGTTTGCGTCCGTCATGGGGTCTATGCTCCGGATTAAGTTTCAGTTCGTCCCGAATCATTCCAAAAGCCTTTTGATATCTGTTGTAGGTCAGAGCCGTATTTTTGACCCTGCTGCTTGGATTAGCGTAATTGAACAGATATATGCTTCCCATTTCCTGAGCCTTTTTATAGTGCCGTTCTACCAAGTGTCTTATTTTCGAGTGGATTGGAACAACACGGTTAGTACCTGCGTCGGTTTTCATTCCCCCGCTGAATGTGCCGTTTTCAAGATCCACGTCTTTCAGTTCCAGCAAACCAATTTCCTGTGGCCTCCATCCGGAATAGCACTGAATTAAGATAACATCTACATACATTTTATCATCTACGTGCTGCCAGAGCAAATCCATCTCTTCTTGTGTGAACGGTATGTGCTCTTTCTTTACCGTTACAATTTCTTTGATGGTTTCCTCGGTTAGATTGAACGTTCTCGAATAGTTGCGGTCTACCAGTTCATATTCCAAGGCATAATCGAGCATTAAATTGAACAGAGACTTAATCTTGTTTTTCATTGACGCGCTCGGGGTTTGTTCTTTTCCACGTACTACAGATACCCCTTCTTCCATACAGCCTTTTATATGACGCGCCCGGACATCAATCACTCTCATGCTATATACGGACGAACAATATCCCCATGCGGATTCTACTGCTCTGCCGCTCGCTTCGTTCTTCAGAGTTTTCAAGTATTCCGATTTCCACCGTTCGTACAATTCTTTGACAGTAAGAGACGGCTCAAGATCGTATGGGTTCTTGTTATATTCCACGAGAGCGGCATAAGCGTCATTGTAGGTAGGAAAATAGGATTCCGGCTTCAGGGGTTTACATATCGGTCGTCCGTTTTCTGCTTTTCCTACGCTCACCATCGCCCTGAAAGGATTACGGAGATTACGGTTTTTAATCTCGCTGATCTGTCCGAACCCATTTGGTAAACGGCGTCGTTTGTTGTTTTTGTTTCGAGGCTTTCTTGATTTGGCGCTTGGCTGCATCGGGTATCCGCAATGCGGACAGGAAACAGCTTTATCACTTACTTGCAATTCGCACTCCGGACATTTTATAAGCATAGAGACCACCTTTCCATTGATTTGCTATTAGTAATCATATATCATAAGTATAGGAATTGTCAACTCCTACACTTAAAAACAATTCCGGCACAATGTATGCGATTGTCGGCGGCGGCTGGAACTTTGACCTTCTTTGCGGTCCGTTCTGCTCTGATCAGACCCTTGCGCCGTCCAATTCGTACTCGTACGTTGGCGCGGCTCTCTCTTGTAAACCACTTGCGGAGGGAAGGTGGAATATATGATTAGTGACAGAAAATCAACCTGCCCTAAATGCGGCGGACAGTTGAAATATTACGATACCGTGAAAAGAATTGTACGGGCGAAATACGGCGTCAAAAACAAAGTAGATATTCGAAGGTTCCGATGCCAAAAATGCAGCGCTATGCATCGGGAACTTCCGGACTTTATATTTCCATACAAGCAGTACGAAGCAGAAATCATTATAGGTGTTTTGGAAGGGCTTATTACCTGCGAAACGCTTGGCTTTGAAGATTACCCTTGTGAAATGACGATGATCCGATGGCGGCTGTCTCCACCTAAGTTGTTTTCACTAAAAGCTGTTTCTAACCTAGAATAGCAATTGAAAGGAGGCAAAAGCCAATGGATGAAGTTATATTTGCATCTGGTTCAGTGCCGGTAGCTGTAGCGGCGAGGGTTTATGGGAAAGACGCTTCATGGATTCGAGCCGGCATTATATCGGGGTGGCTGCCCATCGGTAAAGCAACCAGGAACGGAAAACTTATCACCAATCTGGAAGAGATGAATTCGAAATACGGACGAATCAACTTTTACATCTCTCCAAAGTTACTGTGGCAGGAAACGGGTTATGTCTGGCGAGGTGAACGGGTATGAGCACAACGATAAGACCTGAAGTATCTGAGAAAAACCAATACTGGATTGAGAAACACCGGTATTACGAACTGAAGCATTTCTGCCTACAGTATCCGATATGGCGGAAATCGTATGCCATGCTGGATGGGTTCCCGAGCAGTTGGCCGAAATTGATATCGCCGGGCAGGACAAATAACATCAGCGATCCGGTTGCTAAATGCGCGATGGCAAGGCTATTTTACTCGAATCGGATGGACATGATCGAACGGATGGCCAAGGAAGCGGACGAGGAACTTTCCTGTTATATTTTGAAAGGTGTGACGGAAGGGGCTTCCTATGATTACATGAGAATCAAATTCTCTATCCCATGCTGCAAGGACACTTATTACGACTTGTACAGACGGTTCTTCTGGCTGCTCAGCCAAGAAAGAGGGTGATGTGATGAAGATTGTAGATGTGGCTGTTAAGAAGGTCTATCGGTTCAATTGCCCGAACTGCCAGAGCAGGCTTGAGGCGGAAAGCAGCGAACTGACGGACATAGGCGGTAAGGTAAGCAAGTTTTATTGCCCGATGTGCCGAAAAGAGCGTTATATAACCTGGTCGGACTTGAGGAAGAAAATCGTCTATGAGGATTCGCAAGAATAACAAGCTCCTTTATGAAAGGAGTGTAAGACTATGGAAATACTTAATGCCAACAATTTATCCATCAATATTATCCGGAAGAATACTCAGCCATAACAGAAAAGGTTATTAAGTATCACGAAACGCACTGATTTTATAGATTGAGTCTAAGGAAACTTAGGCTCTTTCTTTTTATCCTAGATTAGAATTCAGTACGCAGGTGACGGAAAAACATGTTAAATTGATATCTGAAAAATTCCCCGGGTTGAAAATTTGGAAAAACATTTTAAAAGGAGGACGCACATGAACTTGGTAATCATTTTTATTCTCGGCGTTTTGGTAGGTGCCATTTTTACGGGTATCGTATTTCGGCTTTTCTTAGTCGGAACACTTCGAGTCGACCATTCAGATCCGGATGGTCCTTTTTTATTTTTGGAATTATCGAAGCGGGTTGAAGCTGTGGTTTCAAAGAAGTATGTCGTGCTGAGAGTCAAGGCTATGTCCATCTGGATGTAGATGCTGAACTCGAAAAAGACGAACTTATAAAAATTTTAAAGAACATTGGTTTGTAAGGAGAAGAGCCGCTAACAACGGCTCTTTTCTTTATTGCCGCGCGAAAAATACAACGCTTATTATGAGGGAAAGAGGGCAACTGATTAGGATAGTTGAGGTTGCCATAATAATAAGTTTATGCTTGACTTATGCTTGAGTGTAAAATCTGCGGATGCAAATTCAATGCTGTTGAAGAGCGTCATTATATTTCTCGCGACAACGGAAAAAGCGGGTTAGCAGTAGCCTTTGGCTCGGAACCTGAGGAAAAACTGTACGATACTTTTGACTGCCCTTCCTGCGGCTGTCAGATTGTAGTTCAGGAACGAAAGAGAATCTATATCCCTTGCTGTAAAACCTGTGAGGAGGACGAAGAGTAATGTACGAATCCCCTGACAAAATGGTGTCGCACCCGGCACATTATCAATCTGAAACCGGTTTGGAAGTTATTGATGTGATAGAAGCTTTTACTTTTGACCTCAAAGGCATCGAAGCAACCGATACCGGCAATATCATCAAATATGCCTGCCGTTGGAAACAGAAAAACGGCATTCAGGACCTCGAAAAGATTATGTGGTATACACAGCATCTTATCGACCATCTCAGAAAACTCGAAAAGGAGAATGAAAACTATGAAAAATAAGACCGAAATTGTAAAGAGCGTCAGCGGCGCTATGAATAAGACCATGATGAAGGTCAGAAAGCACAGCCCTGAGATTCTCGTAGTGGCCGGAATCGCGGGGACGGTTGTAAGCGCCATTATCGCTTGCAAAGCCACAACCAAAGTAAACAAGATTGTGGAGGATACCAAGAACGATATCGATAAGGTTCATACCGCAACGGAAACCGGTGTTACCGAAGCGGGTGAATCTTATTCCGCTGAGGATTCCAAAAAAGACCTCACCATCATTTATGTGCAGACCGGCATCAAGTTTGCCAAGCTGTATGCTCCTGCCGTTATTCTCGGAACGCTGTCCATTACCAGCATCCTTGCGTCCAACAACATTCTTCGCAAGAGAATGAGTTACAGTGTTTCGGGTACAACGATCACGCTAACCAGAGGAGACACTTTTGTGGCGCTCATTTCTATCACCAAACAGGACGGCACGCCATATGTGCCAAATGATGGCGATAAAGTACGGTTTGCCATGAAAGCAAAATACGAAGATCCAGAACCGCTTGTGGTGAAAGATATCCCGATTGATACGCTTACACTTACTCTTCATCCGGAGGATACGAAAGACCTTTCGTTTGGAAAGTATGTTTACGATATCCAGCTAACAAAAGCCGACGGAACCGTGGATACCTTCATCACAAAAGCGACTATTAAAATAACAGAAGAGGTAGATTAGTATGAGCGGATTAAAAGCGTTCGAATCAATTCGCGGTACTATTTCGGGAGAATCTACTTTATCGGGAACATTGTCCGCAGCTACCGGGCAAGATTACGACATCTATTCCGGAGAGTATGAGATAATTCCAAACGTGGAAGATGAACAGACGCTGGAAACTGCTCACAAATTGCTCACGGATAATATCGTCGTCGCCAAAGTTCCTTACTTTGAGACCAGCAATGATTCGAACGGAAATACCGCTTATATTGGAAAGGAAGTGTGAGATCATGCCAGAGACCAGAGCGATCAACAAAGTCATATACGGAGGCAGGGTCTTGATTGACCTTACCGCCGATACTGTTACGGCCGAAAAACTCCTTTCGGGTTACAAAGCGCATGGCGCAGACGGAAACGTGGTAAACGGCGCTTGCGATTACGATATGAACACGCAGGAAGCCAACGCCACTGCCGCCGAAATTCTTGCAGGCAAAAAGGCCGGCGTTGCGGGCAACATGGTTACGGGCGCCATGAAAAATAACGGCGCTGTTGAAGGGACCATTTCGTCCAAAGATGAAGAGTATACCGTTCCGCAGGGGTTTCACGACGGTTCGGGCAAAGTAAAAATCCATGCTGACGAAAAGGCGAAGCTTGTTGCGAACAACATTCGGGAAGGCGTTACGATTCTTGGTGTTGCCGGCAGTATGACCGGAACCGAAGGGGCCAATCCGCAGGCTAAAACCGTTACGCCAAGCACCAGCCAGCAGGAAATCCTTCCGGATTCCGAGTCCGGGTACAATTATCTTTCCCAGGTTACTGTTCTGGCTATCCCTTATTCGGAGGCGGAGAACCCGCAGGGAGGCACGACTGTAACAATCGGCTAATGAGAGGTGATGGCGATGTCCTTTAATAAAGTAATCTATGGAGGACGAACTCTTATCGATTTGACTGCCGATACCGTAACGGAAGATTCTTTGCTAGAGGGCTACACCGCTCATAAGGCGGACGGTTCTGTTATAACGGGAAAATTCAAAGGCGGAAGCGAGACGGAGGAAATAGACCGAATCCTTACTTCCGGACTAACCGATGGTTATAAATATTTTCTGGATGATGGGACCATAATTAGCAACGATAGCGTAAATGGTCTGAAATTGACTAAGACTTTTTCAAATGATTTCAAGACCTGCACTGCCGTCTTGACCAACGAAGATAATACGGAATTGGGACGGACGGTGAAAACTTATTCGGACGATTGCCTGGTCGTAACCACCACCGATCATTTGGGACGCAAGCTTGTAAAGACGTTCAACGCAACGTTGAAGACCTGTGTTTCTGTCCTTACAGATGTGGAAGGAATGCAGTTGGCCAGGCAGACTAAGACCTTCTCGGACAATGGTTCAGTCATCGAAACAGAGGTTGTTTACGGCAGTCAAATGACGTAATAAAAGTATATACATCTCGGTTTATTCCTACACTATACCTGCATTTGAGCCAAAAAACCCAGTATTTCCGGACATTTTTGTTTCATTATATAAAATGATTTTTCCGCAAACCAGTCATTTTGACGACTTACAAAAGCAAAAAGGGAAACGACTTCCTTGCGGAGTGTTTCCCTTGGATGCTCCTCTTTTTTTGCGCTCCCACCCCTGCATTTTGACCGGTTGATTTGCAGGAAAAGTAGAAAACTCCTGCAATTTTGCAGGATTATCCTGCAAAATCACAATTTACCATGTTATTTGGCGAAAACGTCGATCGTGCCAAAACTCCGACAGAATCGGAATAGTGCATAAAAAACGGCGGCGAAATCAGATAAATCGGACAACGCTTGTAAAAAAACTTTTTCAAAAAAATGAATTTTTATGTATTTGGATGTTGCAAAACAGGAAAAGCCGCGTTATAATGGGCGCTGTAAGAGCAAGCCCCTCAAGCGGAGGGGTATATGAAGGAGAAGACTGTTATGAAGAAACTGATGAGCATGATCCTTGCCCTGATGATGGCGCTGAGCCTGGTGGCCTGCGGCGATAAGGGCGGCAGCGGCGACAACGGCGACAGCGCCAGCAAGCCCGAGCATACCGACACCACTACGGTGGCGGTGGGCGCGGTGATCCTGGCCCGCGACGATGTGGCTGAGGACGATGTGTACAAGTTCGTGGCCGATATCTTCGACAACGCCGCGGACCTGGTGACCAGCCACGCCAAGTACGGCGAGCTGAGCCTGGAGTACGGCGCGTCCATCACCTCCGTACCCTATCACCCCGGCGCTGCCAAGTACTTCGCTGAGAAGGGCATCGATGTGGCCGCCGTCAAGGATGGCGCTGGCACCGGCGCTTCCCGCAACCTGCGGTTCGTCACCGGCGGCGAGTCCGGCACCTACTACGCCTTCGGCTCCGTCATCGCCCAGCACGCCACCAACAACGCCGGCGTGAACGTGGTGGGCCTGTCCGGCAACGGCTCCCAGGCCAACGTGCAGGAGCTGGTGGACGGCACCGCCGACTTTGCGTTCTGCCAGTCTGACGTCATGGCCTACGCCTACAACGGCACCAACCTGTTCGACACCAAGGTGGAGGGCTTCTCCACGGTGGCCGCCCTGTACATGGAGCAGGTGCAGATCGTCACCACCAACCCCGATATCAAGACCGTGGCTGACCTGGCCGGTAAGTCCGTGTCCATCGGTGCTCCCGGCTCCGGCGTGTACTTCAACGCTATCGACGTGCTGGGTGCCTACGGCCTGACCGAGAACGACATCAAGCCCACCTACCAGTCCTTCGGCGACAGCGCTGACGCCCTGAAGAACGGCCAGATCGACGCCGCCTTCATCGTGGCTGGTGCGCCCACCACCGCCGTCACCGACCTGGCCACCACCAAGGATACCTATCTGGTGAGCCTGGATGATGAGCACGTGGCCAAGCTGCTGGAGACCTCTGACTACTACACCAAGACTGTTATCGCCAAAGACGTGTACTTCGGCGACTGATCCTTAACGCGGATTTGACACTTTACGAGGCTGCGGCGGGGCATCCCGCCGTAGCCCTCGCATTATTCTGAAAAGATCGAGAGGATCGCCACTATGAGCAAAGATAAGAAAAAGCCGGATACCCGCCCGGCGGCAGGGGCGGAGATCTCTGCCGAGGAGGCTGCGGATCTGGATGCGGTGATGCGGAAGTATGACCGCGAATCTGCCACCCGCATGTGGGAAGGCACGCCCCAGCTGCTGATCCGCATCCTGATGGCGGTCTTCGGCGTGTTCTGCATCGGTATGACCCTGTTTTCCAAGGATATGCCGGAGATCCGGCTCACCCTGTTCGTGGGCTGCATCGTCATCATCGGCTTCCTGACCTACCCTGCCAGCAAGCATCATGTGCGGGTGAACTACCTGCCCTGGTACGACATCGTGCTGATGGTGGTGGGCGCGTTCTGCTTCTTCTATTTCGCGCTGAACGCCATGACGCTGGTACGCCTGTCCACCCGTATCGAGACTGTCCACGTCGTCATCGGCGTGGTGGGCATCCTGATCCTGATGGAGCTGTGCCGCCGCTGCGTGGGCGTGCCCATCCTGTGCGTGGCCGGTGTGCTGATCGTCTATGCGTTCATCAACCAGCTGAGCTACGCCGGTGCCGTCAACGGCGCTACGCTGTATGACGCCCTCAAGACCATCATCTACAAGCTGTTCTACACCACCTCCGGCGTTATCGGCACGCCCATCAGCGTGTGCTACACGTACATCGTGCTGTTCATCATCTTCGGCGCGTTCCTGGAGCGCACCGGTATCGCCAATTTCTTCATCAGCTTCGCCAACCGCATCGCCGGCTGGTCCAGCGGCGGTCCCGCCAAGGTGGCTGTTATCAGCTCCGCTCTGTGCGGCATGGTGTCCGGCTCCTCTGTGGGTAATACCGTCACCACCGGTTCCTTCACCATCCCTATGATGAAGAAGACCGGCTACAAGCCGGAGTTCGCGGGCGCCGTGGAGGCCGCCGCCTCTACCGGCGGCCAGATCATGCCGCCCATCATGGGCGCTGCCGCCTTCCTGATGGCGGAGTACATGAAGCTGCCCTACGCCTAGGTGGCCGTGAAGGCCATCCTGCCTGCCATCCTGTACTTCACCGGCATCTTCATCGCCGTCCATCTGGAGGCCAAGAAGCTGGGCCTGAAGGGTATCTCCCGCGACCAGCTGCCTAAGTGGAAGCTGCTGGCCCGGGACTGCTACCTCATCATTCCCCTGATCCTGCTGGTGTGGCTGGTTTCCTCCGGCAGCAAGACCATGTCCCACTCTGCCGCCTACTCCATTCTGGCGGCCATCGTTGTGGGCTTCGTCAACTTCTTCCTGCAGGGAAAGCGCGGCGATGAGGAGCATGAGGCCCAGTCCGCCGGCAAGGCGCTGGCCTCCGCCGGTAAGCGCTCCTTCTTCTCTGCGGTGGAATCCCTGGAGGCCGGTTCCCGCGGCGCCATTACCGTGGCCGTGGCCTGCGCCATGGCGGGTATCATCGCCGGCTGCATCACCGTCACCGGTCTTGCCTCCATCCTCATCAACGCCATCGTTCAGCTGGCCGGCGACGCCACCATCATCGGTCTGGTGCTGACCATGCTGTGCTGCATCGTGCTGGGCATGGGCGTGCCCACCACGGCCAACTACTGCATCATGGCCTCCACCTGTGCCCCCATTCTGATCCAGCTGGGGTTCCCTGTGGTGGCTGCCCACTTCTTCGTGTTCTACTTCGGCATCGTGGCCGACATCACGCCTCCTGTGGCGCTGGCGGCTTACGCCGGTTCGGCCATCGCCAAGTCCAACCCCATGAAGACGGGCCTCAACGCCACGAAGCTGGCCATCGCGGCCTTCATCGTGCCGTACATCTTCGCATACAGTCCGGCACTGCTGTTTGAGAACATCTCCGGCTGGTGGGAGGTGGTGCAGATCTGCGTCAGCGCCCTGCTGGGTATCTTCGGCATCGCCGCGGCCCTCAACGGCCACCTGTTCAAAAAGGTCGGCTGGCCTCTGCGGATCCTGCTGGTGGTGGGCGGCCTGGGCATGATGATCCCCGGCACCGTCACCGACCTGGCGGGCCTGCTGCTGGTGGGCGCCATCGTCGCGTACCAATACCTGTCCAACAAGCGCGCCAGCGCTTCTGCGGCAGCGTAATAGTCCTCTCCGAAAGCAGAGAAAGCGTTCGGCTATGCCGGACGCTTTCTCTGCCGCTGTTTCCCGCGGCGTAAAATGTTGCAAAAATGCTTTGTGCAAAACGTCAACAACTTTGCAGGAAGGCATGCGCGCCTGTGTGAAGATTCTAAAGAATATGCCAAAAAGAATTTTCTCCCATTTTCGGGAGTTTTTTTTCTTTTTATACGAAAATAGTTGCATAAAAAATTTTTTAAAAATACAAATGGGAACAAATGCACAGGAGAAAATGACAGAAATATGTCAAACTTACATATAGAAGCGTTTTGTGTCGGAAAAAACAGGGGGAATAACGGTCTATTTATACGAAAAAAGTTGTAGGCAAAATCACGGATGATTATCCATACTTTTTAAGACTACCTGAAAATTTGTATGAAAATTTGACGAGAAAATCAAAATTTTTTATAATGATAGACGGAACAAAAAGTGAATATCCCCTGTAACGAGGGGGAGGAAAGAGGAAAACACACATGGAAAAGTATCTGGTCCTTGCCACATTCGTTGGCTCCGTCATCGCGCTTTTGTTTGCGCTTTTCACGGGAAAACGGGTACTGCGCTTTGAGGAGGGAACCCCTCTGATGAGCAAGATCTCCCGTTCGATCCGCGAAGGCGCCAACGCCTACCTGCGGCGGCAGTACACCGTCGTCGGTATTTTCTTCGCCTGCATGATCGTGGTGCTGTGCATCATGGCTGCCTGCCATCTGCTGACCTGGTTCGTGCCCTTCGCATTTCTGACCGGCGGCTTTTTCTCCGGTCTCAGCGGCTTCGTGGGCATGCGCATCGCGACCAAGTCCAACTGCCGCACCGCCAACGCCTGCCGCGAGGGGCTGAACAAGGGCCTGCGGGTGGCCTTCTCCGCCGGTTCCGTCATGGGCTTCACCGTGGTGGGCTTGAGCCTGTTTGACATCTCCGTCTGGTTTGCCCTGCTGCGCTTTGTGTTCAAGCTGGAGGCCGCCGACATCACCAGCGCCATGCTGACCTTCGGCATGGGCGCCAGCTCCATGGCTCTGTTTGCCCGTGTGGGCGGCGGTATCTTCACCAAGGCCGCCGACGTGGGCGCGGATCTGGTGGGCAAGGTGGAGGCCGGCATCCCCGAGGACGATCCCCGCAACCCTGCCGTCATTGCCGACAACGTGGGCGACAACGTGGGTGACGTGGCCGGTATGGGTGCGGATCTGTACGAGTCCTACGTGGGCTCCATCATCTCCGCCTCCGCGCTGGGCGTGGCGGCCTTCTCCAATCAGGCGTTCAAGGCCATGGCTATCCCCATGGTCATGGCGGCCGTGGGCATCCTGTGCTCCATCATCGGCTCCTTCTTCGTTAAGACGGAGGAGAATGCCGACCAGCGCACCCTTCTGAAGGCGCTGTCCCGCGGCACCAATCTGTCCGCCATCCTCATCGCCGTCATTTCCTTCTTCCTGGTGTGGGCTCTGCTGGGGCTGGAGCACTGGGGACTGTACGTGGCCATCCTGTCCGGTCTGGTGGCCGGTGTGCTCATCGGCAAGGCCACCGAGTACTACACCTCCGACACCTATAAGCCCACCCAGGAGCTGAGCGGCAAGAGTCAGACCGGCTCTGCTACCATCATCATCGGCGGTCTGGGCCTGGGCATGCTGTCCACCGCCATGCCCATCGTCATCGTGGCGGTGTGCATCCTGCTGGCATTCTTCCTGTCCGGCGGTGGTACCAACGCCAGCATGGGCCTGTACGGCATCGCGCTGGCCGCCGTAGGCATGCTGAGTACGCTGGGCATCACCCTGGCCACCGATGCCTACGGCCCTGTGGCCGACAACGCCGGCGGCATCGCCGAGATGGCCGGTCTGGACCCTGAGGTCCGCAAGCGTACCGATGCACTGGACTCTCTGGGCAACACCACCGCCGCCACCGGCAAGGGCTTCGCCATCGGCTCCGCCGCCCTGACTGCCCTGGCCCTTATGGCCTCCTATATTGAGAAGGTCAAGGAGGTGGGCGCGGCGGATGTCACATTCAACGACTTCTCCCTGATGAACCCGCTGGTGCTGACGGGCTTGTTCATCGGCGCCTGCCTGCCCTTTGTGTTTGCCGCCCTGACCATGAATTCCGTGGGACGCGCGGCCCAGAGCGTGGTGCTGGAGGTGCGCCGCCAGTTCCGCGAGATCGCCGGTCTCATGGAGGGCAAGGCTGACCCCGACTACGCTCGCTGCGTGGACCTGTGTACCAAGGCCAGCCTGAAGGAGATGGTGCTGCCCACCGTCATCGCGGTGGTAACGCCCATCGTCGTGGGCATGGTGCTGGGCTATAAGGGCGTCGTGGGCCTGCTGGCCGGCGCCACCGTTACCGGCTTCCTGATGGCCATCTACATGGCCAATGCCGGCGGCGCGTGGGACAATGCCAAGAAGTACATCGAGGCGGGCAACTTCGGCGGCAAGGGCGGTGACTGCCACAAGGCCGGCGTGGTGGGCGACACCGTGGGCGACCCCTTCAAGGACACCTCCGGCCCGTCCCTGAATATCCTCATCAAGCTGTGCTCCACGGTGTCCATCGTGTTCTCCGGCCTGATCCTGAGCTTCAACCTGATGAACCTCCTGTGAGTTTTCGATTCGGCGCCTCCCGCTTTTGCGGGAGGCGCTTTTTCGCGCCAGCTTTCACTCCGGACGAAAAAAATCACTGCCCACCATTGCGTGCAGCCGAAAGAGACATATAATAGAGAGCAGGACAAGCTGTGCAGACTGCGCCCGCAGGGCGCCAATTCATGCAGGGAGGAACCGATATGGAGAAGAACATCACGATCCGCCCGGAGCGGGTGAGCGATTACCAGCAGGTGGAGGACATCATCCGGCAGGCGTTTTACAACCTCTACACGCCAGGATGCACGGAGCACTACCTGGCCCACGCCATCCGGCCCCACCCGGATTTTCTGCCGGAGTTGGACCTGGTGCTGGAGCTGGACGGCCGTGTGGTCGGCAATATCATGTACACGAAGAGCACACTGGTGGACGAGGCAGGGAAGGAGAAGGGCATCCTGACCTTTGGACCAGTCTGTATCCGACCGGGACTGCAGCGCCGGGGCTATGGCAGGCTGCTGATGGAGGAGTCCTTCCGGCGGGCGTCCGCCATGGGGTACGAGGCTATTGTGATCTTCGGCGATCCCAACAACTACGTGGGCCGCGGCTTCCAAAGCTGCAAAAAGCACCGGGTCCATCTGGAGGACGGGACGTATCCCGCCGCGATGCTGGTGAAGGAACTGGAGCCCGGCACCCTGGCGGGAAAAAGCTGGATATACCGCCAGAGCCCGGCGTTTGTGTTTGACGAAGCGGAAGCCCGCCGGTTTGACGACAGCCTGCCGCCCATGGAGAAAAAGCGCCTGCCCTGTCAGGAGGCCTTTGAGATTCTCAGCAGCGCCGTCCTTCTGTGACAGGAGTGCGCACTTTTTTCACTGGAAATATCCGGTTTGCTTGACAGAGTAAACGATTACCGATATAATAGCACCGGAAATCCCTGGTGGGCCCTCCCTTGGGAGGAACGCGCCCGCATGATTCTGTCTTATAATTTTAATAAAGGAGTACGAGTTCTATGAAGCAGATCATTGAGATTGTCGACGTCCTGGGCCGGGAGATCCTAGACAGCCGGGGCAACCCCACTGTGGAAGTGGAGGTCTATTTGGAGGACGGCACCATGGGCCGCGCCGCCGTGCCCTCCGGCGCTTCCACCGGTATCTATGAGGCCTGCGAGCTGCGGGACGGCGACAAGGGCCGCTACAACGGCAAGGGCGTGGAAAAGGCTGTGGAGAACGTCAACACCGAGATCGCCGAGTGCCTGATCGGCATGAATGTCCTGGATCAGACCTCCATCGACAAGGCCCTGATCGACCTGGACGGCACCCCCAACAAGTCTCGCCTGGGTGCCAACGCCATCCTGGGCGCGTCCCTGGCCTGCGCCAAGGCGGCGGCCGAGAGCCTGGGCGCCAGCCTGTACAGCTATATCGGCGGCGTCAACGCCAAGCAGCTGCCCGTGCCTATGATGAACATCCTCAACGGCGGCGCCCACGCCACCAACAATGTGGAGATCCAGGAGTTCATGATTATGCCTGTCTCCGCCCCCTCCTTCCGGGAGGCCCTGCGCCGCTGTGCCGAAGTGTTTCACGCCCTGAAGGCTGTGCTGAAGGAGAACGGCACTCCCGCTGCCGGTGTGGGCGACGAGGGCGGCTACGCCCCCAATCTGAAGAAGGATGAGGACGCCCTGAAGGTCATTGTCCAGGCCATCGAGGCCGCGGGCTACAAGCCCGGCGAGGACTTCAAGATCGCCATCGACGCCGCCTCCTCCGAGTGGTGGGACGAGGAGCAGAAGTGCTATGTCCAGCCCAAGTCCGGCAAGAAGCTGACCCAGCAGCAGCTGGTGAACATGTGGAAGAAGTTTGCCGACACCTACCCCATCATCTCCCTGGAGGACGGCATGGCCGAGACCGACTGGGAGGGCTGGGCCATGCTGACCAAGGCCATCGGCGATCGGGTCCAGCTGGTGGGCGACGACCTGTTCGTCACCAACGTGGAGCGTCTGGCCACCGGCATTGAGAAGCAGGTGGGCAACGCCATCCTTATCAAGGTCAACCAGATCGGCACCCTGACCGAGACCCTGGACGCCATCCAGATGGCCAACCGGGCCGGCTACACCGCCATCGTGTCCCACCGCTCCGGCGAGACCGAGGACGCCACCATCGCCGACATCGCCGTGGCCGTCAACGCGGGCCAGATCAAGACCGGCGCCCCCAGCCGCACCGACCGGGTGGCTAAGTACAACCAGCTGCTCCGCATCGAGGAGGAGCTGGGCGACGTGGCGCAGTATCCTGGCATGAAGGCGTTCTTCAACCTGAAGTAAGCAGCGAAAGCAAAGCGCAAAGCCGCCCGACAGGGCGGCTTTGTTTTTAATACGAAAAGGAATTATTGCAAAAAAATTTACGATTTGGATAGATTCCCGGTGGAATGCCGGTGGGAAACAACGAATTCTCGTATGGTATGGACGGACACCAGAAGAAGCATCACCAACCAATACAGTATCAGGAACTTTCCACCAGGACGAAGCAGAAAGAACTGGAGCAGACCCGGACGATGGATGGACGTCCAAATGCTGCGGGTACCGGCATATTGGAGCGCAAAGGCGACCAGAAGCAGCCAGCAAACAGGGACGGGCGGGGGACGGCGAATGGTTTGAACCGTCAGGAACAACAACGCAATGGTCAGCCAGAAGGCGGCCATCCAGGTGACAGAGTTGCCGGAAGGAAGCCACATCAAACTGGGGCCAAAAATCGAAAAAAGCGCCAGCCATACACCCCAGCTGCAGATGATGGCTAAAAACTTCCTGCGGAACAAACAGGCGGTTCCGCACATGAGTAGCGGCCACACCGCGATTGGCCCGGTTAGCGCATAGGAATAGAGCACCACGGCGGAAAGAAAAAACGCGATCCCCACCAGCCTCTGCCGGTGGAGCCGAAGTTCCTCTGCCGTCACGCCGGCCTTTACGGCGGGGGCCGCCGAATCCGGGACCTCTCCCTTCACCAGTTCATCCAGAGATACGCCGAACACTCCACTCAGTTTCACCAACTTCTCCAAATCCGGTACGCTGGCGTCGTTTTCCCACTTGCTGACAGACTGCCGGGATACTCCCAGCTGCTCCGCCAGGGTATCCTGACTGAGCCCTGCTTTTGCCCGCAGCTGAATCAGCCGTTCTCCCAAGGTCATGGTCTCGCCTCCCGCTTCAATTCTGCGACCATCATAGCAGAGGGCGGCGGGATTGTCCATCAAGGTCCCTTGGCGATTCCGCAACCGCCGGTTGCAATGAACAAAAAAACAGCGGCGGACCGCGAAAGCGTCCGCCGCTGTCTGCTGTATGGAAAATGGGATGTACGGCAATCAGTCCTCGCACAGGCCGGCAGTGATGATGGCCATGGAGTAGACCTCCTGGGCGTTGCAGCCCCGGGACAGATCGTTGATGGGGGCGTTCAGACCCTGCAGGATGGGGCCGTAAGCCTCAAAGGAACCCAGACGCTGGGCGATCTTGTAGCCGATATTGCCGGCGTTGATGTCCGGGAAGATGAAGGTGTTGGCATGGCCGGCCACCTTGGAGTCAGGGCACTTGGTGCGGGCCACGCGGGGAGAGACGGCGGCGTCGAACTGCAGCTCGCCGTCCACATCCAGATCGGGGGCCAGGGCCTTGAGTCTGCTGCAGGCATTGCGCATCTTGTCCACATCCTCGCCCTTGCCGGAACCCAGGGTGGAATAGCTGAGGTAAGCCACCTTGGGATCGATGCCGAAGACCTTGGCGGTGGTGGCGGTCTCCAGGCCGATCTCCACCAGCTCATCCTCGGTGGGCTTGATGTTGATGGCGCAGTCGCCCATGGCCAGAACCTCGCGGTCGCCGGTGGCAGAGGGACGGACCAGAATGAAGCAGGAGGACACGATCTTGTTGCCGGGCTTGGTCTTGATGATCTGCAGGGCGGGACGGACGGTGTCGGCGGTGGAGTAGGTAGCGCCGCCCAGCAGAGCGTCGGCATAGCCCATCTTCACCAGCATGGTGCCGAAGTAGTTGGCCTGCTTGAGGAGCTTGCGGCACTCCTCCTCACTCATCTTGCCCTTGCGCAGCTCCACCAGGGTGGAGACCATCTTCTCCATGTCGGGGAAGGCCTCGGGATCAATGATCTCAGCGCCCCGGATGTTGAAGCCGGCTTCCTCGGCAGCAGCCTGGATCTCATCGAGATTGCCCACCAGCACAGGGGTCAGGAAGGTACCGGACAGCAAGCGGGCGGACGCCTCCAGAATGCGGGGATCCGTGCCCTCAGTGAAGACAATCTTCCGGGGATGGGCCTTCAGCTTTTTGATCAAAAATTCAAACATCTCTGATTTCCTCCAAAAACGTACAGATTTGGGAACGTATTTAGACTATTCTCATTATACACAACTCGCCGTCGGGGTCAATTGGAAAATCAAAATATCATCACAAAAATTTGCGCCCGGCAGCAGGGCGCTTCTGGCAAAAGTGTGGGACCCTACCAGATGCTGTGGTGCGGAAATTGATGGAAACACAAGAAATTGAAGAACTTTTTTAACAATTTTAGACTTGACTGGAAGCGGGAAATGGCGTATGATTACAAACGGTAACAAATTGTAACTATTTCGCTGGATTTTACGGAGACGATATGAGCGAACATATTCAGAAAAGCGATCATGCCGCCCGGCAGTCCCGCCGCGGCGGCAAGCGTCTGGCTGCCGGACAGGCGGAGCGGGAGAGGAAGTGTCCGCCCACGCCCCCGGAGGTGCAGCCGGAGCCCGTATCCGCACCGACGGCGGTGAAGCCCTTGATCCCCGAGTGGGGAGAGGAGCCCGCTGGTCCGTCCCGACGGACAGAGCCCCGGCGCCGGAGGCTGCGGCAGGCTGTGCAGTCCTGGCAGGACACGGAGGGGGAGATCAGCCCTGTGGTGACCGGCTGCCAGGCGCTGGCGGAAAAGGCCAAGAATACCCGCCGCCACTGGCGGCGTCTGGTACGGGAGAAAAAGGCAAAGCGGTTCCCGGAGTCTGAGCGGCTTCCTGTGCAGTTGCTTCTGCTGGCCTGGGGAATGCTGCCCACTCTGGGGGGGCTGCTGGGCGAACGGATCCGCGCCAGCCGGAAGCAGCGGCGTGAGCGGGTCTCTGCCCTGCGGGCCAAGCTGGGGCACCGCTGGCGCCTGCATCCAGCGATGCTGCTGTGCGGCGGCTGCGTGGCTGCTGCCATCGGGTTGTTCTTCTCCGTCTACACCTTCGGGACGACGGTTTTGTACGACGGCGAGGTGATTGCCGCTGTGGGCTCCCAATCCGCAGCGGAGGAGGCCGCGTCGGACCTGGAGGCGGTCACCGCCCGGACGCTGGGGGAGAGCTACACCATCGACGACTCCCTGCTGCAGTATTCCTCCGGCCTGCTGCTGCGGCAGGACGTGGTAGACGAGACGACGCTGGAGGAGGACCTGTCCCAGCAGATCGGTCTGGTCACCCAGGCGTACAGTCTGTATGTGGACGGTGAGCTGGTGGGCGCGACCCCCTATGAGGGCGCACTGGAGGAGCTGCTGAGCCAGCTCCAGAGCAGCACCGCGGACGAGAACACCATCTCCTGCGAATTTGCGGAGGATGTGGAGATCAAGCAGGAGTACGTGCCCACGGAAAAGGTGATGAACCTGGGGTATCTGGCGGAGCTGCTGTACAGCACGAAGACCGCTGAGACCACATACACCGTGAAGGCGGGTGACACCTGGTCCGAGATCGCGGAGGATCACGGAATGACCTCCAAGGAACTGCTGGCGCTGAACCCCGGCTACAACATCGACAAGATCCAGATCGGCGAGGTGCTGACGCTGTCGGAGGCCGTCCCCTATCTTACAGTGACAGTGAAGCAGCGGGAATACTACGTGGAAGACGTCATGTATGATGTGGAGTACACGGACTCTGCCTATCTGTACAAGGGCGACTATCAGGTGACTTCCCCCGGTGAGTACGGCGCCGCCGACGTGGTGGCCAACGTCACCTATGTCAACGGTGTGGAGACGGAGCGGACGATCCTCTCCTCTGTCACCCTGAAGGAGCCCGTGACGGAGCAGCGGCTCCAGGGCACGAAGGAGCGGCCCACCTGGCTGCCCACCGGCACGTTCCGGTGGCCCATCAGTGGCCGGATCACCTCCCGCTTCGGCGGACGGTCCTCTCCCGGCGGCATTGGCTCCACCAACCATCAGGGCATCGATATTGCCGGGCCGTACGGCACGCCGGTCTACGCGGCGGACGGCGGCACAGTCACCTACTCCGGCTGGATGGGCGGCTACGGCTACCTGGTGGAGATCAACCACGGTAACGGCTATGTGACCCGGTACGGTCACAACAGCAGCCTGACGGTCTCCGTGGGCGACCACGTCTACAAGGGCCAGCAGATCGCACGGGTGGGCTCCACCGGCAACTCCACCGGCAATCACTGCCACTTCGAGGTCCGTTACAACGGCGTGGCCCGCAACCCGCTGAACTATCTTCCCTGAGCAGTATAAGCGAGCCCCCGGCTGAAAAGCCGGGGGCTTGTTTTGTTCGGATGCCCGGGCCGTTAGACCGCGGTCCTCTGCTGCGGAGAGCAGCAGGTGCTGCGCTCTACCAGCCGGGGGGCGATCAGCTTGTGGGTGACCTCCCCCGGCCCGCCGGAGTCGATCAGCTCCAGCAGCAGCCGCACAGCGCTCTCTGCCAGGGCCCCGGTGGGCTGGGCCAGAGTGCTGAGGCGGATTTTCGGCAGGGAGGCGTATTCGATATCGTCATAGCCCAGCAGGGAGATCCGGCCGGGAATGTCCAGTCCCAGCTCGTCTGCCGCCTGGAGGACACCCAGGGCCATGGCGTCAGAGGGAGCGAAGACCGCCGTCTGCGGGAAGGGGCGGGCGAACA
>OIZB01000752.1_pt1 | contig 21757 bp, 11 predicted proteins | sample 1588401 | NCBI WGS metagenome assembly OIZB01 (sample SAMN03283270) | human gut metagenome | biome: human-associated habitat; material: feces | host: Homo sapiens | place: USA | collected 2013
GATTCCCCTGTACATAGCTGTATTTGTTCAGTGACTGGCTGTCTGTGATGCTGCCATCTATGATGTCTCTGTTGATAAAGCGTTTGATCTGCGGATTATAGTAACGGGCTCTCATGTAATACAGTCCGTTTGCGCCTGTTTCTACGCCGTATCTTCCATTATACAGGAAGCGGAGGTTTTCTGCCTGTATGACCGCAGTCGTATCCTCTGCCTGTTCTCCATCTGCATCATAAATTCCGGTAAGTTCTCCATAGGTTCCGTAAGTGAAGCTATAGAGAAGGTCACCGTCTGCATCTGTGATCGCAGTTGTACTGCCGATATGGTTGTAATGGTAGTAGCGTTTTTCTGTATCACTGCCTTTGGCTTCTTTTCTGCTGTCGCTGATGAGACCGTTTCCGTATGTGTAGGTTATGGTTGCGGTTTCCTTGTAGGTCAGCAGATGTTTTTCACTGATCGTTTCGGTCAGGAGCTGGCTGTATGTCGTTTCCTTATCCGTCACAAAGGTATGACGGGTATTTTCTGTCTCTTCTGTCAGTCTGGTATTTTCTGCATCATAGGTATAGGCTGTGACTGTTCCGTCTGCAGCTTTTGTCTCTATAAGACGGTTTCTGCAGTCGTAGGTGTAATCTCCCATTTCGCCGTTAAGCGGTCCGTGAAGCATATTTCCACGTTCGTCATAGGTCACCTTTTCCCCATTGTAAGTAGCAAGCCTGTTGTCCTTGTCATAGGTCATGACTGCATGACCGATAGCTGCTGTATCTGCTGTTCCACCGATCTTTATGATATTGCCTGCGCCGTCATAGGTGTAGGTATAGCTGTGCAGGAGGCTGCCATCCGCATTTTTGTCCGTCTATGCACTCAGACGGTCTGCTTTATCATAAGAATAGCTCTCTTCCGTACCGTCTGCACGCTTGAGTCCCGTGCATCTGCCCTTTTTATCATATGTGTAAGTATTTACACTGCCGTCCGGTTCTGTCACGGTAAGCAGATCACCACACTTATCATAGCTGTAACGGACGATTTCACCGCCCGGATAGGTCAGGCTGATACGGTTTCCAAGCTCATCATAGCTGTAGCTTACCGTCTTTCCGTTTGCATCCGTAACAGACGTGACACGGTTTAAGGCATCAAAGCTTCTTTTGACCGTTGTTGTCCTGCCATTCTGCTGCTCGGTTACCTTTGTGATGTTACTGTTTGCATCATAGGTATAAGTGATCCTGCCAAGTGCATCCACTTTGGTAAGGATCCTGCCAAGTGCGTCATAGGTATAATCCGTCTTGGCATCTGCGGTTTTCTCACTTGCCAGAAGTCCCTGTGCATTGTAGGTATACTCTGTCTGTGTATCCGCTGCAGTTCTTACCCGGCTGATCCTGCCTGCACTGTCATATTGATAGGCTGTTTCATTTCCCAGAGGATCTGTCACCGATGCGATCTGCCTGTTCCGGTTGTATGCAATGCTGCTGATCCCCTGTAACGGATCTTTGCTCTCTTTCAGCATACCATCCTGCGTATAGGTATACAAGTACTCTGTTTCCTGTCCGCTGCCACAGGCTGTCCTGTGACGGATCAGATTATCCTGTGCGTCATAGGTATAAGCTTCTTTTCCTGCTGCATCACTTGTCTCTGTCAGTCTGTTCAGGGCGTCATAGGCATATTCTGTAACATTTCCCATGCAGTCTGTTTTACTGATACAATTTCCGTAATCATCATATCTGTAGACCGTCCTGCTGCCTTCAGCATCTGTTGTGGTCAGGATATTTCCCGCTGCATCATAAGTATAACGGTTTGAGATCTTTCCTGCTTTGGTCAGTACAGACTGCTCTGTCATTCTGCCCGCCATATCATAAGTCATTTCCGTGACTGTGCCCATCGCATCTGTCCGTTTTATACAGTTGCCGGCCGCATCATAGGCATAGCTTTCACTATTGCCTCTGGCATCTGTCTGCCTGATCAATCTGCCATGGATATCATATGCATAAGTGATCCTGTTACCAAGGGCATCTGTCTGTTCGGTCAGATTTCCAGCCTTGTCATAAACATAGCTTTCGGTATTGCCGTCCTGATCGGTCACCGTACTTAACAGTCCGTCATTGGTATAAGTATACTGCAAAACTGTTCCGTCCGGGTTTTGTTTTTTCAATATTTTCCCATATGTATCATTTGTATAGAAGGTTGTCAGACCGTTTTCTGTTATGGAGGTAACATATCCATTTTTATCATACGTATAGACGGTATTAGCACTGACTGCACCGGATACTGACAAAAGCTGCCCTGCCGCATCATAGCTGCTCAGTTCTTTTTGTCCCGCTCTGTCTGTTTCTGTTACATTTCCTTCCGTATCATAGGCATATGTCGTTATAATGCCTGCTGCATCTGTTTTTCGGATCAGTCTGCCAGCCACATCATACTTGTAATGGATCTCCCTGTCATTTGTTTTCTCAGTTAGCAGCCTGCCTTCTGCATCATAGGTATATTCGGTCCGGATTCCTCTTGCATCTGTCTGCGAAAGCACCCGTCCCATCTGATCATATACACAACCGGAAGTATTTCCGAGCGCATCCGTTGTCTTAATGAGATTTCCATATTGATCATAAGCGTATTTTGTGCAGTTACCCAGTCTGTCTGTTACACTGGTCCTGTTTCCGTATGTATCATAGGTATAGAACTCTGTTCCAAGCCCTTCCGTTTCCATGCTGCGCAGTGTTCCATCCGGATTATATGTATAATGACGCACTTCTGAAAGGGCTGAGATATATTCGCTGATCCTGCCCTTTTCATCATAACGGTAGGTTCCGGCGGTTCCTTCCCCGGATGCAATATTTACCGGATTGCCATCTGTATCATAGCTGATCTGCGCCTGCTGTCCTGTCGCAGTTTCCTGCTTCGTCAGGTTTCCGTCTGCATCATAGGTATACGCTGTGGCTTTTCCATCCGGCTCTATTTTCTTTATCAGTCTTCCTTTTTCATACAGGTAAGAGGTCTCTGCTCCATTCTCATCTGTTTCTGATAAAATATGCTCAAACAGATCGTAATAATAGGTTCTGACTGCTCCATCTCTTTTTTTGATTTCTGTCCTGCCTACGCGGGAAGTAGGTTCTGTGTAAGTAAGTTCTGCATATCTGTCATCGCCCGCCTCTTTCTGCCGGATCACTCTGCCTGCTTCATCATAGCTGTTTTCCACCAGAACAGTTCCCATTGGGCTGACAACAGTCAGCATACATCCTTTTTCATCATAGGTATAAGTCGTCAGATTTCCTTCTTCATTCCGGTAACCGGTAAGGCAGTCATTTTCATCGTATGCAAAGCTTACGCCTCTTCCATGAGAATCTCCGGCGTTTACCAGCCTGCCATTTGTGTCATAGGAAAGTGTCACAGTTTCATCTGTTGTCCGGTTATGGATCGTAAGTGCTTCCTCGGTTCTTTCATAGCTGATCACCTGCCCATTCGTATCTTCTCTTTTATATAACACACCTTCTTTATCAAAATACCATTTATTTTCCTCGGAATCTGTCAACCGATAGCTGCCATCTTTATCTTTTGTAATCCACACATTCGGATCAGCTTCCGATACATAATTTCCGGGGAATGCGTGATCGGGTACATTTATAATATCCACTGTCTTTATACTGCCTGTTACTGCTGTTTTATCGCTTTCCAGCTCCTCTGCAGTTGCAAGGGCTGCCATTTCAAAATACTCTTCTTTCGTCTCCCATGTATGCAGTACGATTTTTCCGTGCTTTTCTGAGATATTATACTCATAACTGTGACGGAAGCCTCTGCCTGCCTCTCCGATCTCAGCAGCCTTCCGGGAATCATAAGACAGATCTAAAAGGCTGTCTCCTTCACTGTTCGTAAAAGCATGGATTTCCTGTGTAAATGCACCTGTCGCCACATTGACCGGATCGCCGTAATAGGTGGTTCCGTCCTCATTTACATACATTTTATGGTCGGCGGACATATTTCGGATCGGAGCAATGATAAGTGTAACGCCCAGATTCTCCCCTTTTAGTATCTCTGCCTTTGTCTCTACCAGCTCCAGATAGTGCTTTTCATCCTCAGGAGCGATTTCCATCTGCAGTTTGCCTGTAATGCTTTGTCCGGATCGCAATATACCCACATTTAATACATCCTGCCCTCTGACCAGTGGAACAGCAGTATTCTGAGTGCCCTCCGCGATAACATATTGCTGTGTATCTTCTTCTGCTTCTCCAAAGGTCGTCTTCACATTGTAAAAATCGTGATCCGACCTGTTCTGCAGGGAAAAATAAATATAAGACTCTTCTCCATAAAAAACAGCACTGTCCGGCTGTACGATCATATACAGTCCTTCTCCCGCACTGACAGTTACATCCTGTTTTGCAACAAATTCCCGATGGATCGGTACATGGAACGGCTCCATATTAGCACTGAAATCTGCCCGAATCTCATAGCTTCCGCTTTTATCGCCTTTTACGATCCAGCTTGCCAGTGCACACTCCTGTCCCTCTATATCACCAAGCTCCTTTGTCATTGTCTGCCCGGATTTTGTTGCTGCAAGTGAGAGTCCCCCCGGCAGAGAAAGGGTTGCGGAGGACTGGGATAATGTGAATCCACTGTCCGCCTGATTGATAACCGCGAGCTGTACATTATACATATCCTTTAACCAGGAAACGGTCTGTTGTGTATTTACATAGATCAGTGCCTGCGGCTGTGGCTCTTCATTTTCTGCTTCAGGTTCTTTACAGATAACCTGAATACTTCCCCCGTTGCCCTCTGCTGTATATGTGCGGAAGCCGCCACCTCTACTACTTCCCTTTTTTAATGTGCCTGCTGACATACCGCTGAATACAACCGGTATAGGGCGTTCTTCATACCCCAGTGTTACGGAGAATGTATAGGTATGCAGGTTTTCCGGATCTGACAGATCCACGCCTGCCTCTATGATCTCCTCAAGCGTCATCCGATGGAAAGTCAGGTTTCCTGTTACCACTTCCCCGGAAGGGAGGCAGATCTTCTTTTGCAAAATTTCACCCTTGCTGATCGTGATCTGCTCCTGTTTTGGCAGATAACCTTCCGTAAACGCTGCTATTTCATAGGTTCCAGGCTCAAGTATAAGCTCTGCTGCACCGTTTTGATCGGTTTTTGTACGAAATGCTTCCTGTCCTGATTCATCCGCACTGATATACAGATCTGCACTGGCAAGAGGACTTCCATCAGATCCCATCACTGACAACTGCAGCTTTCCGTTCTGCTCCGCGTCCTTTACTTCTATTGTACCATAGGTACTGTTTTTATTTCCTGCCTGATCCGCAACTGTCAGCGTTACTGTATAATTTCCAAATATATCCTGCACCTGTATATAGTAAACATATGTACTCTGTTGAAGTACAGCGGTATCCGTAAATTGATAGCTGTCCTTTCCATTGTTTTTGACAGAGCAGATTTTTCGATAAGCTTCTTCCATATCATTTCCACTGACCGCCTTTCTGTAAACCTGATATACAGCACAGTCCTCATCTGCGCTCCGGTTCCATGTCAGTGTGATCTTTGCATCCTTCTCACTTCCCGTCAGCTCCGGTAATGCCGGCGGTGTTCTGTCAAGATGCAGTGTAAGCTCCTGCTGTGCTGCATTCCTGTCTTCATCAAGCACAACCACACGGACACGGATATCTGCATCCTCCAAAAAGGCAGAGGTATCCCAATAAATCCGAGAAGTTGTATTGGCAATAAACGGAGACACCGAGGTTGTCCCGATCAGTTCCCAGCTATCTGTGTCCGGTTTGTAATAGCTGCAGGTAATCGTCTTCTTTCCTGCTTCCGCATAATTGAGAAGTGTTACATCGATTTCGGATTTCTGTTTACCGATCCGAGCTCCATTCTCCGGTGTTATATTTAAAATGACGGGCAGGGTTACCAGACAGGATAACTTGTTGCTTTTTTCCGCTTCGTTCCCTGCCTCGTCCACTGCCGCAACCTCATATTGATAGCTCTGATCCGGCTCTACTTCTTCATCCCGGTAGTTTAATTTATCAGAGATTTCTGTCAGCAGTTCTCCGTTTTTATAAATACGATATGCTTTAACTCCCACATTGTCGGTTGCTGCCTTCCAGCTAACTGTCACTGCACTGCCACTGCTGCTTTTGACCGCTATGGTTGTCTTTGACGGTGCTTCCAGATCCGGCGGTGTTGTTACTTTGATCTCGTCAGAATACGCACTCTGATTATCCACATCATCTACTGCATATATTCTGTAAGATATCGTCTGTTCCGGTTTTAAACCTGTTATTAACCGGCTGCTTACTATGTTATGCCCGGATAACATTCTCCAGTAAGCTTCTCCTTCATTTTTACTCTCTACAATATAATATTTTAAATCGGGCTCCGTTGTCTGATCCCAGCTTAGTCTGACCGTTGTACAGGTAACCTCTGCATGTATTCCCGCAGGTACAGCCGGTGGTGTATTGTCTATGATCAGCTTTGCAGTCTTTTCATCACTTTTATTCCCTGCACGATCTTCCGCATATGCGGTCAATAGGTAATCACCGTCTTCATATTTCCGCGTATCTATGGTTACATCTTTGCTGTACCCATTTACCCCCGATACCACCTCATAAATCGTATTTTCTGTATCATTCTCCCGTTTTCCAGTGATAACAAATCTATTCACATTTCTGTTATCTGTCGCATACAGCCGAACAGTTGTAATTTCCCTATTTTTTTCTTCTCCTATTACTCTAAAAGACTTTAGAACAGGGGCTTGTGTATCCGGATGCTTATAAACAGCCGGTATCTCCGTCTTATCACTTTCATTTTCAAAGGCATCTATTGCGGTCACTGCATAAATATAGGTTTTTCCGTCCTGTACGGTTGAATCATAATAATTGTTCCACCAGCGCTCTGCAAGTTTCTTATATATCTCTGTGTTTTCTTCTCTCCTATAGATACCATAGTATTTTGCATCAGCTATCTTATCCCATTCCAGATAAATGTTTTCTTCATTCTCCACCACTGTCACAGCAGGCTGTTCAGGCGGCGTCCGGTCTAAATGCAATGTAATTGATTCCGCTGTCACACCTCCATCTATATCTGTCAATTCTGCATATACCGTGATGTCCTGCTCCTGTTTAAATTTAGACAGATCTATTGGATACTCTTTCGTATATCGGTATTTCCCCTCAAACCAATTGTCTTTCCATTTTGTCAGGCTTTCCTTTACTACTTCTGTTTCTGTATCAGCTACCGGATCATGATAATATATTCTAAACTGATTATCATTGAAGCCCGGAACCCAATTCATATATGGTGTAATGGTAACCGTTTTTCCAACAGCAGACCCATTTTCCGGTAATACCTTATAAAATGCCAAAGGCTCTGCCTTTGCCGTAATTTCTTTTCCCTTTGCAGATTCCCATCCGGCCTCATCTATCGCCGTAATATAATAAGTCGCTTCTTCATTGGCATACTTTTCTTCAATCCGCACTTCAGTTTCTGTTACTTCTTTTATACATGCTCCATTTCGATATACCTTATAGGACGCAATCTTCCCGTTATCCTTCGGTTCCTTCCATGTCAGATAAACGGCTTTCCCTGTTGCACTCTTCATTAAAAGACTGTCTACAGGCTCAGGTGGAGTTATATCAACCCGCATATCCTCATAATTAGCGACTTCGCAATTAGAATCATTTATTATTACGGACTGCGAGAGATCTCCCCAGACTCTCAAAATGTGGCTTTCCCTTGATTTGAAGCCAGCAGATAACCTGACTGTTCCATATGCATCTATTGTACCGGCTGTTAGCAATCCATAATAATCAGTATTATAGCCCAGGTACCCCGATACAGAGACATGATCTTCCTCATGACGCATCTGCAGTCCGTAATTATAGCGATAATAATATACTCTCAAATCACCATGAACCACGATATCACAGATTTCACAATCCAGACTGCCACCTTGAATACTGAGATACCCATCCACCTCGAGTTTGCCGCTTATCTTGGTCTGACTGTCAACAATCATATTACCTGCCACATACAATTTTCCCTGTCCTGTATCGATCACAGTATCACCGCAGGTAAAATCCCCCTGAATCGTCAAAATATGTCCATCCAGATATAACTTCTTTCCTCTTAACGTATAATCCTCCGAAAATGTGATATCCTTTGTCAGTCTGACATAATCTTCCTCATAAATGAGTGCGGGCACATTCTCACTGATCGATCCATCACTAACACTGCCATCGCTGATGGTTGGCGTTTTTTCTGCGTCATCCCACTCTATTGTCTCTGCATCAAATTTCATGGGCATTCTGGCAGCAATATTGTTTCCAAATCCCCATAATACATCATCACATACAACCAGTTTTTGTATATCATAACCATAACTCATCCTGCAATTAATATAAGTAAATACAGGTGGCTGATCGTAGCATGGTGTAATCTCATACAACTCTCCGCTTGTCTTATTAAGCATATAGTAGTTATCTCGTATTTCAGCCCACTCACCCATGCTATTCCTTAAAAATTGATACAGCATTTTATAACAATTCCATGTGATTGCATCTGTTGAATACCAGATATATCCCTCAAAAAAACATAGGAACATACCGCTTTTATATCTGCTCTCTGCATAATAATGTTCATAACATACATTATGTGCGTCTATTTTTGCCAGCAGTGTTCCATCCGGCTGTAGTGTATTAATGGTATCCGATACCGGATCGGTGACAATAAGTTTATTCTGTGCAAAGCACAGACTGTTACACGCCTTTATATCTGACTCAGTCCCCAGCTTTGTGAAACTTTCTCCATCCTGACTACTCCATAGAGAAAATGTATCACCTTCATCCTGATAACGATTCCGATCAGCTCCATCTGTTGCCACATACCATGCCCCCTCCCCATAAGTCATGGCTGTAACTAATCCATTACCAATACTAATGCTTTCCCATTCTTTTCCATCCATACTCCATAAAAAGATGTCATTTACGCCATATACAAAAAATCTGTCATTTAAATACTTCATTTGCAGCTTTTCATATGTATATTTCTTTGTTCCATCAACTCCCGGCAATATTCCGGTCTGAGTCCATGTTAATGCATCTTCCGAAGTATAAAAAATTCCTACATCATTCAATAAAACAAATGTATGATTGCCATATGCCGCAGCAATAGCATCTCCTGTATCTGTTTCATATACCTCCCAGTCCGTGTAAGCCCGTGCCTGTGTCTGGGTAGTCGTAATCGGTAAACTGGTACAGAAAATGGCTATGATGCATAAAATCGCCAGATATCTTCTTCCCATTTGTTTTCTCATTTTTCTTTTGTATTCCTGTCTCATACTGTCCCCCTGCTATTTTGATTTTCTATATAAAAACAACAGCAATGGCAAAACTGTTTGTTTTTCTATTGCTGCATTACACGTGTACATTATCCTGTTCTTCATTTTTCTCCCCCTGGATCGCCGAACCGCATCTGGGATAGATATGATGTATTACACCATCGATACGATATGGGATAATTATCGAGTCTGGGGTTCGGCGATCTGTTTGCTTATTTTCGTCTTTTGTATTCTTGACTTGCATTAACCGATCAGTTTAAAAAGCCACCAAAGAATCGAGCAATCCAATAACATATGTCCAACCCCCTTTACATAAAATAAGCAGGCCAGCACAATGCTTAACCTGCTTTTATTTTATCTTGTTCGTTTTTTGATTGCGATGCCGTTCAGCCCAAAATCGCTACCGTTCAGCCCAAAACAGTCGTTTCACAGTTCGTTTCCGGTATGATGATCTCCGTGATGAACCTGTTCCCTTCCACTCTTGCTTCATAAACACCACCATTCTGCTCTATACTCATTTTGGCATTTTCAATACCAAATCCATGATCTCCTTCTGTCTTTGAAGAAATAAAGACGCCTTTTTCTTTTACCGGGTTTTGTTCAAAGTAATTTTGAACAACAACATATAATGCATCATTCAAATATTTCACCTGTACCGTTATCTCTTTCTGCTTCGTTTTCTCCGCCGCTTCAAAAGCATTGCAAAGCAGGTTGTAAAATATTGTACAGATATCATAATTTGACAGAGTAAATGGACTCTGTAATTTTCCATGCCATTCACAATGTACCTCTTTATACTTGCATGACAGATCATTTAAAATTGCCGACACCATTTCATTTCCTGTATTGATATCAAATCCTGTACGCTCCAGAGAATGACTTATTTTTTCAAGATATTCCTGCAGTTCCCCATATTGTCCCTGTTTTCCCAATATTGTCATACAATACAGATGATTTTTGATATCATGGCGGAACGCCCGTATTTCCTTATTCTTTTCCAGAAGCAATGTATAATAATTTGCCTGCGCGTCCAGTATTTTTCTGTTCATATCCTGTTCGCGTTTCAAATATTCATTTTCGCCCGTTTTATGAAACAGCAGTCCGCCAATGATCAGAAAAATAATGCCGCTGCAAATGAGCCCTCCCAGCCAGAGGTTATGGTAAATCGCCTTATATTCATTCATCATTGACAGTTGTGCACAGGTCAGATAAATGAGAGATGCCCCACCACCCAGTATATATAGTGATGCATATGCAGGCGTCGGCAAATGTATCTCCTCCCAGTTTTTCTTTCGCAGCACGCCATATATGACTAACAAACCGATCAGCGTTACACTGTTTATTGCGGTATACAGGAGAATATTCCCTTGTATCTGCTCCATTGTGAGGCCCAGACAGCGGATAAATACCAGTGAATTTAAAATGTCCAACATACTCACAACAATATAAATGACCGGAATCATCCAGATCTTTCTATATTCTGCCGCATTCAGGCATAATGTGAAGACCGTCAAAATGACAAAGAGCACAGACCGATTCATATTTTCCCGAAAAACAGTCAGTGTCGTAAGCAGCAGCACAGCCGCCAGATAAAAGAAAAATACCTTTCTCTTCTGCTTTATTTTAAAAATTCCGGCTGATGCTATATATATCTTCAGGAACTCTACCGTAAACAACAATACATTTAAAATGATCATCCCTTTTTCCTCTTTCTATAAATAGATTGCGTGTTTTTTAATATATTCCATATACGCTTTCCTTACCTCCTGCTGTCTTCGGCGGGATAAGGGAATGCGTGGCTGCAGTTCCTGCAGCACAACCTCCTGATTGCCTACATAGCGGATCGCACGCAGTGCTACCACATAGGATTTATGCGTCTGGGTAAATTCAGCCGGATCGAGCGTTTCATAAATCTCCCGCATGGACGATCTGACTACCAGCTCTCCTGTCTTTGTCACGATATAAGTTTCATTATGTACGGCCTCCAGATACAGAATATCCCGGATCCTGATCCGAAATACCTTTTCTCCGGTCAGCACCAGATACTGCTGCTGAAGCTCCTCCTCTGCCGCACAAAGTGCTTCTTCAAGCTGATCTTCCCGGACCGGCTTTTGTAAATACCGGAATGCCCTGACTTTAAAGGCATCCTGCATATAATCGGTATAGCTGGTTAGAAATATCACTTCTCCGTCATATTGCAGCTCCTTTAATTTTGCTGCCAGCTCCATTCCGCTTGCCGGCGGCATCTCAATATCTAAAAAGACCAGATCATATTGGTTAAATGTATCTAACAGTCCCTCTCCTCTGAGATACATTGTCACAATACAATCCGGTCTGTGCGCTTCTAAAAGCTTTTTCAGTTGCTCCATGATGATCTGTTCATCATCACATATGGCTATATGCAGCATATTTATCACTTCCTGTTCAATCTGTCTGTATATTCCTTATATTACCAGTTCATAAAGAAATAGCAACTTTTTTTCTATTACAAATTTGTAATTTATTGCTCCACAGAAGTGATATTATTTATGTTTTAGTTTATCTCTCCAGACTGCCTGCTGCTCCATGACAAAGGAAATCCCAAGCGTCGCCAGCGGCAAAAGAAGCACCATGTAATAATAGATATAGCGCGATTTTGCTTCCCACAGAAGCTGGAACAAAAAGCCGCCGATCAGGAGCAGTGCCAGCACACAGAACAGATACTGTTCTAACATTCCTTTCTTTCCGGCTTTTCCTGTCAGGAGTCTGATACACCCCAAAAAGGCAAGCAGGTACAGTAAAAACTGATAGCTGTTCATATATGACAGATAAGGCTGATACCGGTTACCAAACATTAACTGGTATTTTCCATTGGATATCTGCTCGGTATCAACACTTGCGCGGAGTACCAGAAGAGATTCCGCCGTCGGCTCGTTCCACTGGCTGAGTGCTTTCCCTTTATAAAAGGCAAGACAGGCTTTTGGATCTTTTCCAAATTTCCGGATCCGCTCTGCCATGTAAGCTTTGGCTTCCCGGTCTACTGCTTCCGCATCATAGCCGCACTCTGCATACAGTTCCGGTCCGTAACCGTTATACCAGCCGTTCCCCCGGATATCCTCCATCATGCCCATAGCGATCCATGCAGATACCGGAATCCCATCTGAAACCTTTTCTCCCGCCCGCAGCTCATACTGCCATGTCACAAGCCCTCTGCCGGCAAATACAGCTGCAAAGGTCACAAGGATAGCTGCAAGCAACCATTTATCCCATTTTCTGATCATCATCAGCAGCAAAACAATTGCCACTGCGATCAGTACGATCATGGCATTTGCCCGGCATATGACCATCAGACATGCAAAAGCCGCCAGCCACAGCATACGCAGCTTTTTCCGGTCATCCAGAAAGGATGCAAGCTGCCATAAAAAGGCAAAGGTAAAGCAGATTGCCAGAGCTTCTCCGTATAAAAAGGGCAAATACAGATAGATCGGCAGATACAACAGATAGCAGAAAGAAAAGCTGCTGCTCTGCCGGATAGCATGCAGTTTTTTCAGAAAAAGTTGTCCGAAGGCAAGTGCCGCCGTCATAGCAAGCAGATTGGCAAAAACAAGTGCCTTTACGTTCCATACACCTGTCAGACGGAAAACAAGCTCCGTATACAAGGTCAGTCCGAGCTGATAAGGATACTGATCCAGATAACCGCCTGCCTGCAGCGGACTGTAATCTCCTTCTATGAACTTTGCCGCGCTGTCACAAATATACCACGGATCGCTTCCTGCCTGATAGACAGTTCCGTCCTGTATAAAGAGAAAGGCTGCCAGCACAAACATAAGGATAAGCAGCGCCTGCAGCAGCTTCTGTTTCCGATAATTAATCTGTCTGATTCCATAAGAAACAAGTAACAGCAGGAAAAACAAAGCTGCTGCTCCCACCACCGTTTTCCAGACAGAATCCTTCTGCGGGGTTGCGATCTCCAGATATTCCACCGGGAAAAGATAGGAATAACGGAGCGCATACAAACTAAGCCCCAGCAGGATCAGACCTGCCAGAGCTATGATACATTTCATAAAAATGTCTGTTATTTTTTCTTTCATGCAGACTCCCTTTTCTTCACAACGGTACAAGTATATCGTATCTTAAGTAACCGTTGCGGATACTTGTCCGGTTATTTACGGACGATATTTTAGCTTGTATACAGTTGTGCATAAAAGCCCTTCTTTGCCAGAAGCTGTTCATGGTTACCCTGTTCAATGATATTTCCGTCTTTCATCACAAGGATCAGATCCGCATCTTTGATCGTAGACAGTCTGTGCGCCACGATAAAGCTTGTTCTGCCTTCCATTAGACGTGTAAAGGCACTCTGGATCTTCAGCTCTGTTCTCGTGTCGATGGAAGAGGTTGCTTCATCCAGGATCAGCATAGGCGGAAGTGCCAGCATGATACGGGAAATACACAAAAGCTGCTTCTGTCCCTGTGAAAGCATACCGCCGTCTTCTCCGATCACCGTATCATACCCCTTTGGCATACGGCGGATAAACGGATCAGCATAGGCTGCCTTTGCCGCTTCTATCATTTCCTCATCAGTTGCCTCCGGCTTACCCATTTTGATATTGTCACGGATCGTACCGGATTTCAGCCATGTTTCCTGCAATACCATACCATAGGAAGAACGCAGGCTCTTTCTTGTCATATCACGGATATCTGTCTGATCGACGCAGATCTTACCGCTGTTTACATCATAAAAACGCATCAGCAGGTTGATGATCGTTGTCTTACCACAACCTGTGGGCCCTACGATCGCAATATTTTGTCCCGGCTGTACCTGAAGGTTGAAATCCTGAATCAGCTGCTGCTCCGGTGTGTAGGAGAAATATACATGTTCTGCCGTTACATTGCCCTTTGCATCTGACAGCACAGCTGCATCTTCCGCATCCGGGATCTGGGACTTCTCCTCGATCAGTTCAAAAATCCTGCCCGCACAGGCAATGGCATTCTGCAGCTCCGTAATGACCGCGGATACATCGTTAAACGGCTTTGTATACTGATTGGAATAGCTTAAAAAGCTGGACAAAAGCCCGACTGTCATCTTGCCGCCGATAACGGCAAATGCACCTGTCAGTCCGACACCTGCATATACAAGAGCGTTGATAAAACGGGTACTTGGGTTTGTCAGGGAAGAATAAAAGATTGCTTTCAGCGAACATTTCTGCAATCTGTCATTGATCTCGTCAAAGCGGGCGATTGCTTCCTCTTCCTGTCCGAATGCCTTTACGACCTTGGCATTTCCGATCATTTCATCGATCAGTGCTGTCTGCTCTCCTCTGGTTATCGACTGCTCACGGAACATCGTATATGTGTGTGTTGCAATAAAGTTGGCAACAAACAGAGAAAGCGGTGTTACCACAACAACCACACAGGTAATGCCGACATTGAGTGTCAGCATGATGATCAGTGTTCCCAGAATGGTCACAATACCGGTAAAGAGCTGTGTAAAGCCCATCAGAAGGCCATCCGCGAACTGATCCACATCAGTGATCATACGACTGACGATCTCACCGTAAGAATGCGAATCTATATATTTCAACGGCAGATTCTGCAGCTTGTCAAAGGCTTCCTTCCGGATATCCCGTACTACATGATAGGTTACTTTATTATTGATCTGGTTCATGATCCACTGCAGAACAGCCGTGATCAGAACAAGGACACCGATCGCAAACAGATAGCCCTTGATCGGTCCGAAATGCACACCGGTCTCTACGATCTGGTCAATGGCACGGCCGACCAGGATCGGTACATATAGGGTCAGTACAACAACCGCAATAGAAAAGAGGAAGGATAACAGGATCAGCATTCTGTAATGTTCCAGATATTTCCAGACTTTTTTCAGAACATCTTTCTGTTTCATTTTACTCCACTCCTTTCTTATACTGGGATTCAAAGATCTCACGGTAGATCTCACATGTCTTTAACAGTTCGTCATGCTTTCCTTTTCCGACCAGCTTACCATCGTCAAGCACAAGAATCTGGTCTGCATCCATAATGGCATTGGTACGCTGCGACACAATAAACACGGTCGGATGATCCGGCATCCGGCGGATCGCTTTACGGAGGTTGGCATCCGTTGCCATATCCAGTGCGGAAGCACTGTCATCCAGAATAAGGATCGGCGCATGCTTCATGATCGCACGGGCGATCGTCAGTCTCTGTCTTTGTCCGCCGGATAAGTTTTTACCCGCCTGGGAGATCTGCCCGTTCAGTCCGCCTTTGACACGCACAACATCCGCAGCCTGCGCGATCTCAGCCGCCTCCTGCATCTCTGCTTCCGTTGCATCGCGCTTTCCCCATTTCAGGTTCTCTGCGATCGAGCCCTGGAACAATACTGCCTTCTGAAGCACCATGGCAACCTGTCTCTGCAGTTCTTTTTTCGTATAATTCTTTACATTCTTGCCATCGATCAGGATCTTTCCCTGTGTTGCATCATAATAACGCGGAATCAGATTGACAAGCGAACTCTTACCGGAACCTGTTCCGCCGATAATACCGATGATCTCTCCCTTTTTCGCCGTAAAGGAAACATCTGAAATAGCAGCCTCACTGTCTGCATGATAAGCCAGTGACACATGATCGAACACAACCGCATTTTCCGGATCTGTCACTTCTGCTTCCGTTTCTTTTTCCTGCCATTCCATGGAAGAATGGATATCAAATACATCTGAAATTCTGTTTGCACTTGCCAGTGCTTTATTGATCGTCACGATCAGGTTTGCGAGCTTGATCAGCTCGACAAGGATCTGTGACATATAGTTATACAGTGCTACCACCTGACCCTGTGTCAGAATACCCTTCTGTACCTGCAGTGCACCTGTCCAGATGAGCACGATGATTGCAAAGTTGATGATGACATAGGTCAGCGGGTTGGTCAGTCCTGAGATAGAACCGGACTTTTTCTGCATTCTGGTCAGTTCTTCGTTTTTCTGTCTGAAACGTGCCAGCTCTTCGTCCTCCTTACAGAAGGCGCGGATCACACGGATACCTGTCAGGTTTTCTCTGGCGGTCAAAAGAACATCGTCCAGCTTTGCCTGTACGGATTTCATCATCGGGATATTCAGATACATGATTCCAAAGACAACGATCGATAACAGAATGATCGCACCGACAAAGCTGAGTGCTGCTTTAAAATCGATCGTAAATGCCATGATCATGGCACCGAATACAACGAACGGAGAACGCAGGAACAGTCTGAGTGCCATATTGACACCATTCTGCAGCAGGTTGATATCACTCGTCATACGGGTGATCATCGTGGAAGTTCCGATCGTATCTACCTCTGAAAAGGAAAGGCCCTGCAGATGGGAAAACAAAGCATGTCTGAGCTTTGTTGCAAAGCCGACCGCTGCCTTAGCACTGAAATACTGCGCCGTTACCGCGCAGGTCAGTCCGATGAGGGCAAGCAAAAACAGAAGCAGGCACATACGGATGACATAGCCCTTATCTGCATGTGCAATACCGGTATCGATAATAGCCGCTACGACAAGCGGTACAAACAGTTCAAAGGATGCCTCCAGCATCTTAAAAAGCGGCGCAAAAACGCATTCCTTTTTGTACTCACGCAAATAGATGAATAGTTTTTTCATGATCTTGTCCTTCTTGTAATGTCATTTTTTCTATGTTAGTATTGTGCTAAATTATAATGATGCTATACGGATTGTTACGTGCTCCGCACAGCGTGGTCTATGACTTTTGACCCTTGCATCATTATATATCAGACAGAAAGGAATTACAAATGACGAAGCTGCTATTTTCAGATATTGACGGAACACTGCTCAGAAAGGACGGAACGATCTCTCCCACTCTTGCCCGGAAGCTCCGGGAAATGGGACAGGCAGGGCATGGCATGATCCTGTGCTCCGGCCGCCCTCTCGACGGCATCCTTTTGGTGCAGTCCTACCTTGAAAGTCTCTCCATTCATTTTCCATACTCCTATGTGATCGCTAACAACGGTGCACTGGTCTATGACTGTAATGAAAAGAAAGCAGTTCTGGAGGACAGACTGCCTATAGAGCTGATCCCGCGGGCACAGGCACTTGCAAAGCAGTACCATGTCCATCTACAGACTTATACCGATCACGAGATCGTCTGCGAAAAAGAAACACCGGAGCTTTTACATTATCAGACGCATGTGAAGATTCCTGCAATCTTTGCACCGGATTATACAAAAGCATTGTCCAGACCTCCCTTTAAAATGCTGGCGCTGAGTCTGGACGGTTCTGACGCACTGAAACAGTTCCGTGTGCAGATACAGACCGCACTCGGAGACGGCGTACAGACAATGTTTTCCGGCGCAGGGTATCTGGAGATCTTCTCCGCACAGGCAAGTAAAGGCAATGCACTGCGTTTTCTGTGCGACTATCTTTCCGTTCCTGTCAGCGATAGTATTGCTGTCGGTGATTCCGAAAATGATATCCCGATGCTCCTTGCCGCAGGGCTCGGCGCTGCAATGCAGAATGCTACCGAAACAGTAAAATCCAGTGCCGGTTTTATTACCGCACTGGATCATGAACATGATGGACTTGCAGAGCTCATCGATACTTATATTTTGTAAGCCTCGGCTTACTTATGCTTCTTTGCGTATTTTCCCGCAGCCTTTCCGGCCTCATATCCGATCTTGTTGAGACCGGTCTGGTTGATGTGGATCGCATCATAATGGTAAGCGCCCGGATTTAAGCCAAACTGATAGGCTGACTTTGATACCATGATAAAGTTTTTATTGGTATCACAAAGCTTTTTCTGCGCCTTTACGATCTCATCCGTCTGTCCGATCGCAGCCTGATTCTGCCCGATCCGGATCATAAACACTTTTTTCACGCCAACCTTTTTCATCTTGGTATAGATCTTCTTCATACGGTTGTTGTACTGCCAGCCTTCCAGCCCCTGTGCAGCATCAGATTCTCCCTGATACCATACCATATAAGTATGGCGGATCTTAATCCCCTTCTTTTTCATATATTTCTTTGCCAGCCTGACACGCCGCTGCGTCTCTTTGACCAGTCCGCGGTTCAGCCATGTATTGGTAGAGGTGCCTCCCCAGCTTGCGGAAACACCGACTACCGGTATCTTTGTCTGTTTGTAATAATTGATACAAAATGCACTGACGAGCGACCCTTTTGTGCTATATGTACCGCTGTCCTCCAGACCGTTGATCCGGTTTGTGCCTTCTCCGAACGGCTCCTTCATCGTAATACATTTTTTTGTATTGGTGGAGATATCAAATTCATAAGCTGTTCCCGTATCCGGCTTTGGTGCAGCACCGGAATTGCCGCCGGAACCGCACATATTGCTCTGTCCGGCAAAAATGATCAGATCAACCGTATCATTTACCTTTACCGTATAAACCTTTTTGGTCGTTCCGTCTGTCTGCGTGATCTTCACGGTGCCCTTTTTCCGTGCCTCAACAAGTCCGCTGTTTGCCACCGCCGCGATTTTCGGATCACTGCTTTCAAAAGTAGCCGTGTAAGGGATCGATGTGCTGACATATCTTGTCTCGCCTGCCAGCATATTGATCTTTCCCGGTACTTTCGTTACCGTATATTCGATCTGTGTATCCGCTTCCGGATCTGTTTCTTCTGCTTTTACTTCTTTGGGAAGCAAAAATACAAGCCCCAGACAAAGAAGCAGCCCCGCCATCCAAATCTGATTTTTCCTTTTTCCGTTCCTTTTCATCTATAACCCTCTCCTTCATGTCCGGCAGCATATCAGAGACTCCGAACATCTATCAGTATACTGCATATAGTATAAAAAAGGAAGCAGGAGCCTGCTTTTTATGAAACCTTTGATCCTGATCGCCGGAACCATGGATGTCCACAGACGATATTATGAGCTCGTACAGAAAAGCGGTATGAACGCACAGATGCTTTCCTATCGTGCAGGGGAAGCCTTTCCATACAGCAGCCTGCAAAACCTTTCATTTGATCTGCTCCTTCTGCCCGGCGGCGGCGACTTTGATCCCGCCTTTTATGGAGAAACAGCCGCAGGCGCAAAGCCGTCCGACGGTATGCTGGATCTGATGCAGTTTCAGCTTTTGCAGCTCGCCCTTGTACGCCAGAAGCCCGTGATCGGTATCTGCAAAGGCATGCAGCTCATCCATGTCTTTTTCGGTGGCAGACTTCTGCAGGATCTGCCCGAAGATAACATGCATTATTATCCTTACACAATGGGGGACGCCATTCATTCCGTCCAGCTTCTGCCGCTCCCTTCCATACAGACAAACAAAGAATATGCCATGCATTTCCCATCACAGGAAAAAGCATCTGCTTCCCAACGGGAAAAGCAAATGCTTTTTACACTTCTTGCCAGATTTTCTGTTGTAAACAGCGCACATCATCAGGCTGTTTCCGATCTGCCTGACTGTCTGATCTGCCTGCAGCAATCACCGGATGGGATCCCCGAAACAATCCTGCACAAGGATCTTCCCATCATAGGATTTCAGTGGCATCCGGAGCGTCTGCCAGCCTTTTTGCCGGCTCATTTTTCTGACCTTGTATCGATTCTCCTGCGGTGGGAGACTTCCGTATATTGAATTTATTCCTTGTTTCCCAGCTTTCTTGCAATCTCTGCCACGATCTGACGGATACTTTTCTGCTGACAGTCAATGATCAGATCCGCATACTTTTCATAAAGAGGGATCCTTTCCTGATAGATGTCATATAAGGTCTGATTCTCCCTAAGCGCAACGCCGCGCTTATGCAGATCTCCCAGACGTTCTTCGATCTGTTCGTATGGCAGGGACAGGTAGATGATCGTTCCGTTTTCTGCCAGATGCTGCATGGCATGTTTACCGAACACTGCACTGCCTCCGGTCGCGATGACAGTTTTCTCTGCGTCTATGCCTGCATTCACTTCATCCTCCGTCTGTAAAAAACCGTCAAGTCCTTTTTCCGTGATGATCTCATGCAACAGTTTTCCTGTCTGCTGCTGGATCACAATATCCGAATCCATAAAATGATAGCCCAGATTTTTGGCAAGGACAACTCCGATCGTGCTTTTCCCGACACCGGGCATTCCGATTAATACAATGTTGCTCTTCATGTTGTGTTCCTTTCCTCTTATCGCTGATACAACTTTGTCCATCCATGTTTTCCCGTCTGCCGGAATCCTGTGGAGGTTTTTCAAAATAACTATGCATCCATCTGCATCAGTTTCTTCAAAAGCTCCCAGATCCGCTGGGTGGAAGAAATGCTGAGTTTTTCTTTTGTCGTATGGATATCGTCGATATTCGGCCCGAAAGATACACAGTCGAGTCCTTCGATCTTCTGCGATAAGATACCACATTCCAGTCCTGCATGAATGGATAATACCTTTGGCTCTTTTCCCAGTACTTCCTTATAAGTGCGGACTACCTGCTCGCGCAGTTCTGAGTTCTCTTTATATTCCCATGACGGGTACTCTCCGTTTGCTTCATATTCGCCTTCGCTTTCAGCGATCATATTGCAGAGTTTTTCTTTCAGCGCCTGCTTTGCCGTACTGCTGCTGGAACGAAGAGAAAAACCGGCTTTTACCTCCTCTTCCGGCTCCATATGCAGCGTTGCAAAATTCAGGGAAGTCTCTACCAGTCCCGGCAGATCCCTACTCATTGCCTGCACACCGTTCGGTGCTTCCAAAAAGAAGGACATGACACGGAAGAAATCAGATGCGTCGATCGCTTTTTCATACTGCTTTTCTGCTTTTTCGAGTCTGATCTGTAAACCGGACTCTTTCTTTGCCCATTCCTCACGGAAGGAATTTTCCACAACGCCGATCAGCTTTTTCAGTTCTTCTTCCTTTGCTCCACAGGCGATCTGCGCTTTTGCTTCATGTGGAATGACATTATCCTTTGTACCGCCGTCCATTGTGATCACACGCACATCCAGCTCACGCTCCATCAGATACAGAAGCTCGCAGAGCAGCTTATTGGCATTGGCCCTGCCAAGACCGATCTCTACACCGGAGTGACCGCCCTTTAAACCATATACAGTAACAACATACTGCTCTTTATCGCCGATCTCTGTATAAGCGACCTGCCAGTTTGCATATACACGCAGACCACCTGCGCATGCCACGGTCAGCTCATCTTCCTTTTCGGAATCGATGTTCAGCATTTTCTTTCCCTGCAGCATGGAAAGATCGATCCCCTGTGCACCAAACATACCGGTTTCTTCATCTACCGTGATGATGACCTCAAGCGGCGGGTGCGGAATATCTTTGCTGTCTAAAAGTGCCAGCGCATATGCAACTGCAATACCGTCATCTGCACCAAGGCTTGTGCCTTTTGCGTAGACATAGTCGCCCTGCACAGCCAGATCCAATCCTTCCGTTTCCATATCTTTCTCACAATCCGGCTCTTTTACAGCAACCATATCCATATGCCCCTGTATGATGACCGGCTCTTTTTCTTCCATACCGGCTGTCCCATCTTTTTTGATGATG